>ENA-ORXC01001365-ORXC01001365.1-marine-metagenome-genome-assembly--contig:-NODE-1365-length-14499-cov-6.508598_pt1 | contig 14499 bp, 19 predicted proteins | sample MGYA00237865_ERZ511478 | MGnify/ENA metagenome assembly ERZ511478 | reverse complement strand
CGGCATACGAGATATTGGCGTGACTGGAGTTCAGACGTGTGCTCTTCCGATCTCTTCCGCCGCTGCCGCCCACCGCCGCGCCACAGCGGGTGATGGGCACCGACGGCCGCGTCGTGTCCACTGCCACAAGCCTTTCACACAATTCGTCGACGCACACGCCGAGCGTCTGGCGCGTCGCCGCGACCAGCTCGTACGGTCCGCCCATCCGCACAACGCTGCCGCCGAGTGAGTGGCGGAAGAGGGAGAGGAGTCCGAGCGACAGGGCCTAGGCGGTCACTCGCCGCCTCTGAGACGCGGTAGCGGTGTCGGTGGCCACGCGGAAGAACACGGGGTGGTTGAGCCGGTACGCAGGGCCTTCCGCCAGGCGGACGCCCTCGGGACAATCAGGTTCGGGCGCTTCGTGGCCCGCCAACGAGCCGTAAGACACATCAGAAGCCTTCCGCCGGCGGCCGACGACGCCGTCTCGGTCGGCCAGCAGGAAAACCTTTTCGGACAATGACGCACTCGGCCCCATGTCTCCAGTGAACAAGGAATGAAAAGTGGCAACGTGGCCGAGACACACATCCGCGCCAATGGCTTAGGGCACGCCCAGGACGGTGCGGGTGGTGTTGACGCCAGGAAGAATGCAAGTGAACAAGCGCCTTCGGGTTGGTCGGCGGCCGCCGGGAAGGCCGCGACGGATGCGGTGACGGCGGCGGCGCCCATGGGCTCGGCGGCCGCCACCACAACAGCTGCCAGCACAACAGTCGCGGACACCGCCGCCATTGTGACCGCCGTCCACGCGGCTACTGCTGCGGTGGCTGCGGGCCTCCCGTCACGCCAGCCGTTGTGACGGGCGGCCACGGTGCACCCTGTCGTTCATGGGCAGACGACCCAGGGGAGTGCGCCGGGGTGCTGTTGAGCTTCACTGCGGTGGCGCGCCCCGACCAGAGGCAGGGGTCAGCGCTGATCGCGCCTTGATTACAGAGGCACGAGAAGAAAGACACACCGTGCCAAGGAGCACCCGCGCCTCCATGACGGTTTCAGAGGCTGTAGTGTGCCTACTCGCGAGGAGCTTAACACTGGCCATCCAAAGGCCCATGCACACAATGCCTGCGCTTTCGCCGGCGACGGAACAACCTGGACCCAACGATCACGTCAGAGGGGCCCACACGGCTTTCATAAAAGTGGGCCAGCCCAGTGGTCCATGGCGCGCGCGTGTCCTGACACCAGGCGGAGCAAGCCAACATATCCAAGAATTCCGACGGAGGATTGGTGATAAGCAACACACCCTCCGGGTCGGCACACGTCAGCAATCGGCCTCGGCCGAGCCTCTGGAAGCATGAAACCAATCTCTGATGGGGCACAGGCGCTGCAGCATCTCAACGTATCCGTCTGGAGGGTAATCTTCACCATCCGTCTGTTAATGAAGCTTCCTGCGCTTCATTTCCCACAGTGAATATGGCTGAGGTCCCTGGACTGTCTTGAACTCACTCGCATGTTCCGCTTCTCGAACAGATACGATCTCGTAGCGCTATAAATAATGCCCACAAAAGGAGGTGCGGGAAATTTTGACCATCAGATTCGTTTGCTATTCGAGGTCTTCTGGCCACACCAGGGAGATATTAGCCTCAAAAAATGGCCACAGTCGGGTGTTTTCTCGGCACACGCACAAAAGCTGCACTCGTCTTCTCCCGCGACTACAAACTGGCAACTGTCACCCCCGCCTTTCCCCACCCGTCTCTTCCCATGACACCAACACCAACATGTTTTCTATCGCTACTCGCCCTGGGACCAACAACTCGCCCGCCTACTCTCGTGGCGCAAAACTCGTACCCGTCCTTTTCCACAATCAACTCCCCTCATCCAACGGCCTGCCCGCACGATCCCTCACGAGACACAAACACCAACCTCCTCTCTTTCCAGATTATCGTCCGCTCAACCAGTCTCCTCCCATGACGTCAGCGAAATCCGCTGTAACCCTACCCGAGCTCATCTCAACGAGCGAGAGCATTGACCGGAAAAGCAGTATGACCCACGTGCTGCTTCTGGCGGCTCGCTTGGAGGCGGCGGCGCAGCTTGTCAGCACTCGGCTGCAGACGACGCAGACGTGCCTGAGCCTGCTTTACCAACTCAGCAGAGACAGCAGCCCACTGCCTGGTCCACGCCTTTCGGCGGGCCTCAAAATGCTTGGCCGCCCTCCTCTAGGCGGCGGCCGCATTCCGTGCGGTCACAGCGAGCCGCTCTTCTTCCTTTTCCGCCGCCCGCCCGGCTGTCCGCTTGTCTTGCTCCTCCTTGGCCTCAGCAGCGTCAGCAACTCTGGCCGCTCGCTCGGTCTCGAGGGTCCGCAGCGCCGCGATGATCTCGGCAGAGTTCAGCAGCTTCGCGTGACCGGCCGTCGAGAGGGCGCCTTTGACAATCGTCGCCACCTTCAACTACTATCGAACGATTGGAAGTAGAAGAAGAGTCAGTGTTGCCAGATTGACGTCAGCAGCGTGGGCGTCAGCTTCCTTGCTGAGCTCCTCGACTGACACCTTGTTCGGATCCAAAGACCACATGCCCACTCGCTTGAATGCGGACACCAATACATCACGCGTGAACGCTGCATTAGCCGCCAATGCCACGCAGTAGACCAGGTCGAGAACGCAGAACGGACGCTTCTCCTGCACACATGAGTGAGACCGGACCAGCACACAGCCCCGCAAGCCCGGTTGAAACCTCCTAAAAGCGCTGGGGCTGTTAAGCGCCTGGAGAAGGTTTGACAGGTTGGAGGGCTCCACGATGACGTGGACGCCAGCAGCCAAGAGCCGCGTCAGTCCTGTCGGGAAAATTTGTACCTTCGCTCCATCGGTAGCGAGGACCTTGCTCTCGTTGGGGAGAACTTCCATCGCGAACGAGGCAAAGTGCGCTGCAAACGGGTCAAAAATCGTCTTGACAAAGCCCGCTGGCGTCCGTTGCACAACGATGGCTCCGTCTTGCGGCCGGGAAGACAGGGGGATGCTGAACGCTGGGGAGCCGTCCGACGGTGTGACGCGAACCGCCGCGTGACCGTCCTTCCTGCCGTCAACCACGAGAAACGGCGGAGCGGTATCTCCGGACGCCGAAATCTTAAGTGCTGCGGTACAAACGGCAGCCGCAGAGCCAATTTCCGGCACAACCACCTCAGTTTTTCTCAGCCCCTTGCCCCCGATGATGGTCTCGCGAGCGTTGAGGATGATGTCTCGTGCGATCATGGCTGTCTCATCCATATACCAAACTTGACGACCAAGCACAATCCGCTCTTGCCGGTATAGCAAATTGAAAGCCGCGAACCATCGAACCACCAGATCAGGTCGTGAGGTTTTGGCTCTGCCCGTTTCCAGGGTACCCACGCGGTACATTTGAACGTCCGGCCAACGTCCAAGGAAAGACGACAGAAAGCCCTTACCTGGAGTGGCTGTGAGTCCAAAATAGGTTGCCGCTGCGGCACGGAGAGCCTCCGAGAGGGCGTCAATGTATTTTGCGTACTTTTGACGGAAAGCCAACGGCGTCAGGCCCATGCCAATCATGGCCTGCACGGGCAGGTACTTCGCCAGTAGCGCTTCCTCCTCCAAGGTGAAAAAAGGAGGACGGCCAAGGCGGTTGGGGTGCCCACCGTTGCTCAGGAAGGTACGAACTCGTGACCGAGCGAGGCCGCTCTCAGACGCGAGGCGGGCCGCTGTCCAGTGCTCAGCGAGGTACCGCGGCATGAACTCCTCCAGGCGGCTCCTCTCCAGGTCGGTCGTCCGGGCCTTCTTGGTGAGTGGTGGGGACGTGGCCCCTGCGTCAGCAGGAGGCCCTGCCATTGGCTCAGAAAATGGTTCGGGCGCCACGATCACTTGCTCAGGGAGTGGTCGGCTCAGTTTGGGCGGTAATATGAGCGGCTGGTCGCGACGACGACGCTTGGCACGGCGAAGTGTCCGCCGAGACGCCCGAAACGGCGCAAATTGATTCATTTGGGGTGTCGTTCAGGGCCCACCGTCTCTTACAGGACACTGTGCCGCACAGAGCGTGCCATTTTCTGAAAAAAACATTGTCATAGACTGCTGAAGGCGTCCCACAGATATTGGTGTAGGTTGCGTGTGAGCGGACGAGCCGGTTTTTTTTTGGTTGAAGCAGACGTTGCTGTAGCACTGGTCTAGAGGCACTGCTACAGCAGCGTCTACTATGTAAACACTGTGAGAACCGTCGACATCCAGATGGCTAAAATTACCCGCAGATGCTCAAAAATACCCGCAAGACGGATAGCGGCACCACACCCTTGTGCTTCCCCACCGGCTACCCAGGCGGCGAAATCCGCCGCCGCCGACGACGCCACTGTCCGGTCATTGTGGGGCCGCTGTCCTCTTTGGTCGAGGCCCACTCGCCCTCACCGCGGTGTCCAGGTCCGTGGCGGTCGCGCGGCCGGCGGCGGCGAACTGCGCCCGACACTACGGGAAAGACCGGGCGGAAAACCGGCAATGCCGAAAGGAAATCGGCATACTTGACTCACTATTCCGGGTTTGCGGAACCCGTTCGGCATCAACTGTCGTGCTGACCGTAATCGTCTCACGGACGCATCACTTTGCTGACAGAAAACTGGATCAGATGCGATCTGTAAAGATCACGCGGCCTGAAGCGCAATTCTTTGACTCCGCCAGTTCGCACGGGTCAGTGTCAGCACATTGCTCGTCCGATCCATCGCAAGTCGTTCAGGCGCGGGTGAGCGCTACATTGTACGACAAGGCTCTTCACGGCCATCATGGGGGTGTTGTACGAGTGCCCGTACGCGATATGCATCCATCACCCATCTGGCGGCAGGTACGTGAGCAAGAAAACGTTCTGCCGTCATCGTGGTAGCAATACGGCGCTGTGCAGAGCCAAGCGCCGCCAAACCGATGACGCTGCTGCAGACGAAGAATCAAGCGCGCTGGGTCCAGGCCATGACGGTTGTGTCGAAAAAGAGGAGGCCGGCGACGGCGCTTATGCCACCTGCGTAGATGAACAAGACGAGGAGGCGGATGGCGGCGTGCTCGAACGTACCGGCGGTGGTTCCGTCGGTGCATGGGTTGTGGACGGGTGCGGATCAGACAGTCGCGGAAATGGAGACGGCAGTGTCAAGTCCTACGGCAGAGATGCTGGCGCGCCGCCGGAGGAGGAGGATTTACCCGTGGACATGTTGCAGGACTTCCCGCTTTCTGATGTCGGTGACGACAAGAAGGAGATAATGCTGAGGACCCTGGAATTCTTCTTCAGCAGGCGCTTCAGCCACTGGATGACGCACAGCGCGGGGCTCTTAACAAGGAGCACGTCGGGCAGGTCACGCAGGCTGCTGTTGCCACTATCGCGGAGGCCTTGTCGCCAGAGACAGTCGCCGAAATGATCCAAGACTTTGTGGCGTTTAGCTTCGCGCAAGAGTACAACCAACCTCGAGATGCTTTGGCTGCCTTGCTGAAGCAGAGGACTCATAGCGGGCTCAAGAACAGGACACCGTACAAGCTGGAAAAGCCTTTCATCAACGCGGTGCGCCTCGAGTAGAAGATCGTGCATTGCTGGCGGAACGGCTGCATGGCGTACACGGCTATGCACACGCAGGCTACGTCGTGTCTCGTTTTCCAAGTAGAGCGGTACAACTCTTAAGGGCAACCAGCCGAACGACGCGGTACCGGAAGGTAGCGCCATGGATGGCCATGATGCTCGCGGACCCGGACACGGGACCCGAAATGATTGGACTGAACGAGGACGCGCTTGATGATTCCGAGAAGGCGCGAACAGTGTTCCAGGATTTCTTCCACGGCGACATCTACCGTGACCTGGTCAAGAAGGGCATCATAAAGTCGCCTATGGACATTTTCGTGAGCTTGGGGGTCGAAGGATACGAAGCCTGGAGGCAGAGCGGCTATCAAGGATGGTCTATCATGCTCACTATCATGAGAATGCCCACCTCGACGCCGTTCAAGATTGCTTCGCAGCCACTACTAACGGTCACCCTGGGTCCTCAAATGCCAAAGGATCTAGAGTCCTTTCTCCATCATGTCACGGAAGAGCTCAACCTGCTGGCGCGCGGGGTGCCCAGGTTCAAGGTCGCAGGAGTGGATGGGGCACAAGAGGTTCGAGTCCTCCTGCTCCAATTGACGTCGGACATGCCCGGTGGCAACAAGATGACGGACATGAAGGGAAGCAATGATCGACAGCCATATCGCTTCCAGGACTTCCATGGTGTCCGGGTGGGGGGATCCAACCACAATTAATTTCCAGACAAGGACCCATCGGACAAACCTGCGTCGCGTGCCAAGGTTTTTGAAAACCCTGCGTCGCGTGCCAAGGTTTTTGACATCAAGGACTACTAGTGCCCGTGGTTCGGTTAGCGCCTCGTGTGCGACATTCGGTCGCATCCAAGCAGCCTCAGTGTGGAAGGGTCCTCTCAGTAACTGTGGAAAATTAAAGTTACAATTGGAGAATGCGCTTTTTGCACTAACTGGTTTGGGCTGGAACTACCGAAAAACAGCATGCGAATCATGAAACATTATAACAAAGTAGCTAGCTAAAGATGATCCGGCCGGCACAAACACAGCATGTCTAAACAGCATCGTCGTTCAACAGTTGCGTGAACACCACATTGTCAGTTACGATGTACCCTGCGTCATCATAGTAGGCTGCAGGCGCTCCGACAATGATTTCTCGCGGATATCTAACACGGGAAGTGCCAACATACACCTGGCCATGTCCGAAAACTGGTTGCGGCAGCCATAGACCAAGGCGCTTGAGGTTCGCACCCTGCCCTTTGTTGATGGTTGCGGCGAATGAAACGCGGATGGGGAATTGCCGTCGCTTGAGCTTGATTGGTAGCCCACAGTCGCTGGTGGTCACGTCAAGTTTTGGAATGAGGATGCGCCTGTTGGTGCCAGTTTGGCGGAGCTCAATGACATTGTCGCCAAGCCGTGTAACTATGTACCGCGTTCCATTGCAGTCGCCATTTTGGGCAGCCAGGTTTCGTACGAGCATGACAGTCATGCCTACCTTGCGTACCATTGCGTGCGTGGGCACTGGGGAGTGGTCCACTGTGTTCAGAAACTCTGTCGTATAGACCTCCGCACGCTCCATGTCCTCATCGGTGACCGTATCGATGCTGTAGTAGGTCCGTGCCACACCTGGAAACTGATCGATAGCCAATTCGTTGAGGTCAAGAACGTCCTTCTTCAGAGTGGTGAGAATCATGCGCTCTCCCATGGCGTCCAACGCGGCAGCGTTCGTGGGGTTAACCGTGCTCATCTCTGGACGCACAGAATTTAGCAGCTCCTGCATCCCACTTCCTTTTGGGAGACACATGGCCCGAGGGATGCGGATCTTCGTCGTACACTGCTCCGCGGCAGTACTTCCTGGCCTCCGCGAACGGCGACGGGCACCGCTCTGTCCTGAGGCCAGAGGAAGCGCTGCTCTCAGGTCTGTTTCTAAGTCGAAGCCATGTGCAGGAGTGCCACCGGCTGACTCCTCGGCCTACAGAAACACGGCGGACCGGATCACCCCATCGCCAATGGCTAGCAGCCATTTCCCAAATGCCTCGAAAAGACTGGCCTCTTCGGCCTGACCTGCGTCTGCCCTAGTCTTCACGCGCATATTTTTCGTCAGTTGCATTCGCGTGAAGCGTGACCACATCAACGGTGACTTTCGAAGAGAAGCACGAATGATTTGTGCTATGGACCCCTTGGGTACCACTCCGGGAACCCGACGGAAGTCTCCGCACACCAGCCATGTGATTTGCGACGCAACTTCCGTCCCCATCACATCCACAATGCTGCGATCCACAGCTTCGAAGCAGTGACGATGTGCCATTGACACTTCGTCCCAGAAAATCAGTTTTGTCTTCTTCAGCATTTTTGCAACCTCAGTGCTTTGCGTGAAGCCGCAGAACGACGTCTGATTGATCTCGATGGGAATTTTGAAGCGGCTGTGCGCGCTGCGTCCAAGTGGCATGAGAGTTGCTGCAATTGCACTGGATGCAACCGCAGCCCGCTGTGACCGCTGCCTCTCGTGTAGTTCAAGGGAGTCTCCGCCAAATACGTCTTTCCAGCGCCACCAGGGGCGTCCAGAAAGAATACTTTCCCCGTGGAGCCGTCGATGCACTCGCTGACGGCAGCCCAAACGACTTTCTGGTCCAGCTGTAGTGTCGGCACACGGTGGGCGACTGCAGCGAGGAGCTCATCCTGCTTTCCCGGTAGCTGCTCTGCGAGCGCTTGCCCGCCAGCCCTCCTGGCCGTTGGAGGAGCTTCTCCGAGGACCTACAGCGCCTCCCCATCTTCTACAACTCGGGCTGCCGGAATCAGAATCTGGTGGTCTTGAAGACAGCCGTTACGCGGTCTCATATGCTTTTCGATATCGAGCAGCAGAATGCCGCGCAGGTCGTCCTCGGTAGCGTCCAGGTCCAAGCCCTGTGCCTTCTGAGCTGCCAATCTATAGTTCAGGTCCTCGGAGAGAGCGGTGTAGTGCTTTTGCAGCAAGTCGGGCACATCAGCCGGAGAATTGAGAGCCACCACGGACGCGAACAGCTCCCGCAGCGCCGCCGGCATCTTCCGCGAAGCCGCTTCCGTCAGTGTCTCATCCCAGACCGTATTGGTGGCCAGCATTTGCCTTGCTGCGCATGCATCTTTGTATGTGGGATGCACGAACCTCTCGTACGTTCGAAGATCCACAAACTATCCAGGTCCCTTTACGCGGTAAAGAAGCAGCCGCATGTAATACACGTCGCCCATGGAGGGGTGGAGGCCAGGAACTCGGCCAATAATCGCTGGCGTATCTTCAGACGATCTCTGCACACCGCGCCGGCGGTGCCGCCACTTGCACGTTTTGGTCTGCGAAATAACGTACGTGGGGATGTCCGCATATAGGAGGTCTGTCGTGGCGGGAGACTTTCCATCATCTGGGGCCTGCATCAGGGAGAAGAAGGCTGTGAGCTTTGTCTCCTCTGGTGCGGCTGCCGCAAAACCTTCCAGATCTCCAGGCGCGAAGAACACGGGCTTCTGGTTCTCCAAGTGAACGGGCATCTTCATCACCGCAGGGTCGCGAAAGATAACTGGATGGGACAGTCCCCTCCACAATGCTTCGCACTCGGAAATCCATCTGGCGTCCAGATACTCCTGTATTTCATCTCTGGGCTGCGGTCCGACCTCTTGGCCCCCTTCGCCATCCCTAGTCGCTGCTACAACCGACACCATGGCCTTATCCGGTCCCTTGTAAATATACTTGTATATGTACTTGACAACAGCGACAGAGGAAACGATCTCCAGGTTGATGTGGCCATCAAACTTCTCCAGAAGCAGCGGGGAGTAGAGCACAATCCACGAATTGTCCATCTGCGACGCGCGACTGCCACGTATGAATACCACGGACTCCCCTCCGTCCTGCGGCGAGCGCCTCCGGTAGTTTGGATAGGAGTCCTCGGTGGCTGTTGTGGCCGATGCGAGGTCCTTCGGAAACTTTTTGGAGCAGCTACCATCCATACCCATGCACGGCGAGGCCATGTTGTGGGATCCGTATGGCCCATGCACCATGTGCTTCAGCACTTTAGCACGCAGTGATGGGCTGTCGCTCTCTTTTGGGATCTCGGCGCGGATGAACTTGTCGTACGCATCTGCTTTCTGAGGCACATCTTCCCGGCTCAGGATGACCAGCCAGTGAGCGTGCGGCAGGCCACGCTTCTGGAACTCAATGGTCATCACGAATGCCAGACAATCGCCAAACACATTGTCATCCTTGATCATTTTGATCAGCTCTTTCAGCTTCATTTTGAAAAAGCGTGTGATCAAATCTGGGAGATCGTTCGGCGTCTGGTGCAGCAGCAGTGCATCCTGAATCTCTTTCCACTGAGGATTGCAGGTGAATGTCCCAAAGAGGGCTGGCTTGCCAAAGGCACGTACGACAGCCATGGAGTCGGCAAAGTTCTCAGCCATGTACCTCGGGCTCGCTACATGCGATGCATGCAACAGGACTCCTTTTCCGATCCGCCCCGTTGCGGCCGAGCCATCCCTGACCGCGTCCACCACGCGACTATACATTTCACACCGTAGGCTTTTCTGGTTTAGCCGCTGCCAGAGCAGGCGGGCGTGCTCGACTTTTATAAATTGGTCGACCACATATTCACCCCAAAGCCGCTTGCAGCGCTGTAGGTAGGTGAACTGGCCCTCCCGAGTGAACAGATGATACGCCATGAAGTCGAGCTGACTCACTTTTTTGCTGCCCCGGGTTTTTCGAATCCCATCATGCCATCCATCAGTACCCAGCGGAAAAAGCAGAGGAAACCGTGTCGGGTCAAACCAAGAGTTCATAAAGCTCACCCTGCGCAGGAATCCTTGCGGAGGGGCCCCTTCAGGTGGCGCGCGAACCATGAGGACAACATCCCGCTTGAGCTCCCCGGCATGTCCCGTACCTTGCGGCATCGACGGCACATCCAAATCACTCTGAGGCACAATGGCGGCCACCTCTCCGTTGGTACTCGCCGCATCGTTGTACACACGCACGTGACATCCCGCTGGAACAGCATTTGCATGCACAACGACACGAAGGCTGGGAACATGTCTGCCCGTGGTAGCTTCGATCTCCTGCACACGCTCGCGAGCTGTAAGAAACTGCTTCACCAGGTTGTTTTCCCTCATGAGCATGCCATAGAGCATTTGCACGGCGTCGAAGAGCGCCCGCGAGGTCCCATCTAGCTCGCTCACAGGGATGCGGCCAAATCCCACTTGGTCCCCTCTCCCATGCGCAACAGCACGGCACACAGCGGCCAGCCGCTCGCCGTTCTCCTCAGAATCCAGAAAGTAAGCTTGAAGGAAAGAGGCCTCACGCCCTTCAGCTGCAAGAAGTGGGCCAGCGTAGTGAGTGAGCTTTCCATGCAGGCGCACGGCGGGCTCCCAGCCGCTTCCCCCAGGAAGCGGCGGGGGTGATTTTCCCTTGGAAGAAGTCAGGGCCATCGCATTGTTCAAGAGTCGAACATTATTAGCCATTGTTCTGTCTTGTGCGGTCTCCCCCAATGCCCATGACCGCAGCGGCTCGGGAGGATCAGGGAACGCCGGAAGGTCCACGGTTCCGTTGCCGCAGCAAATTGAGAAAAATGGGCGGCTATCGGAAGAGGACTTCAGGCGTTCATCCATCCAGTGGTACGCCTTGCACTTCTGGCAGACAACGTTCATGTCACCAAAGTTGGACGGCTCTACATCGTAGCCTTCGACGCCAGAGAAGATCTCAGCCGCGCAAATACCGTGCGGCCGAGCGGTCTCTTCCATGCCGGCCGTCTCTTCATCGTTCTCGGACCCTTCGCTATCTGAGGAAAGGGCGTCGATAACAACGCGGCTACGGCGTTTCGCCCGCGCTGCTGAGGCAAGGACACGAGCTACTGCAGCATCCGCTGGCGAGTCAGCTTGAAGTCGGCGCCGCGCTGCAGCATGGGAAGAATTATTCCCGGCTTGCGCAGACGCGGAAGCTTCTGGATCAGTGTCGCGAACTCATTTTCGGCGCCTCGCCCGGTTCGCTGCATTCCTCTCGCGCGCGGCGGCCGCAGCAACGGGATCTTGCGCCAGGCGTGCCCTTCGTGCTGCGTCTTGCTCGCATCGTCGACGTCGCTTTTCGTCCCTGGCGGTGTTCAGCGCAAGTGCACGATCAGTTTGAACTTGTGCAGCTCCCGCAGAGGTGACACCTGCTGCATTTTGTGTTTCACTTGCAGGCAACTCCCGACTCGCGGCAGGTCGAATTTCATCGTCGGAGTCCGCCATGTTGCATGAAGTACCCGACAACAGCAACTACAGTGTTATTCCCTCGTACGCCAAATTAATGTAGGAGAATTGACTATCTGGTGGTCGCGCGAGACCGGAACTGCAAGGGCTTCGCGTGATTCCGAGATCGGCCGCTCTCGAGATCCACCCCTCAACAACGTACTCAGTCCAGCTCAAGATAACGGCACGGGCGACAGAGTCCAATTTGGATGACGAAATCTCGGCCGCGCTCAGGGCAGGAGACGGGTCAGAGCAGGGTCGGTCTTTGTGGGGACACACGAAGCCGTCCGTCCCGCACCGTCCAAAATTTGGGCAGCGCTTCGCGCGAAATCAGAACAGGGTCGTGGCGCAGTGCCAGCCACAAAAGGTCCCCCGTTCATAAATCGAACAGGGCCTTCGTTCCTCTGTCCACCGGCAATAGTCCCTCGCGGGTACTAATTGCCGGATTGGTCCTCCCGACCGTAAGCCCGAAAGCTCACGGCCGAGACACCAGGGTGTGAGGAGGGATCTTTCAAGGGAAGCAACCCTGGTGGTGTGAGAACCAACCAAAAGTTGCAACCTCAAGATCCCTTGCGAATTGTACGGGCGCCCCAAAACCCGTTATATGCCCGAAGCAATCGGCAGGGGGACGACCGTACAAAACAGCAAACGAAAGTCCTGCCCGAATTGTGAACTCCCCCCTCCAACAGTCGATCAGTCAAACCGGTCTCGTTCTGCGGCCCGGCGCCCAACAGGGGCACCTTGCCGTCGGCGTGTCAGGCGCGCCCGCGAAGAACCAATCGCGCTGGTGAAGGCGCGCGGGATCAAGACGGGCGCGACGACGGCGACGCCAGGAAGCCGGGCTAGACGGAGCGAAGGATTTCGAGTGTGTACCGGTATCGACACTCCACTTGCCAAAGATATGCTGACCTGATCTGACATTGGCACACTGGCGCGAAAGAAATGTGAGCGTAATGTTTCTGCTGTGGCGCGACAGAAGTGCAACCGTTTCGCATAGATTCTGATCCAAGCGTCCCTCGAAAGCACGGGGCCCCCCTCTACCGAATTGGCAGCGGATCGCCTCCGAGCGCGCCAAGCAAACGTTGGCCGCTTGGCAACCGAACCACGCGCCCTTCCAAAGTGGACACACCTCACCGACACGAAACAAAATTTTACTTCTTCAAATTCATGCGAACAGCAGTTGCAGCGTGATGTCGACTCTGCATGTGGGTGGCCAAATGGCCAGCCGATTCAAATGTCTTGTCACACGTCCCACAATGGGGTGTCCCAGCGGGCTTGGCTGCCTTGCGTTGATGGCCCGAGGACGCCTTGTGGGCCAACATAATCTTGGCACTGCTGCAATCGACTTTGCAAGTCTTACAGTGCTACACTTGTGGCTTGCGTGCCTCGCCTTCTTTTCGGCGCGCGTGGCCCGAGCCTCTATCGCCCGGGCCGTGCAAGGACGAATTCCGGCCACCTGTCGGGGCTCGGGGACGGCGGCCCCGCCGCCACGCGCAGCAAACGCCGCCACGCGGCGAGGAGAAAAGGGGTCAGACGTCTCCTCCACAGTTCCAACAGCTGGCCCGCCGCCACCCTGCGTCGCGCGGCCGCCTGCCCAAACCGAATCGGGTGGACCAGCTGAAAGCGCACCCGGCCACGGGGGCAACAGAAGCGACAGCGGCCGGCTGGCCGCCTCGGATGAGACGGCCAGCCCCGCCTGGGCCACAAAAAGCCCGTCGCGACCAGGCGGTGGCACAGCGACCGCCGCCCAGGGCAGGGGCGCTGGCACAGACGGCACAGCCCCGCCGACCGACTGGGCGTCGGTCGCCACCGCGACGCGCCCAGGAGATGCGGGGGGGGTGGCTAGCGTCGTGTGTGCGACTGGGGTGGGGTGCCCGCCGGGGGAGGGGGTGTGTGAGCCAGTCGGCAGGCGGGGGATTCGAGACTCAGGGCTCAGGGGCCCGGGGGATGGGGGGGAGGAGGCCATTGCGCTGGCTACTGAAGGGTGCTTGGCGGATGGAAAGCTGCTCGAGCCCCATGGTGTCGCTGGGTGCGTTTAAATTCGTGGGTTGCTGCGCCCCGGCCGCCTTTTCCGGCGGTACCACTGCTGCCCATCATCTGTGTCCTAGCCTGACTGGAGCCACTTACAGTCACCAATCGTAACGAAAATGAGGGTGTCATGCTTGACACCCTGGGAGAGGATTTGACAGCGAACATATCTGGCTGGGCGACCGTAGAATGTTTTTGCCAAGCCATCAACCACTCCTTTCCTTTGGTCTGCAACGTACAGCGCGCGCCGCAACCAGAAACTTGACTCTATAAGCCCGTAAGCTGACTGTTCTGTTTTTTTCTGCGTCAGATCCAAGTCATCAGCCAGCCCGAGTGCGCTGTCAATGACGCTGTCAGATCGTAAGATGAACGTTTCATTTTGGTCCTCTTCAGATCCAAGTCATCGACCAGCCCGAAGGCGCTGTCAGGCAGCCAGCCGTCCGGCTCATTTCGGTGCTCGTCAGTCAGATCCAAGTCATCGCAGCGGGTCAGGTCCGTCCGTCGCGATAGTTTGGAATTACTGTCAGGCATCTCGAAGGAGTGAACTCCATCTATGCCGCGTCGACGGTACGTGGGATGACCCGAAGATTTGGCGCGAGCAGCGCCGCGGCAGGCGCATAAAAAAAGGCCGACCGCTTGCCTACAGCGCCAGTACCAGGCTCGTTATGCCTGCCCCCCGCTCTCCCATCACCCACAAACCCCCCACCTTTGGCAAGCAGACTTGCCCCCCCCC
>ENA-ORXC01001363-ORXC01001363.1-marine-metagenome-genome-assembly--contig:-NODE-1363-length-14543-cov-3.590557_pt1 | contig 14543 bp, 11 predicted proteins | sample MGYA00237865_ERZ511478 | MGnify/ENA metagenome assembly ERZ511478 | reverse complement strand
GGCGGAAAAGTTCTCGATGTTGCCAAAGCAGTTGGTCACGAAATTAATAAAGATGTAGCACTCGTGCCCACGCTTGCTTCTACTTGCGCGGCGACCACGCCCCTTAGCGTGAAGTATTCAGATGAAGGCGAATTTATTACGTATACTATTTTTCCAAGAAGTACATATCTTGTTCTTGTAGAGCCCGAAATTCTTTTACAGTCGCCAATCGCTTATTTACGAGCCGGGATTGGTGATACGCTGGCCAAATGGTACGAAGCGAGAGCATTAATTGAAGGGCTACCTTCTACGCCTGTGTCTGTACAATTAGCATATGAGGTTGCTAAAAGCTGCCGCGATGTGCTTGTGAAGGATGGTGAACAAGCGGTTAAAGATCAGCAAAAGGGTCATTTAAGCGATGCGTTCATCCGCGTCGTTGAAACGAATCTTTTATCAGGAGGAATGGTAGGCGGCCTTGGTGATCGCTATGGACGAATTGCTGGAGCGCACTCCATTCATAACGGATTAACGCATGTTGTGGAAGCACATTCTTTTCTCCATGGTGAAAAAGTTGCATACGGTATTTTAGTACAGCTTGTCCTAGAAGGGGAGTGGGCGGAAGTAAGAGGTTTGTTTTCATTCTATGAGCAAATTGGTTTGCCGCTCTCATTAGAGTCACTTGGGGTTGCATCTGCAAATGTGGAAGGCGTCGGTGATGTGATTGCTGAATACACGACGAGAGAAGGAGAGTCGATTCACTTTCCAACGGCTTCACCTGTTTCGAAAAGTAATGTTATTGAAGCGATCCTGGGCTTAGAAGCTTTGCAACTGACGTTAAGCTGAGCTGATCCCAAAATGAAAGAAAAAGTCCCCTGGCTGCGTTCAACATCCAGGGGGCTAGCTATGGTAAGGAGACCTTGCGAGCAGGTCAAGGTGTCGATTATGGTGATCGCGTAGGTGCTGCTGCTCATGAGGGGGTGTTTTAAAGACGTTCTTGATAAGCAATAAGATTGTCATAGAAATTCCTCCTTATAAGATTTAGATGTTAGCGGCGGTTGATAATTTCTTGTTCCAGCACATATATGTTTTCCATTAGAAGCACCTCCTTCGTTTCTTTTGTTACTTTCATTCTACGCCGCAACGAAATGAAATAAACCGGCCACCGGTTCGGTTTTTACCTCATCCTTAAGAAGGAGATTTTCTCAGTCTTTTACCCATTCGACAAATAACGGGGAGTGACAGGCACCGTTTCGACGGTTCTGCTTGACAGTGCCACAATATGGTAGTATTTTAGATTAATGCCGACTAAACTTATAAGGATTATAAAGTTTAGTCTCAAGATAATAATAAAGAGGGGGAATTTAGTATGGATACATTTATCGTTATTGTGAATATTGCTATTTTACTTGTTCTTATTGGTGTATTAATTAAGATGCAGCAGAAGCATGTATCATTTAGTAAGCGGGTTTTTGCCGGATTAGGTTTCGGTGTCGCGCTAGGGGTTTACTTACAAATTGCATTTGGTGCTAGTTCAGAGATTGTTAGTCAAACATCTGATTGGTATAGCATTGTAGGAAGCGGATATGTTCGCTTGCTAATGATGATTGTTATTCCGCTCGTTATGGTTTCGATCATTCAATCGATTACAAATCTTGAGAAGACGTCAGAGCTTGGAAAGATGTCAGGTTGGATCATTGGTATTCTTGTTTCCACTGCAATGGTTGCGGCAATCGTTGGAGTCGGAAGCTCGCTTATTTTTGACTTGAATGCCGAGCAAATTGAAGCAGGTCAGGCAGAGCAGGACCGAGGAAGTTATCTTGAAGAAACGCTTGGTAGCGTAAAGGATATGAGTACTCCAGATAAGATTCTTGCTTTTATTCCAGCCAATCCGTTTGAAGATATGACTGGAGCTCGCCCAACTTCAACGATTGCGGTTGTTATTTTCTCAGCAATCGTAGGGATTGCGGCACTGGGGGTACGCCGGAAAAACCCTGAGCAAGCGGCCGTTTTCACGAAGGGTGTTAATGCCGTTTATGCAATCGTGATGCGTATCGTTACGCTTGTTCTTCGGTTAACGCCTTTTGGCATCATGGGCTTAATGGCAACAACAGTAGCTCAGACGAACGTAGCCGGAATTCTTGAACTTGGAAAATTCGTTCTCGCATCATATCTCGCCTTACTTGTAATGTTTATCATTCATTTAATTTTGATTGCAACTGGTGGATTAAATCCACTTACTTATTTGAAAAAGGTTCTACCTGTTCTTACATTTGCTTTTACATCACGTTCAAGCGCAGGGACAATTCCGTTGAATATTTCTGCACAGAAAAATAGCCTTGGTGTTGATGAAGGTACAGCGAATATGTCAGCTTCGTTTGGCGCAACGATCGGTCAAAATGGTTGCGCAGGCATTTATCCTGCGATGCTGGCGGTGATGATCGCGCCAACAGTTGGCATCGATCCGCTTAGCCCAGGATTTTTAATTCAGCTTGTGCTAATCGTAGGCATTAGTTCATTTGGTGTCGCTGGTGTTGGCGGCGGAGCCACTTTTGCAGCATTGATCGTCCTTTCTTCAATGAACTTACCGGTTTACTTAGCAGGACTTCTTATTTCTGTGGAGCCTCTCATTGATATGGGACGTACGGCTCTTAACGTAAATGGTGCAATGACATCAGGAACGCTCACTTCCCGTATTCTTGGGAAATTTAATCATGATAAATTTAACGATTCGAAGGCAATTGAAAAAGATATTGCTGTATAAAGAAAGAGGGATCCCGCTTCGATTAAGAAGCGGGGTTTTTTAATTTCTTCAGTCCTCTTCGCTCGGTAAGATTCTTTGCGTATTGCAATAGGATTGAAGAATTTCCATCATAAGGTCACAAGTCTAAGCGACTCATTCTGATTCGCTCCTCTTGTAAAATCCTGCAATTGAAGGAAGTGCGGCAGTCACCGTCGAAAAGAAATAAGGGTATAAATGGTCAGGGGGGAAGCGAATGTATTGGCTCAGGATGCTTGTTTTAAGTCTAGTGATCGTCGTGGCGGCTTCTTGTTCATCACAGGCATCGGTTCAACATGAAACAACCGATACAATTCATCTCGTTCCGGAAGGTTTTGAAGGGAAATTGATCGTTATTTATAACGTAGAAGGCGCACCTAAGTTAAAAAAAGAAAAAGGTTTTACGGTGGTCCCTTATGATCAGGATGGCACGTACTTAACATCAACGGAAGATATGGAATATGGGGGAGTAACAGATGAGTTTTATTACGTTGATCAAAAAGATAAGCGTACCCCGATCGAGACAAATTGCACGTATCTGTTCCCGAATAGCGGCATTACTATAGCGGATCGGCGCTTGCTTTATAATGCTTTTTACTTAACACAGTCACATTGCAGTGACGACTTTCACGGAAAGGGTCCGGAAAATGCGAGCAATCGAAATATCACAGGCAGTGTAGAAGAGAAGCTTAAGGAAGAAGGGTTATTGGAGTAACCAAATAACGATAAGAAAACGACGGCGAGTTCGCCGTCGTTTTAGTTTGCTCTTTCCCATATTCTCTTGACGTTAACCAAGGTTTCTTCTTCAAATGTCAGGCAATACACATCAGGCATATCAAGACTACGCCAAAAGGTGACATCGTACTTCTGATTGAAATGACTCATGATTAACGCAAGTAAATTTCCATGAGTTCCAATGACGATGCTTTTTCCTTCATATGTTTTTAGCACATCCTTCAGTGCATCAATGCCGCGATTACGCGCTTCTTCGTTTGATTCACCACCTGGGTGCGCATAGGATTCATTAAGCCAAACGGTTTCTATCGCTTCCTGGAAATTTTCAACCGACTTTCCGGCGAGCGTTCTTTCTTTAAATGCCTCGATCAGTTGAATGTCCTTATTGTGCTGTAGAGCGATGCCTTCAACTGTTTGAATTGCTCGCTTATATGGACTAGAAAGAATCACGTCGAGGTGCTTTTCAGCCATCTGGTGCGTGAGCAATTCCTGATCGTGGTGGCCATTGGACGATAACCCACGACCGTACTCATCTGGTGAATAGGTCGAGTGCGCATGGCGAACAAGATAGATTTCTGTATGCTTCATTGGTTCACCTCTTTAAAGCAGCGGGGGTCAGGTGCGTACCTGACCCCCATACCGCCACTATTTTCTCTCAAGCATCACACGCGTAAGCTGAGTCCGGTTTTTTACACCGGTTTTCTCATAAATACGGCTAAGATGTTTTTTAATTGTCACTTCGCTTAAGGAAAGAGTCTGTGCAAGTTTGGCATTAGAATATCCTTGTATCACAAGTGAAACAACTTCCTGCTCACGAGTAGTGAATTGAAAGGGGTGCTGCGGCGTCTCAGATAGATTAACACCAAGGGCATTTGCGAACGTTTCAAGATAGTGAGAGAGACGAGCATTTCGTAAATCAAGCTCATATGTTTTAGAAGGTCGATCAGGGCCATAATCAAAATGCATCGCTTCTGGAATTTCATTAAATCGAAACTGTGCTAATAAATCTTGATAAAAAGGAAGGGGCGTTGAAGCAACGAGAATCCCCTCAGTTAACACAAGCGGAAGAAGGTGGTAAAGAAGTGCTTTTCGATCTTCCATCTGTTTGGGGTTTTTCACGCCTAAGTATCGAATCACCCAACCGGATGGTGTATCTTGTGAAAGAATGCGCTTTTCTTCAGCGGGAGAGATCCTCTTAAAATAACTTCTTGTCACAGGACTGCTTTGCAATTTTCTAAGCGTGTTTGACTGAATGGGCAGCAAGAAAGCAATTCCCTTGACGATTCCATCTCTTTGTCGAAGCAACTTCACGTGGTGAATACCGACGGACTCGATCATTTCTTTTGTCATAAAAGCCGATTCCTGGTTGTTATTTTTAGAAATGAAGTATTTGAACGTTTGCTCACTTTGATCATTCACAAACGAAGCATTCAAGTCTTTTTTGACAAGAGCATTCTCTTCTAAATGAGGAAGGATCTCCCTCCAGTCATCTTGACTCGCTGAAGTCATCGTGTACGTTGATAACGTTTCATGATCAAATAATGAGGCTCGCATCATAGGTTCACCTAGCAAATAAAAAAACTCACTAATTTCCGTAGAATCCACTATTCGATCATGATCGAAAAAGGAACGACAATAGAGCAAAGCGCGCTTCCAGAGCTGATGATAATAAGAGGGTCTCCTTCTTCTAAGATCATCTCGCATTGCGCGTTGGAAAAGTGTATTTAACTGCCAGCCGGCTTCCGTTTCTTCAAAAAAGGAAAGAGAGATGAGCGCTTCAAAATCTTTTCGTGATATCGATTGATTAAGCATAACCTCAAGTTTTTCCTGCTGAATGTAGCGGCCGATTGATGCTACTTCTATGTAAGGAAGGAGCTGATCATCTTCAAGTTCACTAAGCCATTCCTTTACAACGGTACGATAAATTTTTTGTTCATCTCTTTCATTCCACTCTTGTGTTTCATTTAATTTCTGCACGCAAAGCGATAAGGCATAAGGATTACCGCTTGAAAATTTCCAGGCTAGCTGTATGAGCTCCGGATCCAATGTTTGGAACACCGAATCGAATTGGCCCATACTAAATCCTTTTAGCTCAATTGATGTGATGAAGGGATACCAGATTGACGCTCTCCAGGAGGCGTTAAGCTGCTTACGACCGCAGAAAATGAGAATGCTGGAAGATGGTAGCGAAGGAAGAAAGGACTGTCTAAACCATTCATCTAATTTTTCAAATCGTTCGTAGGAATCAATCGCAATGACAAAGCGAATTCCTTGTTTCTCTAGATGTTGGATGTGCATATGAATAGCTTCAAGTGGTGAAATGTATACGTTAGAGGCGCCCATCTGGTCAAGCAATAGTTGAAGAAAAGCAGATGGCTCGGATTTTGAATATTGTGCATTAACAAGATAAAAAACGACGCCTCGATCCGTGGCTTCTTTTTGATAGTGAGTCATTAATTCGCTTTTCCCGGTACCTGGTTGACCATAGACTGAAAGAATACCACTTCCACTATGGTCTAGTAAGCGAGAGAAGCTAGCTAATTCTTTTTCTCTCGTAATATTAAATGGAAAAGCCTTCATCTGATTTTGATCATGATTGGGGTTATCTGGAAGGACCATCCGTATCACACTCCGCTATAAAAGATTACTCGAATTTTGTCTAAGTAGTATACTTTCGTATACTACCCCCAAATTCCTGCTTTTGATAAAATTAATTTATACAATATTCTGAATTTACAGGATAAGGGAGGGATCGCTGTGGAGGCAGGGAATAATCCAGAAAAAATGACGCCAACCCCACGAAAAACTTCAAGCGGATTGGAGGAAAACGTCGCAGGACTGTTGACCTATGTGTTAGGGCTTGTCACTGGAATTATTTTTTTGTTAATCGAAAAAGAAAACAAGTTCGTTCGCTTTCACGCCATGCAATCAATTGTTGTGTTCGGAGCATTCTTCGTTATAAGTATTGTGTTAAATGTTGTTCCTGTTATTGGTACAATCGCTTCTGTTCTGATTTTACCTCCTCTTAGCTTAATTGTTTGGATTGTTTTAATGGTAAAAGCCTATCAGGGAAATCAATATAAGCTTCCAATCGCTGGCGACTTCTCGGAAAAGCAGTTAGCGAAAATGAAATAAAAAAAGCCGCGATTCTCTTTTGGAGAAAATCGCGGCTTTAAATTGAAACAAAGCTTAAAGGTCTCAAAGAAGACTTCTTTATTTTTTGGTCGTTAATTCTTGATCAACCACTTGTTTCAGGTAGTTCATCACATCTTTTTGAAGATCTGGGCGCGTTAGAGCAAAATCGACGGTTGCTTTAATGAAACCAAATTTATCACCAACATCGTAACGCTGGCCTTCGAATTCATGAGCAAAAACGGCTTGCTGTTCATTCAATACTTTAATCGCATCTGTCAGCTGAATTTCTCCACCAGCGCCTTTAGGTAGGTTTTCAAGAATGGAGAATATTTCAGGAGTGAGAATGTAACGTCCTAAAATCGCATAGTTAGACGGTGCTTCTTCAAGGGAAGGTTTCTCAACAAGAGATTTAATGGGAATAATACCATTGTCGATTTGTTCTCCTTTTGGAGCGATAATCCCGTATTTTGATACGGCTTCGTCCGCAACTTGTTGAACACCTACAATCGAAGTACGGTAACGGTTGTAGCTATCCATGAGCTGGCCAATACACGGCTGCTCTGATTTGACAATGTCGTCTCCAAGGAGAACTGCGAAAGGCTCATTCCCGATAAAACGACTTGCGCAGTTAATCGCATGTCCAAGGCCTTTTGGTTCTTTTTGACGGATATAGTGAATGTTAGCTAAATTAGATATTTGCTGAACTTCTTTTAACATCGCTTCTTTTTGCTTCTTAATAAGCGTTTCTTCAAGCTCATAGGATTTGTCAAAATGGTCTTCAATCGCGCGCTTTCCGCGACCGCTAACGATGATAATATCTTCAATTCCAGCGGCAACAGCTTCTTCTACAATATATTGAATCGTTGGCTTGTCCACGATTGGTAGCATTTCTTTTGGCTGTGCCTTAGTTGCTGGTAAGAACCTTGTTCCAAGACCAGCCGCAGGTATAATAGCCTTCCTTACTCTCATGTTGAATCCTCCCAGTAACTAATTGATTTCAAAATCCATATAAGTGCTTACTAATATTAACATATTTCCCGACTTTTTTCCTGCTTTTTCACAACCTAGCAGAATGCACGTAGTACGACGTGCTTAGAGGGTTCAGATACGTTTTGTTTATCGTGAATGCCTCTATTACAGAATTTTCGACAACAATAGTCGGTATCCTTCTCAATATTGAAATGTTAAGATGAAACACACTAAATCCCGTTTTACGCGAAAATCTCGCTAGTACGCCTATGTATAGTTTTATTTCATACAAGAAGGGTAATGAAGGATAACTGCGTGTTCGTAACTTATTAAATGAGGTTGATTAAAGAAGTAAGCTCAATTGTTTTGATGAGTAGTCTGTCTAAACGATTGAACTTATTATTCTAAATGACCCTATTCCCATTTTGGTTTTAAAGTATGCGTTGGCTTTATGTTTGTCTATAAGCACGATCCCATTCACTAAACAGGCATTTATTACAAGCGAATTGAGGGCCACAATTTACCGAGATGTGACGAAGGGTGTCATATGTTGCGAAGAAGTGATAGCGACAGCAGCGTTTAAACGTAATGAACCTAGTTTTCTCATTAATCCACGATCAGTCAGTCTTAGCTTTTTTGACGTGAGAACGTGAAGAATCTAGCAGAGATTGTTCACACAATTGAAAGAAAATAAACTGCTTTTACCTTATTTTTACAATGATTATTCAATCGAATTCATGTATACTTAAGTATTAGATTGAAAAGATTTATTGAAAAAAATAGTCTCATAGAGAGAAAAAAGAGATAAGGCGAAGTTGTGAAGGGATGAAAAGAAATGAAAGAATTGTTCTTTTCCGTGCTTCTCGTCGTGAAGAATGAAGAGAGGTATATACGAAAGTTGCTGGAAGGTGTCTTGCAACAGGAGTTTCCTCAGCATTCATATGAAATTCTAGTAGTTGATGGAATGTCGTCCGATCGAACGAAAGATATTATAGAAGATGTTAGTCTTAAAAATCCGGGAAGAATTCGACTATTTGAAAATCCGAAAGAAACCTTACCTACAGGATGGAATCTTGCTATCCAGAATGCAAAAGGAAAGTACATTTTAAGGGTAGACGGGCATACGATGATCCCTAAAGATTTCCTTAAAGGTTACTATGACTTAATTCAACGCAAGCCAAATATGGACTGCGTCGGAGGCGTTATTCGAACGGAAGGAAAAGGGTTTTGGGGAACAATTAATGCGTATGTTTACTCACATCCAATGGGAGTCGGGAACTCAATGTTCCGCATTACAAAAAGCTCCAGCAAATGGGAAGGACTTGTAGACACAGTTCCGTATGGTGCTTACAAGCGAGAAGTATTCCAAAAAGCCGGATTGTTCAACGAAAACTTAAGAAGAAGTGAAGATATAGAATTTCATGCGAGGGTTAGAAATCGAGGCGGAAAGTTTTATTTGTCTAGTGATATAGCTTCCACTTATTTTGCTAGAGATAGTGTGAAGACATTTGTTCAAAAGTCTTACGCAGATGGAAAATGGGGTATTATTGCTTCTAGAAGTACAAAAGGTGTAATGAGATTTCGACAGCTTGCTCCCTTGATGGCATTTCTTACTGGGACAGGTCTTGGAATTGGAGCACTCTTTAATGATGCTTTTTTAATCGGGTTACTCTCATTAGTTGCAATTTACCTGATGATGATCGGTGTTTCTTCACTAGGCGTTATCAAACAACATGGTTTCCGCGCATACTTTCCTACGGTGATGCAGTTCTTTCTGCTCCACTTTTCGAGGGGCCTAGGACTAGTAGGCGGATACTTTAGCAAACAATACTGGAAGGTGAAGACCGGTCATGAAAAATGGGCAAGAATTACTACCGACCACATTTCTTGATAATGAGACGATTCTTTCTTATCGAAAGCAGTCTCAAACTTTAAGTTATAAAGAAGATTTATGGTCATGGTATGTACTGCGGCGAATTTCGATTTATATTACCATTTTGTTTATTAAAATGCGTATAAAACCAAATACGGTAAGCTGGATGAGTGCATTCTTTATGATTATCTCAGGCTTATCGCTAATGATTGCTACACCTTTATCGATTGTTTTTGCCGCGTTGTTTTATAATATTGGCTATCTTTTTGATTGTGTTGATGGTGAAGTTGCTAGAATTACGAAACAAACGTCATCAAAAGGGTATTATATTGACATTATTATACAAGCTGCAGCATTGCCGGTCTTTTTATCGATGATTTTAACTGTCTTAAGACAAGCTGGGATGCTTGATGTAAATCTACTCGAAATGACAATGATCTATGTGACGATTGTAGCGATTATCATGGCATTACTCGTTCCAATTGCATACCAGCTAACGAAGTTAACGATGTCGCAATCGACCACTCAGGATCCTGTGAATTCGATTCGAGATGGTTCACTGTTTTTTGATATTGTAGCTGTTCTGCTTGGCCTACCTGGCTTTTATGTTACAGCTGTGTTCATTGTTTTGATTGAACAGGTAACAGGCGCTGAGTTTCTACTTTACTATATATCCTTTTTCCTCGCCATGCTTGTGATAAAGACAGGCCTGCGCGTCATTATTACATCACGCTCATTTGATAAAGGATAGACTTGGGTACAAATCTATTATAAAACAAATTAAGCGCGCGTGATGTTAAGTATTATTAAAAATTGTAAATTGTATGTTAATTCGTGTCTCGTTAAAAAACTATTAAACACTAATAACTGGAGGGGTCGAAATGAAGAAGGTTTTGACTTACGGTACGTTTGATTTATTGCATTGGGGACATATTAATTTATTAAAGAGAGCAAAGGATCTTGGCGACTATCTGATTGTAGCCATTTCAACTGATGAATTTAACGAACTCAAAAATAAAAAGGCGTATCATAGCTACGAAAATCGTAAAGTGATTTTAGAAGCGATTCGCTACGTAGATGAAGTTATTCCTGAAGAACACTGGGAACAAAAAGTAGATGATGTTAAAAATAACGATGTTGATATTTTCGTAATGGGCGATGATTGGGAAGGCAAATTTGACTTCTTGAAAGATCATTGTGAAGTTGTTTATCTTCCTCGTACGGCAGGGATTTCAACAACGAAAATCAAGAAAGAGTTGCTTGTATCTAACGGCTAAGCAGTCATAGAATTTGAGAATAAATAGTTGGGGTGCTAGGGATTGTGATGGGACAAATTAGTGTAATAGTAACCGTTTATAATAAACAAGATTATATTCAAAAATGCCTTGATTCTTTGCTTCAGCAGTCTTATCAGGATTTTGAGATTATCCTGATTAATGACGCTTCAACTGATCGTAGTAAAGAAATCATCGAGCATTATCATGACCCAAGACTAAGCTGCTATCATTTAGACACAAATGTTGGTGTCTCAAAAGCGCGCAATATGGGAATTGACCATGCTTCCAATGAGTTCATCTATTTTATGGACGGTGACGATTACCTGGCCCCATATACACTAGAACTTCTTTTAAGCAATGTTGGAGAAGACCATCTTATTGGTGCGTCAATTTTTAAAGCCGGTAAAATTGACATTCCTACCGAAATTGGAGAAGATTCCTACCACTTACGGAGATTAAGAGGCGGTAGAAAGATTAAAGCTCTCCGTCGTAGAAGTGCGACGAACTTTTTAATTCGCAAAGACTTTATTGAGTATCATCAGCTCCGTTTTGATGAAGAAGCAACGTTTTACGCGGATTTGACATTTTCCATACCGGCGATTGTGCATTCGGAAGAGATTCCGATGATTTCAGGAGTTCCGACTTATTTAAAAGGGGAATGTTACGATCCAATTGACCATCCAACTTTAATGTTGCACTCGGTTGAGGAGAAGCTGCCTGACTTATTTTATATTTATCACAAGATGAAGCTATCATATGGCGAAACGAAAAGCATTAGTCGTTATTTGGACTTGCTTTTGTTGAACTATTACTCAAAAAGTATTACAAATAAAGCGACGAAAGAACCATCTGTTTTATTTGATCATTTTACTGCTTTAAAAAACTGTCTTGCCCTCGTGGCCCCAGGAAGAATAAAGCGAAGAAATTTAGTTGAGCGAAGAGAACATCGCCTCCTCCAAAAAGGTAAGAAGGAAGCCGTTCTGAAGTCAATGAAGTTTCGCGTTCGCTTAAGACAGTGGCGAAGAGCGTTAAGAAAAAAGCACTTACTCATGCGTCAGCTCTACCGAACTGTCCTTGTGAAAATGCCAATGAAAGAGCGAAAAGTGTTGCTTGAAAGCTTTGGCGGCAAAGGCTACTCTGATAGTCCTCGCTACATTTATGAAGAGCTGTTGAAAAGCAACCAGAAATACGACTATTTATGGGTTTATGATAAGCAGAAAAAGGACATCCCTGGAAATCCGAAGCAGGTTCGTCGATTAAGTCCAGCATATTATTATCATCTGGCAACGGCGAAATACTGGGTATCGAACGCCAGAATGCCGAATTTTGCTATTAAACGCCCTGAAACGGTGTACTTGCAAACGTGGCACGGTACGCCACTTAAGAAGCTTGCGGCTGATATGAAAGAAGTCCGTATGCCGGGTACAACAACAGAAAAATACAAGCGAAATTTTTATAATGAAGCCCAAAAATGGGACTACCTTGTTTCACCAAATGATTATTCTACACAAATCTTTAGAAGAGCGTTTAAGTTTGGAAAAGAAGTGCTTGATGTTGGTTATCCGAGAAATGATATTCTCTACCTTCCAGATGAAGAAAAGAAAGACCGACAGCAGGAAATCAAAACAAAGCTTGGTATTCCGGCAGATAAGAAGGTTATTCTTTATGCACCAACGTGGCGGGATGATGAGTTTCATGGGAAAGGTCAGTATAAATTTGACTTAAAGTTAGATCTAAAGAAAATGCAGGAGCGCTTAGGAGATCAGTATGTGATTGCTCTCCGAATGCATTATTTAGTTGCTGAGCACATCGATACAACGGGTATGAGTGATTTTGTTTACAACCTTTCTGACTATGGCGATATTGCGGAGCTTTATTTGCTATCAGATGTGTTGATTACCGATTATTCATCCGTATTCTTTGATTACGCGAACCTGCGTCGTCCTATTCTTTTCTTCACTTATGACATCGAAAAATATCGCGATTCACTGCGCGGATTTTATATGGATTTTGAAAACGAAGCACCTGGCCCATTGTTGAAAACATCAGAGGGCGTTCTTGATGCCATTGAAAATCTTGAAAGAATTGAGATCGAATACGAAAGTAAATTTAATGCATTTTACGATAAATATTGCCATCTTGATGATGGGAATGCAGCTAAGAAAGTGATTAACAGGGTGTTTGAACCCGAAAAAGCTGAAGTGTAGATGCACAATTAAGAAACAGGGTACTGCCGCTGATAAAGGCGATATGGCACTATCCTGTTTTTTAAAGCGAGAGGGCATTTCAAATGAATCTACTATTTGTCAGGGGTAAGGTGTCCATTTCATGAAAAAGCTATTGAAGATGATGAAAATATATCCATTGATGAAGGCATTTAGTCGACTTCTTTTCGTGGCATTAGGTCGGTTTCCTGCAAATAAGCGACTCGTGATATTCGAAAGCTTTTCTGGAAAACAATATAGCTGTAATCCAAGAGCGATCTACGAATATCTTGTCGAGCACAATTATAACCTTGAAATGATTTGGAGCGTTGAAGAGTCACATGCTGATTTATTCCGCAAAAAGGGTATACCTACTGTAAGGCGTTTTTCACTAAAGTGGTTTTACCTGATGGCTCGTGCTCGTTATTGGGTAACGAATAGTCGAATGTCCCTTTGGATTCCAAAGCCATCGCACACTGTTTACGTGCAAACGTGGCATGGAACGCCGCTTAAGAAGCTTGCTGGAGATATGGACGAGGTACACATGCCTGGGACGAATACGCTCTCTTATAAAGATAATTTTTATAAGGAAGCGGCGAAATGGGATTATCTTATTTCACCTAACCGCTACTCAACAGAAATTTTTGAGCGAGCGTTTGGTTTTAAGAAAAACATGATTGAATCGGGCTATCCTCGTAATGATCGCCTGCATCTTGAAAATGATGAAAAAGGAATTGCCGCTTTAAAAGCGGAGTATAGCATTCCGACGCATAAAAAAGTGGTTCTTTATGCACCGACTTGGCGAGATGATGAATTCTATCAGCCGGGGAAATACAAGCACGAGCTGAAATTGGATTTAGATATGTTAAGACGCGAAATCGGTGATGATTATGTTATTGTGTTAAGGATGCACTACTTGATTGCTGAGCAATTTGACCTTTCTCCATATGAGGGATTTGTCTATGATTTATCTGTAGGTGTGGACGTAAACGATCTTTACTTGATGTCCGACGTTTTGATCACGGATTATTCTTCTGTCTTTTTTGATTATGCGAATTTAAGAAGACCGATCATTTTCTTCACCTACGATCTTGCTTCATATCGAGACAAATTGCGTGGCTTCTACTTTGATCTAGAAGTTGAAGCCCCCGGTCCTGTAGTGACAACAACCGCAGAAGTGTTAAAGGCCATTCAAACGTTTGAGAATGAAGGTTTTGGCGCATTCGAGGAGAAGTATAACGATTTCTATCAGACGTATTGTTACCTCGAAGGAGGATCTGCTACCAAAAAGGTTGTTGACCAAATTTTTGTTAGTGAGGCAAAATAAGCATGAATTCGATGATTGCAGTTTTAAAAGAACAAGTAAGTAACTTTTACTTAATAAATCGACTTTCGGTTTATCAAGTGAAAAGTACAAATAGCAACAACTATCTTGGTATGGTCTGGGAAATTCTCAATCCTCTGTTCCAAATGAGTATTTACTGGTTTGTGTTTGGGTTTGGGATCCGTAATGGTAACCCTGTCGATGGGGTTCCGTTTGTGCTATGGATGTCTGCTGGTCTTGTTGTTTGGTTCTTCTTTAACCCAGCTGTTAT
>ENA-ORXC01001362-ORXC01001362.1-marine-metagenome-genome-assembly--contig:-NODE-1362-length-14544-cov-49.691989_pt1 | contig 14544 bp, 14 predicted proteins | sample MGYA00237865_ERZ511478 | MGnify/ENA metagenome assembly ERZ511478 | reverse complement strand
AGTTCGCGCACAGATTTGCAAGAGTTCTTCAAAGGGAAGAAGCAATTTACAATGGAATACTTCTACCGTATGATGCGCAAGAGGTATGACATTATGATGATAAATGACAAAGATCCAGAAGGCGGAAAGTGGAATTTTGACCACAGTAATCGCAATAAGTGGAAGGGTGAGACCCTCATCCCACACGAGCGGGGTTTTAGAAAAGATGCACGAGAGATTGTTGAGCTACTAGAAAAAGAAGGAGTAAAAACCATAGGCCGCATTACCGAAAAGCACTTTAACTGGCCCACTAGTAGAGCAGATGGACTTTCTGTGTTGAGATATTTTTGTGAGAACCTGTTGGTGCATTTTGGCGATTATCAAGATGCTATGGATCCAGATCAAGCATATCTGTATCATAGTAGATTGAGCTTTGCGATGAATAGTAAACTCCTAGATCCTCAAGAAGTAATTGAAACGGTTATAGACTACTGGAGAGACCATAGCGATGATATTTCTATAAGTCAGGTAGAGGGATTTGTAAGACAAATATTAGGCTGGAGAGAGTATATGAGAGGAATGTACTGGATGCAAATGCCAGAATTTGCAACCGTAAACAAGCTAGAAAATACTAATGAATTACCAGACTTTTACTGGACGGGTAAAACTAAGATGAACTGCTTGAGCTGCAGTATAAATAATAGTCTTGATAATGCCTATGCACACCACATACAGCGACTTATGGTGACTGGTAATTATGCACTGCTTACAATGTGTGATCCATCACAGGTAGATGAGTGGTATTTGGGTATTTACATAGATGCAATAGAGTGGGTAGAAATTACAAACACAAGAGGAATGTCACAATGGGCAGATGGCGGAAAGATTGCTACAAAACCCTATGTGTCAAGCGGTAGTTATATTAATAAAATGTCTAATTATTGTAAGGGTTGTCATTACAAAGTGAGTAAGAAAACAGGAGAAGATGCCTGCCCTTTCAACGCTTTGTATTGGAATTTCTTAAGTGAGAAGCGTGCACATTTTGAAAACAATAATAGAATGAATATGATGCTTAGCCTTCTTGATAAAATGGATAAGAAGACCTTGCAAGCACACCAAGAACGAGCGCAAGATATTATAGAGCATCCAGAGAATTATTGAGTAATAGTAAACCACATATCACCGTACACTGGTTTAAAAGAGACCTAAGACTACAAGATAACGAAAACTTGTGGCAGGCACTTCAACATAGTGAACCTGTAATATTGCTATATATCTTTGAACCTTCTTTACTAAATGATGAGCATTATAGTGAGCGACATTTTAATTTTATAAAAGAGTCACTTCAGGATCTACAAAACAGGTTAGAAAATTATGGCAGCAAGATACTTGTTGTTCAAGATGAAGTGATACCCGTGTTTAAAAAATTACAGCAGCATTACGCTATAGAGCGGGTTTATTCTCACGTAGAAACTGGAATTCGAAAAACTTATGATAGAGATATTGCATTTAAGGTCTACCAGCAGTCTCAAGACATACGATGGATACAATTTATAAATAATGGAGTAAGGCGTAGCTTAAGTAACAGAGTAGGCTGGGTACAAGGTTGGGAATGGTGGATGAGTGAGCCACAACGCATTTTTGTGCCGCAAGGCGGAGACCTTGTTACAAAGAAAGAAATAGAGGTGCTTGAGCAGTATTTTGAGTGCATCTCTTTACAAACACCAAGAGATACAGCATTTCAAAAAGGAGGCACTACAATGGGACTGCGTTATTATGATAGCTTTTTGAAGGACAGAATCAAAAATTATAACGCTCATATCTCAAAACCCTTACTAGCTAGAAAGAGTTGTAGTCGCTTGTCTCCATATATAGCTTGGGGTAATCTGTCGGTGCGCGAGGTATGGCAGCGAGCAAAAAAGTTGCGACAAGACTCACCTTATAAAAGACAGATAGATGGTTTTACCTCACGCCTTAGGTGGTCTGCCCATTTTATACAGAAGTTTGAGATGGAAGATACAATGGAGTTTGTAAGTGTAAATAGAGGCTTCCATAGCTTAAAGAAGGTGTCTAACCCAGTCTATGCAAAGGCTTGGCAAGAGGGTAAAACAGGTTACCCGCTAGTAGATGCCTGTATGCGATGCCTTGTAGAAACGGGTTATCTCAATTTTAGAATGAGAGCGCTTACGTTGTCATTTTTTACACACAACTTGTGGCAACCCTGGCAAGACGCCTCAGCATTTCTTGCGAGGCAATTTTTAGATTTTGAGCCAGGTATACACTACCCGCAAATACAAATGCAAGCTGGAGAAACCGGTATTAATATGTTGCGTATTTATAACCCTGTAAAAAACAGTTATGAACACGACCCAGACGGACAGTTTATAAAAAAGTGGATACCAGAACTACGCGATGTACCGCTATCATACATACACGAACCGTGGACGATGAGCCTCCTCGAGCAGCAGTTTTGTAATACAACCATAGGTAAGGACTACCCGCAACCTATTGTAAATATAAAAGAGACCCAAAAATATGCTACAGATACAATGTGGAAGTACAAAGAGCGTCCGGCTGTAAAGCAAGATGCCGTGCGCATTTTAAAACGACATACCTTAGTAGATAGACAGGTATGGGATTAATAATAGATTACAAAAAGAAGAAATATGAAAGAGTTTACAGATAGACAGTTAGATCGTATTATCGAGATGGCCTGGGAAGATCGCACTACTTTTGATGCGATTCAATTTCAGTTTGGGATAAGTGAGCGTGAGGTTATAGATATTATGCGCCGTGAGATGAAGCCTTCTAGTTTTAGAATGTGGCGCGCACGTGTGCAGGGTAGAAGTACAAAGCACGCCGCAAAGCGTAACTATGGAATAGATGATGCCCGTTTTAAGTGTAGTAGACAGAAACAGATTACACATAATAAAATATCTAAGAGAAGATAAGTGCAAACCGCAGTAGGTTAAACTGTGAAGACGCTGTTAAGCTTTTCGTTTTAAGATATTGTTTAATGATTGAGCATTATCTTTGTACAAAAAATGAGTTGTCACGCTTTCGCGAAAGCGTACTTATAACTCCGCTCACCAAGCACGATAATTTAAGATGACAAAGAAAAAACCAGATCAGGTTGTGTATAATGAAGAAAAAGGGAAGTATGATGCTGCCTTAACTCCATATGCTACAAACCTAGGTGCTCCAGCCATAGTAACAGATGATGTTACTACCTGGAAAAACTCAAATATAAGTAAGGTTAACCATCAATTTAAGACAGAGTATCAAGAGCTTAAAGCGCAGTATGATAAAATGATGGAGCAGTTTGAGTATAATAACCTTATATACTCTGCAAAGTTTTCTTTTGAGCCTATAGTAGGCGCCGTTTATCATTTATACAAGAGAGGAGGAGGTGAGCCTTTTTTATCACTCATCTCGCCAGAGGAATGTAACTGGGACTTTGTAGGCACTTTTGAGCTCAAAGCAGATAAAATTTGGAACCGCATAGACACACCTGTAGATGAAGAAGAATAACTTACAACAAGCAACCGTAGGAGGTGGCTGTTTCTGGTGTACAGAGGCGGTAGTACAACGTCTCAAAGGAGTTACAAATGTAGTTTCTGGTTATGCTGGAGGTACCGTGCCCGGTCACCCCACATATAGAGAGATTTGCTCTGGTCTTACGGGTCACGCAGAGGTGATACAATTTGATTATGACCCTACTGTGATTACTTATGCAGAGATTCTTACAGTCTTTATGACTACGCACGACCCTACTACGTTAAACAGGCAGGGTGCAGACCGAGGTACACAATATAGATCTGTAATTTTTTATCACAATGAAGAGCAAAAAGAACAAGCCGAGCAAGTGATAAAAGTTGTACAAGAGTATTATGAAGACCCTATAGTTACAGAGGTGTCTGAGTTACCTACGTTTTATGAGGCTACGCAAGAGCATCAAGATTACTACAACGAAAACAGATTACAAGGCTACTGTAGAGTCGTGATTGATCCCAAAATTGCTAAACTCAAAAAGTACTACGAGCATTTAATAGCCTCATAGAATAACACTTTTTTGAATATAAAGTGTTTTTTACGCTTTCGCGAAAGCGGACTTATCTTTTCTCATTTATGAGTCTGTAAATTAATAGGGCGGTACGTTTAGTAAGCATCTCTATGGTGTTTATGTATACCGTTTCATTTGGCGTGTGTGCTCCTGTTCCCATTGTGCCCAAACCGTCAAGACAAGCCACATATTCTGCGACAAAAGAGGTGTCTGCAGCACCACGTTTTCCAGGGTCGTATGCAGCCACAGCTGGCCCTCCCATATCGAGGCTTACTTGACTTAATTTTTCTAAAAGCGCATAATTTTGAGGAGTAGGCTGCATTGCTGGATAACTATCTTCAAACTCAACTACAGCGCTTGTTTGCGGTAAATTATTTGCAACAATGGCTCTCATTTTATCACGAGCTTCTTCTTTTTGCTCTTCAGATATAAAGCGTAGGCCACCTTGTACGTATGCAGTTTGTGCTACTACATTTCCTTTGCCAAAGATGCTTCCCTTACTTTGTTTTGCTTCAAGATCCATTTTTGTGCCTCCCAGCATCATACCAGGATTAAAGGATAGTAATTCTGGACCTCTTACTTCGTTATAAAAACCGTTGAGAATACGTGCAAGTTCAAAATTTGCTCCCGCACCTACGCTTTCGCGAAAAATACCACTTGAGTGTGCTCTCTTTCCTGTAACGGTTACATTCCAGTTTGAAGAACCTCTTCGGGCTACGGTTGCATTATCAAAACCTGTTGAAGTTTCAAAACCAAGGGCAATATCTGAGTTCTTTGCTGCGTCTATAAGATCCTTACGGCTTATAGTGAGCGGTTTTCCTGTGCTTTCTTCATCTCCAGTAAAGGCTACTGTGATTTGTGCACTGTCTAGCATCCCTGCTTCTCTTAGAGCTTTGAGTGCATAAAGTACCACCACGTTACCCCCTTTCATATCATTTGCTCCGGGACCTTTTGCTACGGTGTCGTTTACCATTTCAAATTTTTGAAACTCGCTGTCTTCTTCAAAAACGGTATCAAGATGACCTATAAGTAGTAGCCGTTTACCTTTTGTACCCTCTGTTGAGGCAAAGAGGTGTCCTGCACGATCCATTTCAGCAGGCATATCAATCCACTTTGTGTTAAAGCCTATGTCTGTAAACGCGCTAGAAAAGCGATTACCTACTTCTTTCACTCCTTTTACATTTAGAGTTCCGCTATTTATGTTTACCACCTCTTCTAGAAATGCGATACTCTCTGCCGAGTTTTTTTCTACTAGGCTAAGTATGCGTTGTTCCTCCTTTGAGAGATTTGTATTAGTCTGGGCTGTGAGGGTTAACGCTTTCGCGAAAGCAAAAAAAATAAAAACAGCCGTGTATATAATAGAATTGCGGTTACTCATTGTTTACTATGGATTTATGGGTATGATGTACTTGTTATAAATGTAGCAATATGTCGCCAGTTATCCATCAATCTATAAAATTTAATAAATAGGGTAGGAGTTTTTTTGAGTAGACTGTTTCATAACCAAAGCATTTAATCCTACTAAATGATAGTTGATACCAAGTGTTGGTATATTGTTTTTATTTAAAACTACCCGACTATGACTTCCCCGAATTCATAATCGGAAACAATAGTTCTCCTACTAGAAGTGTTGTAAATAGAAACATTTTTGAAGAATCCCAAGAAACTTTTGTACTTGGGATTTTTTCATTTTGAATAGATACGCTTTCGCGAAATTCATAATGTAATCACGTAAAAAGCTGTTTAAAAAGTAGTTGTAGATTTCTTTTGTGGGGATAGGTTTTTGCTTAAGTTATGAGGGCAAAATAAATCACTAAAAAAAGTGGAAAAAATGTCAATTTTTTTTTGATGATTGTAAAAAAGCTTTATATTTGCATCCGCTTACAAAAAGTAACACTCCTCAATAGCTCAGTTGGTTAGAGCATCTGACTGTTAATCAGAGGGTCCTAAGTTCGAGTCTTAGTTGAGGAGCTAGTAAGTAAAAGCCACACAGTCCGTGTGGCTTTTTTTATGCTCAATAGTTTGTGCAGGGTTTTGGTTATAATAAGTTCTTTTGCACTTATCTTTTTTAGAATGTGCTATAAACAAAAAAAGCCTCTCCTACAGGAAAAGCTCTTCACCGGATTCAACTACAAATCCTACCACGTGTGACGTGGCCAACACAACGATGTTAAAAGTACTAAAAAAATAGAAACTTCTATTTTATCTCTCTCAGTGTAAGAAATAAACTAGGTACAGAAATTATAATATATTTGGGAGATGAAGAAATACGATCTAAGCTTCCCTATTTTTTTTCTTACCCTATTTTATCTTTTAATTTTTGCTTCTCACGCCCATAGCCAGACTAAGGAGGTTGATAGCACAACATTCTACTATAATTCTATTATGGGTGCTACTAGTAAAGAATCTATACAAAAGGGTGTGGTTTTCTTTGAAAACGAATTAAAATCTAATACTAAAAAAGAGGATCCACATTATAGAGCACAGATTTTTGACCTTATTTCGCTAGGATACTTTAATATGGGTGAGTTTTTTAAAAGCGAAATCTCTGCTATAGAAAGTTATAAGGCTCTTGACCTAGCATCACAAACTACAGATAGAGAGGATATCAATATAAGATTAGGAAACCGTCTAGGTAGACTCTATAGAAGGCTAGGAGATGATGATAATGCACTAAAGTATTATAAAAATACACTCCCTTTTCTTTCAAAAAACAGAGATAGTTTAATCCTTTCAAATAATATAGCTTCAATCCATATGGATCGTGAAGATTATCAAAAAGCAGTAGACTTGCTTGCTCCCTTTGTAATTGATTCAACTTCTATATTAGAAAAAAAATATCTGGCTACTATTTTTGATAATTACGGTTATAGTTTGTCTCATTTACGTCCTCTTGAAGGGCTCTCTTTTATGAAGCGCGCAGAAGATATCAATAAGACGACCGGTTATATGCGAGGCCTATTTTCTGTTAAAAGGCATCTTTCTCAATATTATCGCAATAATGAAAATTTTCTTAAAGCAAGTAAGTATGCACAAGAAGCAAATGAAATTGCAAACTCATTAGGAAGTACTACTTATCAAAAAGAAGCTTTAGGACTTCTCATTGAGGCGGGTATAACAACAGGCGCCTTAGCCTATAAGCAACTGTCAGATAGTTTGCAGAGTGTGCAAGAACAAGTGGCAAATAAATATGTTGCTCAAAAATATGACTACAGTGTCTTTCAAAATGAAGCTCAGGAGAGTGAGTTAGTTGTTCAAAAGGAAAAAACTAAAAATAGATTTTACCAGTTTTTAGTCATTTTCTTAATACTTCTTGCTGTTGCTGTATTTGTTATTTCTAGGCTGTTAAACAAGAAAAAAAGGATGGAGGAGATGTTTAAAACGGAGGCTCGTTTTTCTAAAAAAATACACGATGAGGTGTCAAATGATATTTATAAAGTAATGGCACATATGCAGAGCAGTAAGGAGCTGGATCCTGACCTTATGGATAACCTAGAAAGTATTTATAATAGAACACGAGATATCTCAAGAGAGACAAGTCCAATAGATGCTAATAAAAATTTTCAGACTACATTAAGTGATCTTTTACTGGGGTATCAAAGTGACTCACTAAATATTGTTACTAGAAATAGTGATGGCGTGAGATGGACACAAATATCTAACGAGAAGAAGAATGCTATTTATAGAGTTTTGCAAGAGCTTATAACAAATACAGTAAAACACGGTAGGGCAAGTTTGGTCCTTATTGAGTTTAATCAAGATCATAAAAAAATTGCAATCAGATATAAGGATAATGGCATAGGATCAGAACTATCTAATAAAAATGGATTGCAGAATGTGGAAAACCGTATAAAAGCCTTTAAGGGAACTATTACATTTGAAAGTGAAAAGAATAAAGGTTTTCAGGCAAATATCCAGATGTAATGTTTAAAAAAGTTCTAATTGCAGATGACTTAGTCAGTATTAATGAAGGTGTGTCGCATACACTTAGTGGTTTAAATATATATGGAGCAAAACAGGTCACATATTGTGATGAGGCGTATTTACAAATCAAGAAGGCAGACAGAGATAATTTACCTTATGACTTATTAATAACCGACTTGTCTTTTACAGCAGATCATAGAAAGCAGCGATTTTCTTCTGGAGACGCCCTTGCAGAGGTTGTTAAAAAAGAACACCCCGAGATCAAAGTAATAGTCTACTCTGTAGAAGACCGCTTTCAAAGAGTACGTCAACTCTATAATGATGTCCATATAGATGCTTTTGTGTGTAAAGGCAGGGATGGCATTACAGAGCTTAAGGACGCAATTAAAACCGTTTTTGAGGGTAACCGTTATATCTCACCTAAAGTTGCATTGGCGTTATCTAATAATGCAAATCTAGAAATAAATGAGTACGACATTACACTTATGAGATTACTCTCATATGGCTACTCTCAAGAAGAAATAAGTAATGATCTTAAAGAAAAGAATGTATCACCTTCTAGCGTAAGTGCTATTGAAAAGAAGCTAAATAAATTGAAAATTCAATTTAGAGCAAATAATGCAATACACCTCGTAGCTCTGGTGAAGGATATGGGGCTCATTTAAAAGAAAAAATGTTCTAATTGTGGATTCCCGTAAAGTATAGAAAGTACAATCTTATATACTTGTAATGCTTTAAGTTTTTGGGGGGCTTAAAGCATTTGTTTGTTAAAGAGCATCTTCGGGTGCTCTTTTTTTTGTGCTTTATTATATCCAGAACTTACCGAAAACAAAAAAAGCCTTTCCAATCAGGAAAAGCTCTTCATATGATTTTTAATATAGAAGAAGGTGGAGAATTAAAATATTTATTCTGGGGTGTGACTATTACAAATCCACTTATCAATCATATAAGTTGTTATAGGTCTTAGTGTTTTTCCAGTCTGTGGATGCAATCCCGGGTACGTGAAATACTCTAACTCTTTTGATTTATTTCGCCCATACCAAAATCTTACGCTTTTATTTGTATTAAAAAAGATTGTATCACAGGTCACTTCTACTTTTTTAAGGTGTAAAATGCTCTCTTCATTATATAACTTAATTTGACCGGCAGCATATTTCTTAGAGTCAAAATTTATCTCTGTATACTGATCCTCTTGCCAAAGCATCCAACGCTGTCTGTGGATGTAAGTATATGTGAAAAAAAACACTACCAAGAGCGCACTTATGCCAATTACTGTTTTTAAATAGACTAATATTTTTTCATTAGAATAAGGCCGTTTTTTTTGAGTTTCATTTATGAGTGTACTTTCCACAAAAGATTGATAATTATCAAATCCTAAATAATCACATAAGGCATTAACTACAGCAAGCTGTTTTATGTTAATGTCACTTTCTTCATTTTTTATTTTGATAGCCTCATTTCTATATACTCTTAAACTTCTTTCTCCAAGAGTGATTTTTTCTTGTTCCTCAATATACTCTGACAGTTCACAGGCTAATTGGGTTAAGGAAGGCCTTATAACGCCCTTTTTATTCAATTCTTGTTTCGCTTTATCAAAAGATTTTAGCACTAAAAATTTATTCATTTGTTTAATATATAGGGTTTTAGGTGTTTTAAAATTTTAGGAAAAGTTACTTCCTAAAAGCTTCCTAATCAATTCCAATTGTCTTCCAAACTTCTGCAATCAATATGTTTTTATTTGTCTCAGAGTTAATTCAAACACAGAGTTACAAGGTAAAAGAGGGTAATCATTTAGGAAGTAGTTCTCTCTTTTACTCTTGTCTCTCTTTACTTCCTAACGAAGAGTAATTTCTTCATAACCCGAGCATTCAGTGCTTTGAAAAATTTTCGAGAAAACCTCGAACAGGAACACTGTTGCACAATTTTAAACAATTCAAATATGAAAAAAATAAGCTTAGTTATGTGTATGGGAGTATTAATTTTTAACTCATCTGCCTGTACGCCAGAAAACTTAATTGACGAAACAGAAGATACATTAGCCTGTTGTGGAGATGATTTGCCTATACCTCCACCTCCACCACCTGCAGGAGGTAATTAAAAGTGTCAGTATTAAGATATTAAGGGGGTGAGAATTTTACTGTCGCCCCCTAATTTTTTATTGTTATGAAGTATTGTATTTCCGCTTTCGCGAAAGCAAAAATTTTAAATTAAAAAACCCCAAAAACACACCTTCCAAAATCATTGGATAACGTATTGTTTAAGGGGCAAGTCAATATAAGAAATGAATGATAAATACAGCGTCTAGACAAGTAAAATTATAAGGCTACTAGTTTAAATCTGGAGCACAAGAGGAGTTATCTCCATAAGGCTCTATATAACTCCAAAACGCTTTACCAGCACTGTCTAGATAGTTTAGGGAGTAGTTTATAGAAGTGTTAGACCCCACTCTATAGAGGTACTCATTACACCCGTACGAATACTTGCTCTTAAAACAGACTACTGCAAAGTAAACCGTTCTAAAATCTATAGTGGCATCATAAAACGTGACTTTACTTATGGCGGTACTCGTAGGACTGTTATAAGTTGTACCATAATAATTATCTTGAAGGTATTCTATTTGCTCCTCACAAGTTTGAGCTGTTAAGACAAATGAACATAATAATAGGGTAGTGGCTAGTAAAATTTTTGTTTTCATATATTATCTATTTGAGTATAAAATCTTTGATTACTTTATCCATATTTGCCGGAAGTCCAGCTGTTTTGATTTCGTATTTTTTCACCCCCATTACATCAAACCAATCGCTCCAGTATTTTATGATAACATCTTCTTCAAAGGGGTTGTTAACGCTTGGATTAATGCCCAGTACAAGAACTTCTAAGTTATCTAGACCACTTGTTGCTGGTATAAAGCCAAAGCCATTATCATCCATTTTTTTCTCCCAGCCTATGGTGTTTAACCCATCTGCCTTTATGGTTGTGGGTGTAAGATAGGTGCTTTTGTTACCGTCGTTTATCTTGCTGTCTTTGTGATAAATGTAACCGTCTGTTAGCACCACTAAGATATTCCTATGGTCTTCTTCTGTACAATAATCTTTCACTTTTGATTTGAAAAATTTCCAAGTATCAGACCCTACGTACTTATTGTCTTGAATTGCGAGTTTGTAGATTTCTATAGGCGTTTTTTCGTATATGTCTTTAACGTCTTCAATTTTCTTTAAGGTTGTGTTTTTACGAACAAAAGAATATTTTAAGTTTTTAGATAGCTTATTAATGCCTGAGTTAAGAGGTTCTGGGTCAAAAAAGACTTGAATATTATCATCCATAAGCCTTAATTTTTTACTTCTTAAATGAGCGTAAAATGCCGATGAGACTGAATTAATATATGCTGCGTCACGTTCATAAAAGTCCATTGCAGGATTTGGATATTTTTCAGGATCAATTCTGTCTGATAAATCAAGTAGGAAACTAATGTTTAGATTTTGATCCCCGGTAGTTGTTTTTTCAATTAGATGTTCATTTGCAACTTCAGAAGGTTCTGTAATTTCTGGTTCAACGTCTTTTTTGCAAGAAATAATGCAAGAAGAAATTAAAAGCAATAAACAAACGTAGTGATATATATGTTGATTTTTATAAAGTCTCATAGTGCTTTGTGTGTTATGAATAAACTACATTTTGATGATCAGATTCTGATACATTAAGTTTTTCTAAATGGTTGTTTGCAACAACCTCACATCTTTCTCTTAGATCATCTAGTTGTTTGTTTGGGAATTTTAGTTCTGAGTTGATAGCTTGGTACCACCCTTTCATATACTGATAGTGATAGTGTAAATATTCTTTAACCGGGAATATAAACCCGTCTATTTTAGATTGTAGTTCTGCAATGCGACCTTCAATTTCGGAAACCTCGTGTTTCAATTTGTCAATTTGCTCTACAAGTTCTTGTTTTTTCTCAAGGTCATTCTTGATAGACTCCTTTTTTGTGCGTATAAAATTTCTAATTTTATCGACATTATCGTGTTCTTTCATCACAAAATCAAACACTAATCCCCAGATGATGTACACTACAAATCCAGCAAAGATGATTCCCCAGAAATTCACACTTTGTATAGCATCACCAGCAGTAAATGTCTCTCCAGGAAGCGCGTTAAAGTCAAATATTTTTTTCTCAATTAAATAGGCTAATATCACATCAAATAGAAAAGTTAATAGGAAGAGCACAACTAGTTTCATAGCACTTTTCCAACCTTTTTCTTTTTGAAACATATGTACTAAATATCCAAGCCCCATAAATACAAAGGGTATCGTTCCTACAAAAATGGCTTCTAGAAGTCCGTCATTAAGTGCCTTGCTAAACGCTTCTGCATCAAATATTGCAGCTGTTAAACTTCCGTCTTCAAAGTTTTTAAAGAACGACGAGTAGGAGGCCGAAATATAAAAGACAAATAGATAAATGGTTATAGGTAATAGAAGTGCTAAACCTATATAAAATTGAGCTTTGGGTTTTTTGTCAACATCTATACCATATTTGTCAGGATTAGCTTTAACATCTACGATTTCAAACTTGTGTTTATCTACATCTTCAATTTTGGCTTTTAATTGATCTTCATATATGGATAATGCGGTTTCAGTTCTTTTGAGATTTGTTTTCTCTTGTTCTTGATTTTGTTTGTGAGGTTGTTTTAGGATCTCTTGCTCGTTAAGTTGTTTTCTACACAAATCCTCAAAACTGTTATATAGATCTCTCAGAGACATTCCTAAAGTGAGAGGTTCTCCTAATGCTTTTGTAGAGTCTCCGTAACCTGACTGGTAATAGGTGATTCTTATTTGTTCTCGAGCTTCCTTGGTGTCAACGTTTTCGAGGATAGGTCTCTCTGGTTCATTTTTTAACTTGAATAAATTTTTGATTGAGCTCATATTTCTAAGAGTTTATACTGTTTATAATTTCTGTTTTACTCACACCATTTTTTGCAGATTCTAGTAAATAATCTGCTAACTGTTCGATGTTTTCATCTAAAAACTCAAACCGTTTACAGTATTTTTTTAGAGTTATGTATTCATCATCATCTACACGTCCATCCACCCATATCATTATAGCAAGATCATATAAGTATTCGATACGGGTTTCTAAGGATTCTGGAATTGAAGTGTCCATTGATGGGTTAAGAAGTATACTATCTAATTGATCTTTTGTTAGGCCTCGCTCACTAGCGAATTTATATAACATTTCTAGCTCTAGTTTATCAAAATTATCATCTGCAAACGCCATCTGATAAAGTCTTAAAAAGTGCCCCTTGAGTTCGTTAGTTATCATATTTTGGATTGTTGAATTACTTGTTTGGTGATTGTGAAAACAAACCTAGACCTATCTTTATTAAATACTTTACGGTTTTCCGTAATGCTAGTATGATTACCTATAAATATCTTTGTAAATGACTCAGAAAGTCGTTTAGTGTAATTAATGTATCACTCTGTAATATGTAGAGTTTTAAAAGATGAACTCTTTATAAACAATGACCAATAAACCGTTTTTTCTTTCAGTTTTATTTTCCGTTTGCTTCTTCACCATATGTTTAGGACAGGAAATTTCTTTAGTATCCTGGAATATTCGTGACTTTGGAAAAACCAAATCGACAGAGGAAATAGAGCGTATAGCAAACATCTTAAAGGAGTATGATATAATAGCGTTACAAGAGGTCGTAGCGGGTTATGGAGGTGCCCAGGCAGTTGCTATCTTAGCCGGTGAGCTAAATAGAAAGGGGAGTAAGTGGGATTATTCTATCAGTTATGCTACAAAGAGCCCTAAGTATAAAACTGAGAAATATGCCTACATATGGAAAACTAGTAAAGTAACGATTGCAGATAAGGCATCGCTGGTTCGAGATTTGGAATCTTGTGTATTTAGAGAGCCTTATCGTATTAAATTCAAAGTTAGTGGTAAAAACTTTACAGTAATTAATTACCACTCAAGGAAGCATAGTGAAGCCCCGGAGGTAGAAGTTCAATGTTTGACCCAGTATATTGTTAATTGTGAAAATGATAATGTTATTCTGGCTGGAGATTTCAATTTACATCAAGAACACCGTGTTTTTAATAAACTAAAAGAAAGAGGATATAGGGCTGGCCTAAACGCACATAAAACTACCTTAAAAAGAATTTGTGTTGACGGGCGTTATCTAAGTCACGCCATAGATAATATCTTTTTTGATTCTAATAATATTCAGCATCTAGACACTGGCAGTATAGATTTTGTTGGTAGCTGCGATAGTTTAGAGACAGCTAGAGAACTGTCTGACCACTTGCCAGTCTATATTAGTTACAAGATTAAATAGATGAAAAAGTTATAGTACGAGATATTTTGCCGGAATTTTAGTGTAGAGAATATCCCATTTGCGCGCTTATTAAATAAAGCGTTTTTGGAAATAAGCACAATAACTTAAGAATTTTTAGTAGTAAGGTAAAATATTATAAAGTAGATATTTTTTACAGTTTTGCAACCGATTTTAAACAAAAAAAGCCTTTCCAATCAGGAAAAGCTCTTCATCGGATTCAACTACAAACCCTTACCACGTGTGACGTGG
>ENA-ORXC01001361-ORXC01001361.1-marine-metagenome-genome-assembly--contig:-NODE-1361-length-14548-cov-6.811001_pt1 | contig 14548 bp, 11 predicted proteins | sample MGYA00237865_ERZ511478 | MGnify/ENA metagenome assembly ERZ511478 | reverse complement strand
CCGCACCCTGAACCGCGAGTTGGCCGACTCTGGGCCGGCTCGTTATGGTCCGGCCGCGGCCGTGGCCGCGGCCTTGGCTCCGTCGCCGCCCGCGTCCTCCGCGGTGGTTGCCCATTCGACGCCACCCGTTTGGGGGGGCGTGTCTCGTCCGCCATATGCAACCCGTGGGGGCATGCGGAACACGCGGGCCCGCGGCGACTACACCCCTGGGGGGAGTGGCTCAGCCCCCCTCATTGGGGGCCGCTCGGGTCCCCCGTTGGGGGCCCTGCCGCTGTTCTCGTGGGATGGGTCGGCCCAGCTGTCGGCCGCCCAGCCCGTGGGCCCGGCCGTATGGTCGGGCTTGGGTCGCTCTCTGGGGGACCTGCCCCCCATCATGAACAATGGGGTGGATCACACCCTGATCATGGCCTTGAGCCGCGCTTATGTGCGGCTCCGGAACGAAATGGTCGCGGTCACGTCGCGCCCCATGGGGGACCGTGACGCGGACAGGCTTTACTCCTTGGGTACAGTCGAGTACCTCCGCCGTATCTTGGCGGAGGAGTATGGGGTGGCCGTCTCCGAGACAAACACCGTCTTGGCTGGCTGGTCTATCCGCCGCCTTGGGGCTGCGGGGTCTCCCGGCGGTTCTCTTTCGCCGGCGACGCACAAGCGTCCGCCGTCTCCGTCCATCCCGCATTTCGGGGCGGGTTCTGGCTCTTCGACCGCGCCCCCTTACGGGGCGGGTTCTGGATCCTCGGCCGGGCCCCGTTACGGGCCGGGGGCGGGTTCGTGTATCCCGTCCCACTATGGGGCGGCTTCGGGTGCCTCGGCGGCGCCCCGCTATGGGGCGGCCACGGGGCCGTCTGCTCACCCCCCGAGCCCCTCGGGGCCGGGGTACTACACCCCTGATGCGGGTCCGAGCCAGGGCGATAGCCCGGGCTATGAGACTCGCTCTCGGGGTTATTGACTTGCTGTATGGGGACATTGTGTCCCCTCCCCTCTCTTGTCTCGTCTGTTGCTTTCCACAGCCCGTTTTTAGGGCTGATGTCGCTCTACGAGAGAATGCGAGACGGCCCCGTAGGGAATAAAAGGGGCTTAGCCCCTCTTCTTGTACTCCTTTGTGTCTTTGCCGCGCTGGGCAGCTTTTTGGGCCTGTACCCTTCTCTTGACTTGATCAGAGAACAACACCCCTTCCCGCGTTAAGGCGGGGAGTTTAATTTGCATACGATGGCATTACTTACGCAGGGCCTCCCTTGGGAGCGAAGAGGCAAATTGCCACGTGGCTTCCTTTTCGGGAAACCCAAACCATTTGACTAGGAGCTTCAATTGCCCGTCATCATTCCAACCATGTTTGATGAACTTTTTAAACACGAACTCTGGACCATCCATAAGTTGGTCACCTTCCTTAAAGAGGGCGTGTGCCCTGAGGGCCCAAGTCCACTTAGCGTCCCGCGCCGGTGGCGTGGGAGCTCCAGTGACATGGTCACTGCTCACCGTCCGGATCACCAGGGAGCTCTCCACCAGGAACCGATACCCATCGGTCTGTAGTACCATGTAGGGTCCTTGGGGCTTGAACCTAAGCTTCTTCGGGGAGCGGGAGTGGGCATCCAGATATACCCAGTCCCCAGCCTTTAGCTGGTTGTTCTTCTCCCGTGTGCGTACGTCTAACGCACGCTTGTATGCGGCCTGGGCTTTGCCCAGGTGCTCTCGGACCTTTGGTATGAGGACCTTCAGGTCCTCTACGTACTGCTCCGCCGCCGAACTGGCGTCTGCGGGTCGTTCCTCGGCTTGACTTAGCCGAGGCATGCGTTCGATACCAATAAGCTGGAGCCGCCTCGGGCTCACGAAAGCAAAAGGGACTTGCCCCGTGCTAGAGTGGACCTGCGTATTATACGCAGTGGTCAAGAGGGACAGATAGCGGTCCCATTCAGCTTGGTGCCCCGCCACGTAGCAGCAAAGCTGTCGAACGAGGGTGCGGTTATCCCGCTCTACCTGCCCGTCCGTTTGCGGGTGGTAGGGAGAGGTATAGTTCGAGGCTATACCTAGTAAGCCTAGGATGCCTTGGTAATAAACAGAGGCAAACTGCGGCCCATTGTCCGTAAGGACAGTGTCGGGGATGCCGTATGCGGCAACCCATGTGTCGATAAAGGCTGATGCTACGGTCAATGCCGTAGCCTCCCTCAAAGGGATGACTCTGGTCAGCTTGGTGAACCGATCACAAATGACCATAACATGCTTGTGCCCACCTCGGGAGGTGGGTAGAGGACCTAAGAGGTCCATGGCGAGCTCCGAGAAGGGCTCGTCGGCGTAGAATAACTTCATCACCGTAGTGTGCCTCCTCTCAGAGAGGCGGTTCTTGGTGCACGCGGGGCATTGCTCCACGTGCTTGTATACGTCGACGACCATCGTCGGCCAGTACACATACCTACGTAGGGTATGGTACATCCGTCTCGAGCCGGGGTGCCCGGCCAGCACTGAATGATGTTGATAGTGCAGGAGACGCTGTTTCAGCGCCTCCGGGATAACCACTTGGGTCTCCCGCCCGTACACGGAGCGGCGGCACAGTAGCCCATTCTTCTCCCGGAAGAAGAACGCTTGTCGACTCCAGGTCGGGTCGGGAGGCGGAAGAGCGTCGAGCTCTTTCAGCCTGGCCTGACAAAAGCTATCCTCGGCTTGACCAAGGATGATTTCTTGGGCCGACAAGGCCCCCATGGGGGCCTCTTCCGGTGTCGTAGCCTTCAAGGCGTCGCTGGCCCGCGTCTCGACGGCCAGGACGGGGATGTCCTCGTCCAAGGGCGAGGTGTCGAGACCCTCCGTCGGGAGACGCGATAACGCGTCTGCCACCTTATGATCCTTCCCCGGCTTATGCCGGATCTCATAGGTGTACTCCGACAATCGGAGTCTCCATCGGTTAATACGCGCATTCGGACTCATATTAGTGAGTACCGATAAAAGGGCACGGTGATCACACCGTACCACAAATTCAGAACCTTCTAGGTACGACCGTAAATAGGTCACGGCCCAGACGACGTCTAGCGCCTCGATCTCCGTAGCGAGATAGTTCTTCTCCGCAGGGAGAAGCGCACGGCTGTAATAGCCGATGGGGTGGTATTCCCCATCGGGCTGTTGTTGCTGTAAGCAACATCCCAGCTGTTCGTAGCTGGCGTCGACATCGACGATGTAGTGCCCATGCCTCCTGGGCAGGGCAAGGATAGGGGCGTCCAACAGACGCCCGCGGAGCGTTTCAAACGCTTCGGTCTCCTCCCCGGAAGGAGGGGGTAGCTTCTTAGGAAGCTTCGTGCTAGTGAGCGCTGTCAGCGGCTTCGCTATCTTTGCGAAGCTTGCCACAAAGCGGCGGTACACGCCGCACATACCCAGAAAGCTCTTCATCTGGGTTTGGGTCTCCGGGTATCGGAGACCACGTAGCGCCCGGAGATTCTTCTCCAGGACATGTACTCGTCCCGGTCGAAAAACATGACCGAGGTTTTCCACTTCTTCCTGGAAAACGTGGCACTTGGACGCCTTCAAGGTTACCCCTGCCTTCCCGAGTAGGTGCAGCACCTCATCGAGGTGCTGCAAGTGTTCCTCTGGGGGACGCGAAAAGACGATCACGTCGTCCAGATATACTAAGCATATCTGCCACTTCACGCCTGCCAGGATCGTGTCCATGGCGCGTTGGAAGGTCGCGGGGGCGTTGCACAACCCGAAGGGGAGGCGCACGCATTGCCACGCGCCCGTGTGGCACGTGAACGCCGCAAGGTGTTTATCTTCCTCGGCTGCCAAGGTGTTTATCTTCCTCGGCTACTGGTATTTGCCAGTAGCCCGCGTTGCAGTCCACGGTGGAGAACACCCTGGCGTCCCCTAGGGAATCGATACACTCGTCCATCCTGGGGATGGGGTACGCATCCTTAACACTCATTAAGTTCAGTCTTCTTTAATCAATACACAAGCGTACCGAGCCATCTGGCTTCGGTACCATTACCACTGGGCTAGCCCATTCCCCGCTAGCGGGTTCGATAACCTCCATCGAGCGCATGCGCTCGACTTCCGCTTTCTCCCTTTCCCGGGCCATAGGCCCGGCCTTATAGGGGTGTTGTCGCACGGGGAAAGCCCCGGGCTTCAGTCGGATCCTGTGTTCAACACCGCGGATCAAGCCAAGCTTGCCTTCCCAAAGGGAGGCATGCTTCTTGAGGAGGGCCTCTAGGGGCCCGGACCATTCCGTCGGGACAGACGAAACGTCAACTTCAGGAAGAGGGGGGTCCTTAACCCCCTTCATGGGCCAGGCGAGCTCCTCGAGCTCGCTCTTCGTGACCTCATAGGTTGGCCCCTCATGTGCCTCAATATACCCTATGGTCATATCGGTTGTTAAGCGTAACGGCGTGACCCCCAGGTGCATCACCTGGATGGTCATAGGTTGACCCGCCGTCATTATGGCGGGGCCCTGGGCGACTTGTATCCCATGGTTGTGATACAAGGGGGGTCGCCCCTTCACGAGGCCATGCCCCGTGAATGTGCTTCGCACCGGAACATGGGCAATGGTCCCGGGTTGGACCCAGGTCTTCCCCGCTGGCTTCAGCTGAGCTGCGACCCCTTCAGGGCAGGCACAGACCGCCGAGGTGGATGTATTGGGGCGCCCCTTGGTGCCCCGCCTGCGTCTCAGGATTGGCACCTTGGTGCCATTGAGAAGTTCCACATGTTGCTCTTGCGTCGCAATATTCTTTGTTGCGACATCAATAAAGGAGGTGCCCAGAATGGCTGGGACACTCATGTTGGTTACAACTCCAAAAGAGGTGTAGGAGGTCTGACCCCCGAGGGTCACACCTAAACAGACAGAACCAACAAAGGGGAGCCAGCCTCCATTGACGTCGTGAAACATCTTCGCTAGATCCCCCAGGGGTTGTAGCGGAGTATTATCCGGCAGTAACCGCCGGTCTATTAAGGTAGGGCCACTCCCGGTATCCGAGATAGCCCGGGTAGTAAGCTCAAACCCTGCCGTCAGGAATAACCGGACGGCTAGTTGGTAACTTGAAGAGGGCATGAAAGCACAATGAGTGCCCTCAGGGGGTCTCCCTTGGGAGGCCCCTGGTACCCGCCTAGGGTAGTTCTTCCCGGCTCGCTTGGAAGACGTGTATCTCCGATCTACCCCCACTCGGCTCGGGGGGGGTGGGATCACCCCACCCGCTACTCGTTTCCCGAGGGGGAGTTGTCCTCCTCGTCCTGCTCCTCTTCACCCCTCCCTGGGGAGGGCGAGTCGTCCTCGGACGACCACGGTGGTCCATTTCCGGTGGCCACAGCGGCTGCCGGCTGCCTTTGCCGGAGCTCCTCCTCCTCCCTCTTGCGGCGCTCTTCGCACCGCTCCAGGAAGGCCTTGGTGAGCAGGGCCTTGGTCCCCGCATGTAGGTGGGGACATTCTCGGAAGAAATGCCACCGCATATTACATGCGAGGCAGTTGTTCACCCGGGGTCGCCCGGGGCGACCCTTGTCCTCCCGAGGAGGACCAGGGGGGGCTCCCCCCTCCTTGGAGGGGGTCCGTTGGGAAGGCCCAGAGGGGACCTCCCCCACCTTAGCTGGAACCCATCGGGACGGACCCGGGGTTGCCTCCCCGCCCTTGGGTGGAGTCCACCGGGAAGGACCCGGTGGCGCTTCCCTCACCTTAGGTGGACCCCATCGGGAAGGACCCGGAGGGGCTTCCCACTCCATAGGTGGGCCCCATCGGGATGGACCCGGAGGGGCTTCCCCCACCCTAGGTGGGGACGATACCGCCGCGGTTACATAGTTCCGCGGTGCTGGCCGGTGTAGTACAATGAATCGCGATCACCTCAGAGAGGAGGGAAGTACCGGCCGTCTCAGCCGCTCGTGCGCCACCCGCTATGGGACTCGAGGTCCAGGAAGTCAGGCCGACCGAAACGCCAAGACAAACAGGCACGGTTTACTTGCCGGCGACGACGGTGCCTCCCACCGTCGTCGCCCTTCGTCCTTAAAGGGCGGAAACCGCTGCGCGGGGACCGGGGCCACTAGTTGGCCCGGTCCCGCGCTGCCAAATACCTACGATGCAGATAATTCCCTCCAATGCATGACACTACCCAATCTGAATTGACACGCTCCGCTGTCAGCACCGGACAATCCGACGAGCTCAGCCGGACACGTTCGCCGCCCGCGCTCACAAGCCGCAGCGGCACGCCACAAAAGCGAGACACCACCGGCCACCCGGCTTCCGCGCACCAGCGCCCACAGCCACGAGTACAACGCCTCTGGCGTAGTACTACAGCCAGGATGCCCGGCGCTCCCGACGTGCCTCGGCGCGTCGGTTCTCTTCTTCTCTCTGTTCCTCGTGACGTTTCCGACAGACGTCACTCTTCCGCTGGGCATATTGCACCAGCAGGTTCATCGGCATAGTGCCGGTATTATGTTTCCGCACATCTGCGCGAACTTCCCAGCCAAGCCCCTGCATATAGCGGCTTTTCATCTGGCCCTCTGTGTGGATGTATCCACACAGGCGACGTAGCCCCCGAAGGAGTACGTAATACTCACTCTCGGTTTCGTCCGCCTCTTGGGCGGCTCCATGAAATAGGGCGTCTTAATCGCTTAACGATTGCTCATCCGCATATTTGCGGAGGAGCCAGTTGACCAGCCCCACATAGGAGCTGACCTCTCCACTCCGTCCCCCTTGGAGGGACGGCATGATTGTTTATAACTCCCTCTTGAGGTCACCCTTGGTGAACTCGGGGAGGAGGTAGAGGGCTCTGCCCTCTGACACATCATTGTCGTTCCCCGCTTTTACAAAGCGGCTTAGGAACTCGATGACGCCTAATGCGGGCGTCCCATCCCATTCCGCGTCACGACCAAAGGTGGCCGAGACGTCCTTGCGCAAACGGCCTAGGCCGTGTGCCATGGTCATGTCATACCGGACATCTGTATTCGCCGACGGCCCACGCGTGGCAGCGGGTTCGCGCGCGACGACGTCAGCGCGGCCGCTGCCAAGGCCGCCACCATGGCCGCGGCGCCCTACGACCGCCGCGCCCGGCACGCAACTTGCCGCGGCGTTGCCGCGGACGTCGCCGTCGTCGTCGCCGCCGCAGTTTATGCCCCCGTCTCTGCCACCGTCACCATCGCCGTCGCCTGAGGCGGTGGCGCCGCGGCAAGCGCGCTGGAGGCGGGCGGAGCGGCGTCCGTGAATTGATGCCAAGCGCCCGTGGTCCCGGACGAGGCCGTGGCGCTGGCCGATGGTGTCGCGGCTGGCAGCGACGCCATCGACGTCGGCATCTCCGATAACAGCGACACCACCTGCGTCGCCAGCAACGGCGCCGGTAGCGGCACGCGGTGCGCCAATCGAAGCAACTGCGCCAAGGCGCGTGGACCGCCGCGGGCGTGACGGCCGGCCGGAGGCGTTGGCGTCATCGGCAGTTGCGCCCGCTACAGCGGCGCACGCGGCGGCAAGAAGAGCCTCGGTGTAGCTCCGCTTGCGTCCCACCATCGCCCCGTACTTGTAGGAACCGGCCTTGGTCACGACGTGTCCCAGTGGGGGGGTTCTTGGTGCAGGTTTGGAGGGTGTGGCGGCCTCGACGGCTCGACGCAAAAGCCCGAGCGACAGGGAGGCACCCAGTGCCCCCAGGCACGCGGCGACGGGCGCCGCGTCGGCGCGTCTTGGCAGGGGTGGGGCTGTTCGTAGATGCGACACGATGGGAGTTACAGGGAGCGAGAGAGTGGGCGGTGGGGTATGGGGGCGAAGGTATCGTAGGGGGGCGCCGGGGGGGCTCGCCGGGACCACAGCCTTCTGGAAAGCGGCGGCTGCTACGCCGCCGCCACCGGGAGGGAGGACGGGGAGCCCAAGTAAAAGGGAGCGTCCAGTGGACGAGCGGGTGCCGGGAAGACGCGGACGTCTGGCGACACAGCGATCAAAGCCGGCGCTGGCCTCTGCGCCACAGCGCCTGTCCTTTAAAGCCGTAGGGCGCCACGCGCCACCCACTCCACATTCTCTTCCAGCTCGCCCAGACCTCCCAGCACTCCCCGCTCCCTACACGGCGCGCAGCTCGCCCACCCCGCCAAACACAAACCGCCCACGCAACCGAGCACGGCCCACAGCGTCTGGGACAGCCTTGTCCGCCAGCAGAGTCTAGCCACGGCAAGAAAAGACGAGCACCGCCCCGCACCGCCCAAAAGGCCAAGCTAAGCGAACCCAGCAACGCGAACCCAGCAACGTGAACCTAGCAACGTGAACCCAGCAACCGACACCCAGAAGCTCCTGGCAGGCAGCCCCCACCCACAGACCCACCAGCGGGCTCTCCTCCTTGCCGTCCCTCTCTCCAGGCCAGAAACCGTCAAGGCAGTTTGGCGGCCGCGCTGACCGCCGTGGAAGGGTGGGGGGAGACAAAGGCCGCTGTCGGCACAAGGGACAGACCCAAGGCGTTCCAGCAGCGGAGACCCAGCAGCTCCGCGCCGGCATCCCACACCGAGGAAAAAAGTCGTGGGGCCTCCCTCGCCGCCGGCCCTCAACCAGGACGGCGATTGGGCGGCGTTGGCGACCGTTGTGTGGGGGGGGGTGGGAAGGCGGCCGCTGCCAGACACAAGGGACAATCACCACGAGTTCCAGCAGTAGAAACCGAGCAGCTCCGCGCGGGCAGCCCCCACCAAGAGTAACAACCTGCAGGCCTCCCTCGCTTCCGGCCCTCTGCCGGCAGTCGGTTGGGCAGTGTCGGCGACCTTCACTGGGGGGGTGGTGGGGAGAGAAGCCGCTGCCGGACGCAAGACACACCAAGCCCTCCAATCACCTCCCTTGTTGCTGGACGTGCAAGGCGCATTTCGAGGCCCTTGCGCAGCCAATCAAGTTCGATGCTATCCGTTTTTAACCTCACAAAGCTGGATGAGTGGATAAAATCTCCCCGTTCTTGTCTCTTGTCAGGTCCGTGCTGACAGCAGCAGAAAAGGTCATCAGGAGACCAGCTCGGCGCGGGGAGTTGATCCCCCTTGACGGTCGAGCAAGGCGTCGCAAGTATTTTTTGCCTGAACGGCGCGGACAGTGAGGGACTCGCCCGTAGGCGCCAACGAGATGAGAACTGCCCTGAGGAGACCAACGTTGTGCGCCAATGCCAGCACGCCGGGCGGGACTCGCCAGCCGCGTGTCCCAGCCGACACCACAGTCAACAAATTCCTCTACAAGTGCATGCATCCGACGTGGCGGGTGCCACGCGTCGTCCTAAATGGCCTATCAATCCAGCTATTGGGGCGTGTATTCCGTCATGTGAGCTTTGAATGTGCTTCGTGTCAAGGCCACTTGCCACCTCTCGACTTAGTCGTGCGCCTGTGCCAGGTGAGCTGTCCGCCGTTTCGACCGTTCCAGCCTGGATCTCGTGCAATCCATCTGCCTCCACTGCCTTCTTTGTGGAACGCACGACGTATGTGAACGGCTTCACCCACCAATGTCGGGCACCTGCTTAGCTCAGAAATATTCTTGAAGCCCCCATCCCCTCCTAAGTCCTATTATCTCGCGCCGTCCGGCTTCGAACAAGCTTCGCATAGCTTCTCCCACCAATCAGAGCGCCACACGTTGCAGGTAAAATGAGGTTCGTATGCGTAAAACACCGACATTGCTGGGTGTGCTCTCATTGTATGCGGCTTGACACATTGTGAGATCGGACCAGGGCTGGATCGGCCAGGTCGAGTTCTCGCTCTTGCCGCTCTCTCCGAGAGTTCGGACTTAAGTATTCGATGCGCAATTCAGCAAATAGCCCGTTTTGCACATTTTCGCAACTTTAGGGATGGCCGCCAGAATGTGCGTTCCTTTAGGATTTGTAGGTGGTCTACTTTGGCCGGAACAGGTTCGTTGGGGGGCTATCCTCCAACGGGTGCTGCTGATCATCCAATCAACGCCGAATGGCATGTGCGCGGGTGCGAGAGCGCGCTCCAGCGGCGGAATCGCGAGGCGCGGCAGCCACCCAGCGCCTGCTCCGCTGCTGTGGGTGTCCAGGAGAGGTGGCCGTTCAGTGGTGGGTGTGGGATTAATGACGTTGCTTAGTTAACCAAGAAGTTGAGACCGACCGTAGTCACACAATAAAGAGAACACTATCGTCCAAGGGACGAGGAAGAAGAACCTTTGTTTGGATGACATCCGATGGGGAACCGGGAGTGCCGACGACGGCGAGTCCCGGGCCCACGGTGCTTTAATACGATGAAAAGAGAGGGGCGGGGTCGATCGACCGGGCGATCCGAATGATCGAAGTAAACCGCCGAAAGGTGAAGCGATAAGCAAAGACAGATATACAAGACGGAAGTAACCCCCCAAAATGCAAGCCACAAGTTGGTTCATTCCTCCTCATGAACACCAACCAGTTCAGGGGGCCACAATTGGTCGAATCCCAATTGACCAGGAGGTATGCTACATACCCCCGTAATGAGATTCGAGCCGTCCCGGCGAGAGGGCGCGATCAGGCGATCCGCCACCACAAACGCCACAGGTGACAGCCAACCGAGGTGCCGCAATTGACGCGCGGACGGGCCGGAAGGCGTCCCGCCAAAGCGGTCGCCGGCCCAGAGGGCTCCACGCGGGACGTTACGGTCCCGCGCGAGGCGCAACAGCTGGGCGCCTGTGGGCGTAGGGCCAGGAGGGCCGGGTGGCGCCGAGGCGTGGCGAGCGCCGCACAGCGGTGCGAGCGGGTCGCGGGCCAGTCGGCAGCGGGGCCGGGAGGGGCCGAATGTGGCTGAGGCGAGGTGCGCGCCGCACAGAGTGCGTGGGCGGGTGCGCCGAACGCCCGTCGGCGGGGGGGTGTGCAACCGGGGGTGCCCGATCCGGCCCATCTGAGGCAGAGGGCCGGGCTCGAGCAAGGAGCTCCAGTGGGGGCAGCCCATGGTGGCCAGGCTCGCCGCGTCGGTATATATACCGGCGCGGTCGGCGCAATCCAACGCGGGTCGTCGCCTCAAGCCTTAGGCTACCGGTTACACAGCCCGATTGGGTGAGGAGGACGTCGTGGTGACGAGCGCTTGCGCACTTTTGACCCGTGGGTCCCTCGCTGGCCGTGTGCCCTCTTCGTCGTGCGGCGCGGCGGTGACTTTTCACCGTCTCACCGTCGGCGTGGGGGGGTCACGCGCGTGCTTTCACGTACGGCCAGTGGAGGGGCGGGGGTCCGGCTTGTAGCCACGGTGGAGTCTGTCCCGCGGCTTGGACTATCAGCCGGCGGACCCATTGGTCACCAGGTCGGTCGCGCCGTGCCCTTGCGGACGGTGTCGCGGCGCATCGGCCTGTGCACTTTCTTCGGCTCCCCTGTGGGGGGGCGCCGGCTCAAAGCCACAAGGAGTGATGGCAAGTGCCTCGCGTAGCCCTCGCGATGTCGATATGGCCGACGCGGCCGAGTCGACGGGGGCACCGGGCGGTGGCTTGGTCGTGGGCGCAGCGCCGGTAGGCGGGGCGCCCGAGGGGGGTGGGGATGGTGCCAGGGGCGGCCCGTCGGCCTTGCCGCTTCCGGCAGGCGGCGGGGCCAACCACGGCGGTGGCGACGCCCAAGGCGAAGGTGGACAAGGTGGTGGTGCCCACCGCGGCGGGGGCGGCCATGACGGCGATGCCCACGGCGGCTGCGAACAAGGGGGCGATGCCCAACGCGGCGGGGGCGACCAAGGTGGCAGCGCCCACGGCGGCGGCGGACAAGGGGGCGATGCCCACCGCGGCGGGGGCGACCAAGGTGGCAGCGCCCACGGCGGCGGCGGACAAGGGGGCGATGCCCGCGGGGTCCATGACGTGGTCGGTTGGACCGAGGACCGGATGCCCCTCATGACGGGGGGCCCGGCACCGGTGTGCCGCACCTACGTGAGCCCTCCGGCTATGGGCTCGCGCCGCGGGATCCTCCAAACGGCGGACGACGTCTTACTTGGCGCGGCACAAGCCAACCGCCGGTTGGCGTTAGTTCGGATTGAACAAGGCCGTTGGAGCGATCTGCCGGGCTTCATCGACATCATGGTGTCGGAGCCCAACACCCACGTTGATGAACGTCTTGCGGAGGTACATGGCGATGCCAACTTCGGCAACCAGGGCGAGCCTCGCCAGGCGTATGAGGTCTTGGCGTTTGCCAACGAGATCATCCGCTTCGGTGTGCCGTTGCACATGTTCCATCGTCGGCTTTACGCTTGGGCTTTGCTCTTCCCGGTCCCCAACTGCGGGACGTTCGAGGTCGCTGCCAACAACTTCGGGCGTCTGCGTCGGGCTTGGCCGGAGGCCGTCTTCCTATGCAGGTCGATGTCCGACGAGCTGGCTGTGCCGTTCGCCCAAGAGGCGGGGATGGACGACTACCTCGACCGCCTCGTGGAGGCCTCCAAGGAACCCGAGCGGGAGGTGGAGGAGAAGTTCCCGGCGCCTCCGCCGATCTTGCCTTCGCCCTTCCGGGCTCTGAGCTATCCCAGCGCCCATCGGCGGGCGCATGATGCCGCGATCGTGACTTCACGCGGTCTCATCCCCACCGCTTGGTGTTCAAGCGTCGTTCGTGCCCCTCGGTACTTTGACCTGTCGCGCTGGTTTCCCCAGCGCCCGGAGTGGTGGCGTGACCGGGGGGTCTGGGCCGAGGTGCCGTACGCGGTGACGTACTTGGCGCATCGTCTGCAAGACGAGATGAACGACGCGTGGGCGTATGTCAACTGCGAGTATTACTACTTCTTGGCGGCCGGGTGGGTTCACACCCTTATGACGGACAAGATCTTCGTCTGGTTGCACGAGCAGGCTATCAAGCGCATGCTGGGGCTCGAGCTCGACAAGATGTCGGTCGGGCCGGGCGGCCAAGCAATATTGGCTTCGTTCCACAAGTTGGTCAAGGCCATGGACGTCTTCCCGTGGACAATTGTCGTCAAGGACGTCGTCCTTCGTGACGCACAGAGCCGAGCGGTACGCAGAGTTCGTGTCCAGTTGGACGACTCGTCTCTTTACGGGTTCGTGCTCAACCACCCGTGTCGGGGGCTCGACTGGCGTCATGCCCCGGGTGGCGGGCTTACCCCTTCGGGCTTGCCGATGGCGGGTGGCCAAGGCAGCCACGGTGGACAAGGTGATGGCCATGGGGGCCCTGGGCCCAGTCGTCAAGATCCTTGGACCATGGCGGTCGCGTCCCGTGGCGACGTGTCGGCACGTGCGGAGGACCAAGGGGCCCCGGCGACCGAGATGGTCTGGTCTTCCGACGCAGCCTACAACTCGGCGGTTGCCTTGTTTGGCTCGCAGCCGGTGCGACGGTTGGAGGAGGACCGCGTCCCTCGTGGGACTACGGCGGCCGCGCTGACAAGTGCCTGGTACGTCCAAGTGGAGGAGCTTCGTGCCTCGGTGCGTGACGCCGATGGGCTTACGATGTCGGAGGCGACGCCTATCATCGCCCGTGCGGTTGGGCGCGCGACCGATTCGGCGATTGCCTTCGACGCGTTCCGTCGATATGTCGACCGTTTGCGCCCCTTGGAGGTGGCGCCGGTGTCTCCGTTGCGTTTCAACGCGGGGGACGTACTTGGTCGTCGTGTGACCCGGGACGACGTCGCTGACGAGGAGAAGGCTCCGCGCAACCGGCGTCGCCGCAGCCCGTCCATGGGGAATGGGTCTGTGTAACCCCGAGGCGGGTGTGGGGCTTGGCATCTTGGCTGCTTAGCCGTGGGTGTGTGTGGTCTTGTGTTGCACCAGTTGGTGTTCACCATTGGTGCTATGTGGAGGCGAGTGTGTACGCTCTGCCCGCATGTGCGTTGCTGTCATGTTGACAGATGGTGCATTGGTAGTTGGTCAACAACTGTCACTTTTATTAAAGTGAAAGGCGGTTAGCGCCCAGGTTGTTTGTTCGGTCTTGTCTTTCGACGGTGTTGGCAGAACATGGTGCACGGCACAAGCGGCCTTGGCATCCACATACCAAGATGCGTCCTCCCAACGGGGAACGACGAGGGTGGCCTCTGTGCCGTGATACATCAGGTCCTCCACAGTCGTGGTAAGGTCATGGATCGGGGGCAACAACAACCCTTTGTGGGCAAGGGGGGCCCCATGGGGCTGGTTGACCGTGTTGGTGGTCGCGCTTGACCATGAGGGCGGTGGGGGCCATATATAAGTGTATGGTCCATACCACTCTCGTAGCTCAGCGTACTGCTGGAGAGCAAGCCACGGGCTATGGACGATGCTACACGTACCGGTCGGTAGTGTTACTCGAACGATAAAGAGCGGGATTGTCTCCTGAACTGAATTCGTTTCATTAAACGAAACCCAGTTCAGTGTGATTCGAAGTTCGCCATGCGAATCTGAAAACACACTTCGAATCCGAGGGACCCATTCGGGTTCCGTACTTAGGTGGGACACCGTAAGTGGTTCGGAGTTAGGGGTTACTCGTGTACTTGGAGTAGGTTTACTCCACGAATACCCTGGGACATATTTCTTCTTTTGTCGAAGATAACGGATGACTAAGTTCCTTGGAAGGTTATCCAAAGGTTCCCAAGTATCATCCTTAGGCCCGTAATCGAACCAGCGTATTGCTAACCTCCAAAAAATGGCGGTTGCAGAGAGCAGGGAGGCAGAGCCGACGACAGGGCGTAGAAATGAAGTCGGATTGGCTGTTCCACAAGCCACGATCGAACTATTGGC
>ENA-ORXC01001359-ORXC01001359.1-marine-metagenome-genome-assembly--contig:-NODE-1359-length-14556-cov-3.735893_pt1 | contig 14556 bp, 13 predicted proteins | sample MGYA00237865_ERZ511478 | MGnify/ENA metagenome assembly ERZ511478 | reverse complement strand
GGTGCTCCGGGCAAGAACGGCGGCAATTCCCGCCGTCGCAAGCCACGTGCGGCTGCGTCGGCGCGGTGATCTTCAGGGACGGAATACGGTCACGCCTGATCGTATTCCATCCCGAGGAAAGTGCCGTCACTGCTTGCCGCGTTGCCGATCAACCGCTTCTGCCCTAGAGTATCCTTATGACTGATCAAATCGAGATTCCGGCGGAACGTATGACCGTCGAGAAATTCTGGAAGTGGAATACGGCGCAGCCCGTTGGACGCTTCGAACTCGAGGACGGTCTTGTCGTCAGGATGCAAGCTGAGAATAACCGGCACAATCTTGTAAAGTCGGCAATTCTTGTCGCGACGACGAACTCCGTGAAGCGTGGTGAACTCGACTGCACTGTCTTGGGCGACGGATGTAGTGTGCGTATTGATGACTGGACCGTTTTCGAACCTGACATGACGGTTCAATGCGGAAAGCCCGTTGATCTCGATGCACTTGAAGCAACCTGTCCGATATTGCTCGTTGAAGTCATGTCTAAATCAACGTCGCATATCGACATGGGCCGCAAGATGAGTGCCTATTTCAGCTTGCCGAGTGTTGAACATTACCTCGTTGTCGATGCGAAGAAGAAACTTGTCCTCCATCATCGCCGCAATGGGGATGAAGTGGCGACGCGGTTCGTTACCGAAGGCGACCTTGTCCTCGACCCGCCGGGTCTGACGTTGCGGGTCGATGAATTCTGGGTCGGGTAGTTACCCCGGCATCTCCGCCTCGTCGCGCAGCATCGCGATGGCATCGTCCAGCCGCATGACCTTCTGCCCCTTCTCGCCCAGCTTGCGCACGGCGACGGTGTGCTCCTCCACCTCGTTCCGCCCGACCGCCAGAATGTAGGGGACGGCCTGGTCGGAGTGTTCGCGCACCTTGTAGTTGATCTTCTCGTTCCGCAGATCGCCTTCCGCCCGCAGACCCACGGCGCGCAGGGCACCGACCACCCCCGTCGCGTACTCGTCCGCATCCGACACGATGGTCGTGACCACCACCTGACGGGGCGACATCCACAGCGGAAAGCGCGCGGCGGTATTCTCGATCAGGATGCCGATGAACCGCTCGAACGACCCCAGGATCGCGCGGTGCATCATCACCGGGCGCTTCTTCGAGCCATCCTCGGCCACGTATTCCGCATCCAGCCGCTCGGGCAGGTTGAAATCGGCCTGCAACGTGCCGCACTGCCATTCGCGCCCGATGGCGTCGGTCAGCTTGAAGTCGAGTTTGGGGCCGTAGAACGCCCCCTCGCCGGGGTCGATCTCGTACTCGTTCGTCACCCGCTGCACCGCCCGCTCCAGCGCATTCTCCGCCTTGTCCCAGACCTCGTCCGACCCCACGCGGGTTTCGGGGCGGGTCGAGAACTTGATGTCGAATTTCTCGAATCCCAGATCCTTGTAGACGCTCGACAGCAGTTCGATAAAGGCAGCCGTCTCCGCCTCGATCTGGTCCTCGGTGCAGAAGATATGCGCATCGTCCTGCACGAACCCGCGCACCCGCATCAGGCCCGACAGCGACCCCGACGGCTCGTAGCGATGGCACGACCCGAACTCCGCCAGCCGCAGGGGCAGGTCACGGTAGGATTTCAGCCCCTGATTGTATACCTGCACATGGCACGGACAGTTCATCGGCTTGAGCGCATTCACGCGCTTTTCGTTGGCATGTTCCTCATCGATCTCCGTGATAAACATGTTCTCGCGATACTTGTCCCAGTGGCCCGACGCCTCCCACAGCTTGCGGTCGACCACCTGCGGGGTGCGGATTTCTTTGTAGTCGGCGGCGGTCAGGCGCTTGCGCATATAGTCTTCCAGCGCGCGGTAGATGGCCCAGCCGTTCGGGTGCCAGAACACCATGCCGGGGGCCTCGTCCTGGAAGTGGAACAGTTCCAGCGCCTTGCCCAGCTTGCGATGGTCGCGTTTTTCCGCCTCCGCCCGCTGGTGCAGATAGGTGGCGAGATCGTCCTTGTTCAGGAACGCCACGCCGTAGATGCGTTGCAGCATCTCCCGGTCCGAATCCCCGCGCCAATACGCCCCGGCCACGCTGGTCAACTTGAAGCCGTCGGCAGGCACCTGTCCGGTATGCGCCAGATGCGGCCCCCGGCACAGATCCTGCCACTCGCCGTGCCAGTACATCCGCAGCGGTTCGTCGCCGGGGATGCCCTCTATCAGTTCGACCTTGTAGGGTTCGCCGTTCGCCTCGTAATGGGCGATGGCGCGGGGGCGGTCCCACACTTCGGTGCGCACCTTGTCGCGCAGCGCGATGATCTTGCGCATCTTCTGCTCGATCTTCTGGAGATCATCGGTCGAGAACGGCTCGGCCCGGTCGAAATCGTAGTAGAAGCCGTTCTCGATCACCGGGCCGATGGTCACCTTGGTATCGGGCCAGATCTCCTGCACCGCCCGGGCCATGATATGCGCGCAGTCATGGCGCACGAGTTCCAGCGCCTCGGCGGTATCCTTGGCGGTGACGATGCCGAAGGCGTGGTTCGCCTGCATCGGGATCGACAGATCGGACAGCGCGCCGTCGATCCGGCAGGCAATCGCCGCCTTGGCCAGCGATTTCGAGATATCCGCCGCCACATCCGCCCCCGTCGTGCCGGACGGATAGGTGCGGGTGGCTCCGTCGGGCAGGGTGAGGGTGATGTCGGTCATGGGGTCGGTTCCTTGATTTGGTGTGCGGTCCTTTTCGCGAAGGGCGTGCACCGGGTCAAGACCTGTCCGGATCGGGTCCGCGCGGGGCGACACGAAAAAGGCCGCCGTGTCTCCACGGCGGCCCTTGTCGTCATGCGGATCGGAGCGGCGTCCTACTGCTCGTATGCGCGCATGTTCTCCAGACGTTCCTGCGTGGCGTCGACATAGACGCGCAGGTCGTCGTTGTCGTCGGCGGCCTGCATGATGCGCAGGTCGTCCATCGGCATGGCGACGGTCTTCTCGCCCATCCCCAGGAAACCGCCCACATCGACCAGCGCCTCGCGGATGTTCTTGTCGCGGTTGACGATGATGTCGGAGACCTCGCCCACATCCTCGTCCTTCGTGCCGTAGACGCGGGTGCCGATCAGGTCGCTGGCCCTCATGTCGCTGGCCTTGACCATGGCATAGCCTTCGCGTTCGAGCGAGTTGAGGGCCATGGTATCGGCGCGATAGCGGTCGCGGTCGGCCTCGGCGCGCATGGCGGCGCGTTCCTCGCGGGCTTCCATCATGCGCTCGCGGCGGTCGTCGTCCTGCCATTCGGGTGCGCCTTCGATGGCTGCCTTGCTGCTGGTGAACACCACGAAATATTCGTCCGCATCCTCGCCGTCGGAGACGAAGCGCAGGCTGTCCATCTTCACGGCGACGTCCTTCTCGCCCATGCCGAGGAAGCCGCCGACGCCGACGACGACCGCGTCGACCGTACCGTCACGCGACAGGACGATCTCGTTGATATCGCCGATATTGTCCCATTCCTGTTCGGCACCGTCCTCGTAGACGTAGTCCTCGTCGAATTCTGTTTCGGACACGTAGACATAGGAGCCGATGAATTCGGAGCCGAGAACCTGTATGTTTTCGGCTTTCTTCATGAACATTTCGCCGTGAGAGCCAGCAAACGCCGGTGCACTAAGCATCATGGCAATAGCGCTCGTCGCAAGAATGCGTTTCATTTCGACTTCTCCAGTATTGATCATCCTGAGGCGAATCGAGTACATCGCCCTTCCGCAGACACAACACGCGCAACGGGGGATCGTTCCTGAAAAATTGATAAAAGTTCTTCAAGATAACTGGATTAATATTTTAAAACAATTGAATTACATTTTCACACGAAAAACCCCCGCATCAACCGATGCGGGGGTCGATCGTATCGTTGCCGGACAAGGCCAAAACTTACTGCGCGGCGATCTTCTCGTCGCTGGCCAGGTCGCGCAGCACGTAGTGCAGGACGCCGCCGTTCTTCACGTAGTCGATCTCCGTCGCCGTATCGATGCGGCAGAGGACGTCGATCTCCTTCGTCGTACCGTCCGCGTAGCCGATGGTCGCCTTGACCGTCGCGCGGGGGGTGACGTCGGAGAGGCCCGCGACGGTGATCGTCTCGTCCCCCGTCATGCCCAGCGATTCGCGCCCGTCGCCGCCCGTGAACTGAAGCGGGACGACGCCCATGCCGACCAGATTCGAGCGGTGGATGCGCTCGTAGCTTTCGGCGATGACAGCGGTGACGCCGAGCAGGGCGGTGCCTTTTGCCGCCCAGTCGCGCGACGATCCGGTGCCGTATTCCTTGCCCGCGACGATGACGAGGGGGGTTTTGTCCTCCTTGTACTTCATCGCCGCGTCGAAGATCGGCATCACCTCGCCGGAGGGGATGTACTTGGTCACGCCCCCTTCGGTGCCCGGCGCCATCAGGTTGCGGATGCGGATATTGCCGAAGGTGCCGCGCATCATCACCTGATGGTTGCCGCGCCGCGCGCCGTAGGAGTTGAAGTCGCGCACGCCGACCTGACGCTCTTCGAGGTACTGGGCGGCGGGCGACGTCTTGGCGATGGACCCGGCGGGCGAGATGTGGTCCGTCGTGATCGAATCGCCCAGGAGCGCGAGGATGCGGGCCTTCTCGACGTTGCGGATCTCGCCGACTTCGGGGGTGATGCCCTCGAAATACGGCGGGTTCTGGACGTAGGTCGAACCGGACGGCCAGCCGTAGGTGTCGCCGCCCTCGGTGTCGATGCCCTGCCACTTGTCGTCACCGGCGAAGACGTCGGCGTATTGCGACTGGAACGCCTCGCGCGTGACGGTTTCGTCGACCAGCTTGTTGATCTCGGCCTGGGTCGGCCAGATGTCCTTGAGGAAGACGTCGTTGCCGTCGGGGTCCTGACCCAGCGCCTCGGTCGTGATGTCCTTGGTCATGGTGCCGAGGATCGAGTAGGCGACCACGAGGGGGGGGGACGCGAGATAGTTGGCGCGCACGTCGGGGTTGACGCGGCCCTCGAAGTTGCGGTTGCCCGAAAGGACCGAGCAGGCGACCAGATCGCCCTCGTTGATCGCTTCCGAAATCGGCTCCGGCAGGGGACCGGAATTGCCTATGCAGGTGGTGCAGCCGTAGCCGACGAGGTCGTAGCCCATGGCGTCCAGATCCTTCTGGACGCCCGAGTTGACGAGGTATTCCGTCACGACTTTCGACCCGGGCGCGAGGGAGGTCTTGACCCAAGGCTTGGGCTTCAGGCCCTTGGCATGGGCCTTCTGCGCCACCAGACCGGCCCCGATCATGACGTAGGGGTTGGAGGTGTTGGTGCAGGACGTGATGGCCGCGATGACGATATGGCCGTCGGTCATGTCGTAATCCGCATCGCGCACGGAGGTGGACTTGCCATGCTCCGACGTCTGTTGAGGCTGGGCGGCCCCTTCGGCGTTCATCTCGGCGACTTCGGAGCCGGGCTTGGCCTCCTCGGCCCCTGTCTCCAGCGGTGCACCGCCGCGCATGTCCTTGATCATCGTGTTGAAGGCATTCGCGGCATCGTCCAGCAGGATACGGTCCTGCGGGCGTTTCGGGCCGGAGATGGCAGGGCGGACGGTACCGATATCCAGATCCAGCGTCGAGGAGAAGACGGGATCGGGCGTCTTCGCATCGCGCCATAGGCCCTGCACCTTGGCATAGGCTTCGACGAGAGAAATGCGGCTCTCCTCGCGGCCCGTGGTGCGCAGGTAGCGCAGCGTCTCGCGGTCGACGGGGAAGAAGCCGCAGGTCGCCCCGTATTCCGGTGCCATGTTCGAGATGGTGGCCCGGTCGGCGAGGGACAGGTCTTCGAGACCGTCGCCGTAGAACTCGACGAACTTGCCGACGACGCCGTGCTGGCGCAGCATCTCGACCACGCGCAGGACCAGGTCGGTCGCGGTGACGCCTTCGGTCATCTTGCCCGTCAGCTTGAAGCCGACGACTTCGGGGATGAGCATCGAGATCGGCTGGCCGAGCATCGCGGCTTCGGCCTCGATCCCGCCGACTCCCCAGCCGAGAACGGCGAGCGCGTTGACCATGGTCGTGTGGCTGTCGGTGCCGACGAGGGTGTCGGGATAGGCGACGCGGTTGCCGTCCTTGTCCTCGTCCGTCCAGATCGTCTGGGACAGGTATTCGAGGTTCACCTGGTGGCAGATGCCGGTTCCCGGGGGGACGACGCGGAAGTTGTCGAACGCGCCCTGTCCCCATTTGAGGAAGGTGTAGCGCTCGCCGTTGCGCTCGTATTCGCGCTCGACATTCATCTGGAAGGCGCGGGGGGTGCCGAACTCGTCGACCATGACCGAGTGGTCGATCACGAGGTCGACGGGGGAGAGCGGGTTGATCTTCTGCGGGTCGCCGCCCAGCGTCTTCATCGCGTCACGCATGGCGGCGAGATCGACGACGGCGGGGACGCCCGTGAAGTCCTGCATCAGCACGCGGGCGGGGCGATAGGCGATCTCGCGATCCGTCTTGCCGCCATTGGCGACCCAGTCGGCAAAGGCGGCGATATCGTCCTTGGTAACCGTCTCGCCATCCTCGTTGCGCAGCAGGTTTTCGAGGATGACGCGCAGGGATGCGGGCAGGCGCTTGAGCGAGCCGATGCCCTCGGCTTCCGCCGCCTCGATCGAATAGAAGTGATACTCTTCCTTCGCGACCGTCAGCTTGCGCTTTGTGCCGAGCGAATCGTGGCCGGTGGAAACTGTCATGGATGCCCATCCCTCATGTAATCTGAAGGGCGCGGGCCTGTTCGCATCGGTAGCGGAGATACGGGTCGGCAAACGCCCGGAACGCGCAGGGAGAAGCCCCCCGCACAGGAATTTGCCCGCTCATACCGCATCTGCGAAGGAAATCAAACACTGCGTATGGCCAAAGACGGTGCAGGACCGGCGTATCAGCCCGCCTGCCGCGCATGGGCCATGCCCAGAAAGCTGCGCGTCGCCGGGTTCTCGGCTTCGGACAGCACTTCGCGCCGGATCTTGACGGGTCCGGGCAGACGGGCGAGGGCAACGGGGTCGAAGTGGAAGACGACCAGCAGCCGGTTTACCGCCCCGTCCGGCCCGCAGAAGGGCAGAATCAGGCGCGTGAAGGAGAACGGCTCGTTATTGCGCATCGGGGCCGAGCACTCGGTCATCGCCGTATCGCCCGTCACCGCCGCTTCCAGATAGCGCGGCATGATGTCGTGCAGATGCTCGTCGGTATAGAGGTCCTCGATATCGCCGCCGGACCCCTCGCCGAACGCCAGCGTGACGAAACGCCCCTCCAGCTTCTGGCGAAAACGGACGTCCGGCCCGTCGCGCTCGACATGCAGCAGCATGGCGGCAGGCAGGGCGCGGGCGATCCTGTCGGGGCGGAAGTCACCCTGCAACGGCGCGCCATCGTCCCGGGACAGGCGCTGCCATTCCTCGTATGCCAGCGCCTGGCGCGGGTCGAGCGACAGGTTTTCGAGTTCCATGCTCTCGGTCATCGCGTTCTCACCGTCATTCTGTGTCGTATCGCAGGAATCTGGCTGCATCGTCATCTGCTCCGTGCGATCCGCGTTTACCATTTGAGACGACAATCATCGGTCCGGGTTAAAGAAAGGTATCGCCCCTCGCGAAAGATCGCGTGATACCCGTCACAGTCTGTGTTTGCCCTTGCGCATGACTGCCGCCTTCGGCACACCCGCGTCATGGGAAAAGTACCCTCCATCGAGGCCGCACCGCCGCGCGTCGTCACCCTCGGGTGTCGACTGAACGCCTATGAGGGGGCGGTGATCGAGCGTCATGCGGCCGATGCGGGGCTGGGCGATGCGATCGTCGTGAACACCTGCGCGGTGACGGGCGAGGCGGTGCGCCAGGCCCGCCAGACGATTCGCCGCCTGACTCGCGAGAATCCGGACGCCCGCATCATCGTGACCGGCTGCGCCGCCCAGACCGAGCCGGAAACCTTCGCCGAGATGGACGAGGTATCCCTGGTGCTGGGCAATGCCGAGAAGGTCGATCCGCTGGAATGGCGGCGCATTGCCGGGGCGAACGGGCCGGATTTCGGGGTCGAGGGGGCGGAAAAGCTGCGCGTCAACGACATCATGCAGGTGCGCGAGCTGGCCCCGCACATGATCGACGGATTGTCCGAGCGCACGCGCGCCTTCGTGCAGGTGCAGAACGGCTGCGACCACCGCTGCACCTTCTGCATCATCCCCTATGGCCGGGGCAATTCGCGCTCCGTGCCGATGGGCGAGGTGGTGCGGCAGGTGCGGCGGCTGGTGGATTCGGGGCATCTGGAAGTCGTGCTGACCGGGGTCGATCTTACCTCCTGGGGGCCGGATCTGCCGGGGCAGCCGCGTCTGGGCGCATTGGTGCAGGCGATCCTGACCCATGTGCCGGACTTGCCGCGCCTGCGCCTCTCCTCCATCGATTCGATCGAGGCGGACCCGGCCCTGATCGACGCCATCGCCAGCGAGCGCCGGGTGATGCCGCATCTGCATCTGTCCCTGCAATCGGGCGACGACATGATCCTGAAACGCATGAAGCGGCGGCACCTGCGCGACGATGCGGTTGCCTTCTGCGAGACGATCCGCGCCGCGCGCCCGGATATCGTGTTCGGGGCCGACATCATCACCGGCTTCCCGACCGAAACGGAGGCGATGTTCGAGAATTCGATGCGCCTGGTCGAGGAATGCGGGCTGACCTTCCTGCACGTCTTTCCCTACTCGCCCCGCACAGGCACTCCCGCCGCGAAGATGCCGCAGGTCGGGCAATCCACCCGCAAGGCCCGCGCCGCCCGCCTGCGCACCCTCGGCATTACGCGCCGCGACGCCTTCCTCGCCACCCGCATCGGCAGGACCGAAACCGTGCTGGTCGAGCGGGACGGGAAAGGCCATAGCGAACAGTTCGCAGAGGTGCGGATCGAGGGCGCCCCCGCCGACGGATCGCTGGTACAGGCGCGCATCCACGCGGCCCGGGACGGCCACCTCGTCGGAATGCCGCGCGGTTGATGCGCCACGCATGTTGACGTGTACCGCACTGCGGGAGTAGACGGGGCGGGCTTCGCAGGAGGATTCCGCCATGACCGATTTTCTGCTCGATTATCTGCCGATCCTGATCTTCATGGGGATCGCGGTCGTCATCGGGCTTGCCTTCATCTTCGCGGCGGCCTTCGCGGCCCCGTCGAACCCCGATCCGGAGAAGCTGTCCGCCTACGAATGCGGATTCAACGCCTTCGACGATGCGCGCATGAAGTTCGACGTGCGATTCTATCTGGTGGCGATCCTGTTCATCATCTTCGATCTCGAAGCTGCCTTCCTGTTCCCGTGGGCTGCGTCGTTCGGCACCATTGGCATGTTCGGTTTCTGGTCCATGATGGTGTTCCTGTTCGTGCTGACGATCGGGTTCGTCTACGAATGGAAGAAGGGCGCACTCGATTGGGAGTGAATCGCCGTGATCCACGCTGTACGCTGCTGAAAAGGTTGCCCGCATGAGTTCCACGCTACTGACATCCACCGGTGAACCGATGCGCTCCTCGGGCGTGACGGTCGGCGCGGACCGCGAGGTGACGACGCGCCAGTTGTCCAACGATCTGGCCGACAAGGGGTTCGTGCTGACCAGCGCCGAGGATCTGGTCAACTGGGGCCGCACCGGCTCGCTGATGTGGATGACGTTCGGGCTGGCCTGCTGCGCGGTCGAGATGATGCATACGTCGATGCCCCGCTACGACGCCGAACGCTTCGGCATCGCGCCCCGCGCCTCCCCGCGCCAGTCCGACGTGATGATCGTGGCCGGGACGCTGACCAACAAGATGGCCCCGGCCCTGCGCAAGGTCTACGACCAGATGCCCGATCCGCGTTACGTGATCTCGATGGGCAGTTGCGCCAATGGCGGCGGGTACTACCATTACAGCTATTCCGTGGTGCGCGGCTGCGACCGGATCGTGCCGGTGGACATCTACGTCCCCGGCTGCCCCCCCACGGCGGAGGCGCTGCTGTACGGCATCCTCCAGTTGCAGCGCAAGATTCGCCGCGTCGGGACCATCGAACGCTGAAGACCGCTGCCCCGGACACGATCCGGGGCCTCGACGGTAACGCCCATACCCCACGAGGCCCCGGATCGTGTCCGGGGCGGGGAAAATTCCGGAGCCACCCATGGCCAACGAGACCCTCGCCCTCGACGACGACACCCTCTCCGAGCACGGCGAGCACATCTCCTCGTCGCTGGAGGATACCGTTTCGCGGTTCGAGGTGACGGCGGGCGAACTGATCCTCTACGTCCCCCACGACCGTATCGGCAAGGCGCTGACCTTCCTGCGCGACGACGGATTGTGCCAGTACCGCACGCTGATCGACATCACCGGCATCGACTGGCCCGCCCGCGAGCGGCGCTTCGATGTGGTCTATCACCTGCTGTCCATGCGCCAGAACCAGCGGGTGCGGATCAAGACCTATCTGCGCGAGGACGAGATCGCCGAGAGCGTCGTCAACATCTATCCCAACGCCGACTGGTACGAGCGCGAGGTGTTCGACATGTACGGCATCCTCTTCGGCGGTCACCCGGACATGCGCCGGATTCTGACGGATTACGGCTTCACCGGCTATCCCCTGCGCAAGGATTTCCCGGTCACCGGCTATAGCGAGGTCCGCTACGACGAGGAAGCCAAGCGCGTGGTGTACGAGCCTGTGAAGCTGACCCAGGAAATGCGCAGCTTCGACTTCATGTCACCGTGGGAGGGGGCCGAATACATCCTGCCGGGGGATGAAAAGGCCGAGGCGGGAGAGAAGAAGTGAGCCGGTCCGGCGTCCATATCCCGTCCGAACCGATGACGTCGGACGAGTTCATCGCCTGGGCCGCGCGGGAGAGGCCGGGGCGCGTGGAGCTGATCGACGGTATCGTGGTGCCGAAGGAAGACGGCGGCCCGACGGGGATGGCTGGGGACAACCCGCGCCATAATCTCGCGAAGACCAATGCCGGTCTGGCGTTCAGAACCGCGCTCGCGGGGAAGAATTGCCGCGTCTATGTCGACGGTATCTCCGTCAAGGCGAGCGAGCGGACCAGCTACATCCCGGATGTCCTCGTCGATTGCGCGGCGGATGTGGATCTCGACAACCCGGTCGCGACCGAGCCGGTGATCGTGGTCGAGGTGCTGTCCGCCTCGTCCCACATGAAAGACACCGTCGAGAAGCTGGACGGCTACTTCTCGATGCCGACCATCCGGCATTACCTTATCGTGGATGCGGTCAAGCGCCGCATCGTCCTGCATTCGAGAAACGGAGACGGCATCGCCACGGCGATCATGAGCGGCGGCACGGTGCGCCTCGATCCGCCGGGCTGCACCGTCGATCTCGATACTTTCTGGGAAGGATTGCCGACATGAACGAGATCACCCCCGTACAGGTCGCCAAGGACGGATCGACCTCGATCCGCAACTTCAACATCAATTTCGGCCCGCAGCACCCGGCGGCCCATGGCGTGCTGCGCCTCGTGCTGGAACTGGACGGCGAGATCGTGGAGCGGGTCGATCCGCATATCGGCCTGCTGCACCGGGGTACCGAAAAGCTGATCGAGCAGAAGACGTATCTTCAGGCGCTGCCGTATTTCGACCGTCTCGACTACGTCGCGCCGATGAATCAGGAGCATGCCTACTGCCTCGCGATCGAGAAGATGCTGGATCTCAACATCCCGTACCGCGCCTCGCTGATCCGGGTGCTGTATTCCGAGATCGGGCGCATCCTCTCGCACCTCCTCAACATCACGACGCAGGCGATGGATGTCGGCGCGCTCACCCCCCCGCTCTGGGGGTTCGAGGAACGCGAGAAGCTGATGATCTTCTACGAGCGGGCCTGCGGCGCGCGCCTGCATGCCGCCTATTTCCGCCCCGGCGGCGTGCATCAGGATCTGCCCCAGGCGCTGCTGGACGATATCTGGCAGTGGACCGAGGAATTCCCGCAGATTCTCGACGATCTGGAAACCCTGCTGACCGAGAACCGTATCTTCAAGCAGCGCAACGTCGATATCGGCGTCGTGACGCTGGACGAATGCGAGCAGCTCGGATTCTCCGGCGTGATGGTGCGCGGGTCGGGGGGGGCGTGGGATCTGCGGCGCTCGCAGCCCTATGAATGCTACAGCGAGTTCGATTTCCAGATCCCGGTCGGCAAGAACGGCGATTGCTACGACCGTTATATCATCCGCATGCACGAGATGCGCGAATCGACCCGGATCATGCGCCAGGCGATGGAGAAGCTCGACACCTGCACCGGCGATCCGGTCATGACCGTCGACGGCAAGGTCGCCCCCCCGCGCCGGGCCGAGATGAAGGGATCGATGGAAGCGCTGATCCACCACTTCAAGCTGTATACCGAAGGCTTCCGCGTCCCGGCGGGCGAAATCTACACGGCGGTCGAGGCTCCGAAGGGCGAGTTCGGCGTTTACATGATCACCGACGGCACCAACAAACCCTACCGCCTGAAGATTCGCGCCCCCGGCTTCCCGCACCTCGCGGCCATGCACCAGATGTGCAAGGGGCATATGCTGGCCGATGTCAGCGCGATCCTCGGCTCGCTGGACATCGTTTTCGGGGAGATCGACCGATGAGAATTGCCGCCATGGCCGCCGTCGCTTCGCTGCTGCTGATGCAGGCCACCGCCGCGCAACAGGCCGAAGGTCCGTCGCTCCGCCAACTGGAGTTGAGTGCCGACGGCGACGGCTATGCCGTCGTGATCGACGAGGACGGCCACGAATACCATTGCAAGGCGGAGGAGACGCGCGATTCGGTCGATCTCGGCCCGTGCAAGCCGCTGCGCCTCGTCACGCCGCTCGACATGCAGTCGCCCGCGTTTCCGCCCATGAACCCGGCCAAGCGCCGCATCGTGGATCTGTTCGAGCAGTCCCGCTGCCGCCTCGACTACGCCACCCTGCGCGATGCGCTCGAAAGCCTTGACACGCGCGACCGGCAGGCCGCCGCCCGCGTGATCTCCGAGATGACAGACCGTGGCGAGATCATCGATGACGAGGGGCGCGAGCGCGCGATCCTGCGCATCGGTAATATCTGTAGCTGACCCGACTTTCACGACAAGGAAGACCCATGAGTACCCGCCGCCTCGCCGCCGACCGCTTCCAGCCCGACAGCTTCGAATTCACGGCGCAGAACGCCGAGTGGGTGAAGACGCAGATCGCGAAATTCCCCGAAGGGCGTCAGGCATCGGCGGTCATCCCGCTGCTGTGGCGGGCGCAGGAGCAGGAAGGCTGGGTCACCCGCGCGGCCATCGAGGAGACGGGCCGCATTCTCGACATGCCCACCATCCGGGTGCTGGAGGTCGCGACCTTCTACTTCATGTTCCAGCTGTCCCCGACCGGGTCGAACGCGCATATCCAGGTCTGCGGCACGACGCCCTGCATGCTGTGCGGGGCCGAAAGCCTCGTCGCCGTGTGCGAGAAGGCGATCGGGCCGATGCATGCGGTTTCCGCCGACGGCAAACTGTCCTGGGAGGAGGTCGAGTGCCTCGGCGCCTGCGCCAACGCGCCGATGGCGCAGATCGATTCCTGGGTCAAGGGCGGGTTCCACTCGGATTATTACGAGGACATGGACGAGGACGGTTTCGCGAAGATCGTCGAGGCGTTCCGCGCGGGCGAGTACCCGCAACCCGGCTCCCAGAAGGGGCGCTTCGCCTCCGAACCGCTGGGCGACCAGACGGCCCTGACCGCCGACCATATCGAATCCCACAACGCGGCCGTCGCCGCCGCGATTTCGGAGGGCGCAGCATGAGCTTCGATTTCCTGACGGACGAAAACCGCATCTTCACCAACCTCTACGGCCAGAAGGACCGCTCGCTGAAGGGCGTCAAGGCGCGCGGACACTGGGACGGGACGGGCGATATCCTCGGCAAGGGCCGCGACTGGATCGTGCAGGAGATGAAGGATTCGGGCCTGCGCGGGCGCGGGGGGGCGGGGTTCCCGACCGGCCTGAAATGGTCCTTCATGCCCAAGGAATCCGACGGGCGACCGCACTATCTGGTCGTCAATGCCGACGAATCCGAACCCGGCACCTGCAAGGACCGCGAGATCATGCGCCATGATCCGCATACCCTGATCGAGGGGTGCCTGATCGCCAGCTTCGCGATGGGGGCGCATGCGGCCTATATCTACATTCGCGGCGAATACGTGCGCGAGCGCGAGGCGTTGCAGCGGGCCATCGACGAAGCCTACGAGGACGGGCTGATCGGCAGGAATGCCAGCGGGTCGGGCTACGATTTCGACTGCTATCTCTCGCACGGCGCGGGCGCGTATATCTGCGGCGAGGAGACGGCGCTGATCGAGAGTCTGGAGGGCAAGAAGGGCATGCCGCGCCTGAAGCCCCCGTTCCCGGCCAATGTCGGCCTCTACGGCTGCCCCTCCACCGTCAACAATGTCGAGAGCATCGCGGTCGTGCCGACGATCCTGCGGCGCGGGGCCGAGTGGTTCGCGGGCTTCGGGCGCGAGCGCAATGCGGGGACCAAGGTCTTCGCCATCTCGGGCCACGTCAACAAGCCCTGCGTGGTGGAAGAGGCGATGTCGATCCCGTTTCAGGAGCTGATCGACCGCCATTGCGGCGGCTTCCGGGGCGGTTACGAGA
>ENA-ORXC01001357-ORXC01001357.1-marine-metagenome-genome-assembly--contig:-NODE-1357-length-14570-cov-4.035327_pt1 | contig 14570 bp, 14 predicted proteins | sample MGYA00237865_ERZ511478 | MGnify/ENA metagenome assembly ERZ511478 | reverse complement strand
GGGGGGGGGGGGGGGGGGGGGGGGGGGGGGGGGGGGGGGGGGGGGGGGGGGGGGGGGGGGGGGGGGGGGGGGGGGCAAAGGAGCGAGGAAAGGACTGCACTATCATGGAGGGGAGGGGCCAACCGCTGCAAGCGATTCGATTCCACCGGGATGCGTAGGGAGCGGCGGCAGCGCAGACTGCCCAGTCCAGCCCGAGCCGGGAATGTCGATCACACGACCAACATGAGGACGCCACCGAGGCGCCGACGCGGGCGATCACCGTCAAACCCATCGCATACAGCCGGCCCTCGCAGGGCCAACACAAAAAAGGGAAGCAAGGCAACCAAACAAGAAAGAGAAAATGGCACACCCCGCACCGCTCCCCACCCCCCGTGCTCAGGACGCCTCACACTACGCCATGCGCCATGTTGGTGCGCCCAAGCGTCCCCAAACCTCACCCGCAAACACACGCACCAATGCTCTCGGCTGGCCGTCACGCGCGTCGCCGCCCTCCCCCTGCCCGCCGCCATGCGGCTGGCGCTCCCACCGACTCGCGGCGGCGGGCGCTTACAGCTCCTGCTCGATGGTGCGGCCGCCCATGGCGCGCCCGACAATGTAACAGGCGTACAGCTCAACGCCCGCAACGACGCCGGTGGCAAACTCCCCGAACGTAAAGGACCGCTCCATAACCTTGCTCTTGACGCTCGCCCACTCGGCGGCCGCCGCGTCGACGCGGGCAGGCATGGCATTGAGGGAGGACGCCACGTACTGGCGGCGGAGGGCGGCGGTCGTCTCAAAGGCAGCGGCGGTGGAGGATTTGACGACGAGGTCCGACGCGGCGGCCGACTGGGCCATCGTCGCCAGGGACTTCAGGCGGGAGGCCATGATGGGGGGGAAGGGGGGGGGAACAACCGGATCGGGGATGGAGAAGGAAAAAGGGGTGAGGGGAAGGCGTGCTGGATTAGGAGGAGGAGTAGGGAGGAGTTCGTAGGGGCCGGGACGAGAAACAAAGGGAACAGCCAGCGTCGCTATGCGTGAGGTGGTTGAGGGCGTTGCATCGACCGGGGATGATGATGGCTGGAATTGACCAATTATGGTGGGTCGAATGTCCTTAACGTAGCCCCCCCTTTCATTCGCACGCATTCGTGAAGGTGTAAATTAGTTTCTGAGGAATATTTGTGGTATTTACTTAACCGAGCGCCACGTGCCTTCTTGACACCCCAATTTGCGCGTCCGTTCGAGCCCCACCCCCGCGCGGGCCCAACAGACGACTCGCGGCCCCACGCCGCGCACGGACGCTGCCAACCGCCGCTGGTCCTTTTCAGCGGACCAACAGGAAGGGGCAGCGCCGCTGCCGACCGGCCGGTCATCGCGAGAAAGCTCGGCCCGCCCGTGCTCTGCCGCCCTCCCCGGACAGTGCACCCGCGCCGGCGGTGCCACCGACCGCCGCGGCCGTGGCCACACCTCGTTGGTGGCCGCCCCCCCCCCCGACGCCGTCGACCCCCCTCTCCCCACGCAACCGCGCCACGTCCCGCTGTGTGCTGTGCGCGCGCCGACGGTGCGGGGCGCGATGGGGGGCCTCGGCGCCGCCCGCGTGCGGCCGCCACCTCGGCCGCGGCCGCCGGCCGAATGACCACGGCCGCCGGGCGTGGCCCGTGCGGCGCGGGCAGTGGGGCGTGCCCGGACCGTGCTCGGACCGTGCTCGGCCGTCCTCGACCGCGCACACGGGTGCGGTGCTGGCAGCCGCCCGTGGGATGGTGTGCCTCCTTCCACACGCCCCGCCACGCCGCCCCGCCTCCACGGTGCTGCCTTAACCCCACGCCTTTGTTGGTGTCCGCACGGGGTTTGTTTGGCCTCGTCGCCGCGTGACCGGCGTCGTGCGCGTCGGTACCGCGCATGCTTCTGCGTGCGCCGCACGCCTGTGTCCCGTTGCGTGCCGGCGTGCCTCGTCTCCCGTGTTGTCGTCGTTTGTTTTGTGGTCGGTCGCCTTCGCTCACGTTGTCGGCGTTGTCGTCGAAGGTCGGATCCTCGGTTGCGGTCATCCCGTCTTCCGTCGTCACGCCGACGACCATGATGGTCCCTCCCGCGCGCTCGGCGCCGCCCCCTCGTCGGCGTGCCGCTCTTGGCACGGGCCGGCCCCGCACCGGCGGGGGCAGCGTCTTGTCGACGCCCGTTCAAGAGGTGGACATCCCCACTACCTACACATTGGCGCCCACCAACGGGGCGGGCCCGCCGACGCGGGCGCTCCACCACTTTGTGGTCACTCGCTTGCGGCCGTCGCCCGGGGGCCCCGCGGGCATGCCCGCCTCCTTGTGTGAGCTTGACGAGCCGAGCACGGAGCTCGCCGCGGGAGGTGTGTTGATGGCCCCCGGTCAGCCCCCGTTGACCGTGTCGCTCCCGCGCCTGTCGGGGTGGTCGGTGGAGGTGGGGGGCGACGAGCCTCGACTGCTTGCGACGACGCCAACGGGGCAGTACCGCCTCGTCGGCCGCCCCGCTGGTTCCTACGTGGCGACGCACGGCCGCGCGCGGCGACGGTTTGAGCTGCTTGTGCGGTCCGTGGCGCTCGCCACGCGCCTCCCCCCCGCCGACGCGACGTACGCCAAGATAGTGAGGCAACTGGGGCGGCGGGCGGCTGGGATGCGCGCCTATTCCGAAGCAGACGTGCTTGCGGAGGCGCCCTACCTGCTCTCTCAAAGCCGGTGTCTCGACGACCCGGCGCTGCGGTGCTCCCTTTTTGCTCAAGAACTCGCTCGTCGTTCGGCCGCATCGGCCGCGGCGGCGAAGGGGGCGCCTTCACCCGGCCGCCGCGCTTGGAGCCCCTCGTTGGCAGCGCCTGTAACGATGCTCTGCTCGACGGGTGCCGTACCAACGCCGCCGCCGCCGCTGTCGCCGTTTGTGGGGCCGTCGGCGGCCAAGCCACCGACGGCCCCTCCTGCGGGGCTGCTCGGCAACCGCGGCTTGTCCCCGCGGCGTGCGTCGCTGTCTCCGCCTATCACCCCCAAGCCAGTGGCGATGCGGTTGCCGTTGCGCCTCGGCTCTCCAGTGTCGCCCCCGACCTCACCGCCCCCCCGGCTGCCTTCGGTGCCGTCGGTCAAGAAGCGCAAGCTTGTCAGCGGCGACGGCGGCGGCGGGGCGTCCAAACGGCGGAGCCCACCATCGGCGGTACCGTTGCCGCCACCAGCGGCTGCGAGCGTCCGCGTCGGCGGCGCACCTGACGGCCCAGCGGGCAGCACCCCGTGCGCATGTGCCGGCGCGCCTGGTGGGTGCGGCGGCGGCGCTCCGGCGGCGGCCGGCAGCAAGTATGCGAGCGATGCGTGCGGGATGGCCCGCGCGCGGCAGCGGGTTGCTGAGATGACAGCAGCGGGGCTGGACGTTGACACTTTTGTGCGCGCACGCGTCGAGCCGTTGTCGGCCGCAGCACCACATTGACTTTGTCTTCTCCTGTTTTTGTTTGTCAACGATCCTGTTTATGTTTGCTGGGCGATGTGAGAGTTGTGCGTTATGCACGTTGATTCGCTGTACGCGCATGCGTGCCCGGGTAGGATGGCGCTGTACGGTGCACTCGGTGCGGCGTGTAAGCTGTGACGGTGTGACGAATAAACGTACTGCCGACGAATGTACGGCGACGACAACCGTTCTGTTTGCGTGTCTGGCGCCGCGAGTGCTGTGCGTGGAGTGTCTGCGTCTGGTTCGTGTCATTCCCTGTTCCTTTTCTCGGGACACACCGGAATTGCCAGGTCACCGCCAGTGGGAGGAAACGTGCAACGCAACTAGCCATGGCCCCACGAGCATCTGTATACAGTACCTATAGAATGCCAACGGAGTGGCAAGGTCTGCAACGTGTACTACACTGGCTATTAAAACCATGTCCGCAAAGAACACCGAGTGCAACGGGCGCTCAACAATTGAGCATGAAAAAGAAAACTCGAAAGGCCACGATGTGAGACACCCAGAGCATCACACAGACAGTGATTACGTACCTCATCCGACAGAGCCACAATGCATGCGCTACACACGCAACGTATGCTCACCCAGTAGCTTGTCCTCGCGGAGCTCGTCGAAGCTCGCGCATGCCAGCTTGCGAACCTTCGTGGATACGTTGGAGGTTGGAGGACAGTCGATTGAGATGAAAGCAAGCCTGCGCGTGCCGACGTTTGAACCGCCCTTTCTGCTCAGACCGCGCAAAGCTCTGTCCACCGCACATTCTTGGTCAGAGCCTTCCTCTGCATGACACGTGTCAAACGGTTCTCACTGTGGTTGGCTCACACAGTGTTGTCTGCTTGCTTTTCCAGAGCCCAACATAGGGGTCCCGGCGGCCCGAGAGAATAGGCGGTCGTCCTGACTGAATTCCACAGCGCTTGGTGACAACGAATGCGGTTCTGACACGCTTGCCCAGACCCTGCCACAAGCCCTGCGACGATCCCGCCTTCGCGGACGCGGAAGGGTGCAGCCACCCGCCAAACCAAACCGTGGCACTCTCTCTTGACGTGGGCCCGTTGAAATTGCCCAAAGCGGCGCGGAAAAGCGCCGTGGCAGCGACGCCTCCTCATCCGCACCGCCACCAACCGCCCGCCACACCACTGCTGCGATGGGGGCGGGTAGGGGGCGGGAGGGGAGCTCGCGCACTGACACGGCACACGCGCCCGGACGCGGCGGCGTCGAAACCCAGCCGCCCGCGCCAAGCGCTGCTGAGCCGCGGCGCCTTTTTTGGGTGCGCAGCAGCCTCCGACGCCAACGCCGCCGTCGCCGCCGGCTGGCCGGCCGCCAGCCGAGCTGTCGGTGGGGCCCACCCAGCGCGCCTGTTCTACCACTGCCGTTGAAGCGGGGGTCCTTGCCCAGAGGTGCCGCCGAGGGGTCCTCTAGCGGACGGCCCCCACCGCGGCTGTGCCCGTTTTGCGGAAGGGGCGGAGGGGAGGGTCGGTGCCTTCTGGTGCCGCTCGGCGGCCGTCGCGGTCGCCAGCCCGGCGGGCGACCCGTGCCTCGCTCTGGCTCCCGCCCACTGCGTTCGCGCCTGCCGCGCGCCTGGCGTGAAGGGGTCGGGTGGGAGCATCCATTTGGCTCCATCGCCGGCCCGCGAGCCGGGGCACACATAGAACAGCGGCTACTGCTGCGTGGCCGTGTAGCACCGCCCGCCAGGTGGCGATCCGTTCAGGGCAAGCGGGCACACTGTACCCCGGCGGCGGGTGGGTAGGCGTGTGGGGAGGGGGAGGGGCTGTGACGGTCCACGGGCAGAGGGGGGTGGCGGCGGGCCATGCGCGGCGGCGCGTGAGGCTGTCTGCCGCGTTGCGTGAAGCGCTGCCAAGCAGCTCCACGCTGCTGCGTGGCACGCCCTGAGAGTCCACACGGGCACGGGAGAAGCGGAGTGGGCGTGCGAGGCAAGGCGGTCAACGGCGGTGCGGGAGGACCGTCAAGCAGGGTGCCAAAACGCGGGAGGGTGAGGGGTTGGCAGACTCGTGCGTTGCCACGCCGCATGTCGCGTGGCACCACCCGTCACCGCGTCGTGGATTGTGGGCGTGCTGCCCGTGGGCGTGCGGGCCGGCAGCGGCGGCACGAGGCGCGCGGTGCGGCGGTACGACCGCCGCTGCCATCACCACCGTTACTGATTCCGCTGCCGCGGCCGTTGCGGCTGCCATCAGACGGAGACCCTTGACGTGGACACAATACCTCGCGCTTTTCTCGCTGTTCCCCCCTCCCCCTCTCCCCTGTGCTGCCCGCGACAGTCCACCGCGGGGGCGGCCTCGCCGCCATGGCGACCAGCCGCCCCGCCGGCGATCGACGGGCGGGCCTCGACGCGCGGCACCCGTCGGCGCGCTTCTCCCCCGCCGGCGCAGCGGTACCCCCCCCCTCCGGCGGCGCCGTGCACCTGGCAGCGGTACTCCGCGTCAAGACGCGGATGCTCCAACGCACCCGCCCGCGCCTCGTGCGGGTCCGTTGCTCAACGTTGACGGTCGGGGCGGCGGCGGAGGTGCCGCCAGAGGCGGACGCGGTCGGGCGGGGGGGGGGCGGCGAGCGGCGGTCGTCTGGAGGGGGAGGGTCCTCGTCATTAGCGGCGGCCAGCGACGGCAAAGCCGGGGGTGAGCGACCGGCCGCTACGGGGCCGCCACGAGGGGGGGGGGGCAGCGTGCGTCTTGGCGGCAGCCACTCCCGCTCGATGGTCGCCGGGAGTGGCGTCGGTATGGGCGGTGGCGGTGCGGCCACGGGCGGCTTGAACGATGTTTTGCGCATCAATCTGTCGGGCTTACGTGTGACGCCAATGCCCAAGAAGCGCCCCCTGGAGATTGACGTGCGTCTCCCCTCGGGGGGCCTCCTCTTCCTCTACTTTGACGACTTGGCTACCTTCTCGACGTGGCGAGCCGCCCTCCTATCCGCCGCCCGCCGCGTCTCGGAAGTGTATTGCATGCGCAACGCAACGCTGCTCGGCACGGGTGACAACAGCCGCGTCTTTGCGGTCTTGCCTCTCAAGGGGGAAGCCGCCGGCATGCGGCGACCCGTCGCGCTTAAGGAGGTGAAGAAGGGCGCTCTGTCGGCGGCGCAGCTCGAGTGCGAAACGGCCGCCATGGACGCGTACGCCGGCTTACGACACCCGGCATTGGTGCCGGCGGTGGATATGTTTGACGAAGCCGACCGGCTGGTGACGGTCACGCCCTACATGGCCGGCGGGTCGCTTGACAAGCACCAGGCGCCATTTGCTGGGCGCGCCATTGTGGCGATCATGCGGAGCCTGTTGCAGTGCTTGGTGTATTTACACGCTCGAGGAATCGTCCATCGGTAAGCGCGTGGCGAGGCGTCGGGGGAGGCGAGGTGGGGGACGTGCTGCTTGGCATGCCGGCTGAGGAAGATATGGCTTTCTTTCTGTACCGTGATGGAACTGGTTCGGTTTTTGCATACACGCGCTCGTGCGTACGGGAGACCTGTGGCGGTGGTTGACTGACCTGTCCTGTCTTTTTGTACTCCTCGGTGTCTGATACTGGTGTGCTACATGTCGTGTCTCACCCTTTGCATCTGATCTTCTGCGAATTGTGTGGTTGCCGCGCTCCCCAGCGATATCAAGCCTGAGAACATTCTTCTCGCCTCATCGGCGGCCGACTGGCCATGGACGGCGCGGGTTGGGGACTTTGGTTTTGCCGCGATGCTCTCCTCGGGGCGGTCCGGCCGCGGTGATCCGGGCGGCATCCTGAGGGAGGTGCTTGGCACGCCCCAGTTTCTCGCGCCCGACTTTTTTCGCCGCCACTCCCTTTCTGGGGAGCGCCTCGGCTACGGCACTGCGGTCGATCTGTGGTCGGCGGGCGTGGTGCTGGTGTGGATGCTGACTGGGGAGCTGCCCTTCCAGGGTGCCTTCCTCGTCGACATTGTGAAGGCCGTCCGCACGGGCGCGGTGTTGCCCTGTGGGCTGAATAAGGTGCCGGCAGCGGCGCGTAGTTTAGTTCGGGGGCTCCTCCAGATCGACCCGGAGCGCCGCCTCACCGCCCTCGGAGCGTTACACCATCCGTACTTGGCTGAGGTGCGGTCTGACGTGGCGCCTGCTTCGCCGACCGATGCGCTGACGACGGCCGCGTTTGTGTCGGCCCAGCTGCCCGACCTGAGTGGCGCTGCCGGCCTGCGGTCGTGCTCCTCGCCGCTCTGTGTTCAGCATCTCAAGGACGGGCGGGTTGGGTCGATCAACTTGCCGCCTTCCTACAGCGCGGCGACGCCATCGACTGCATCCGCGGCGTGTACGTGCAACGCACCGAGCCATGATGGGAGTGACACGGCGTCGCCGCCACGCAGTCCGGACATGGACGAGGGGATCCCCGGAGAGTTTGTCAGTACTTCGTCCCGCAGTCTGCGGTTATCGAGCGCCAGCAGCGGCGGTACCAAGCCGCCCCTATTGCCGTCGATGCTCCGGCGGCCGTTGGCTGGTGGCTCCTCGACGCGCTCACAGGCGCGGGCGGCAGCGGCAGCGGCGGCGGCGGCGGCGGCGGCTACTGCCGCGGCAGCCCAATCTTTGCTGGGGCAGCGTGTGTCGGCACCGCCTGGTGGCACGGTGGCGGCAGCCATCGTTCCATTGGACTTGCCGGCCCACCGTAGCTGCTCAGAGAATGATATGGGCGCCGAAGACGCAGACCGTTGGGGCTGTGGCGACCCCGTGTACAATCCCACCACTTCCATATCACGGCTGGCCTCCCCGTCGTTGGCGTCGCTGCAATTGCCAGGTGCTTCTCTGCCCAGTCGCCGCTCCAGCACCCTCTCGTCTAGTAGCGGGACAGGGGCGCGGTCGGCACCCCCGCCGGGCGTGCGGGCGGCACTTCTGTGGCGGCGAGTCGTCGTTGTCGTTTTGGCAGGGCTACGTTTTGCCGCCGCCGGTCAGCTGTTCGTGGCCAAAGGCCTACCCCCACCGGCTCCGCCGCTTTCACCGGTGCCGTCCACCTTCTCGACGACGTCGAACTCGTCTCAGTCTGGTATGCCGTCTGCCTCGTCATCCTCGACATACCTGACGGTGCGCTCCCATGGGTTATTGCGACGATCATCGGCTCGTGGGCCCTCGATGGCAGCACGGGTGTCGAGTTTTGATAGCGGCCGCTTGTGGTCGCGGTCTCTCGCACAAACTTCCTTCCGCACGACCGCCAACCTGTCTACCGACATGACACCGGAGGGTGGCGGGATGGCTGGCAATGGGGCGTACAGTTCAAGCACCTATTCTGGTGGCGGCACCTCTGGAGCCAGTGGCGCTGACAACCAAGCACCTACGCTGCGCCTTCCCGGCCGAAGTGCTGTTAGTCGGCGAAGCCACAGCATGCATCGGCGGCCGACAACACCACTACTACCAGGCTGTGACACACACGACGTGGCGGCGGAGCATGCGCCGCCATCACCCGGCGAACCGGGGCCAAAGGTTGGGGGTGTGCCACGGACGGGCGGCGTTGCGCGCATGTCCAAATCCTTTACGGGCTCGTCCCCAACGAACCGGCCGGCGGCGCGGAGCGCACCCCCACCACAACGCGAAGCCACCCGCCTGCCGTCGGCCACGCGCCCGTCAGTGGCGGCTCTGGTGCGCAAACTCTCCCGCCGCACTGCCCCGGACGTTGCGGGAGCAGTCGCCGGCGGGGGTGCGCCGCCCCGCCGGCCCGGCGGGTGGACGACCGACGAGTCGGGTGACGGCTTGCGGTCGTCCATCATGCGGTCGCTGCCGCGCAAGCCGTCACAGAGGCGGAGGGAGCGGGGGTTGATGGGCAGTGGCGGCGGCTTGGGGGGCGGCAGCGGTGGCGGCTTGGGAGGGGGCGGTGGCGGCGGTGGTGGTGGCAGTGGCCGAAGTGCGCCCGTCGCCAACGAGCGCGGTGATGTAGTGCCGGGGCCGGCGGCCGCTGGCCGCACTGCCCCACCCGTGCGGCCGGCCAACTTTGAAGCGCTTCTGCGGCACTGGGGGTCAACCGACGTGCATGCGGCCAAGAAGGAGGCGCCGCCAGACATCCACTCGGCCAAGTCGGTCACGTCTCGCCTGGCGGCGGTCGTCAACCGTGGGGTGCCAAGCTAACCGTTTCCCCCCAACACACACATGAAGATAAACAGTTCCAGTACATTACTTGTTTGTGCCTTCGTCTCTTCGTCAGACGGCGCTGAAGGGCACGTGCTCGCACATGTGCCCTTCCATTCGTATCGACGAGCACGCCTTTACTTCGTGAACAGCGTGTTCTCCAAGAAGAATAACAGCAAGAGAGGACCAGTGCGGCGTAGACTCGGTTTGATGCCGCGCCACACACACATGCCAGATCCTCCACCGCTTCAGTCTGCCTCATCCTGCGCGAGTTCCGCCTCCCAGTCAAAGCCCTGCCCGTCGGACCCGTCGGTGTTGTCGTCGCTGCTATCGCCGCAATAATCAGGCACCGGGGCCGCCTGTCGGCGCCCGCCGCTGCGCGTCGACAATCGCGGAGGCGTGGCGGGGGAGGCGTCCGAGCAGACGTTGCCGCGACTACCGTCATCAATATTGTCAGCGCCGTCGCCGCTACCATCGGGAGGTGTGACGGTGACGACCGCGACGCCCCCGCTGCTGCCCTCTGCTGACGTGTCCGCCACACCCCGGGGGCGCTTACGACACGGTTGGCGACGAGGACGGGCGGCTTCTTCTCTCGGGGCGGCCGATACAACCATCGCTTCGGCTTCGTCCTCCACCGCATCGTCATCATCATCATCATCCACCAGCCGCGTGCGGTTCCTCAACGCTGTGGTGGCGGGTGAGCCCTCAACATCCGTCACCCCAGACGTCACCAGCAGATCCGCGGCATCTGCATCGTCGTCGTTGGCTGCCACCACAGAGGCGGTGGCCGCTACCGACAGTTGAGCCGAGTACCGTCCGCTCTGCGTGTGGAACATGTAGGACAGCGTGTTGCCAGTGCGATCTTTGACCGACTTGAGCAGGTTGTTGGGCGGTACCTCCCCCGACTCGCGGTAGGCCAGGAACTGGGTGGTGAGAACGGCCGCGGCTCCGCCGCGACCGCTCTCCAGGACCGCCAGCGTGTCACAGGCAGTGTCGTCCCCGTTGTAGCGGAACAGCTCCCGTAGCTCCTCCACCGAGAAGTTGTGCCGCCCGCCGTCACCAACACCTCCGCTGCTGCTGCCGCCGCCCCTGCCAGTGCCTGGGGCGTCACCATCAGCACCAGCGTCCATGACGGATTGAAGCTCGCCCTTGAACAGCTGCCGCTGCAATATCTTCTCTTCAATCGCACCCGTGGTGATGAGCCGGTAGATGTTGACGCGTAGCTTTTGGCCATCACGCCACACACGGCCCATCGACTGGTGGTCCGTAGCGGGATTCCAGTCTGGGTCAAAGAGAATAAGGTGGTTGGCACCGATCAGGTTCAACCCGACTCCACCCGCTTTGGCGGACAGCAGCAGGACAGCCAGGTCTTCGCCGGTGTTCTCCGCGGGGTTGCTCTTGGACACCGTGTGCCGCCGGTTGAAGCGCTCGACAATAGAACCGCGGGTCACTGCAGGTGTTGACCCGTCCAGCCGCAGAAAGGGAATGTCCCGCTCCATGAACAGCGACTCGAATAGGTCCAAGTTACGGGTGAAGTTGCTGACCAGCACCGTCCGCTCCCGGCCGTCGCTGGCGTCGTGCACAGCGTCCAAGATGGCAAGCGCAACACTGAACTTGCCAGACTCGGCGTCCGCCACGCTGACTGACTTCCAATTCGTGTCGGCCGTGAGGCGCTCATCACCCTCTGCTCCTCCGTCTTTCTCGTCCTTGTCGCCCGACGCCACAAGCATTGGGTGCGCGCACACTTTGCGCAGGGTCATGATGGTAGAGAGTGCCGCCCCAAAGCCCCGCTGTCGCGACAGGTTCCGAACACCGCGGCTACACTCTGACTCATACAGCTGAGCCTGCGACGGCGCCATGCGACAAAAGAGCGTCGACTCACACTTGGGCGGCAGAAACTCTTCGAGCGTCGCTGCCGTGCGACGTAACACAAATAGTCGGGTGACGCGGGAGAGCTCCAACGCGCGAGCGCGACCGAGAGCCCGCTCCTCGCGGCCTGCTGACGCGTCCCGTGAAGCGAGAATGGGGGCCGCAAACACCGACCGGAATGACGACAGGGTGCCGAGGCAGGCGGGGTTGACAAACGAGCACATGGCGTAAAACTCCTCAAGGTCGTTTTGCACAGGTGTGCCCGTCAGAATCACTCGCCGGTCGCACTTCAGTGCCGACAAGGCAGCAATTGTCTTGTTGCCGCCGGACGCCTTGAGACGGTGGCCCTCATCGCACACGAGCAGTCCGCATCCGCGACCGGCATTGATGGACTCGACGTGCACCCGCAGCATGTCGTACGAGATGATGAGCAGTGGCCGGTTGCCATGCACAAAAGCCGCCAACTCCTGGTTGGCGCCCGACCCGCCGCCACTGCCCGATTGGACAGCGACGGGTTTGAGGCGCTCCGAGCCCAGCCACTTGTTCACCTCTTTGACCCAATTGCTGACCAGGCTGGCGGGACAAACAATGATGGCCTTGCGGACGAGAGGCCCCCGCTGCTTCAACACCGTCCACAACAAGCTCAACGCTTGGAGGGACTTGCCGAGGCCCATTGAGTCGGCCAGGATAGCACCACGACCGCTGCCCGGTACGCCTGCGCCACCCGACACGCACTTGTACAGGAAGCGAATGCCCTCCCGCTGGTGGGGACGGAGGGACTTGCCAAGGTAGGGGTCCATCACCACCGGCGCTAGCGAGTAGGGGGACGTCGGATCCGCAGGGTCAGTGTGTTCGCCGGGCGAAATGACGAACGTGTTAGGGTGGGCCGGGTCGTACATCGGCGTAGCCGCCACCTGCGCCGCCGTCTTGCGCACCACCGGGACCACCGGGGACTTGAAGCGCTTGAACGCCTGCGGCTGCACGCGGGCAACAACCGCCGATGAGGGCGCGGCGGGCGCAGCAGCAGCGAGGAACACCCGCCCCGACACAAAGTCGTCGGCGGGAATGGGGGTATCAATCTCCACCTCCCAAGACCCAACCTCCAGCGTGTTGCCCGGCTTGAGTCCGCCGAGTCTGCCGTGAGAGGACTTGGCCACAGAGGCGCCAGCATCACCAAATAGTGTTACGTACCGGTCGCTTTTTAGCACGAGGAAGCCTGCACACTTCAAGACCGCGGATGAAACAACGGCAGCCAGGAGAAGGGGCTCAACATCAAAGCAACAGACGCAAAAGTGTCAGAACACATCCATTAGCAAACAAACGCGATGGGAAGGCAGAGAAGACACTGTACGCTCGACCAGACAATAAACAGATCGCAAACAAGGAAACGGAAGACAGGCAGAGTGAGTTGATTAAGGGCAATGCTAAACATACCGTCAAGGTACGACTTGTGCTTTTTCTTGGACCGCTTCGTGTACAGCACCTTGAAATAGGCAACCGTCTCGTCACTGCCGTCCCCACCCCCCAAGCTAGAATCATCACCAGTAGCAGCGGCGACAGACGGCCTCCCCAAGGTACCACGTGCGGGACCGGCTGGTGCCCCTGCTCGGCCACCCAGTGACGTAGCGAAACCCCCCCGAGACAGGCCTAAGGGTCGACGTGATGGCAGCCCCAGCGACGGCGCCACCGATGGATGCGCTGTCACACCCGCCGGCCGTGCTGCGGTTGCAACTGCAGGCGGACGGGCCACTGCTCCGGCGCCAGGAGCCCCCGCCGGTCTTGTAAGAGGTGCAACGCGGCGAACCAAACCCCCTCGCCGCATCGACGGCGCTTGGGACCGGCGCATGTCGACGACTCGGCAGTGACGGCGGCAAAAAGGACGGTGACGGAGGCAACACCTCTTATCTTCTCCCCCCGTTCAGCCGATAGGGTCGGGTGGGGTGATGACGCGGTCAGGTGCTCCGCAGCACGACCGCGATAAGAAAACAAGGGCCACTGCACCGTGACAACAAATCGGCCGCCCCGGGGTGCCACACAGAAGTGCACGAGTGGTGGCGCGAGCGGGCGCTGCGAGGCACAGCCGTGGAAGCCACCGTTGCAAAATACGCACAAGCAAGACGGGTCAAGACAGCCACCGCACAGTGCGAAGAGGGAGGTGCTGGCCGTGAATGAATCGGCGCGACCGGACCAGCCCCGGCAGCGACGTCACAGGACGTCACTGACGGGTACAGCAGAGCCGGAAGCAAGCACCACGACACATCGCCTGGATGCATGGATCATGGTCGATCGGTGGCGCGAGAGACGGGACGCAGGCAGGCGGTGCCAGAACACTTGTCAAATTGCTGTTGGTTCCAATGTAGTTCCGCACCGTCACACAACTCTTGCCCGGATCCCCGCATGGCGGCGGTTGCTGTCGGTCGAGCGCGAGGCAATGTCTACCACAGGACGGTTCTCTTTTGCACACACAACCCGTGCGTGCGACATCGCCGTCGCCCACGGTTAAGAATCCAAGCAAAAACACCTCTCCTTGCGTGGCGAAAACCTGCGAGCCCACATCTGGCGGTGCGGCACCGAGTGCGCCGCCTGCACTGGCGCGGTGCGCTTGGCTGAGTCGGGCACGGCCCACCCCCCCTCGCGCGGACCACTGCCAGACACCCATCAGATACGCCACGTCCGCTGCCGCCGCCCCGCTCCAGCCGCCCCCCCCCGCCACGCCCGCGGCCACCCTCCATCCGCGCGCCTTTCACCTGCGTGGGAGCGTGGGCAGGTCACGCCATGCTACTGTGCAGCCAGAGGGAGCCCACCACGGTCGCTTCGGCACGGCCGTCGCCGTGTCACCTGGTTCAACGCACCGGCCGACTCGCCGCCTCTTCCACCGCGTACGCCGACCTAGCCGCGGGCGGCCGCCCCTTGTCGGCTTCCCTGACAGTGGCATTTGTGGGTGGTGCCACCGCGGCCTCTGCAGCCGCCGCTGTCACTGCGCCTCCCCGCCGAACGTGGCCTGTTCGCTCGACTTTGGTCGTCCCTTTTTCTCCCGCCCTGCCCGTCACGGCTGGTGGCGCGTTCATCTGCCGGCGAGGAGCGTGCGTGTCGCCCCCGCCTTACCTTGGAAACGGCGTGGCCTGCTGGGCCCATAAGCGGCAGCGCCCACCACTGGTTAGCCCCGTAGTGGCAACGACGCCGTCCCCCCCCCCCCCCCCCCCCCCCCCCC
>ENA-ORXC01001356-ORXC01001356.1-marine-metagenome-genome-assembly--contig:-NODE-1356-length-14586-cov-3.634709_pt1 | contig 14586 bp, 17 predicted proteins | sample MGYA00237865_ERZ511478 | MGnify/ENA metagenome assembly ERZ511478 | reverse complement strand
GTTTGCTCTGTGATGTTGCGGATGTTGACGATGAATCCGTTCGTTTCTTCGATCTTCTTCGTGAGCATGGAGAATGTCTGGCTGAGTTCGGAGATTGAAGCAGCCAGCTCTTTCATGTCGCCCTGGAGCTCGGTGAGTTTCACGGAGCCGCTCTCGGATGCTTTTGCAGCCTGCAAAGTATTGTCAGAGAGCAGGACGGACATATCGGACATTTCATCCATTCTTTGCTTTGTCAGTTCTGCATTTTCGGAAATTTGGTTGATCTGTTCAGTCTGAACCTGGCTTCCGGCAGAAATTTCATTTACAGCGATTTTCATTTCTGTTTGCGAAGACAGATGGGTCTGGATTTGTTCATTGATTTTACCAAGGCTTTCAGTGACGACAAGTAGTTCACCATGAAGCAAAGCGCTGTGCTGCTCTTTACGGACCTTTTCGTTTTCCGAATCCGCAAGGAAGGTCTCAAGTGATTTAAAGGCAGCCTTGTTCAAACGAATCAAGACGAACAGAACGGCGCCAATCAAAACATAACAAAGTAGAATCGCCGTGAAGGTGCTGCTTAAAAAGTCCTGGTTTTCTGTCGCCAGCATGGTGTTCATGACAACGGCAACAAGGCCCAGGCTGAAACCGGTAACAAAGATTTTTATATCAAAATGGATGGCTGAAAAGACCGCCAGGAACAGCAGGACGAGCAAAAATGCACCGTTGCCTCCAAACATTCCGATATAAAAGAAGTGATGGATGAAGATCGCAGCAAAAGCAGCATAAGGGAACAAGGATTCCTTCTTAAGCCAAAGCTGGAAAATCAAAAAAAACAGCACAAAAAATGTTAATTCACTTACATAAACCATCGTTTTAATAATTGGTTCTTTTTCGATTAGAGTATATGCAGCTGTCGCAATCAAGGATACCGAATAAGTGCTGAGCATCAAGATGTTTTTCTTTTTCGTATCCTGCCTGCGGAGATTTTGAATAGCCTCCACGTAAAAGCCTCCTTAGTTGTTCTTTGTATTCACTTTTATTATATCGGCATAAAAAATCTGAATCTTTATTGTTCATGAAAAAATTATTTTTACAGGCCATCACTTAAGATTTTTTGAAATATGTCGAAATAAAAAGAGATATTATGACAGTTTAAGAGCTTAAGACAGAAATAGAAGTAAAGCAGACAGGGGAGTCGTACATGGATAAGTCGTCGATCATTGGTGTCATATTAGCGATCATTGCGGTAGGAGTCGGGATGGTGTTCAAAGGCGTAAGTGTGACCGCCCTTGCTAATCCAGCAGCGATCTTAATCATAATAGTGGGTACTGTCGCAGCGGTAACAATTGCCTTTCCTGCAAAAGAACTGAAGAAAGTGCCCAAGCTTTTCAAGATTTTATTTAAAGAACAGGAAAGCGCTGATTTACCTTCATTGATCCGTTTATTTTCTGAATGGGCCCAGCTGGCCCGCAAAGAGGGTTTGCTTGCACTTGAAGCGAAAACAAGTGAAATTGATGATGAATTTCTCAAGAATGGCCTTTCACTTGCGGTAGACGGCCAGAGCGCTGATTATATCAGGGATGTTTTAACAGAAGAAGTGGAAGCGATGGAAGAACGCCACCTTTCAGGAGCGGCTATTTTTACCCAGGCTGGCACATATGCCCCGACACTAGGTGTTCTTGGAGCGGTAGTTGGTTTGATTGCGGCGCTGAGTCATATGGACAATACGGAAGAGTTAGGTAAAGCGATCAGTGCGGCTTTCGTTGCCACATTATTAGGGATTTTCACTGGTTATGTTTTATGGCATCCATTTGCCAATAAATTGAAGAGAAAATCAAAGCAAGAGGCACAAGTAAAATACATGATGATAGAAGGAATCCTCTCAATCCTTGAAGGGGAAGCACCAAGAGTGATTGAACAAAAACTTGCTTCTTATTTGCCTGCAGGCGAACGGAAACTGATCCTTGAAGAAAGCGGCGTGGCGAAGGATGAGTAGGAAAAGGAAGAAAAAGCATCACGAAGAGCATATGGATGAGTCCTGGCTGATTCCGTATGCGGATTTGCTCACTCTCCTTCTGGCACTATTCATCGTTTTGTTTGCGATGAGCTCGGTAGATGCCGTCAAATTCCAGCAGCTGTCAAAGGCATTCAACGATGTGTTCGCCGGGGGGACAGGGGTATTCGAGTTCCAGAGTCCGATGCCTGAAGGCCAGATGGAATCGCCGGACGTGCGCAAGGAAGATGTAGAAAAGAATGACCAGGAAGATATCGCCAAGGATCAAATGGAGCTTCTGGCCATCCAGCAGAAGGTCAACTCTTATATAAAAGAGAAAAGGCTGACAGATAAATTGGATACGAAGCTGACAGATGAGGGACTGCTGCTGACGATCCGTGACAATGTCCTGTTTGAATCGGGACGGGCAGAGGTGCGTACTACCGATATAAATATCGCCAACGAAATCGCGGACTTGCTGGTCATGGAGCCTCCGCGCAATATCATTATCAGTGGTCATACGGATAATGTACCAATAAGGACAGCCAGATATGAATCGAACTGGGAACTCAGCGTCATGCGTGCTGTCGAATTCATGAAGATCATTTTGAAAAATGAACAGCTTGACCCGCGCTGGTTCAGCGCAAAAGGGTTCGGTGAGTTCCAGCCAGTCGCCACGAATGATACAAGAGAAGGCAAGGCAAGGAACAGACGGGTAGAAATTTTAATCCTTCCGCGGACAAGCAATAATCCGGGACAATAAGACGAAGAACCGCTGCCATGTTACTTGGCGGCGGTTTTTATTTTAGAAAAGGTATTTTCATAAATTTGGTTATTTGCTATGATTTAGGAATCCAAATTTACGAGGTAAAAAGAGATGAATAAACTTAATAACTATTACCGGCAATTCCACCCGATTGTCTGGGTGCTGCTGAGCGGGACTGTTCTCGCAAGGGGTTCAGCGTTTGCCACACTGCCGTTCCTTGCTATCTACCTTTCAAGGAATCTTGATTTGCACCCTGTATTGATCGGGATCACGATTGGTATCAGTCCGTTATCAGGTGTAATTGGCGGTTTTCTGGGCGGCCACTTTTCAGACAGATACGGCCGCAAGCCAGTTATGATAGGTTCCTTGTTTTCAATGTCGCTAGTCTATTTTGGCTTCATGGTTGCTGATACACCAGGCTGGTTCATTATCCTTAATGCATTGAATGGTTTGAGCGGGTCATTTTTCGAACCAACTGGCCAGGCGCTGATTGCCGACTTGACGGAAAAGAGCAAGCGGATGAGAGCCTTCTCTCTAAGGTATACAGCGATCAATATCGGAGCATCGGTCGGTCCGCTGCTTGGTGCCTATCTTGCGATGGTTTCAGCTAAATCTGCTTTCATGGTGACAGGGATCATGTATTTTATCTATGTACTGATTCTGGCGCTGATGATGAAAAAATACAAGCTGGGAAATCCGGCAGGTGGTGTAGCCTCTAAAGTCACGATTGCCAGTTCTCTGAAGATCATTGGCAAAGATAAGGCGTTAAGGTATTTAATATTAGGAACCATCATCATTAATTTTGGATATTCCCAGATGGAATCAAATGTTCCTCAGTATCTCGAATCAACGATTGCGAACGGAGTATTCGTTTATTCCGTGATGTTGTCCATCAATGCAGTCATGGTCGTGTTGCTGCAGATGCCGATCAGCCACTTTGCAGAAAAATTCAAGACGATGCAGGTGATGATGGCAGGAGCAGTCTTCCTGTCGGCGGGCATGCTGGCATTCGGGTTTGTAACAGGTTGGTATACAGGCATATTGGCAATTGTCTTCATCACAATAGGGGAAATCTTGATTTTCCCCTCAAGCAGTTATCTTGTCGATCAGCTCGCAACAGATGAACTTCGGGGAACCTATTTCGGAGCAGCGCAGTTCCGGAGGATTGGCCATTTTCTCGGTCCGATTGCGGGAGGTTATTTATTGAATGAAGCAGGAGGAACCGTTTTATTCTCGTTCATCGCTCTGGCAGTGCTCGGAAGTATCATCTTTTTCATTCAGGGGAACAAGATTTTTGTTAAAACAGCAGCAACAGTCGTTAAGGGATGATAAAAAAGCAAGATTCCTTGTGGAATCTTGCTTTTTTGTGCAGGCTAGCCTGATTATCAGGCTTATTGCCTCGCAAAATTAAGTTGAAAGGGTAGTTTTTATAGCGGAAAAATTTTTTATAGCGACTTTTACAATTATATAGCGAGTTTCACAATTATATAGCGACTTTCCCGGTTATATAGCGAATTTTTTATTTATATAGCGAAAAATTCTTTTATATAGCGAAATGGTAATTACCTGTCTTATTTACCATCTTTCTGTAAAAAAGCCACAATCATTACTCGGCTTCCTGTTCTGGTGTATCCGGTTGGCACATTTTATCGATACCGACACCGATCACGAGCATCATTGCAATCGGAATGGAGAAGTTTAAAATATGAACGATGGTCATGTCCAAGTCCTCCCTTAACCTTAATAAGGTTTGCATATTACTAACATTATATTGTATTTGTCACAAAATAGACACAAATACTTTTGACTATTCTGAAAACTTCACGGATTTAACGAGATAACTCCTGTTTTCACTATAAATCTCGTTCTTAACTTCAACGATTCCCAACAAATATTTCAAGGTTTCATCACAATTATTTGCTAGTTTTAAAAAGAGAATAATGCCGGGAGGAGGCAGCTGTATGTGGAGGCTGAAAAAGCCATTTGCAATCTATATCTTTTTGCTTTTTTTGCTCGTGCCTGTTAATGCCTTTGCCGAAGAGTTCAAAGTGGAGAGCGGCCGATCGATCCAGAGTGCCGTCGAAGGTGCCGGAAATGGGGATATCATTCTTGTCTCTCCTGGAGTATATAAAGAAAATGTGATGATCAATAAGGAAATCACCATAAAAGGAGAAGAAGGAGCCATAATTGATGGTGGCGGAAAAGGGAATGTCATCATCGTCAGGGCTTCAAATGTGGTTCTTGAAGGACTCACAATCCAGAATAGCGGTACTGGTCAGGAAGACAGCGGGATTTACATTAAAAAAGCCCATCATAATGTGATCAAGAACAATACATTGAAGAATGTCCAGAATGGAATTTATATAGCGAACAGCAATGAAAACAAGCTGCTTGGCAATCGTATTGCAAGCAATGAATCTCATTTCTCTAAGCGTGGGAACGGAATCCATATGTTCAAGGGAGGCGGCCATTTGCTGAAAGAGAATGAGATTGCCAATGTTCAGGATGGGATTTATTTTGATTTTACGAAAGGCATCAAGCTGCAAGGGAATCACATCAGTGAATCCCGCTATGGCATGCATATGATGTTCAGTGAAGACATACTGGCGGAAAAAAACCTTGTAGAAAAAAATGTGACCGGCCTCATGGTGATGGGCTCAGCACGCATTGATTTTATTGAAAACAAGGTGACCGACCACTTTCACTTCCGCGGCTATGGAATCCTGATTTATGAAACAAAAGATGTCCTCGTTGAGGGCAATGAAATACTTCGGAACAGCACAGGACTGTCCCTGGAATATGGGGTCGATACCCTGGTCAACAGGAATCAGATTGCCGCCAATCAAGTTGGCCTTGAGTTCATGGGCAAGAATGAAAATAGCACGTTTTCCGAAAACAATTTTATCGGAAATGTCGTCCAATCTAAGATTGCTGGGGAAAATATGAGACTTGATGATGGAGTGAAGGGAAATTACTGGGATGATTACAGCAGTTTTGACCTTTCTGGTGATGGTGTGGGAGAAGAAGCATACAAGGCAGGTTCACTGTACGATCGTCTTTTGCGCAAACAGCCTTACTGGCAATTCTTTTTTGAAAGTCCATCGATCAAGCTGTGGACCAAGGCGGAAGCTTTGTTTCCTTCATTTGGATCGGCAGACGTGTATGATGCACGCCCGCTGATCGAACCAGTTACCATGCTTCAGAAAACCGAACAGAACAGTAAAGACCGGAGAATCCCCGGTATGATAGGCATTCTGTTTATTTTGCTCTCAATACTTGTCATTGTGAAAGGAAGGAAACTGCGATGAACAAAAAGCTTGGAGTTTTATTGATAATGTCGGCAGCGATAATATCGGGCTGCAATAACAGCACGATGGAACCGGAGGAAATCAATCCGGAAATTGATGTATGCGAGGTGTGCAACATGAGTATTGCCAATGAGAACTATGCAACTGAGGTCGTCACTGCTGATGGTGAAGTGTATAAATTTGATGATATAGGATGTATGGATGAATTCATGGAGAGGGAGGCACCTCTCAAGGAAGAAAATGCTGCAAAACAATATGTGCGTGATGTGGACACAGGGGAGTGGGTCGAGCTTGAAAAAGCCTTCCATGCGTACCACCCTGATTTCTGGACGCCAATGGCGAATGGTGTTGTCAGTTTCAAGGATAAAGAGAGCGCTGAAAAATATGTTAATGAACAGGGAATGGGCGAAGTGCTGGATTATGAGTCATTAGAGAATCATGAGTGGAGCTGGGAGCAATGAGGCACATCGCGAGGCAGCAAATGACCTTGATGATGAGAAGCCATTGGCTTGCCGGCTTTGGCTTATTGTTCTCATCCCTGGCTGTGATGGTTGCGTTCCTTGGCAACACTGGCGGGACTGGGTTTGATGGTTTTAACCGGATGACGGCCAGCTTGCTGAATATCAACTTACTGCTGATTCCCTTGCTGTCTTTGCTGATTGGCAGTCTGTTCCTGTCAGGCGAAAAGGAAGACCGTGGGCTGATGCTGCTGCTGACATATCCGATTTCGCCGTGGTCCGTTATCCTTGGGAAGTATGCAGGACTATTCGTTTCCGTCTGGTCTGTGTTGACGTTTGGATATGGTGCAGCCTTGCTTGTCATCTTCTTCGCCGGCGGAGGAGTCTCTGTTTCCTTGCTAATATTATTTTATCTATATTCAATCATGTTGGCGGCTATTTTCCTGTCGCTGGCAATGATGATTGGCATAATCGCCAAAACGCGATTCCAGGCACTGGGGATAAGCCTGATTGTCTGGGCTTTTCTTGTTCTTTTCTATGAATTTATCATTATGGGATTAAGCATGTTCTTAATGAAGCAATGGCTGCTGCCCATGCTGACTGTGTCCATCTTTCTGAATCCGGTGGAGTTGATCCGTGTCCAGTCAATCCTGTCGTTGGATGGAGCATCAGTATTCGGTCCGCGCTTATATGATCTAACTATCTGGGCAGATGGATGGATCGGGAAAACGTTGTTTGTACTTGCCGTTTTGCTCTGGACGGTACTGCCTGTCCTATACACAGTGTACAGGACGAAACGGGGGGTTAGTGATGAATAGCATTGAATGGATCAGGATTGAAGGACTGGCAAAACATTATAGCGAGACGAAAAAGATTACCGACATTAACTTGACCATCAACAAGCCTGAAATCTTTGCGTTATGCGGCGGAAACGGCGCGGGTAAGAGTACGTTGATCAAAATGCTTACAGGGATGATGAAACCGACTGCCGGAAAAATTCTGATGGATGGTAAAGTAATCGACCCGCAAAAACAAGGATTCAAAAAACTATTTTCCTATATGCCGGATGAAATGCTCTTTCCCCGCCAGCTGACAGGTTTGGAGGTTTTAACCTTTTTTGCGAGGTTAAGAGGAATAAGTGATGAAAAAGTTATGGAAGCTCTTAAGCAGGTTGGCTTATTTGAAGTACGGAATATGCAGATTAAACAATACTCTAAAGGAATGCAGCAACGTCTTTCACTGGCGCAGGCGCTGTTGCCGGATGTCCCTCTTCGGATCCTCGATGAACCTACCAATGGGCTGGATCCATTGTGGGTGTTCCGCTTCAAGGAAATTATCCAGGAAGAGAAAAAGCAGGGCAGGACGATTCTTTTTACTACTCACATCCTTAGTCTCGTTGAGGAATTGGCAGACAGGGCTGCGTTCATGCAGGAGGGGCAACTGCAGTATTGTGATTCAGTAACATCACTTGTAGAAAATAACGGTGTCTATACGCCGCTTGAAAAAGTATTCTTTCATTAAATCTTGATTGTTTTCAAAGTTTGAATGAGAAAACGACCTTACAGCAATCTAAAAAATCCCGGTGCTGATTTTTGCACCGGGATTTTATTTAAAATGCTTTTCATGGCCTTTGAAGATTCCACAAACTTAATGGCCGCTTTCATCTTCGCTTTCGCCATCCATATTATTTTCCTTATCCTGATCCTTATCCATGCTATCACTGTTCATCTTCATTTTTTTCATATAGCGTTCGTTTGCGATTTGGTCGATTTGTTCCCATGTTGCCATTGCGGGATTCTTGTCGTCGTTTTCTGAAATGAATTTTTCAGCGCTTTCATTGTCATTGAAGAAAGCATAGCCGTATTTCATAGGTGTTTTCAGGTCTGCTTTTACAGGGATCGCGGAATCGGCATCGATCCATTCAGATGTCATGTAATCACGTACCCACTTTTCTTCAAATTCGACATCATCACGCCGTGTGATATTCAACAGACATCCGGAGTCGTCAAAGAATACATATTCTCCGTCTTTCGTTTTGGCCTGAGCTGTGAAGACACCCATTGGGTCAGCTTCCTCGTATACTTTCATATTGCAGAAAGCACAAACATCATCGGCACCGGGTTCATGAGGGCCATCTACTTGATCATCATCCTCTTGTTTCACTTCTGTTGCCGCAGTCTCCTGACCGTCTTTCTGCTCGTTTTCAGCTGCTTCATCTCCGCAGGCAGAAACAATTATCAATAAAAAGAATGATATCATGACAGCAAATAATTTCTTCATTTAATTCTCCTCCTTTGATCTATCGATTTTAATCCTATCAAGGAGTTGTGATTAAAATACGAAAAATCAATGGGGAAAACGTGAGAAGTTCACTGTTTTTATGGATATTTTGTGACGAAAGTTCCACCCTTGTATATGGTTTGCCAGATTGCAGTGGCTGAACGACTAATTATGTACTTTATTAGTTCAAAAAGAAGTTCATATGCTGTGGTGTTCGTGAAGTACATAAGAATGTGAAAATAGATGGTCTAAAGAGCGAGCCTGCATTGTAATTTATATAAAAGCTTTACTGTTTATCCTGTTTATTCACGCTTTTAAACTTCATGAAATCCAGATAGTAAGCAAAGTCTTCCTTGCTGATTCCATTTTTTATCGCTTCATCAACGAGTCCAGCCCATTCCTCATCAACAGGCATCATTTGCTGTCCCATTAAATACTCAACCGTTGTATCAAGATTGTCTGCCAGTCTGGAAAGCACCTGTAGAGAGGGGTTTCGCTGGATCCCCCTTTCGATGTAACTGAGATAGGATTTGGAAACATTCGCTTTTTCTGAGAGTTCGCTAATAGAATACTTTTTTTCAAGCCTTAAGCTTTTAATTTTCTCGCCAAGCGTCATATGGGAATCTCCTTTGATTATCTGTTTATTCATTATAACGAACAAAACGGTTCTTTTAAAAATACAAGAAACTGAGATAAACGGAGTATTTTCTTAAAAAAGAACGGTATTTGTTCTTTTTTAAGAAAATTAGCCGTATTTTAGACTTTTTCAAAATTGATACAAATGGACTATACTTCAATGGAATAATGCAGCAAGGCACTTTAAAAAGGGGGCTGGATGGCCGTGTACAGAAAAAATTGTGATCGATGCAATCGTCCTTCATTTAGCAGCAGCGAGGTTGGAGAGTGGCTGTGCCCGATTTGCGGAAATGATTTAACAAGGTATCCTTTCTTTAATGCCATCAGTCTTGAAAAAGTGGCCATTTTATCAAACTGGAAAAAGCAAAGGTATAAAAAATCTACCCGCCCATAAGTTTATGGGGGTAAATAAATAAAAAGAGTTCAACAATTAAAGATATTATTTGACAAAATACATTGTTTAAATGGTTGTAATTTTCAGAAAAATGCTATTTATAACTGTGATTTTGTAATTGTTTGGAAGAAAAAAGAAAAAAACCTTCTAATGCTGGCGACAAATAGTTACATGTTAAATATATAGAACAAGGTACAATGACATTGGGAGTTTAGAAGTGAGTAAAAAGATACAGAAAAAGGCAAACTTGTTGAAAAACTAGGACGCAAAGTCACGGATCTAAGGTGCAATCTACTATGATGGCCGGACTGCCTGGAATACTAACTGTATTTTGGGGGGAAGAACTTGATTAAAGAGCAGGTAGTTTTCGAAGAACTGGATACAGAATGGATGCAGCTTATAATGGAAGCATTAGAAATGGGAATTAACAAAGAAGAAATCAGGGAATTTTTAATGAAGACAAAAAATAGCTAAGCGATTTATACATAGACAGGATAAGTGAGATCGAGCAGCTCTTATGGAGGTGCTTTTATTTTTTGTATGAAAAAGGACAGCCATGAAAGCTGTCCTTAAAATTATTTATTGTTGAGTCTCCATTTATTGAATTCCAGGAACTCACGGAATTGGTCCTTTGTGATTCCTGAATCCATTGCATCTTTTACAAGATTGACCCAGTCTGAATCCATGTTCTCTTTATCGGGCTGCTCATGAATGAGATGGTCCACCGGTACATTCAGTACTCCAGCTATTTTTTCTAAAAATTGGATTGAAGGATTTGTTTGAAGATTTCGCTCCAGGGAACTCAAATATGATTTGGCCACGCCAGCTTGTTCTGCCAATTCGGATAGGGACATTCTTTTCTCTTGTCGAAGTTTTTTGACGCGTTCACCGATCAATGTTATCCACACCTTATCAATTTATAGTTATATCATAACAAATCTGATAAAATAGTTCCATATTGAGAACAACTTATAGAACAATTATAACCAAACACAAAGTATTTTTGGTCTGCTTTTATTAAAAAACATGTTGGGAAAAAACTCTTTGCTTTTATATCGGCCATTGAACTGGTCAGTTGTACATCATTTTATGGATTGTTTATGAAAAATCCATACACAGTTGTCCATTGTATTCAAACGGACATAAAAAAGGTAAAATGGTAGCAATCAGACAAGGTACGGTGATGTGTTATGCAGAAAAAGTATTTATTGATCTATGAAGAAATTTCGAAACAGATCCAGGAGGGAGCTTATCCTCCTAAAACGATCTTGCCTTCTGAAAATGAATTTGCAGATATGTATCAAACCTCCAGGGAAACCATCCGCAAAGCACTGAATCTGCTTGCTCAAAATGGATTCATCCAAAAAATCCGCGGCAAAGGTTCACTGGTGCTGGATTTGAAAAGACATCAGTTTCCGATAACCGGATTGATCAGCTTTAAAGAACTGGCGGAGAACATGGGCGGAAAAGCGAAAACGTCTGTGGAAGAATTCACTCTCGAGCTGGCTGGCCGGGAAATTGCCAGGGAATTGAATGTAGCGGATGATGAAAAAGTTTGGAAGGTAAAAAGAGTCCGGCATATTGATGAAGAACGTGTGATTCTTGATAAGGATTATCTCGTAGAAAGACATGTGCCAGGACTGTCGCGCGAGAAATGCGAAAACTCGATATTTGAGTACATTGAAGGTCAGCTTGAGAAGAAAATCAGCTTTGCGAGGAAAGAATTCACGGTGGAGGAACCCAGCGAGGAGGACCGGAAGCTTCTTGATATGGAAGGATTCCAGGCAATCGTCATCGTGAAAAACTATATTTATTTTGATGATGCCACCCTGTTCCAATATACAGAATCAAGACACCGTCCCGACAAGTTCCGGTTCGTTGATTTTGCCAGACGGATGGATACCCAGACTCTATGAAAAAAAGAAGCTGCCATTGATGCCGGATTAACCAGGCAATCAAATGGCAGCTTTTATTTTTCAGTAAGAAAATAGATATTTCCCTTAGAGACGTGCCCTGCTCCATGCATTCTTCTGATTAATGTTTCGGGTACTTCCCTACAAGATGGATGGCACTGATGATTCTCTTATTGATCCAGGTCCTGTTTTCCTGGGTATTAAGCTGTTCATAGACCATCTTCCGGCCGTCTTCTGTAGTGACATAGTGACTTGGAAGAGTGTTCAGGCTGATGGCGATGATATCGTTCCGGCACTTCTGGCAATTGCAGAAAGTCTGGTAATCCGGGCTCATCATCAGCACATTGACAAGAGTCGAAACGACCTCTTCCATTACATTGACATAACTAAATTTCATGGTGCCTCTCTCCCTATTGATGTCCTAAGTTAAATTATAGTTGAATGACAGAAATATAAAATCTTTTTTTTATCTTTGCTATAAGATAGGTCTAATTACACTGAATTATATAAAAAAATGGAAATGTAATGGGATGTTTCATAGTTGGAGGACAGGGAATTTTAGATAGTGGAGAATTTTTTAAAAGGAGATGTTGAAGCTATGGGTAAAAAAATTGCCTGTGTCATAACAGATTTATTTGAAGATGTAGAATATCTTGAGCCTTCACGAGCTTTTACCGAAGCAGGGCATGAGATTGTAACAATCGAAAAAGAAAAAGGGAAGACCGTAAAAGGCAAGCAGGGCAAAGCCGAGGTCAAGATTGACGAGAGCATCGACAACGTCAAGCCGGAAGATTTCGATGCATTATTCATTCCTGGCGGCTTCTCTCCGGACCAGCTGCGGGAGGATGAGCGATTCGTGGAATTCGCCAAGTACTTCATGGATGAGAAGAAGCCAGTCTTCGCGATCTGCCATGGACCTCAGCTGCTGTTGACAGCTAAAACACTCGAAGGCAGAGGCGCGACAGGCTACAAGTCCATCCGCGTCGACATGGAATATGCCGGAGCAAAATACATGGACAAAGAAGTCGTCGTCTGCTGCAATCAGCTCGTAACAAGCAGGGAGCCGAAGGATATCCCGGCATTCAATCGCGAAGCACTAAAAGTGTTGGAATAATATTGGTGAAGAACCCTTTTGCTTAGGCAGAAGGGTTTTTTATTGTGTGTGGAAACTGGAAAAAAACCTGTGGAATTTCCAATTCGCTATAAAAACTAGAAACTCGCTATATAAATTAAAAAGTCGCTATAAAACCGAGAAACTCGCTATAAAAACGAAAAACTCGCTATAAAAACGAAAAAGTCGCTATAAACATTCATGATTTTTTGAATCCCAACCCGTAATGAAAATTTATTCTTCCCTCTGGCCATAATGTTGATGACGCAAACAGTTCAGTAAGACGTTAGTTTTTATGGTGGCCCATGACCCTGTGCTATAAACTGTTTGAGTGGATTTGGTGCTCAACCCTTTGTTGGCTTTTTCCATTTGGAGAGATGACCACGAGCAGAAAAATGCCTAGTTTCAAATCCACTCGCTGTTTGTGATCAATATATGGAGGTTGAATTCATGGAAGTATTTATTGAACGCTGTGCCGGTTTGGATGTTCATTCCGAGACAGTTGTCGCCTGTGTCATTACTGGAAAACAAGAGGACCAACTAGTGAAGGCGACGGAGACTTTTCCCACCTTGACCAAGGATCTTTTTCGGCTGCTAAAGTGGCTAGAAGAGCACGAAGTAACCCATATCGCAATGGAAAGCACAGGTATCTATTGGAAGCCAGTCTTTAACATTTTGGAAGACTTCTTTGACATCACTTTGGCAAATGCCCAGCGTATTAAGAATGTGCCTGGAAGGAAGACGGATGTTTCAGACGCCGAGTGGATTGCCAAGCTTTTACGGCATGGATTGATAGAAAAGAGTTTCGTTCCTCCAGTGGACATTAGAGAACTGAGGGATCTTACGCGACTTCGAAAGAAGTGGATTGGCCATTTGACTTCCGAGAAGAATCGGATTCAGAAGGTGCTTGAGAGTTCAAATGTCAAATTAGGAACTGTCATCTCGGATGTCTTCGGTGTTTCAGGAAGGAGACTGCTTGAAAAGCTGGTGGAACAGGGTTATGTAGATGCAGAAGACGTGGAAAGCCGGATTCATGGAAGACTGGCTTCGAAGAAGGATTTAATTACAGATTCCCTGTTTGGGACTATTAATGACCATCAGCGATTTCTTATCAGGCAATCCTGGCTACACATCATGCAGTTGGAGGAACTTATTAAGGATGTAGAAAAGCGCATCGATAACCTGTTGGGGAACTATAAAGAGGAATTAGAACTTCTACTGACCATCCCGGGGATCAAGAAGGATTCCGCTGCCATCATCATAGCCGAAATCGGTGTCGATATGGCACAATTCCCTACTTCCCAACATCTTGCTTCATGGGCAGGAGTCTCACCTGGAAACCATGAGAGTGCCGGAAAACGGAAAAGCACCCGAACTTCGAAGGGGAATCCTCATATTAAATCAGCCATGTGCGAAGTGGCTTGGGCTATATCCCGATGTAGAAATCGATGGCTGGCTGCGAAATTCTGGTCCATAGCGTCAAGACGAGGAAAGAAAAAAGCACTCGTTGCCATATCGCACCGAATGCTTCGAATCATCTACTCCATGCTTATCAACAAGGAGCACTATAGAGAACCACAAATTAGCTAGTATAACCAAAACCAGATTAGGATATACAAGGTTACCCTCCGACAGGTACCCTCGCTTTCTTATTGGCTTTTTTCGGTTATTCTTAGGTTAGCCTACAGAGACCGGAAGTATACCAGGATTTGTCTAGACATTAATTTTCACAGAAAAAATTAAATTAA
>ENA-ORXC01001353-ORXC01001353.1-marine-metagenome-genome-assembly--contig:-NODE-1353-length-14616-cov-4.503680_pt1 | contig 14616 bp, 10 predicted proteins | sample MGYA00237865_ERZ511478 | MGnify/ENA metagenome assembly ERZ511478 | reverse complement strand
GACAGGACTACCCGGCGACACGGCCTGGCTCGCCTTCCCCCCGACTGGGTGGGGTAGGCTGGGCGTGTTGTCACACTTTACAGACGGAGACAAACACGCGGAGCGCATCGTCAACATCGGCATGTCGTTTGCCTACCGCCAACTGGAGGTGGACGCCCTCGCCGACGCCAACACCGTCCTGCTGCGCCAAACGGCTCCGTCGACGACGACTAACAACGGAGGTGGCGGCAATGGTGGCGACCTGCCTGCCAACGGGGCTGCCGGGTCAGGCGCCGTCGGCGGCAAGACGGGCGTTGCCGACAAAGATCTCCCCGGGGAGTTGGACGATGACCTTGGTGACGCGGAGGACCCCGCCCTTCCCGTCGGGGGACTCGTGTTCACATCCGATGACACACCGTCGGCTGGTGTGGGCGGTGACGGTGGTGGCGATGGCGGCGAGCCGCGGCTGCCACCGGGCGGGATGATTGTATCGGACACCGCAACAGGGGAGCTCCCATTGACCGGTGGCACGCACGGGAGCAATCCTCTGGCGGGTGCTGGTGGAAAGGGCCAGTCCGCGGCGACCGGCGGTCAAACCCACAGCTCCTTTGTTGAAGGTGCCGTGCCCGGTGGGGATCAAGATGTCCCGCGAGGCGACGTCGACGCGGACGATGATGGCGGCCCCGGGCCCGTCCCGTCCCACGTCGTCTGCGAGCGGCAACCGACGGTGATGCCGCCAGCCTCCGCCGTCGCCGTCGTCGCGTCGGTCATACGCTCCGTGGCCAGCAGGTCGGGCGGGCCCGAGGTGATGCGGAAGCTGTTTGACGACAGTGTCCTTTGCGTGGCGCGCACTGGGCCACCTACCCCCTTCCAACGCGGTGCTGTCTGCCCCACCGGTAGCAAGGCCGATTGGGCGGCGGTGTCCCGGATGTGCACCAGCTGGTGGCCGCAGTGGATCGCCACGCCCGACGTCCCCACTCTACCTCCGGTCGGGACTGTCTCGCGTCGGCTCTTTAAGAGCCGGCTGGCGCTGACGTCACGGTGGGCGGTCTCGGTCGACATGCAAGCCATCAACGCGACGCTGGATGAAACGAGCGTGCCGTCGTCGCGCTTCTTCCCCAAGACAAAGCTCGCAGCTGTGGAGGAGGTCGTGCGCATCTCCGCCAAGATTGCCATGCGACTGCCTGTGGTGGTGGCAGCCATGCTTTTGCTCTGTACCAAGGAGGAGCGGTTCTCGGGCACCCTGATGGAGCTGGTGGCGGTCGGGCGAGTCAACGTCAACAAGGCCGCACCCCTCCACGCCGCGTCGCTGCATGAGTTTGCCTCGGACGGCCTCGCACCTGCTTCCGCGCCCAGCTCCCAGGGCACGGCACCTCCTCACCTGCGGCCACCTGACCAAAGAGCTGTTGCTGCCGCCGTGTTGCAAAGCGGCGATGAGGTGGACATGGAGGATAAGTACGCCGACATGGACGTGGCGCTGCAGCAGGAGGACGTCGAGGTGGCCGCGCTCAACCGGGCGGACCGTATGCAGAAGATGCGTGCGTCGCAGACGGCGCAAGCGCAAGCTGCAAACGCGGCTGCACGGCCGTCCCCTGCAGCGACGGCTGCTGGAGGTACCGGGGGTGTCTTGCCGGCTGCTGCCGCCCGCACGGCCAGTCTTCCGAGTCTCCTGCGGGCCGGACCAACTCCTCCGCCCAAAGCGGCGCCGACAAGCGCAAGCCAGCGCTCTGGTGCAAGTGCTAGCAGGCCTCCAAGGGGGGTCAAGCGAGCGCGTACACCGCGTGTTCCCCGGGGTGCCGCTTCCAAAGCCGCCGCGGTCAAGGCCGCAAGTGCCGCGGCCGCGGCTGCGGCCGCGGTCGAATTGGGTGCGGCGGCTAGAACCGGGGCAGCCATTGCAGCGTCGGACGGTACAAGTGCCGGCCGCGAGGAAGTGACGGAGGCGGTGCACGACGGTGCTGCGGTTGCTGCCGGTGCTCTGTCGGTGCAGTCGCCACTCATCCCGTCTGCGATGGCGCACGCTGGCGCCGCTCCACAACCTGGACCTGGCATCAGCCAGCCGGTTGCCGCACGTGGCGGTACTCCGCAAACAAGTACGTTGCAGCATGTCTTCCCCCCGGGCGCTGCTCCTTTTGATCCTTCGGGTAGCTTGCCTGCTTTTCCTCCTTTTTCTACTGCTTTGCATTCTCCTGTGCTTGCTGGAATGGTCGGGGGAGGGGCTGCCGTCGCGTCGCTTGAGGGTGGAGCCTCAATGGAGCACGCTTCGGCGCCCTCCCCATTGACCTTTGCGGAGCAGAGTAGAGCGCGACATGCGCGTGTCGAAGCCGACTTGCGGGATGCCAATGCTTCTTTGCAGCATATATTACAGAGGCAAGAAGCTCGTAGAGATGGACAGCAGTGAATAAATAGGCAGAGTACCGCCCTTGCTAGACACACGTGCATTTGCCGGCCTCCATCACTGCGATTATCGATAGAGGTACCTCCATCATGGATTGCGTGTATCACATCGAGCTTCGGGCAGCTGCTCCTGTAGGTGGTGCCTGACATGACCAGGTAATGGTCCAGTCGGTGGCAAGAACCGACGGCAACAGCAATGGGTAACGAGGTAGAGAAAAAACAAACAACTTCTACAACCGACGCCACTCCCTATACACCTTGATGACCAGCGGGCTTGCGTACACGCGACTAGGTGTGAACGACTTGATGAAAAGCCCCTCCTTCGAAGGCACGCGGCTGATTGCCGTCTGCGCCATGCCCGCCTCAAAGCAATCAGCCAAGTCCAGCACAGCCCGGGAAATGCTCAAGCTCTGCGCCATGTGGATGGTCGACGCCCATCCCAACACAAACGGCACCTGCGTACGCACGGCCAACGTGCCCGGGCAGGAGTAGATGCGAGCGACGAACTGGAGTGGCGGGCACGCCACCTCCACCCACGAATCTCCAGCGTCCAGCAACCCGTAGCTGCCGCGCGCGATGCCCGGCGGCAAAACGTGGTTCTCGAGCCGGACGACGGCGGTGCCGTCGGCCTGGTACGACGAGATGAAGCCGACACTGGCGTGGCAGACCCCGAGCGGCTTCTTGTGGTTCGAGATGATCATCACCCGCGCGTGCAAGCAGTGCTGCACAGCAACCGGGGCCACACACTCGGCCAGCGCCGCCCTGCGCGACTGCTTGGACACCCTCTCGACCAGGGGCTTGGCTTGCGACATGTCACGGTCCGGGTCGACGTCCACCGAGTCGATGGCCAGGTACACGCGCGGCTGCCCACCGGCCGTCAACGCCTTGAGGCAGGCGCTGTTGTGCGCTGCGACATCCTTGTGTCGGGGCATGAGGTGGAAGACCTTGGTCTTCATCGCCTCGTACTCGGCGCCCTCCACCCAGCAGTCTTGGATGAGGCGCTGCACAGCGCTGGACACCTTGCCGACGCGGGCGTCGCGCACCGCGCGGATGAAGCCAGGGTCCCGCTGCCGGAACGCACCAGGGAGGTCGAGGTAGGCGTCGCCGAAGAGCATCCGCCAGCATGAAGCTGTGAAGGCCATGGCAGCCCGCTTGACAGGCCCGAGCTGGTAGAAGTCCCCAAAAGCGTACCACAGGCACGGGCGGGCCGAGTCGGAGCGCGACTGACAAAGCAGTTCGTACATGACATCGAGCTTGTTGGCCCCGACCAGCGACACCTCATCCAACAGCACAGCCCGCACGCGCTTGAGCCGCTCCTTGATGGGGGTGTAGCGGCCTGTCGACAGCAGACGCGCCGCCTCAGCCGCCGGGTCGCCACTCGGCTCATAATCGCGGATGAAGCCGAAGAACGAATGGTAGGTGACGCCACCAGCGGTCTTGGCCGACGTGCCCGTCGGTGCGAGCACGACCACCTCCCCATCCAGCGGATAGCGCTTCAGCAAAAAGCCATGCAGGTGCCGCAAAAGAGTAGACTTGCCCGCGCCCGGCCCGCCAGAGATAAAGGCACTTTGGATGCGAGAAAACAGCTGCTCGCAGACGTGGTCCCACTTGCCAGCAGCGGCCATCTCCCCAATAAAGCCGAGCTCCGACGGGGAGCGGTCCTGGCCCTGGAGGCGGCCGGTGCCAGCGCGGCCAGGCGCCGCACGCGACCCGGACGCGGTACTGCCACGCACTTCAGCGCCGCGGCGTGCCGGCGGCACGTCCGAAGACCTCAACAGGGCACGGAGCTCCTTGCCGTCACGGTCCTGCGTGGAGCCGCTTGACCCCTCCCACACCATGTCGGGTGGCGACAGCAGCGACTCGGTGCCGTCAACACTTGTGAGCGACGAGTCGAATGGCTGGTCGACGTCAATGGGATCCGCTGCCTCCGTCTTGCGGCGCTTATCCCGTGCGCGGATCGACGTGTCCGAGTCGGTACCGCTGCCACTGAGCGCCGCCGAGTGGTGAGCCAGGTCCTGCCGCACACCGCTGAACAGCCCGGTAAAACTTGTCGGGCGCGACACAACAGGGCGGGCGGTGACGGCAGGCCGCTTGGCTGCCCGCGAGGGCGTCGACAATGCAGCGACGTGCGAGGAGCGGCGACCACAGCTCGACACTCTAGAAATGGCCGAGGCTTCCAACCCGGGCATCGTCCGGGGGGGAGGCAGACCGAGAGGACCCGCTTGAGGCGACCGCGCAGACGACGACGTGCCGGCACCCGGAGGCGGCGCCGAGATGGGTCCGACGACAGACGGCGCCGAGTCACCGGCGGCCGCCGGGCACACAGGGGAAGACGTCAACGGAGCGCCGACCACGTCCAGCAACGCCGTGCCTGTCATGTTCTCAAGCCACTCCCACGCAATCGACTCCGTCGCAAACGTGGCGGTGATGCAGACCCCGATGGATGGGTCTTGCACCAACGCGAGCACGGACGCTAAGCCGGCGCTACTCGTAGGAAAGCAGCTCCTTGACGACGCCGTCGCAACGGCAATGCACGCCACAGGTGAGTTAATGGCCGACGATAGCTCCTCGGTCAACGCAGCGGTGGTGGCGACGGCCTCCTTGTAGGCTGGGCTAGTCAACCAGCACAGCGCATCTTTCTGCGTGGTGAAGCAGCGCGCAACCAGCACGCGAGAGTCGCCGCCGGCACAGAGACGCTGCGAGATATGGGCGTCGTCGTACCAGTTGAGCATGACGCTCACCGTCGGGGAGAGGATGGCCACATACTTGCGCGGAGGGCGCGCCAACGAGGCCATCGCCACTGGGGCTCTCCCCCACACACGTGTTGGTGAAGACCGAGTTGGCCCCTTGCCGTCGTGAACTCAAACCGCCTTGTCCCACGCGCGCGCACCTGGAGCCGGCCAAAAGCGGGTCAACCAGCAAAATGGGGAGGGGAGTGGGGCAGGCATAGAAGACGAGGCCGGGTAGACACGGACCAACGGGAGCACAGCGATGTGAAACGAGTGTGACGACGGCAACAACCCAAGGGAGTCAGCAAAGTGCACCCCCGGCAAGCACACGGCAACACGACGCTCAGAGCACAGTGGCTGCAGTTCCCCCTGTGCGTGGCCTCCTCGACCGCGAAACACACTCGCACCTCCCTCCACTACACGACAGCACAGGTGCACATACGAGATGGGGGGCGGAGGCAGTACAGGTACAGGCAGGTGCCTAGAAACTGACGTCGACAGGGAACATACCTCATAAGGGAGCGGCGGTGGCAAGGGCACAATGCTACGCGGTGCCCGACCGAGTGGCCGTCGGGGAGATGCAGACTGAACGGCCACTGTCAAGCGGCGCCAGGTGGCGGTGGCCGGAGAGCCGAGTGCCCGCGCGCGGGGGCAAACCACCGCCAGAACGGACCGTGGCAGCCACACCGAGGTGGTGGCAGGGGCGGTACCGCTGCAGCTTCAAAGGCCGGTCCGAGGGCGGGCTTTCGTACGGTATCGCCCGCCATGGGCGGGGGGGGCGATGGCGCCAGATGGGCAGAAGCGCAGAGAGACCGCCTTTTTCCTTCGGATCAAGATCCATCGGCTTGCCGCATGCAAACAGGTGCTACTTCACTGTAATCTCGTGCGTGCAGATAATTTGCTGCGGCCCAGCTGAGATACTGTATCTCCCGCCAGCACCCGTCCTTCTAAGCCAGATCCATGCGAGTTAGGGTTAAGGCAGGGCCTTATCCCTAACCCTCACCCCACACGTGCACGAGCAACCTGTACGGCGGTGGAAGCCTACCTCGGTCACTGCACCAGAGCGTGCCTGAGCCCAATAAGCCTTCCAGGGCCAGCATGAGGTGCATTTCAGCGCCATTGACGCAGAGACTTAGCGGACGGTAACCGCGCCTCCGAGTCACTCCACTCACATCGGCCGACGGTGCGGAAGCGCAGGTAGCAACCGTGCAGTTGTCCAGGAGAGTCTTGTCCCTGCCCATCAATCGCCGCTCCGATAACCCTTAATGCAGGCTGTACGCTCTCATTTGGAATCAGGGAGCACTACCATCCGGCTGCACCTCCGCGCATACAGAGAGCAGGGGCAGATGAGCAAAGCCTGCAGTGGCTCGCGGCTGCGCTGGCCACAGTGCAGCAAACAGTCAGACGGGCTTCATACAGCTGAAACGAGCGTGTACCGTCACTGTGGGTGCGCTGCCGCAAGCAGAGCAAGGCATCCGAATGCCATCCCAGCGCAAGCTGGTCTGACGGGCAGAACAGAGGGCAGCACGGCGCGTTCACTACCAGAGTTACCTGGCTGGAGAGTGCTAGTCAGACATGACTTCCAACACCTCCGGGCGTTGAAAATCCAGAGCGAGCGTTTGCCTACAGCGCAATCCTGAGGCTGCTCCTCGCAACGTGCCTGCGCGAGCAGTGCTGTGCGCACGTGTCTAAGTGGTCCGGTATCCCCGTATGTTGTGCATTCTACCTTTCAGTTGCAGAACACAAAGAGACTGGCGTGCGGCTCCGCCGCGAGTCTGCCGAGGTGCACGTAGGATGGGACACGTGCAACGTGCAGTACCACCACAGCAGGAACGCGACTGCATAACAAAGGAGCAAGGTCTGTTCGCATAGGAGTATCCTCCTGCTTTCATACTGTCCTTCCGCCTTCCAATTCATGGATGCGTGCTGGCACATCATGCAGCATTCTCCAGATGTCAATTCGCTGCATGTGTGCAGTCCCAGTCACGTTGCAGATGGACAGTGGCATCTGGAGAACCAAACGCTCATGCGCATAGCCTAACTAACAGTGAATGGGATACCACCTGATACTTCAACCCTGAACAGGCGGCGCCTCGTCTGCGCATCCTGTGCGCCAGCAGGGCAGGCACTGCAGCACGTGCCCTGTGCTTCTGCGTGGCCCCCATCCGTGCAGCTACCGACACAGCGGGATTAGTGTCCTCGCCTCCCTCTGTTACGCTGTTCCCAATGTGTTTCCTCCATCGGCCAGCAAGTGCTGACCATACCGACTGGCAACCCCGATGCCATCGGCGGCAACCCCACGTCGGCAACGACACTGGACCGCGTTTGGAACAGACGCGACGGTGAGTGTTGCCCAGCTCTGTAAACATAAACGCAGGAATGGCATATTGAACCAGCATCAGGGCCGACGCGGCAGCCGTAGCTGTTCCTGTGGGTACAGACGGTCAGAGGCAGCCAGCAGGACGGGGCCGCTAAGGAAGGAGCTGGATACGAAGGGGCGGTTGATGACGCGGTGCTGTATAGTAATTCAAGTACAAAAGTTGCACATCGTGAGCTGTACACAGGGCCCCTTTCTGAGGCTATCTAGATGGGGTGATTGTGGCTGACGTGTACCTATTTGGTAAAAGTATCAAGTACTTCCATAAAAGAGGCCCCCGTCAGGAGAAACCAATGATCGCCTCATGTACCAGCTCCATCCAGGCACTGCGGTGGCGCTTTTTCTCTCCCCTCCAGGACGGCTACCGCCGATGACGACGGCCGTGACGTCGTGTACAGCGGCATATTGAGCCCCACTGTGTGCGAAGGGGCTCCCTCTTTCAAGGCGTATGTGATCGGTGACGGGCTGCTGGGAGCTCTGGTGTGGACAGGGGGGGCTTGGGATGCGGGCAGATGCCTCTGCGCGGCGTGTGTTGGGGTGGCATGGGCAGTTGGGCTGAGGCGACGGACGCTTGGGTGCTGGTTGTACGCAGATGGGGGACGTTGGTTGAGTCGTGGATTGCCTGCTTCTCTCTTCTTTGGCAACATGTACGCCCCGCTGCCCGCTGGCGTCGGTACCCCGCCACCCCACTTGGAGGCACCAGCCACAACGCAGATTTGTGTTTCTAAGTGCTGGAGGCACGGTTAAAGCACGTTCTTCAGGTGCGCGGGCAGAGTCAGCCGTCCCATTGTATGCATTGTTTTTCGCAGACGACGACGTGACCTAGTCAAACATACTCCTGCCCTCGTTTGTAGCTTCCCTATGCACCAAGCTTCCCTCCTCCGTACTGTCGCCATTGACCACACCCCGCCCCACAACGCTCACGCCCGTCAGTCCCTCCCCGGCACCGTCACCATCCGCAACCCCCGCCTCCAAGGACCTCCCCTCGGTAACGCCTCGCTCGGCGCCGGCGTCGTCCGACCGTGAAGTCGTCTCCTCCACGGGGTCCACTGCGGCGGCGTCTCCCGCAGCGGGGATGCCCTCCGACTCAGAGCCAGACAGGTCGTCCAGTTCAGAATGGGAGGCCTCCCCCTCCTCCGACCCACAATCAGACTCATCCCCCTCCCCCATGCATGCTGCGGCGAGCGAAGCGCTACACGACACGTCCATCCCGCAATCGAGGTCGTCAAAAAAAAGTGCGAGAGCAAGTCGCCGACGCAGAGTGGGCACGTCGCTCTGGGAAAACAGCAACGGCCTACCCAGGGCAAAGCAGTCAGCCGCCGCCAAAGCAAACACGCCGCAGCTTCCCCCGTCGGTCTGCCGCGGACGGGACGAGTCCACGTCTGTCTCCCACCCCTCCACCATCCAACTTGCGGCCACGTCGCTCCCCAACCGAGCGGCAACCTCATCCCGCAACCAGCGCCGCAGCAGGTCGACAACACCGTGCGCGTCCGTCGTGGAGAGGGAGTCGAAGAGCCGAAAGACGCGCTCGGCTACGTCAATGACTACGAGTAGCCAGTGCGTGTTGGACGTGTGCACCGGCACGACGATGCGGTCAACGTCACTCAGGTCCAAGCGCAGCTTCACGCCCCAGTTGCGCACGGCGTCGTAGTTGTAGTGTGTCAGGCGCGGCGCCAACCGCGAGAAAAAGTAGGTGTTGAACACCCGCGTGCGGGGCACGGGCGGCATCCGCGGGGGGCCCGACGGGTTGGCGCTGGCCGTGACGCGGCTGGTCCTCGCGCGGTCGTCGCGGTCGTTGATGAGCGCGACGATAGAGTTCATCACCTCGCCGCCCAGCCACCGCTCCCCGCGTAACCTCACAAAGTCGGCGCCCGTCAGCACGATCCGCGCCTTGTTGCGGGGCCGCAAAGCAGCGGCAAGCGGCGCGTCGACCAGCTGTCGCACGAGCTCCCGCTGCGTCTTGCTCACAGGGACGGTATCGATAGGTGCAAAGCAAACACGGCCGACCAACCAGCTGGCGTGCTTGGACAGAAGATCCGAGTGCATGGTCGTGTCAATGGGCTGGGCCTGCGCTTGGGTCGTCGGCACGTCGCCGCCGGCCGCCCACTCGCCGTCCACGTCGTCAATGTCAATCACCGCATCGGCACCGGGTGGGTCGCCGCCTTGCCCGCCGGCCGCGCCATCCCGAGCAGCACCCGAACGTACCTCATGGGGTGGACGCACACCTGCGCCATCCGCGCCGACACCGACCCCCGCCGCACCCTCCACTACATCGACTCGATGGCTGGAAACCACTTGAGCATCTGGCGCACTGCCACTCCCCACGGCAATCGGCGCAGCGTCAGCAATCTCACCGTCCTGCAAGCGGCACGAGCAAAGGGCCGCCCGCTGGCACTCCTGCGCCACCTTCTGGTTGAAAAAGGGGGCGAGCCCGATGTGGTCGTTTTCCCCGGCGGCGGTGTCCGAGTGGAGGCGGTACAGCTTCCGCAAGTTCATAAACGCCACCTGCGCCATCTTGTGCACCATGTACGTGTGCGGTGACATGTACGCCAAGCTGGTCCTGTTGACGACGGCGATGGAATGCGACACCTCGGCGGCCTGCGTGGCGACCCCCGCCGTCGTCCCGAGGAACTCGTCCGGCATGTAGGTGGGGGAGCACCCATGGGTGATGGAGTGGGGGCGGTCGAGCACGCAACGCACGCGGTGCTCCCTCATAATGACCCGCACGCGCCGCATCGCATTCTTGTCCAGCTTACAAGCCACATCGTAGAAAATGGCCCTCGGCAGCCGCGGGAAACGCTCCAGCACGATGGAAAGGGCCTCGCCGACGCTCTCGGCGTTGAAGAGGACGCGAAAGCCCAGCGTGATCACATGCGGGCAAACGACATTGAACACCCCTTGCGTCAATCCGCTGCGGATGGAGAAGGCTTTGTTGCACGCATCGCCCTCGCCCTCCAGGTCGGCGACGTGACGGTCCTTGCCCCTGTACTGAACCCGTCGCTTAGCGGCTTCCGAGTCGCGGATGCCCGGCCGCACCCGCGGTAGGCTGGCAAAGTACTCGAAGCTCACCAGCGGATCGTCCTCGTCGAGCATCTCCAGGTCCGTCTGCTCAGCCCGCCACCGCTTGTAGTCGGACGGCGTCGGCCGTCCTTTCCACCTTGCGCAGTAGGCGCCGTTGACCCACCCGCGCCCCACAGTCGTCTTGTTGTTCGCCACCTTGTCAAACGCGTCGTCCACAAACTTCTCAATGTCGACCGCCCAGCGCAGCAGCGTCCCGACCGCCACGCGCATACCCTTGTCCTCATCCATCTCCTCGGAAAAGAGGCCTACAAAGCTGGACACGAAGCCGACGCCGTCGAGCGCCTCGGTCATCGCACGCCAGGTGCCGCGCGTCTTGATGCGCATCGTGTTGGCAATGAGCTTGATGGCACGCTCGTTGAAGCTGGTGAACATACCGGCCACGGTTTCGGTGAGCAGAGACTGCAAGAACGGCCGCACGCAGATCCACACACCGTCGTCGTCGCGTGGGTATCGGCCGAATGCCGGGCGGCAGACACCCGTCCGATCCCGCCACGTCTCGGCCGGCTTTTTGGCCAATGGGCCCTTGCCGCCCAGCACCAAGCCGCCGTCACCGTCCGACCGCAATGCAATCTCCGCGCTGCTGTTGACCTCAGTCGCCCGGCTGCGCTTGGGTGGCCGCTCGCCCGACGCCGTCGCTGCGCTGGCCGTGGCGTTGCCGGCCGTCGAGGCCGTGCCGCCTCCGCGAGAGGGAGGTGCCCGCGGCTCGCTGGTGCCGAGAGGGAAAAAGCGGAAAAACAACCGCGCCGCAGCCACGGACGCCGGCAGCCGCCGGGTAGGCGTGAGCAGGGTGCTCGCCCACGTCCGTAGCAGCGCCTCCTGCGCAGCGGTCAGCGGCGTGGATGTGCGCAACACCTTGGATATAGCTTCGCGCAATGGGGCGCTGCCCAAGATGCACAGCTTCGAGGCCGGGATGTCGAGAACCGGGCAATCTTCGGTGGGGCGCAACGGCTTGGTGTCGGCGTGATCCGTGCATCCCAAGGATTGGGCGTCGATGACAACGAAGGGCGGATTAGGGCCGCACTTGGGGCACTGCGCCGTCTCGGGGGGTATGTAGAGCGCCTTGATGTAGGCCGTCCCGAGCTTGACGACATCCTGCCGGCGGAGAGCAAAGGCCAGCACGTCGGCCGAGAGATGGCGCGTCGCCGCCGTGTATGTGGTGCGGCCAGCGATAATGAACGAGGTGAGCTTGTCCAGCAGCCCTCTGGTGAACAGCAACCACCGCCGATCCTTGTTCCTCCGACGCAGGGAGAAGAGCCCGTCCGCGTGGCCGTCATACTCAACGACGCGCCCGCACGACTCGGAGTCGCACGACCATCGACCCAGCCACACCTGCTGGCCATCAAAAACGACACAAACGAAAGAAGCAGGAATATGGGCGCATGGATCAGCGTCAGAAAGTCATCCACCACCAGATGTACGACCCCAAACACAAGCGGCAGCCAGGATCACGCGAGGCAAACAACATATTGGCACTGACGATGCACATCAAAAAGAACCCGCTGTGTCAAAGAACACGTACCTTCAAAGGAGACGCCGTTGGATGGTGCGTGGTCAGAAGCCCTGGCTCCCTTTCCACCTTATGGCGGGACTGCCGCCGTTGGCCGCAGCTGCCGCAAAAGCGCTCTATTAGCGGCTCGCGCACGTCTCGAACAAAGTCGCGCGTCGTAGATGAAGACAGTAGTGCGCCGAGCATCCTCAAAGCTTCCGCCTTGCCCGCCACCGGACCGGCTGCTCGCTCCGTGTACACCTTCCGCCAATCCGCCGTCCGCGTCCACACCTCCCCCTGCACCACCTCGCCAGCACAGGGCAGCATGTTGCGGATCATTCTCGCTGCAATCTTGTCGGGCTCCGCATCTCGTGGGCCGCGGACGGTGTCCGTAGCCTCCTTCTCGATCCCCTCGTCCTCCTCCTCGTTGTTGATCACACGAGCACGAGGAGCCGCCGTGGGTGCGGCTTTCGTACGAGCGTCGAGCCGCGCCTTGACGGCGGCAGGAGACGACCCAAAGCGCGCGTCGTCGAAGCCGCCCGGCCCGACCGTATCGCGCGCGACGCGGACGTGACCGCACCTGCCCCGGAACCGTCGGCAGCCCGGGGCAACGCAGGCCGCCGAATTGGCGGCGCTAAACGTCACCACTGAATAAACAGATCGGTACAGCACCGACCACAGCACCGTGGAGCCGAAGTGCAGTGCCACCGCAAAGTTGGAAGCGTCGGCGCGGAGCCGCATGCGGGAGCGGAAGGTGGCCACGTCGACACCCGAGCGAGCCAACGCTTTGGCCATCGCGGCCGTGTGCGCACAGGATGTGCTCCGCGACGACGCCGACAGGAAGTGCGCGTTTTGGGTGCCTTGTAGACATGAGCAAAGCAAACCGTCTCGGCAGGACACCCAAAGGATGGCGACGTCTCGTTTGCCCGCTCCTGACCGCAGCACGATCGCGCGCGACCGCGACTCGGGATCCCCAACCACATGCGCCGTCACCGGTGACCGCTGCTTGCCGATCGTACGAGAAGAAGCTTGCCCACAGGCTCGCTGGACTGCTGCCTCGAGCGCGTCGGTGACAAAATCTTCCACCAGCACATGTGTGCTGGGTACGCGTAGGCGGGGCATCGGAGGAGGTTGGTCGCCGCCCTGCTCTTCTCCACCGTCGTCGTTGGCGCCAGGCGGTTGGCCCCTGCTCCGGGTCTTGTGCGCCACGTCATAGCGCTTGTGAACACGCGCAGTGGGAGCCAGCGGCTCAGCACCCGCGCGTGCTCGCAGGACCGCGGCGCTCCACCCGCTCCCCGCGATCCCCCCGCTGCTGCCGTCAGCGAGACGGCACACGACATTGCCCAATCCACCTGCAGGTGGCAAGGCGGCGACGCGTGTCGCAATGGCCTCCGCTTGGCGGCGCGTCCCTGCAAAGGGAAACTCAACGGCGCGAGAGAAGTCGGGGCGTGGTGCTTGATCCTCTTCCATGACGGCATAATACGGCGCGGACGTCACACGTCCTCGTCCTCACGGCTCACCGCGTACAAGCAGAGAAGCAGGCAGCGAGCCCCCACGACCCGCCGCGTGCCGCGCGGGCCCAAAAATGGCGCCCAAACGGCGCAAAAACGACGCGCCGCGCACGCCACGGACGCCAACGCACCGCAGGCAACCGCCCCCGTCCTCAAACGACCGCCACGCCGCCAAGCATCGAGCCCGCACGATCCGGCGCGGGCCGCCGCGCCAAAACCGCGGGCCCAAAAATGGCGCCCAAACGACGCAAAAAAGACGCGCTGCGCGCGCCACGGACGCCCAGGCGCTGCAGGCACCCTCCCCCGTCCTCAATGACCGTAGAAGCCACCGAGCAGCAAGCCAGGCGCCGGCCGCCGCGCCAAACCGCGGGCGCAAAAACGGCGCCCAAACGACGCAAAAACGCCGCGCTGCGCGCGCCGGCGACGCCCAGTACGCAACGGTAGTTGTCCCAGTCGCTTCAGGCTGCACCAAGGCCAGGGGAGGGGGCTGGCGCAGCGCCGCCGCGAAAGCGGCCCCAGAACGTCGCCCAATAGAAATTCGCACCGATCGTCGAGAAGCAAAGGGGGAGTACCGCTGGCAAGCCAAGAGTGATCGTGGGGTGAACGGGCGTGTTGCGGCAAGGGGGGAGGGAGGATGGGGGGCGAAAGAGGCCGCAGCAGCGCGCGGCGTGACGACGACCAACCGTCCGATCCGGTCGGCTGGGAGGCGTGCGTGGCGGTGGGCTCGACGACGGTGGCGCGTGTCTGGGGCCCGGGCCCGACTGGCGTGTCAGAGTGCGCCTGTCTGTCAGGTTGTTTGACATGTCTGTGTCTGGTTGACATGTCTGAAAGGGCATCCCAGGTGGCCTGCAGGCACAGCTGTCTGACGGTGCCCTGAGCGCGCAGGACGCTGTGTCGGAAGCTCCTTATTGGCTGAGCCGACTCTCACATGCCGATCTCACATCAATAATCCGTGAAAGCTGATGCGCCCGATTCCTTCACGGTTCGCAGCGGCGTGTGTCGCCACACCGGCGAGGAGCTTCCGGATTGTCGACAATTCGTTTGACAGTTCTTGCAAGA
>ENA-ORXC01001352-ORXC01001352.1-marine-metagenome-genome-assembly--contig:-NODE-1352-length-14616-cov-4.904601_pt1 | contig 14616 bp, 10 predicted proteins | sample MGYA00237865_ERZ511478 | MGnify/ENA metagenome assembly ERZ511478 | reverse complement strand
ACCCCGCCCCCACCGCCACCGACAAGCCTCGCCCCGCCGCCACCGCCAAGCCTGGCGCCCACCGCCAGCGCCAATGCCGGCGCGACCCACCGCCAAGCGTCGCCCCGTCGCCACCGCGAAGCCCTGCCCAAAGCGCCAGCGTAAGGACAGACCCCCTGAGGCGACGGCGAGGGCGCCCGCGCCACGGCGCTCCCCCCCGACACCGGCGCCGACCACCGCCGCGGCTGCCCCCGCCGCCGGAGACCCGGACCGCGGCCGCCGAGCGCGGCCGACGTGCACATCGGCGGCGCCGTCGAGTAAGGGCGCGTCGACCGCCGGCTCCGGAGCCAAGCCTCTGCGCGTCGCCCGCCGGCTTCGCCGCGGACGAACACCGGCATCCCCGCCCGCGCCGACGCCGTCCGCCTTCTGCACGCCCGCTCCCACCGAGAACGAGCGACGCGAAGGACGAGGGCCCTGGTCATCTTAGTGCGATCCGACTCGTAAGTTTCCGATTTATTAGTTTCCGACAATCAGTTCCACTGTTCTTTGCATCCTACCGAGCGTTGTGCGGAGGAGCACGCCAGCGAGTGTAGTAGCGAGGTGCGACGAGGTATCTGACATGCAATGCCTTGCAACTGCGCTTCTCTGCTTCCTGTGACATTGTTGGTCTGTGAATTTCCCTCTATTCGTGCTTTCTTTGTTGATGCAGACCACGGGCGACAACCACGAGGAGCAACCCGTTGACCTACCCGAAATGGGACGATCTGTGGAGCAGGCAGACCTCGCCTCGGGCCTCTTGATGGCGGTGAGCCATCATCTCCGGCTGTTGCTGTTGGCACGGCGGCTCCCGGTTGTCACCGCCGACGGCGACGGCACCGCGGGTCGGTTCGTGGGCGCGCGCCTAACAAGAAGCGGGAATTCGCCCGGGGTTGCCCAACATTCTGTACGACTACTGGGGCGTCTACTGCGAGCCGCCCGTGTTCGACGAGGCGGACTCTGAGAGCCGATTTCGAATGCTACGCGCTGTCTTCATGCGCATCTACAACGACATAAAGGACGAGCCGCTTTTCCGCCAACGCGTCAGCGCAACCGGACGTTCCCAGACGCATCCGCTCCAGAAGGTCGTCGCCGCGCTGCGCGAGCTTTGAAACAGCGACGTGGCGGACCGTCTCGACGAGTACGTCCGGTTGTTGAAGTCGATCACCAATGTCGCCGTGAAGAGCTTCATCGAGCTCATCGTCAACAATTACGAGTCGACCTACCCGCGCGCGCCTAAGGACGAGAAAAGCACTGGCATCCTGGCCTTCAACAAGGAATGGGGCTTTCCAGGCTGTATTGGAAGCCTGGAATGCAGCCACTGGAAATGGCACGGCTGCCCGAAGTCGGCGACCGGCCAGCACAAAGGCAGGTCCGACAAACGGACGATAGTTCTTGAGACCGTGTGCGACCATGACTTGTGGGTTTGGCAGATCTTTGCTTGCTCACTGGGGAGCAACAACGACCTTAACGTGCTGAAGCAGAGCCCTTTTTTTTTCTCGTGTGGTGCGTGGTGAGTGGCCACCCTGTCGATTTTCTTTTCAAGCCAACGGACGGACATATGAGAATCTGTATTTTCTTGTCGATGACATCTACCCCTACCACCCCTTCCTAATTCGCTCGCACAACGACGCCGAGACACCAGAGGACCTGAAGTTCAACGCGGTGCAGGAAGGTGCTCGCAAGGAGGTCGAGTGCCTCTACGGCACTTCGTACCAGCAGTCCAAATTCGCGCTCCACCCCGCGCGCCACTACGACGTCGCGCACCTCATCCTCACGGCCAAGGCCGTGTGCATCATGCACAACATAGTTGTCGAAGCACGGCGGCCATCTTTGGTGCACAACCTTCGGCGGGATGGCGACGGTGTCGACATTGGTGGTCAAGATGGAGCCGGGACGGGCGACAGTGGCGCCGCGGGCGCCGCTGCCGCAGACTGCGGGGACCGTACTTCCGACGGCAGCAGTGGAGACGGTGGCAATGTTGGCGGCGGTGGTGGCGGCGGTGCCGGTGGTGGCGGCGGTGGCGGTGGTGGCGGAGGTGGCGGCGGTGGCGGCGGTGGCGGCGGTGCTGGGGGAGCCGGGGACGGCGACGCCGGGGTCGGGGATGGCGGCAACGGCGGCCGTGGCGACGATGCGGGCGCGGACGGTGGCGGCGGCGATGAGGGCGTTGGCGACCGTGGCGCCGGCAACATTGGTGGCCGACCACGTCTGTCTGGGCCAGCACGGGCACGCGGCGGACGGGCGGCTGATGGTCTTCCAGTCGACCCCACGCTTCAAGTCAAACAGGGCATGCTTCCGCCCCACGGTTCCTTTTCCGACCTCCTTTCAGATGTCCAGGCGACGGACCCAGTAGTTGGTGTCAACCTGAAAATGGATCTCACTGCACATTCGTGAGCACGCCGACAGGAGCGTCGGTTGCGCGCGGGCGACTAGGCAAGTCCCGTGAGAGTGCGTGCGTGTGTGTCCGCGTTTTTGTGTCTGCGTTGGTCAATGACTTGTTCTTCTGTTCTGTCGTCAAAGCCGAATGGCCCTTTGTGAGAGACTATCGTAGCGCAAGAGGTGGAGTCGCAACACGGGGCTCATGCGCTGTACAGGGGCATGCACGCGTGCATCCAGCGTGGCAGACGAGGTGTTCTGCACGTACAGTGAACCACCGCAGTGCACTCTGGCTCATGGGACATTGAAAAAAACGACTTTACCCGTAAATGATTCAAGCGCGGGCCACGCCCGGCTGAGAAGCACAGCAGTACGTCCCTACTCATGGCTGTCGATGCGAGAAAATCATGTACAGAGCGAAAGAAAAGAGCAACGCGTGCGATGCGCTAGGTCCAACACAGGCATGCCACAATCACTCTACCCAGCACACCCTGGGCACCCCACAGTTCCTCTCCCCTCCTTTTCATCATCGCTGACTTCATTTTCCACCGCGCAGCCTGTTCCCGCAGACACAGCGCCCAACTTCCGGGCGATATCTCCCGCGCCGCAACTGCGCGTGCCGCCGCGCGCTGCTGGCGCCGTCACACTGCTCGCAGCCGCCACGTCCGGCTCAGTCAGGTCAATCGCTGCCTGAGTCTTGTGGATACGCGCCTCCCCCGCCTTGGCTTTCGTCACCAACGCGTTGCGACCACGCGCCAGCCGCACACGCTGGACAGAGCCCCTCTTGTCCCGCCCCAGCCCATCGGCCGCATTGGTGGTCGAGTCGCTATCATCGCTCGACGCGATGACAGCGTCCTTGCCGTCCCCTGCGGACGCCACCGCCGACGCGGCCGCCGCTGCGCTCGAGACAGCCGCAGTGCCAGACATGCTGCACGCCGATTCGCCCCTCACTGCGACCGCACCGTTGGCCGCGGCCGCCGGTGCCGTCGCATTGATGTCCGACATGCCAGTGTTGAACATGTCCTTGCGCATGGCGTAAAAGAATGTCCTCGCCTGGTCCGTGTCCTTGTTCTTGGCCAAGTTGAAGATCGCCGTCGCAGCACGCTTAGACTCGAGTTGCGTGCGCTTGGCAGCCGACGACACCATCGCCTCCATCTTCTTCCGTGAGCGCACGAGCTGGACACCAAGCACGCCCGCGCTCTCCTGCATATCCTCCTCGTGGTCGAGAATGCGCTTGGCCGTCTTGATGCACATGGCCGGACTCTGCTGCAGTGCGGGACTCTTGCCGCTGGAGCTCTTGTCGCTGCCGCTCTTGTCGTTGCCCTCGCTATCGGCGGCCCCGTCCCGCTGACCACCAATGCCACGAAAGGGCTGAGCCACGGCGTCGGCATCGGCCGCCGACCCGCTAAACTCGTCCGTATCCCGCAGCACCCGCCACATCGGGATGCACCCGCACGAAGCCACATCACCGGTGCGCTCCGCGCGCGCCTTTCCCTGCCGCTCTTGGTCATCGGCTTCGCACGCGTTTTAGCGCACAGCTTGATAGCCCGACACGCCCGAGAAGAGGCCCGCGGCGGCGCTCACGAGGTCTTCCTCGGTCAGCCTTCCATTCAGCTGCTTCTTGTCGGAGAAGAACTTGAAGAAGTGAGCGCAGCGCTGCAAGTCGGGCACTATCTTCCGAACAAAGTGCGTCTGCATGGGCACAGCCGTGTGCTCGGTCAATCTGCCCTTCAGGTCACCCTGTTGAAGGCTCTTGGGGGTGCTGCCATCAAAGTCCGCCTTCATGCTGTCCCACAGATCGTCTTTTGACCAGTCCGCGCCGTTGTCCGCCCGCTGCGCCACCAACTTGAAAGCCGAGCACAGCTCCACCTGCTCGGCCGCCGTCCACACCTTGCCCTTTCCGTTTCTGGGTCCCTTCTTCTTGGCGTCCTTCCCGCGTTCGCCCTCGCGGCGTGGAGCCCCGATGATGCGTCGCCCCTGGCGCCGCGTTTTCGGTGCATCGCCGCTTCAGCATGAAGGTACGCTCCCACATGAAGACTGGTTCCACTCGCTGTCATCACCGCCGTCACGCCCACCAACGTCCGACATTGTTGGTCGCGGCGTGGCTCCCCAACGGTTTTCGACTGCTTGCTTCTCAGGAGGACGGGTACGCCCCGACTTGTCCGACTCTGTGTCCCTTGGCGGCGCGACGCCGACCGGTGCGCTCTTGGCGTGCGCCTGGCCAGCAGCAGCGTCAGCCTCCGCGTAACTTGCGCTTGAGAGACCAACGGCCGCAGCAGCCACCAATGTGGGCGCCACTGAGCCCGTCCCACCAGCGGAGTGCTCGAGAGAGGTAGGACGACGGCCGCCACGAACAGCCAGTCCTCGCGGCTTGTACGGCACGCAGCGGTCAGACAACTGGGGAGGGCTGGAGGGAGGATTCTTGCCGGAAGCAAGCGCGTACTTCACGCGACACGCGTCCAAGCGGCTCACAAATCTTCGATACCGAGCTCGCTGGCGCACCGCATGCTCGCCAGGTGGGGCCGCCGCTCATTCCGCGCCTTCTTTAGAGGGGAGAGAGGCGCGTCGTTTTCGTCAATGCCGTCGCCGCCACGCGGGGCGGCGCCGGACGTGGCCAGTGCTACCGCATCCGCAGCGGTGGCGGCGCCTGACTGATGCAGGGAAGCGCCAGTCTCGGCCGTGCCCCCCGCCTCCGCCGTCGCCGGTGCATTGTCGCTTTTCTTCGTCCCAGACGGGGAAGACTCGTGCCACGGGTTGCGCAACCGCTCGCATAGAAAGCCCGGAGGTAGGGAGGGGAGTGCGGGGACGGTCTCCAGGCACAGTCTTTGAAGGGTGTGCCTCGGGAATGGCGGCTGCCCATGTCACGAGACGTACGGCAACCCGGAAGCAGTGGCCACGCCGTCCGTCGACGGTCAAAAAGGGCGGATGCACCGCCGTTGCGGAAATAGATACAGGGAGCACGGACGCTCAACGACCGCCTCCACCCGTGCAATCCCCGCAAGCGAACAGGCAAACGCGAACGGTTAAGTCGACCGGCACTGCTGGTTGCCCCTGTAACACCTTCCAATGAGGACTGCGGCGCCCGAAGCGGTGCCCCCCGCACGCGCCCTCACGACGGTGGAACAGTGCAACAGGAGCGTGCGAGAGACCACAGTGGGCCTTCGTGGACTTCCTGAGCCGCTGTGCCGAGCCGCTCACGCGAACGCTCCGTCGACCGGCCCCGGTGCGCCACGCAACGCTGTGGCCCAGAGCGACCCTGAAGCTGGTTTCGCCAACAGCCGTGCATAGCACGACGCAACCCAAGGGCCCACAGGGTGGCTGACGGTGGGTCCCTCGACAGCCACGCACCGGACTTCGCGATTTGGGCCCCGGACACGTCGCGCCGCCCAGTCAGCCATTACACCCTCGCGAGTGAATGGACAGATCCCGTGCGAGACTGTTTTCGAAGTTATGAAGGACCCGCCCCGAGATCCCGCGTTCGTGTCCCAAATTCTGGGGGACAGTCCACCGGCAGTCAAGCGAGAAACCACGAGCGCCGATGTGTCCGCCACGGCGATCCATGTTTCGGTTCTGGCCCGTCCAGTCCCTTCCCGGGCCACCCAGGGAGTGACATGAGTAGTGAAAGTGCTGTGCGATCTGTCTGACTCAGTAGATGGCGACAGGCACGCAGCAGAGGTGCACTGGGCCGCGGCCTGTTCGCCACGCGCATGGCTCTCGGGCCACCCGTTCGCGCCGACCATCAGGCCACTGTGGTCACAGGCGACGGATCGACAGGCATGACTCAGCGTCTATAGTCTTTCTCCACTGTTGTGACATCCTTTCCTAAGCACGGTGCCTAGTAGCCAATGTAGGTCGACCGGCCTCTACGGTGCGATCAAGGCCGATTCTGGTCTGCGATCGTCTGCCACGTACGCAAATTGGGTGCCACGTAGGCAGAATACGATCGCCACAAAGGGTGCCCAGCAGTGGAGAAAGACTGTACCGTCTAACTATTAAACGCACCATGGGCCCGGGGTTCGTCGTCGTCGGCACCCCCGGGTCCCATCGGACCGCCAAAAGCTGGACAGGTCAAGGTCAGGCAGAGAGGCGCTTTCTGCGTTTGATTGGCTCAGATTGCGATTCGGCCTCTGTGAATCAAGCCGGACTTCCAGTTGTTGGCGAAACGACCATAAAACGGCAACATGCCATGCCTTGACGTCAAGGCATGGCATGTTGCCGTTTTATGACAGCCCTGCGCCACAGGCGCGAGGAAAACACCTGATTGTAGTGAAGTGTTAGCGTGAATAATTGTGTTGATAGCCTAGATAGGTCCGTTGTTGTGAAAGCTCGAATACGATTTTGCCACGTACTCGGCGGATGATTGAGAGGTCGAGCGCGTACACCCGTGGCGTACTGTACTGTGCTATGGACGAATCGTTGCGGATGGCTGTGAGGCCTTCTCGGCCAGGAATCTCTCTCTCCCAGCGTGGTGCATGGTACTGTACGGGCGCCTCCAGGGGTGGCTCATCGGCAAGGTGCTAACCAGCAATGCTGTGTCAGTTAAGCTGATCGCCATCTGAGCCAATCATGTGCAGAACATCACGAGCGAGCCCGGCATGGACATCTCCACTTTTGGAGAAACGCCTGAAACGGGCTCGGATTTTCTCGATGTCGCTGGTCATGTATCGCCGCTTGCAAGGCTGGTGATCCCGGCCAGGTGGGGTGTGTCCACATGGCTTCTGCCGGATCCGCCCCGCGGCGTATTCCACGGCGCATCCAGAGAGAGGCTTGTGGTGCGCCGTACAGTCGCGAAATCAGATTGTTTGATCAAATCGATTTGTTGGCGCGTGACTCTGGCTGACAATCGAAGTACAACCAGTTTTGACTTCAAATTCTGTGGTTGTATTTGGGACAAGCATAAAGCAACTCTTCGAGCAACTGTCAGAGGATCTTGACAATCACAAACGCGGGGACGCAACATGGACGGGCCGGGAGACCGAGACGCTGTTGCACGAGGGATCAGATACAGCTCCGGTGAAGAGACCTCATCGCCGCCCCCTTGACTGGCTTCGCTTGAGTCGCTCCAGGTCCACGACTGTGAGTGTGAGTGAAACAGTATGCACGTGAGAGATATCCCGTGCATTCAGCTCACCAGGTCTTTATCTGCCTCCCCGGCCCGCGAGGCTGAGAGCGGGAGAGTGGCGGGCTGGCGATAGGCAGGGTGGTCAGCCAGATGATCGGGTTGACCGCTGCTCGGCTCTCTTGCCGCGGCGCACCGGCCGGTACGGCGACGCGAGGGAGTGAGGGCGACGGCCCGTGCCACCGTAAAGCACGTTGCGTCGGTCCGTCGTTTTCACAGCAGTTTCCTTCGAGAATAGTAATTATTAGCCTCCTTTTTTTCTGATGAAATGTTTTCATTCGATTGTAATATCTGTCCCAGTCTACGAGATTTCACCAGACTTCAATGGAATGGTTTACCACAGCCCCACCAACAGGTGTGGCTCATCGGGACGGTTCTGCCCTGAACCGTCCCGATGAGCGACACTTTTTGGATGGCATTGCCAACTTGTCTGTCACGGTGCGTGCTCCTCGCCAGGCGATAGCTTCCCAACGGATCCAGACGGCCGCTGCTGTACCACGCCAGGACGCCACTTGGCAGCGCCCTGTGGCGCGCCGCACAGGCTGGCGCGCCGCGCGCGTGCCAGGTGCGTGACGTCTGGGAGTTGCCGTCGCCGTTTCTGGCGGCGAGCGCCACCCCACTTATGAGTCGCCACCGTGGGGAGTTGACCATGCCGACCCCACAGGCGGTCATCTCTCTGCCGCACCTGCCTCCCCCCTCTCTGCCACTGCCCGTCCCTGCAGCGGCCTTCTGTTCCCTCCCCGGCAGAGCCGACCCTGCCGAGTCACCATGCCGCGTCGTTGGCTGTCCCTGCTGCCCGTAGTGGTGCTTGCGCTGGCCGCGGCATGCGCGAGTCAAGGCGTCACCCCCCCACCCTGCTCGTGCAATGCGAAGGTGGAACTGATGTACGACCCGCGCGTGCCGTCGACCAACGTGGCCCTGACCATGGTCGGCGTCTACAAGCACCTGCAGCCGCGCTCCCCCGACGGGCGGCAGCGGTTTGCCATCCTCACGCACGCCATGTTTGACGCGTACGGCTTGGCGTCGGGCGCACACCCGACGGCCACGCGCATCTGCGTGGACGGGGCAGACTCGGTGGACCCGTCCGATGCTGTGGCGTACGCGGCCTATTCCGTGATGGCGGCCGCGTATGCGGACGAGCCCGATAAGCTGGCGCGTCTTCACGACCTGATGCGGCACTATGGCTACGACGCGCCCATGGATGGCCACGTCGGCGCCCTCGCCGCGCGGGCGGTGATGGCCAAGTACAACTTGAAGCCAGAGGCCATCCCGTACACGCCCCTCAACGAACCGTCCGACGATGCGAACGCCGACTGCTCCCGCATCACGGTCCCTGACGCGTGGCAGCCGCTGTGCCAGCAGCGCGTGCCCGGGCCGCCGTGTAGCCCGCAGGTCATCCGCTTTGGGGCGCTCTTCAACTCGTCGCTCTTCTCGTCGGGCGGCACCCGCACGGCGGTGGACGCCGCAAACGAGTTCGAGTCGCCCCCCACGTATGAGGGCGCCCTGGCGGACCTGCCGTTTGAGGGCGGCGAGAATGACTTTGCAGACGAGCACCTGGCCCTCCTCAAGGGCAGCGCCGAGCTCGGTGACTATGAAAAGTCGCTGGCGCAGGTGTTTGGGTCGAGCTCCAGCGACCGCGTCGCGCGCCTGGCGATCAAGGAGGCCGAGGCGCGCAACCTGACGCTCGGTGAGTCGGCGGCGCTGATGTTTGGCGTTGCCGCCGCCATCCACGACGCGAGCGCCACGTCGACGACGGCCAAGTACCTCACCAACTCGGCGCGGTCCATCTCAGTCTTGCAATGCGCCTATGCGGGCCGCAACCTGACGGCGTGGGAGGGCCCCTACCTCGGCGTGCGCACCTTCCTCAACGCTGGCGACAGTCGGTGGCGGTCGTACTGGTTCACGCCCGGCTTCCCTGGCTTCTTTTCCGGCCACACCGCCGTCGCCGCGGCCGGCCTCGAGGTGATGGCGCGGGTGTTTGGGGACGACGTCCCCGTCTCTGCCAACTGCGAGATGCTCGGCGCCGGCCTGAGCGTCGTCGAGCCGCGCGTCGCTGTCGGCGGCCGTGGCTACATCCCGGGCGTCACGGACGTGCCCAACCGCGGGCCAGCCACCGTTGGCTACTCGCCCGCCAAGGACACGACGCTGTGTTGGCCGACGTGGAGCAGGCTCGGGGAGATGGTGGGGGACTCGCGCTTTTATGGGGGCATCCACATCCCGATTGACAACTCGGTGGGGCTAACCGTCGGGCGCGACATGGGCCGCCGCATGTTTGAGTACGTGCAGCGCGTGGTCAAGGGCGAGGACGACTCGGACGATTAGCGCACGCGGGGTGGCCCCCGCGTGTGGCGGGTGCCGTACATGCATCACCGCTAGAGTACCCTCCGAGCGCGCCGGGTGCGGGTGGTGGCAATGGACAGAGTATCAATCGTAAAGCCAGTGGACATTGGTCCGAAGAGCGCCCGACAGCCTGCCGACTGTCTGCCCTGCGGCCGCCGCACCCAATCTCGCCACCGACGCCGAGGCATGCCCGGGGCAGGGGCCGGCGCGAGGCGCCGACCGTGGCAGATGGTACCCTCTGTGGTGCAGTTCAGGTGTCTCTTGTGCCGGTGTCCCAACCGCTCGCGGCGGGATAGAGGGGGATGGGGAAGGGGGCATCTTCGTGGGTCTTGGAAAGGAGACAGCGCTACGCTGCGTACGCGCCTCGTTGGTAGCTGGGATGGTCCCCGACGATTTAGCCATCCCCCTCACCGTGGGAGCAACCCTGGCGCCGCTGGGTGCACCAACACCCCTCGAAACGGCATGACAATGTGGACAGTGGCCGGCGGGGACGTGACAGACGGTCGGGCCTGGACTCGCCTCCCCGCGGCGACGGCCTGCTGTTTGGCCGACCGACGCGCGCACTGCGCGCCCGCGTCCCTGCGGGTCCGACGCGGTCCAGAGCACCCGCTCTGGAGCGGGTGCCCCGACAAGAGACAGCGGTGGCAGCATCACCCGTAGATGGCGTTGTGGAGCTCCCCCGTTTGACCGTACCGGATGGGAGCGGCCTGGATGTGCTGGTGTTTGGAGGCCGGCGCGTTGACGAGACCGGTATGGCGACTGCTGAGCGGGCGGCGGCCTGTCAGCGGCTCTGCTGCTCGTTACCGACGTTTTGGTTATTGTGGTGGCCCCACGTGGGGCCAACGCCAAAAGCTGCGTCGCCTGTGTGGGTATCGCGCACCCCCGCGGTCCATGACCCGCACGTGCCGGCGCGCCGAGCCACCACCCCTGTCGTACTTGCGCCTCCCCACGTGTGGCCCTGTGTGGCCCTGTGTGGCCCTGTGTGGCCCTGTGTAGTCTTTTTGCGCGCTCATCATGTTGCTATCTGTGCAGACAGACTGCGCGCCACAGAACAGCCCCCCCCCGCCCTATTTCTTGGGCGTGTCTGGTCGGTCGTGCAGGCGCTGTTCCCGCTGGTCTCTCAAAAATTCCCGCACGGGAACTAACCCACGACTGTTCCAAACTTGCCTCTACGCCCTCGTGGAGGACGACGTGCAACAGTTGTACATGAGTTGCGATGCGGGATTGTTGAAAGAACGGCTATGCAACTGGGACAACCCCCTTCACCCACTTGAATTGTAGCGGTAAATGAAGTTCCGTGCCTTCATTTCAATAGGTGTGGACCTCTGTGAGGCTATGAGCATGCCAGCAGCTCATACAAAGCCCGTAGCTGTGCTTATGGGACGGTGGTGCATGTCCTGCAATTCCTTCAAGCAGCCGCCAAGCCACCGATGTAGTAGACTGTTTCACACACATGCACATAGGGCTGGCTGACTTGTACCACCCGAGGACATGCTTTTGTCAACGTTAGGAACAGTGGAGGTCCGGATGCTCTGTTTGCTGCTCTGGGTGGGTGCCATTGCGAAAGAAATCTCGTGCAAAAAAGCGTTTCTCTGCTGGATAAGTCTTGGTCGCCCCTCTTTGGACGGACGGGGAGGTGCGAAAACACGCGGGAGGACAGGCGCGAGGACCACGGCTTGAGCATGCTGACGTGGACGGATCTGGACGTGAGACAGCGGTGCGCGTCGGCAGCACAACCACACCCGTGCACAGGGTTACACGCAAATAAAACACAGCCGGAACGAGTCGCACCGCTGGTCCTTTGTAAGAAAAAGGGCTGGCCTGGGATTAACACGAAACAGAGCCGAAGACGGCCTCAAGACAGCGACTCCTTCTCACACAATACAGCACCAGGTGGGGGTAGCTGCACGGGGCGAGGACCTCCTAGCCAATCCATCCCAGCTTGCCACAGGTGGAGAGGAAAGTACACATGAATGGCACAAAGCATCAGGAAGGAAATCGTGTGCTCCGATGTCCGAGGCTGTAGCTTCCAGCCTTTCCCCACTTTGGAGACGCAAGCGCAAGAAACTTGGCGAACTTGCGTGACAAGCACAGTGGAAAAGAACAATCGTCTCGGTCAACCACCCCTGCGACCTATCACACCACAGATGCTATTTCCTCTCACACCATTCTACGATCCACTCGCGCACGAAGCACAGCAACAAGCGGCATACAGCCGTTCTAGAACAAATCCCGCACTACAACTGTTGCAGGAGTTTCAAATCGCCTCTACAGCCGTTCTCCCAAAAATCCCGCACAGCAACAGTTCCAAAAGTGTTCCAAATCGGCCTCTGCGGGGTCGTAGAGGCCGATTTGGAACTCTTTTGCAACAGTTGGAGTGTGGGATTTTTGAGAGAACGGCTGTATAAACAAGAGAACCTGCTCGTTGCGATGGCGACCAGCCTGTTTGGGAATCTCGAGCTGCGTGCCGCGCCATGAAGACCTCTTGCCATCATGAAGACCTCTTGTCATCCATGGCCAAACACATCAGCGCACGGCACCGTCCCAACACAAAGATGCTGGGAAGGATGCTAGCCAGGCACAGCACCAATTCTTATAGACCAAGCGCTAGTGGGAAAGCGCCCAGTCCACAACCACCTGCCTTGTGACCATAGTGACAAGGACGCACAGTACCGATGTCATCTCTGGACATATACAGGGCACTGGCTGGCCCCCAACCCAGCTGACCGACTGAGGCGTGGGTGTAGCGTGCCTGCAGCACGCCACCCACCCGCACACATCAGTGGTAGCGAGAAGACCGCGTATCCGATGCAAGGGGGGCACCTTCTGCACGCTTCCAGCCGTTGCCTCACTTCCTCGCGAAGAGAGCGCTCTCCTCGACACCCCATTGGATGTTCACCCCTCGCTGCCTCTGGTGTGCCACCGTTTCCGAAACAGGTGTGGCGCTGTACACACCGCTCGCTGTCGGAGCGGCAGTCACGTGGCGTGACGGGTGTCCTGCACCTGTCTCACGCCGGAACCGTCTCTCTCCAACGAGTAGGGTGCTGCGCCACATCGTTCCAAGCGCATCGGCACGCAGACTGACAATAAAGAGCCTCTACTGTCGCGCCGATGCGAGTACCGAGGCGTGCACCGCAAGACGTCGCCGACGCAAGCTCTGGGACAGCGCCGTCGAGCTAACCCCACACGGTGCATTACAAAGCGACCTAAAGCGTCTCGGCGCCAGCTCTCCAGATAGACCTCCCGCACGACAGGACTAGCAAAAGTTGGTGCCCGCATCCGCGTTGCTCAAGCGCCCGTCCCGGCACACTGGGTGCTTGGCCGCCGGGTACTCGACGTTGAGTGACCCCACGTCTGCGCAGCGGAGGCCCATCTTGTTGAGCGCAGTGGCCCCAAACGCCGCCCGCACCACCGGCCATGAGATGCGCGGCTTCGGCACGCCCGCCAGGAACGTTTGCGCCCGCACCCGCCGCGCCGCCGCCGCGTCCACAGCGGCGAGCGCCGGCAGGGCGGCGGCGCAAAACGCCCACGTCTCGGCCGACTCCTTGGCGAGCGCGGCTGGCGGCGACACCTTCACGTCCGACACCCTGTACGCGTAGCGGAGGCACCCCTGGATGACCGGCACGAGCAGCAGGGCGCGGATGCACTTGGTGGCGCGGAGGGCGGCGGCGCCGCGGCCGGGGCCGCGCAACGCCGCCTGACCTGCTTTGAAGGCGGTGAGCATCCGCCGGTTGACCGACGAGCGGTCGCCGGAGCGGGTGCCAAAGTTCTTGGACCGCTTCTCCGCGAGGATGTAGGCAGAGAAGCCGTTGCCGGTCCCCTTCTCGAGGGAGCCCGCGTAAAAGACCCATGCCTCGTCCCAGTGCTCGGTCGCTTCCTCGTACGACTTGCCAATGGCGTACTCGGTGAGAGCCAATTGCATCTCGTGGCCAACATACTGGGGGATGAACGTAAACTTGATGAGCTTCTTGACCATTTGCTTGCGGGCGGCGTCGGTCTTGGCCAACGCGCCCGTGCGATAGCGGCCAAACTTCCCAGAATCCGCCCCGGCGAGCACAGCCTTCATGTGGCGGTCCGCATAGTCCCAGTTGCCCCAAAACCGCTTGGCCGCTACCGCCGCCGGCTCGGAGCGTAGCGGCCCCGGCTTGTTGTACTTGGTGGAAAAGCTTTGGAGCGTGCGCTTGACGCTGCCCGACAGGTTGGAGTTCGCGCCATTCGTGTAGACGCGGCGGGCGGCCGCCCAGTTGGAGCCCGCGCGCTCCATGGCGCGAATGTCAAGGTCGAGGCGCGCTTGCTCCGACACGTCCGTCACGGGCTTGTAGCCGGCAACGGCCACACCCACGTCGCCGGGAGCCCCAGCAGCGACGGCGGCGGTGGTGGCGACGGCGAGGCCGACGGCCAGCCACTTGACAGCGACCATGGCGGCGGTGTGGGGGGTGACAAGGGTGCCCGTAAGCAGAGTGGGGGGAGACGGGGGGGGACCGGAGAGGCTGGCGGACGGGGTGGACGGTTACGGGCGGGTAGGGCTGGTTGCTTGCGAACGTGGGTTGCGAAGGAAACGCCGTCCCCAGTGGGCGCAGAGTGCGCTTTTATCCCCGCCGCGGGAGCCGCCAGTGGCGGCTGACCACCCGCCAGCGACGCTCCCGGGCGGGCACCCCCCCCACCCTCCGCCCCCCCTACCCCAGCGCGACGCGCGCCGAAGCGTCACGCCCGACCTCCCCCAGCACATCGCCAGTGCCACGGCAGGGCGGGATCCCCCCCCCCCC
>ENA-ORXC01001351-ORXC01001351.1-marine-metagenome-genome-assembly--contig:-NODE-1351-length-14623-cov-4.130345_pt1 | contig 14623 bp, 6 predicted proteins | sample MGYA00237865_ERZ511478 | MGnify/ENA metagenome assembly ERZ511478 | reverse complement strand
CCCCCCAGCCACGCGTCCAGCGCGACGCGGCCGAGCACCCCCAGGGGGTTCCCCACCCCCGCCGTCAGCGCCCCACCGGCGCCGGCGGGCGCGCCGGCGGCGCCGCCGCCCGCGCCCCCCGCCGCCGGGCCGAGCGCACGCAGCGCCGAGACGAGGAGGCCGAGCGCCTGCTGCTGCGACGCGTCGGCCGGGGCCGCCGCAGCGGGCGCCGCCGCCGCCGCCGGGCGTGCCGCCAGCGCGGGCGGCGGCAGCGGCAGCAGGGGCACCGGTGGGGGCGGCGCGCCCGACCGCCCGCCGTCGGCGGCCGTCGTGGGGGTGCTCCACCCCCCCACCCCGCCAGCCGGCGGGGGTCCACCCACCGACGGCGCGTCGCGGCCGCCGAGCGGTGGCGGAAAGGGGGGCAACGCCCGCCACAGGGGCGGCGGCGGGGGGCCGCCCCCCGAACTCGCCACCGTCACGGGCGACGCGTCGCCGCCGCGCGACGATGGCGGCGGCGGCGGCGGTGGCGACACGGACGAGGACCGGTGGAGGGGGCCCGCCGCTGCCCCGCCGTCGGCGCCCGTCAGCGGCGGCCGCTGCTGCACCGCGCGCGGCGGCGGCGGCGGAAAGAGGCCGCGCCCGCCGCCACCGCCGCCGCCGCCGCCGCCGCCGCCGCCCGCCGCCATTGGCGGTGCCGCCCGCGCGGGTGGCGGGTACCCGCCCGCCGCCGCGGCGAGCGGCACGCACGGGCGCTTGGCGGGCGGCGGCGCGGCGGCCCAGCCGGGCGGCCCGTCGGCGGCCGGCGGCCGCGCCCAGTACCGCCCGTCGGGGTGGCCGGCGGCGGCCGCCCCCCGCGCGCGCGCCCGCGCGGGGTGCCCGCGCGGCGACGCCGCGTCGGCAGCCGCCCACCCCCCGCCGGGCGGGGGGGCGGGCGCGGGCCACGGCCCGCGCGCCCGACGCGGAGGCCCGTCAACCCGGTCACCGGCGGCCGACGGCGCCCAGCCGGCGCGGTCCGCCGCCGTGTGGCCGGGCCACCCGTCGCCACAGCGGGTCGGGGGTCCACCAGGGGTGGGCGCCCACGCCGGCTCGCGGCCGGCGGCGCACCCGACCCTGTGGGCAGCGGCGGCGGCCGCGCCCACAGCCGGCAACCTCGGCGACGCGTCCCGCTCCCGCTTGCGCTCTGATCGAATTGTATCGCCCCGGCCACGGTCACGGTCGCGGTCGCGGTCACGCTCCCATTCCCAGTCACGGTGGCGGTCATGGTCGCGACCCCGGTCGCGGTCGCGTTCGCCTTCGCGTTTGCGGTCATGGCGTTGGTCGCGTTCCCGGTCCCGTTCCCGGTCACGGTCGCGGTCGTCCCTGCGCTCCCGCTTGCGCTCGCCACCACCCTCCTGCACGCGCTCATGGTGGGACGACCGGTCCCGCCGTTCGCCCCGACGACCGCCGCACGCGTCCACGTCGTGCCGGCCGACGTGGCGCAGCCGCTCCAGCTCCTTGTCCCGCTCTCGGCTCGACCGGTGCTCCCGTTCCAGGCTTGACGGCTTGTGCTCGCACTCCCGGGCGCGCCGCTGTTCCCAGTCCCGGTCCCGGTCTCGGTCCCGGTCCCGCTCGCGCTCGCGCTCCAGCTTTCGAATGCCATCGCGGTCGCGTTCTCGCTCACGGTCGCGGTTGTGCTCCCAACCCCGCTCCCGCCCGCGCTCCCGGTCGCCCGACCTGCGGCCGCTCTGTCCCCGGACGACGCGCGCGGGCCCCAGGCGGGACCGGGGCCGGGATCGGGGGCGCGAGCGGGAGCGGGAGCGGGAGCGGGAGCGGGAGCGGGAGCGGGAGCGGGAGCGGGAGCGCGTGCGCGTGCGCGTGCGGGAGCGGGCGCCAAAGGGCGAGCGCGAGCGCGAGCGGACGGCCGAGCGCGAGCGGGAGCGCAAGGCCGAGCGCGAGCGCGAGGGCAAGGGCGAGCGCGATCGCGATCGCGCGCGGGAGGGCAAGGGTGCGCGCGATCGTGAGCGCGAGCGGGAGGCGGAGCGGGAGCGAGACCAGTGCCGCGCGCCAGAGCGGGAGCGGGAGCGGCGAGGCGAGCGCGAGCGCGGGGGCTGCGCGCGCCCCCAGCCCGCCGACGGCCCCGCCGGGGTCGCTGACCGCGTGCGCGCACGGGGCGGCGGCCGGCCCTGCGGCGGCGACGCGGTGCCGGCGCGGGGGCCCGACCGCGACCGCGACGGCGTGTGCGCGGCCGTGACGCGACAGTGCCCGCCCCTTTCCACCGCCATTGTCACCAACGGGGGCGGATGGTGAGTGGCGCTCGGGTTTGCTGTCTGCGCCATCCGTGGGTGGCGGCCGCTGGTGCCTGCTGCCCGGGTCCGTGCGCCCCCCCCCGTGGGGACGGCCGTTGCGTCCACCGCGTCGTGGTGACGGGGGGTCCGCCGGGGAGAACACTCCCACCCGCCCAGCGCGCACGGCGGCGGCTGTGGTTGCCACTGGTTGCGGTCCCACCTCGTGGTCGGGGGACCACCCGTGGCGGCGGGCACGCCTCGTCGCCACCGGTCGTCTGAGCCACGACGCTGGGGCCGGCCTCGCCCGCCCGTCGCCTGTGCGTCCTCATCCGCCACCACCGCGGCCTACACTGCTGACGTGCGGGCGCTCTAGCTGCCGCGCGCCTCGACGCATCCGCCACGAGGGTTGCTTCCGAGTCGCTTGACGCGCCGCCGCTGCCCTCCGCCGCCGCTGTTGCCCCCGCCACGGTGGGGTTTACTCTGCGGACGAGGGCGGTCGGGCGGGCCGCCAAGCCGAGCCGTGGAACACTGGGGGCACGGCGCCCCCGCTCGGTCGGGCCGACGCTGCGCGCCGTTGTCCCACGGCAGGCTCGTCTGCCACGTGAACGCCCTCTGCGTGCGTCGACCGCCGTGGCGGGGGGGGGGCTGGCTGCCTGGTCACCGGGGGTCGGACGCACCGGTCCCACGGGGCGGGTCGCGCACCTCCTGGTTTCCGTCCGCCTCGCCCTCTCGGAGGCGGTGAGCCCGCCGGGCCCGGATCAGGGTTCCCCCGGGCGGGGGACGAGCAGCGCCTGACGCGCTGGCTGAGAGGTTGGGAGCCACCCCGTTGTCGCCTGCGACAACCTGCTGCCACGGCTGCTACGAGCGCCGTCGATTGCTTCGCGGGCATCGCCTCGCCCTGACGCTTCCTTCACACCGGGGTGTTGTTTGCCTCACGGCACGCGGGTGCGTGGGCTACCTGTGCAACCTCTTCCAGTTGCTAACGCCGGGTGGGAGGGGTGTCTGACAAGCTTGCGCCACGCCGCTTCGCAAGCGGCCAGGGTTGTTTGACGCTCTCGGGTCGGCGCCATCGTCCTGGGCTGGGCGTTGCTCCCGCGCGCGTATCCCTTGCCCAGCTCCCTGCGGCGCCCTCGCGGCAGCGCTGCCGGACGCGCCGCCCCCAAGTATCAACGGCGCCTCCCCTTCCCCGCACGGGGTGCACGTGCACGCCGCTGAGCGGCCGCCGACTCCCGCGTCTCGTGTGTGCGCGCTGTGAGGCCAACCCGACTGCCACGTCGCTGCCACGACCGCCGGAGCACCACGCCGTACGCACCGGCCAATCCACACTCCCGGTGTTGGCCCTGGACGTCGGCCCACGGCTGTGCACAGCGACAGCGTGCAAGGCCCGTTGCCGTTGGGACGCCCGCGGGTGGGACGCCCCGCCTGCCCCACACTCCGAGCCGTTGCTGCGCGCCACTGGTCACTTTTGTCGGCGTGGCTCCTTGAAAGGGCGCGCGGCCTAGACCGTCATTGCGACGGACCGGCGTCTCGGCTCCCAAGGTTGGTGAGCCGAGCTGTTCCCGCTCTCCTTTGGGCCGGCGGCTGGGGATCCCTACGCGCAACTGCGCTTGATCCCGGCCGGCCCGGACGCGAGCGCGGCAGCCGGGGCTTGGCCGCATGGACCAGCAGCACCCGCGCTCAGGTGGCGGACCGAGCGGCACTGGTGGCGGCGGCAGCGCTGGTGGCGGCGGCGGCGGTGGGGGCGGCGACGGCGGCGGTGGTGGGGGTGGGGGCCTGACTCCACCCGGGGGCAACCGCCTGTACGGCCGGGGATACCGCGGAGGGCCCGCCCTCTCTAGGCCAGAGGACGCCGGCATGATGTACGCGGCGCAGCAGCCAGGGCCGGGGCAGCAGGGCCTGCCGCCCCTCCAGGCCGGGTACTATCCCAGGAGGGATGCGTACGACACGGGCGCGGGCGACATTGGCGGCGGGGGCCCACCCGGTGGGGGTACCATGTACGACCCACGCACCACAGGCGGGTATGGAGATGCTGGTGGCGGCATTGGCATTGGCGGTGGTGGTGGTGGCGGTGGCGGTGGCGGTGGTGGCGCGCCACCCGGCATGGGCTACGCACCTCAACCGCTCTTTGGGGCCGACCCGGGCGGCGGCTACCCGAAGGCACCTGCTGGTGGCGCTGGTATGGGGCTTGGTATGGGCATGGGCATGGGCATGAACCGCTCGCTGTCCACGCCCACCGGCGGACAAACTGGGGGCAACACGGGCGGTGGAGCTGGTAGCAGCGCTGGAGGGGGCGGAGATGCCACGCACCGCATCGACGGATCACTGGTACGTGCACAGATGGCTTGGGAGATTGTCGAGTGCCCTCCAGTTGTATTGAGCAGACGAACGTGCTCGGTTGTGTTATGGCCCCTCGTCTGATCGCACCTCTACACGGACCATGTTCTAACTTGCTGCAATGCTTGTTTCCTGTCTTGGACCGACTGGTTGATTCGTGGTTTGTTTGTGCTCTTTTCCTTTTCTCGACTGGCCTTGTGCTTGCCTCTTGTTCGACCACAGATTGCAAGAATACGCGGCATCAGCGGCGCCCCGGTAGGACTGGACGACCCACCACCACCACCACCACAGCACCAGCACGGGCTAGGTCAACAGGGCGGCGGCTTTGAGACGGATTGGTTGATCCGTCCATCTGCCTCCCAAGCTCCACCCTCGATGCAGCCGGCGCAACACCCCCTGGATCCACAAGCATCCTCCGGTCTGCCGGGCCTCTTTGACTCTGGACCACCAGGGATGCCCCCGTCCATGCCGCCTCCAGGACGTGCTGGAAGCGGTGGCGCTGTCGGCGGGCAACCTAGCGCTGGTGGTGGAGGTGGTACCGTTGGCGGGGGCTACCAGCAGGGCGTCTTCGAACCGTGGCGCTTGCGGCACCCTCCGCCTGACTATGGTGGTGGCGGCCCACCAGGCGGTGGCGGTGGGATGGGCACGCCCATGACGGGACCGTCAGCGATGGGCATGGGCGGCGGCAGCGGCCCTGGTGGCCATCTCGGCGCAGCCTCCACTCCCAGCGGAGCACAGCCGCTCTTCTACATGTCACCACAACAGCAAGCGCCTCCCCACCCTCAACACCAGCAGCGCTATGCGGACGAGTCGCCGCTACGGCTGCTGCCACCGCACGGGGGCCTCGGCGGTGCCGGGCCCAACATCAATGCGCTGCCGCTGCCGCAGTCTGCTTCCTCGGCTGGGATTTCTCCCCCCCAGGCGTTGCTGCCACCGCCGTTGCATCCGCTCCCTGAGGAGAAGTCTTCTCACCCCTGCTCCCGCTGCGGTTTGCCGTTTGGTCGTCGGGACAACCTGCAGAAGCACATGCGGATGGTGCATCTCGGCGAGCGGCCGTACGGGTGTGACACCTGTGGATACCGCTTCCAGAAGAAGGACCACCGGGACAAGCACGTCCGGACCGTGCACGAGAAGCTCAAACCGTACCTGTGTCCGCGCTGTGACTCGGCCTTTGGCCAGAAGTCGGACCGCACCAAGCACGTGCGCACGGTGCACGACAAGATCCGGCCCTACTCGTGCCCGACGTGCAGCCGCGTGTTCTCCCACAAGGGCAATCTCGTGCGACACATCCTGGTCGTGCACGAAAAGCAACGGCATTTCCGCTGCAGCTTGTGCGCGGCCGAGTTTGGGGAGAAGAGCAACCTGGACAAGCACACCCGCACCGTCCACGGCGGCGAGCGCCCGTGGGCGTGTGGGGAGTGTGGGCACGCGTTTGGGCAGCGGTCGGACCTGGTGCGCCACGCCAAGATTGTGCACGACGGCGTGCGCCCGCACCGGTGCCCGCAGCCGGGGTGCGAAAAGTCGTTTGGGCGCCGCGGGTCGCTCGTCCACCACCTGGCGGTCATCCACAAGGTGGCCTCGTGAGTGAGGGCCGCAGACGACGGTGGGGGTGGGGGGCGGTGGGGGGCGGCGGAGTCGGCAGGCGGGGCTGGCTTGATCGGCCGGTCCCGCGCTCCCGCCAGGGGCTCGGCGGTGCGCGATTGCGACTGACTGGTGGTGCGTGTTTGTTTTTTTTGGCGGGCGGGGCTGGCCGAGTCGCCCGTGGTGGTTTCGTTGAATCTTTTTGGCCTTTTGGGAGCAACCGGCGCTGCGGTGCGTGGGGATGGCGGGTGCGTGTGCTTCAATGTGCGTTGCAGACCTTGTTGAATCGTTGTACACGCTTGCGGCTGACGACATAGAAGAAAAAGAAAAAAAAAACAAGAGCACGTGCGTTTGCTCGACCTGCTGCTCCCTTGCCGAGAGCTCCCAGCGCCGCGTGAACTACAGGGCAACATCCCAGCAAACCCCAAAAAAGCACAAACAAAAGAGGCGCGGGGAGGCCGGGCGAGGGAGTCGGAACGCGTTCGCGTAGCGAAAAACGGAGAAACAGAGGTAGAAAAAAAAGAGTACAATGCACATCCCCACATGCAATCACGGCAGAAAAAAAAAATCAGCTGCTCAGCCGCAAGCCCGTCGAGGCCATGCCCGCCCCGCCCGTGTTACCACCCACCCCCGCCGGCGGGGACCCGCAGCACGAGTTGGCGACGCTGCGGAAGAGGCGCTGAATCTCAGGCGCGCACGTCACAAAGCTGTGCCGCCAGAAGGAGTAGGTCGGGTTCTTGATCAGCTCCACAAACGTGATCAGCAGACCCCACGGGTGCGGGCGGTTGGCAATCAGTCGCTCGACGAGCACCCGCGTAATCTGCTCCTTGACAACCTCCTCGCGCACCTCAGAAAAGAGGAGCAGCAGCACGCAGCTAAAGTAGTGGGTGTGGCTGTTGGGGTACCGCAGCTGGTTGGCAATCCCGTTGAGCGCGTGGTAGCGGCCCTCCGCGTCGAGCTCCAAGACGAGCGTGCGGAGGACGTCCGCGTGCGGGCCAGAGCTAATAGAGCCCGTCCCGCGGTTGGCGCGGCGCTCCGACAGGAAGTGGCGACCAGTGTAGAGCACCACCGAGTGGATGGCGCTGATGTTCCACCGCGACTCTCCGGCCGCCGTCGTTGCCCCGTTGGCGCCGCCGGTACCATTGGCTACACCAGTCGCCACCGCGCTAAGAAGCCGATGGGGGAGGTCGAGGCGCGCAACTGGCGCGCGGCCGCCAAGCACCTCGTCGAGGGCGTTGTGCAGGGAAAAGTCGCCCGCTACCGGCACCGCCGACAGCGCAGCGGTCACGTTGGACAACACGAGCGGCATGGCCGCCATCTCTGGCAGCTGGTCAAATTTAAGGTCCGACAGGAAGGGGTCGGGCAGCCGCATGTTGCGTGGGAAGGCCGACAGCACCAAGTTCCGCAGCTGGATGCACCGCGGCGTCATGACGTCACAAAGCGCAAAGTGGTAGGCGCAGAGGAACTCGGGGAAGTCGTGCAGCAGCATGAGCAGAACTCGGAGGGTGCCGCGGTACAGCACCCGGATGGGGGATGGCAGCTCCGTGCCGACCGCCGCTTGCAGGTGCGGCGCGAGAAACGTCAGCAGCTGCACGAGGAGGCGTTCAAAGATTGGCCATCCCTTTTGGAGCTTGGCGTTGAGCAGCCGCGGCAGCAGGCCGCGGTGGGAGAGCAGCTCCAACCACCCATAGGCAAACGCCGGCGCGCGCAGCGGGTTGGATGCCTCGAGGGCGCCCGCCACGGTGGCGAGCACTTGGAAACTGGCAGTCGACACGACCTCCACGCCCGGCCCGGTCGCCAGACTCGCACCGCTGTCGCGCTCCTTCCCATCCGCTCCGTAGTTGTCGTAACCATCCTCTGGCGTCAGCTCGTTGAGGATGTTGGAGAAGAGGCGGAAGTGCGGGCGCAGGTCCAGGCTGGAGTCCTCGACCGCCAGGCGATGTGTACGAACGATCACACGCACGACCGCTGAAAGGAGGATGTGAAGGGCCGACACGCCCCGAGCACCCGCTGCCGTGCCACCGCCTGAGGCAAAGACGCGCGTCAACAACACGACCAGCTTGGAGAAAGCGTCGATGGACGCGTACGGTGCCTGCGCAAGCGAAGTCACGGCGCCACCATGGCGCGCCGATAGCCCGGCCGTGGCGGTCGCGCACACCAGGTCGGCGCCGAGGCGGAAGAAGCGCTCCTTGGCCACATCCGAGTCCAGAGCCGCAGCCGCTTGCGACACGTGCGCTGACACCACGTGCTCGGGGAGGGCCCGCGCGCCGCTGCCCGCCGCGTACACTCGTGCCCAATCGTCGAGTAACAACGCCACGTCCTGCCGCGTGCGCGGCGTGTCGTCGATTCCCGCCGCCGCTGCCGCCGCAGGCGAAGTGTCGACGAGCGACGCAAAGGACCGGGAGCCCGCCGCACCGTCGGTGGCAGACACACCACCGCCGGCGAGGGACCCCGCCGCCACCGCTGTCGTCGATGACCGTTCCCGCTGCGGCGGAGTCGTCACCGCCCGGGCTTTGGTGACGAGCGGGAGCAGACCGCCAGCCGTCGAGGCCGCCGGGATGGAAGGCGGCGGGGAGCGACGGCCGAGTTTGGCCAACACGTCGAGAGTCATCGACAGTTCCGCGGGCGTCACCAGCGGCTCGTCAATGATGCACCGCTGCACGATAAACGCCGCAAAGTCGGTCGCCGCTGCGTGGCGCCCCGAATCCGTGTTCTTGGTCAGCAGCTCATCAAACGCGGTCAAGTTGAGAAGGTTGTGCGGCCGCAGCAGCGCCACCGTCGCATCCCGGTCCCGTGCTCGCACGCCATCCGAGTAGGCCAACCACGAAACGAGTTCCCGCGGAAGGCGGCGGCACGTCTCCCGTAGACCCTCCAGAATGCTCACATGCACATCCCGGTGGAGATGCGAGTCCCGCTCGTACAACCGTTGAAAGACCTTTTGGGCAACCGCCATACCCGCCTCGTCGGCCGTGACGCAGCGGCGAACCCACATAGGAATTGCCGACGTCAAGCGGACAACGTCGTGGTCCGCGGGGAGCGCCGACATGGATGTGGCGCCGACTGCCCCGGCGTCGGCAACAGCGTGGAGCAATTCGGGGTAGGCCCGGTTGAAGCGCTCCAACACCGTCGGGGTGGTCAGCGACGACGCGTCCTCCACCTGGCCAGTGGCAATGCCCGCGCTGCTGCTGGCCTGCCCACCGGCCGCACCAGTCTTGTCCGCCCGCCGCGACGGCGGCGACGAGGCCGCCCCCGACGGCGGCGACGGCACCGATGCCTGCGGTGCCGCTTGCACGGGCGGCGACGAAGACACGGGTTGTCTCGAAAAGTCGCCATACACCCGGATGCTACCGTCACTAGCGGTCATGTGGTGTGGCAGCGGCTGCTGCATGCCCGGCTGCGGTCGCCGCAGGGCCAATGCCGGCGCAATGGCGTCGTCAATGCTGCTCGCCGCCTTTTCCGTCGCCGCGCGCTCAATGATCGCGCACCCAACATCCAAGTTGTCCGCGCAGACCGTCTGCACGGTCTGGTCGAGCAGCACCGCGTCGGCGGTCGAGGACGTGAGCAAGTTGCGCAAGTGGTTACCCATGGAAGCACGCAGCGGCTCCTTGCACGTGACCAGCGCAAGCGAACCAGCGAGGTGCTGCACCATCTGATGCGCCGCCTTGCGCACCGTCTCGTTGTCGCCGGTCAGCTGGCCAGCAGCCCCGCCCGTGGTTGCTGAAAAGTCCTTAATAACCAACTCCCGCGTCGTGATGCATGCAATGGTGCACGACCGCTCCACAACCGGCTGGATGATTTCCCGCACCGCTCGGTCCACTGCCACCGGAAGGAGGCGCTTGAGCGCCGGGTTGGCCTGGAAGAGACCCAACGATGGGGACACGAGGATGTGCTGTGCCAAGTTGGGAATGACCGTCACGCCCTCGGCGGACGCAGCAATCGCCGCTGCCGCCGCTGCCGCAGCAGCTGCCGACGCGGGCGGGGCCGTAGCCGCCAGCTGCACTGCCTGCGCGGCAGACAGCTTCCCACCAAAGCCCGCGCCGACACCACCGGCACCACCACCACCAAGCGCGTAGCCGTCATCCATCGACGCCAACGGTCGGCTCGGTGGCGAGTGCTGCGGCGGAGGCATGAGCAGGGAGCCCAGCGGCGACGCTTGCGCCATGCCATGCACCCCACGTGCGCCCGCCTGCTGCTGCTGTTGTTGCTGCTGCTGTTGCTGATGCTGCTGCTGCTGGCGCGAGTACTGCTGGCCCGGCGACTGGCGTGGCTGCATCGGCTGCATCTGCTGAGGTCCGTGCCCCAACGACCGTGTCGGCGAGTGCTCCCCGCCAAGAGCCGCGGAAAGCGAGGCCATCCCAAACGCTCCGCCGCCGCCCATACCCCCAGCACCGCTGAGGCCGCCAGCTGAGCCCATCCCGGCAAGCAGGCCGCCGCCGCCGGCCATGCCGCCGAGCGCGCTCAGGCTGCCCATTCCGCCCATGGCGCCAAGCCCCGCGCCCAACCCGCTACCGCCGCCCATACCCGACGACATGAAGCCACCCATGCCCGACATGAGCCCGGCGGAGCTCGGCTGCATCGCCCGCGCTTCAGGCGACGCAGACGGGGACGGGCGCCCGCGGAGGGGCGACGCCCCCACGGCCGTCGCCGCCGCTGTCGCCGCCGTCTGCAGCGCAAAATCTGGGTTGCCGTCAAGCGACGGAGTCGGCTTGTCACGCAGCGAGTCCGTCGCCGGCAGCTCGTCGAGGGAGATGGACAGGCGCTTGCACAGGGAGCTGACTTCAAACTTGAGATTCAGCTTGAGGTCCGGCAGTGCGTAGAGCTCCTTGAGGAGACAGAGAATGGCGCGCACCCACGGGTTGCTCGGGCGGAACACCTTGGAGCGCGCGCACGCAACCAGCACCTTGGCGACAAAGGGGATGACTGCAATCAGCCGGCCCGTTGCGTAGGCGTCAAAAATCAGCCGCTTGACGTCGAGATCCTTGGCACGAATTGGCTTGTTGCGCGCGAGCGTTAGGAGCCCAATCCACGCGCCAAGGTTCTTGAGCAGCTGCCGCTCCGAGAGGCTGCCTCGGATCTTGTCGTCGCTTGTCAGCAACACCCGCACATTGGCAAACGCCTTGGCCAGCGCAATGTTGAGGAGCTTGGGCAGGCTCGGAGACAGCGCTTCGAGCAGCTGCACGTACAGGTCGTGGTTATTCGCCTCGATCGACGCCCGCTTGACGACCACATAGTGAGCCAGGTATTCGACGTTGGTGTCATTGCCCGACAGGAGGTCCCTGAGCTCATTGGCCTTGGTCGCCACGTTCATTGGCGTCAGGTTGTTGAACAGGAAGTGCACCTTGTCCTGGACCGCCTCGTCGGGCATGACGACCGTGCTGCCGTCGCCGCCCGCGGGCTTGAGGATGTTCTCCAGCGCGACCGTCGCCAGCGGGAAGCCGTCCAGCGATGTCGACGGCCGCAGCTGGCCAGTTGACGAGCGCGCAGGCGTCGTCGACGACGATGCTGACGCGGGCGCCGCGGGCGGCGACATTTGCAGGCCCCGGCTGGGGCCCGCCGGCGGCCGATCGCCGGCACCGTACAGACCCGCCATGCCCGACGACACGGGCCGCGCCGGCGACGTGGTATCCGGAGACGCTGCGCCCCCGACGGGCGCGTCATCCCCACCGCCCGCCGCCATCGCTCCCGACGGCGAGGCCGCCGCCGCCGCTTGCGGCGACGCTGCCGACGCGTACGCCGCCGCCTCCATGTCCGCCAGCAGCCGTGGCGGTAACGCCCCCGACACTGCCCGCGATGCGTGCAGCAGCTGTGCCACGTACGGCGGGCGCTCCGCGAGGCGCGCCCGGAAAAAGCCAAGGGCGGTGCCCGCGAAAATGGCCATGTTGCCCGGCGGCGTGCCCGGCGGGGACCCCGCCGCCGGTGCCGCCGCGTGGAGGGCCTCGAGCATGAAGCGGAGGGCGAGCTCCAGCGTCGGCCCCAAAATGAGGCCATGCTGGATGAGCGCCCCAAACAAGACACCCGTGATGCGGAGCTCCGGCTCTGGGTAGCTGTGGAAGAAGCGATACTCGTCAAAGAGCGTGTGCACGATGCAGCGGAACACTTCTTGTGCGTGGTCGCCAGGCGGGGACCGCGCCAAGCTACGAAGTGAGTCGACCGCCGACGCCACGAGCGTAGCGCCCGTGTAGACGGATTCGAAAAAGAGGTTGGCCTCCCTCTCCGTGTCCGGGGCGAAACCAACGCCGCTCGGCATGCCGGCATCGTCGGCGCCGTCACCAGGGCCGACCGGGCCCGTACCGAGACTGCCCTCCCCAGCACCCCCGCCCGGTCCGTCCGTCGCGCTCGACGACGATGTGGCGCCGCCCGCCGGGGACGGCGCGCCCTCGCCACCACTCCCATCAGTCGACGCCGCCGGATCCAGAAGTGCCGCCAGCCGCGGGTGTGCGCGCACACACAAGCCGTACACGCGCTTGAGGTCGTCAATCCCCCCAGGTGGCAAGACCGACAGCCGCGACTGCAGGCAGTTGAGCAGGATGGCCGACGCTTCCACGGAAAAGAGCGGCGCCGGGGGCTCACCCGGCGATGCCGACGGCGGGGGACCGCTCGTCCCCGCCCCTGTCGCACCCGCCTTGTCGGCAAGGTACCCGAGCACAGCCACCGCAAACGCAGTGCTGTGCTCGTCAACGCGGCTCAACACCCACTTGCTCAGGTTGAGATACTCGCGGCGGGCGGCGAGGACCGCCAGTTCGATCGAAAACTCAAACGGCCGCGCCGCGCGCAACACCTCTTGCAGCGCCTTGAGCTCGTGCACAATGTCCAACACCCGCGCGATCGCGCCAGGGGAGGAGCGCCACAGCGACACCATTCCCGAAATGACCAGCGATGTGTCGGTCGCCCACAACCGCCGCACGACATTGGCCTTGTTGGGAAACGCGTTGAGGGTGACGGGGATGAGCGCAGACAGAAAGTGCGCCTTGTGCTCCACAAACGTCGGCCGCGCGGCGGCCAAGCCCAGTAGTAGCACCTCGGGTGCCACTTCGAGTGGCGCAGTAAAGAGCACACGCACGGGCTCCACGTCGACGCGAGCCGCCAAGTTGAGCAGCGTCTCGACGACGGGCACGGCCGACCAGGCGACTTCCCCTGCCCACGACTCGACGCCATCGACGGGGGCGGTGCGTGGGGTCAGCCCGCTGAAATCCGCCGCCGCGTCACCCGCAGAGAGCACCTGCGCCAGGAGCGTTAGCTGCGCCCGCGGGTGCGCCCAATCGCCTACCAGCGGCGCGCCCGGTAGGCGCGCCGACGGGTTGCCCTTGCCCGCCCGGTACGCTTTGAGGAGCACCCCCAGCCCGCGCGGGGAGGCGATCGCAAAGCCGTCACGGTCGAGCCCCGCAATCACCTCGTCCCAATCAAGGGCAGCGGCCGAGGCGCCGCCGCTGCCACCACCCCCCCGCCCGCGGGCGGCCGCCGAGACGGCGGCCACAAAGTTGTCCACGTTCCACTCGGCCACGTCGAGGGTGCCCCCCCCGCCCATCTCGCCCGTCAGCCGGCGGGTGGCGTCCTCGGACAAGCTCCCGCCGCCGAGCACCACGTCGAGCAACTCCGCCAGCGGCAGCCGCGGCGGCGGCGGCGGCGCGTCGGCCGATCGGGCGTCAGCCTCCATCGCAAACGCGCCGACGCAGCGCGCCACAGCCGGCGCGTCCAGTGGCCCGAGCGCCTCAAGCAGTCGGCCGAGCTTGGCCATATCGTGGCTCACCTCCGGGCCAGCCTCGAGTAGCGCCGCGGGGCCGCCGAGCGGCCTGACCGTCAAGCAAGAGAGCAGGTGGACGCGGTTGGCCACGTTCGGGCCCCCCAGCCGGTCGGCGGCAGACGCAGCGACAGACGACGCACGCAGCTCGACTTCCTCCCCAGGCACGGGCATGAGCGTCAGGCCCGGCGGGGTGGCGGCGGCGAGCTCCCGCTCGGGCGGCTCGTCGGCCGCCTGGACTGACTCGGAGACGCTGCTGTTACTCGAGGCTCTCGAGCTGTACGGGGACCGGTGGGAGTTGGTGGCGGAGCACGTCGGCTCGAAAACCAAGGACGCTTGCGTCTCTCACTTTCTCCGCATCCCGATTGAGGACGCCTTCCTGGGCGACGAGGGCACCTCCCGGTGGTGGCCGGGGCCGGGGACGGCGCCGCCCAAGCTGGCGCCGCCGCCGGGCTTGGCGGACCCGCCCGCGAGCCACCCGCTGCTGACCAAGTCGGTGCTCGACACGGCGGTTGCCGCGCTGGGCGTGTGCGGGCGGCCACAGCAGTCGGGTCGGCCGCTGCCCTTCCTCTCCTCCAAGGGCCTCCCATCCCGAGAGGACGCGGTGATGGTGCGGGCGGCGTTCCTCGCGGGCGCCCTCCGCTCCCCGTCGGCCATGGCCGCGTTTGCCGCCGCGCAATCGTCGCTGTCGCTCGTCAGCACGGCGGCGCCGCCCAAACTCCCGTGG
>ENA-ORXC01001350-ORXC01001350.1-marine-metagenome-genome-assembly--contig:-NODE-1350-length-14636-cov-9.817707_pt1 | contig 14636 bp, 12 predicted proteins | sample MGYA00237865_ERZ511478 | MGnify/ENA metagenome assembly ERZ511478 | reverse complement strand
TATGGCACTTCCGCAAAAAATGGACCCCCTTCGTCGGCGGTGCACGTTTGACCCCTGCCTGGGGGCCCGTCAGGGGTGGCACGTTTCGTCGAGCGTGCGCGTTTGCTTACAGAACAGTGCGATCGCGCGATAAAACGCCAGGACATGTAGGCCAGCTCGCGAGTGGTTGGCGACTACCCCCGGCATGCGGCCCGAGGGGTGGTCCAGAGCCTTAGTTGGGTGGACCGATTCTCATTTAGGCCCTAGTGAGACTCATCCCATGGGAAACGTGCGCCACTTCGTGCAGCAGCGACCAGCACTGTGCGGATCGGACCCTAACTGAGATCATTAGGCGGCTCCCAGAGACCCCTTCCGGGTGGGTGCACAGATTTCGTGAAAATTCGGAGCCCTTAAGCGGCGTGCCGATGCTCGTCTGAGAGGAAACGTGCTCCACTTCGTGCTCCGGTCGATGAGGTGCAAACGGTACACGATGTGTGCAAAGCTTAAAAAAGGAGGGCTACATGACTTCCGGGAGCGCCTCAGCCTCCGCGGCGCGCTTTCGTGATCCCCTGTGCATGGATATTCCTTCATCTGATTGGTCGCTTGCGCGTGCAGGGCCTTGCTGTCGTCAGAGGGGCACAAAGCTTGGCCACACGTCCGAGAGTCACGCGACGGGCGTTTGCATCCCCGCAGCATCTGCTCAGTTGCGGCGACGAGCGTTTTTGCATGTTGCTCACCACCCGTCTCCGCAGGCACTCCTCTGACGCACTCCTGGGCACACCCCCCTCAATCGCCCTCCGTCGCCGTGAAGATCCTCAGCACCTTCACCAGGAGGGAGTGTGTGTGTGGCGAAGTCCGTCACGTACTCAAGCGGGCTCGCCCAGTTCGACCGGAGGGTCAGGGAGCAGGTGTCGCCCGACTTTTGACCTGTGACGCGGGTACGGCTGTGCAGAGCGCCGTGTGGGGAGCTGTGCGTGTTTGTGTGTGTGCGTTGCTCCGGGGATGACGGGCAAATGCCTTCTTTGCGGGTTTGACTTGGGACGAGATGACGAAGGGAACAAGCGGACGGGTTCACACTCGCAGCGCACGTGTGCCCTGAAGTCTTACCCGTGCCTCCATCGCCTGCCCCCCACCCACCCATTCCACAAGGCCGGCACGTGCTATCTCAAGGACTGCGCGTGCCTGGAGAAGTGCTCCAAGTGCCGGGCGGTGGGGCACCGCGTCGGAACGATGGTACTGTCTCCGCAGCGTTTTGTCATGGACGGCAGGACGGGTAACATCACGCGGCGGCGCGGTGCTCCGCCGCTGACCAAGTCTGATCTTGCCTGCACTTGGCTCCAGGAGAGCGACGTCGCTGAGTGGGTTCGGGTGCAGCACGCGGCTTGCTGGCAGGAGTGGCGCGAGGCGCAGGAGCTCGCCGCCTCTGCGGCGCGGCTCGCCGCCAACGTTCACGAGGTTGGGTGGGACGTCATCGAGGCGGCGAATGTAATGGACGTGAACGGTGTCGCCGCCGCGACGAATGGGGTCGAGAACCGTGCTCATTTTGAGTCGATGGTCGCCGCTGCGGACGAGACGGGCCAGACGGCCGTTGGGGCGGCCTTGGTGGCAGCAACCGGCGGTGCCGCCGCCATAGTGCGGGACGGGGGGGGGCGTGTTGGGCGCGGAGGCGGCAGCGCGGCTGCGGGGCGGGGGCGAATCGGGCGGGGTTGCCGTGGTGCGGGGGCGGCGTCCGGTGGGAACGGTGGCGATCGCGGGACTGCAGCAGAGGCGCCTACGGCGTCTGTAAGGCAGCGCGGCGCCACCGCGGCGGCCAATCATGCGCCATTGTCGCTTGTGGGGGGGAACGAGGCGGTGGGTGTCGATGCAGCGCCCTTGCGCCCGTCCGGTGAGCCCGCATGGGACCGCCGCGTGCGTGGTCGCGGCGACGTCCGCGGTGGTCGTGTGGGCCGCGGCAGTCGCCGTGGAGCGTCGTCTTCAACGATGCAGTCTGGTCGGGCGCCGGCGGGCGGTGCGGCGGGGGGCTCGCCGGGCAGCCATGACGGCGGTGGCGGCTCGTCTGTGCTTCCTGGGGGCGGCACAGGCGGTCGTTCTTTGGAGGACACGGGGTCGCGCTCCGCCGCGCAGATGCAGCGGGTGCACACGGGGCTCATGCACGCCAACGCGATGCGTGCTGCCGATGGCGTGTCGCGCTTGATTGCTACAGGCGCCGGGTCAACGGACGGGGTGCGTGTCGGGGCGGCGGCCGCGGCGCGCGCTGGCGTCCGCGAGGATGCCCCGGCGGTCCCTGCCACCCCTATCGACTCTGCGACGCCCTTTCACCTGCGGTGGAAGGCGGGAGAGCGCGGCAAGTATGAAGGGGTGGTGACGTTTGAGTGCCCCGCTATCAGCGCGCTGTCGCCCGAGGAGCTCGCGCGGAAGGTCTTCCGCGGCGCGCTGGGCGTGCAGGCGGCTGTCTTTCCGGCGATGGAGCAGGATTTCATCCAAGCCGCGACGGACAACTTCCTGATCGGCATGAACATCACATGCGGCGTCGTGTCGCCCGCGGACGTGGCGGAGCAGTTGGTCTCTCGGCGGACGATGTTTTCCAACAGCAACCTCCTCTCTCTTATTGGGTGTTGGGTCAAGAAGTATATTGACTCGAACGTCACGGCATCTCAGGTGCTCGGCGTGTCTCTCGGGGGGGAGGCGACGTGGGACAGCGAGCTTGCGACCGCTACGGGGGGCTCGGCACAAAGGCGGGGCTCGGCGAGGAGCCCACCAGGGCGGCTTCGGTGGCGGCGATGAGGAGGACAATGACGATGACGAAGCAGGACCGGGGGGGTCCGATGGGAGTGACGTTGGCGACTCGGGGGAGGAGGAGGAGGAGGGGGGGGGCAGCTGAGCGAGAGGCTTGTGGGCGGGGTGGGCAACTGGGTGTGTGGTTGTTGTTTCGTTGGCACTTGTTTTTTACGGTATCCCCTCCTTTACTCTGTTCAGCATTGCCATCTCATCCAGCGTGGCGGCCGTCGACGAGTCAACGGAGGTGCCTATATTGCCGCCGACGGCCACGGACCTGAGTGCGCGTGTCGCCAACACAGCAGCCACGTCCGGCTCATCAGCCCTGTTGTACCCCCCCGCCCCCCTCGTGTGTCCGTCTGCGCCTCCATGGCGCCGACGGAGGAGTCGATGGAGGCAGCGGCGGCGGCGACGGCAGTGGCGTCGTGCGTCTGCCGCCGCCGTCGGCCGCGGACGAGTCGATGGCGGGCGGCGGCGGTGGCGACGGCAGTGGCGTCGTGCGCCTGCCGCCGCCGACGGCCTCGGACGAGTCGATGGCGGGCGGCGGCGGCGGCGACGGCAGTGGTGCCGTGCGTCAGCCGCCGCCGCAGGCCGCGCACCCGAGAGCGCGTGTTTCCGACGCAGCCGTCACGTCCCGCTGACCTGCCGCGTTGTACCGCCCCCCCCGTCTTGTTCGTGTGCACCCCCGTGGCGACCACGGAGGAGTCGATGGCGGCGGCGGCGGTGGCGACGGCAATGGCGAGGTGCGTCTGCCGCCGCCGACGGCCACAGACGAGTCGATGGCGGGCGGCGGCGGCGGCGACGGCAGTGGCGCCGTGCGTCAGCCGCCGCCGCAGGCCACGCACGCGAGAGCGCGTGTTGTCGACGCAGCCGTCACGTCCCGCTGACCTGCCGCGTTGTACCGTCCCCCCCATCTTGTTCGTCTGCACCGTCGTGGCGACCACGGAGGAGTCGATGGCGGCGGCGGCGACGGCGACGGCAATGGCGAGGTGCGTCTACCGCCGCCGACGGGCACGGACGAGGCGATGACGGGCGGCGGCGGCGGCGACGGCAGTGGCCACGTGCGTTGGCCGCCGCGGACGGCCGCGCACGAGTCGGCGGCGGCGGCGGCGGCGGCGACGGCAATGGCGAGGTGCGTCTGCCGCCGCCGCCGGCCGCGGACGAGTCGATGGCGGCGGCGGTGGCGGCCACGGCAGTGGCCGCGTCAGCCGCCGCCGCCGACGGCCACGCACTCGAGCGCGCGTGTCGCTGATGCAGCCGTCACGCCCCGCTGACACGCGGCATTGTACCGCCCCCCCCGTCTTGTTCGTCTGCACCCCCGTGGCGACCACGGAAGGGTCGGCGGCGGCGGCGGCGGCGGCGACGGCAGTGGCGAGGTGCGTCTGCCGCCGCCGCCGGCTGCGGACCAGTTGGCGGCGGCAGCGGCGGCGGCGAAGGCAGTGGAGATGTGCGTCTGCCGCCGCCGCCGCTGCGGACCTGTCGGCGGCGGCAGCGGCGTCGGCGAAGGCAGTGGCGAGGTGCGTCTGCCACCGCCACCGGCCGCAGACCAGTCGGCGGCGGCGGCGGCGGCGGCGAAGGCAGTGACGACGTGCCTCTTCCGCCGCCGCCGGCCGCGGCCCAGTAGGCGGCGGCCGCGGCGGCGGCGACGGCAGCGGCGTCGTGCGTCTGCCGCCGCCGCTGGCCGCGGACCAGTCGGCGGCAACGGCGAAGGTAGTAGCGACGTGCCTCTGCCGCCGCCGCTGGCCGCGGACCAGTCGGCAGCGGCGGCGGCGGCGGCGACGGCAGTGGCGACGTGCCTCTGCCGCCGCCGCTGGCCGCGGACCAGTCGGGAGCGGCGGCGGCGGCGGCGACGGCAGTGGCAACGTGCCTCTGCCGCCGCCGCTGGCCGCGAACCAGGCGGTGGCGGCGGCGGCGGCGGCGGAGGCAGTCACGACGTGCGTCTGCCGCCGCCGCCGGCCGCTGATCAGTCGTCGGCGGCGCCGGCGGCGGCGACGGCAGCGGCGTCGTGCGTTGCCGCCGCCGGTGGCCGCGGAACAGTCGGCGGCGGCGGCGGTGTTGGCGACGGCAGTGGCGAGGTGCGTCTGCCGCCGCCGACGACAGCGGACTCGCGCGCGCGTGTCGCGAACTCAGCCGCCACGTCCTGCTCCTCCGCCCTGTTATACTCCCCCCCCATCTTGTCCGTCTGCGTCGTCGAGTCGACGGCGGCGGCGCGGCGGCGACAGCAGTGGCGAGGTGCCTTTGCTGCGGCCACGCGTCCCGTCCGCCGCGACGCTGGGCCGCCGAGCACGGCGCTGGCATCGGCAGCCCCGAAACAGGGGTCGCAGCGCCGGCGGGCACGGCATTCGCGTCAAAGACACCGGCGGCGCACGGTGGGAGCGCCGCTGCCGCCGCCGCCGCCGGCCAGGGGGCGCGGCCGTCCGCGATGCCGACTGCGCCGGGCGCTCCGGCAACAACGGTGTCGCTGACCACAGCGGCGCCGCCGGCCAGCCGCCGGCCAGCGCAACGACGGTGGCAAGGCCGGGACGTGCAGCACCGCGCTTTGTCGCAGCTGATCACGCGGCCGGCTCCGCGGCCGCTGATTGGGCGGGCGTAGCTGATCAGCCGGACGGCGCTGACGGCGTCGCGACCATTGCAGGTCGCGCGGACGCGCCGCAGCCGGACAGGTGACCAGCGCCGATTCGCCGCCGCTGAGCGGCTTCATCTGGTCTCTGGCCGTTGCCGCAGCGGCCCCCGGTCACCTGTTGCGCGGCCACCGCCTCCCGCCCCACTCCACCCTTGTGGCCGCCGCGGACAGACCCGGGCAAGCCACCAACGCTGCCACTGGCGTGCGCGGCCGCCCAAATGGGGGGGGGAGGTGGAGGGGAAGGGGACCGAGGGGGTGGCGGGAGAGCGGCACCCAGTTGCTGGCACCGAGCGTCGCGGCTTCCACACGCACGGCGTCGGTTGGCGTCGGCGCCGGGCGCGCCGAGACTGCCAGCGTTGGCGCAGCCGCGCCGGCTACGAGGGCGCCGCCGCTCCACAGGCCGCTGCCGCAGCGGCGCAGCGGCGCCACCGGCCGCGAGAGCCGCTGCCCCCCGCCGCCGTCGCCCGTGCAGCTCCCGCCACCAACACCGCGCTGTCCGCCGCCACCCGAACGCTCCAATCGCGGCCCATCCGGATGGCGCACGACGGTGAACCGCCAGCGGGGGCCAAGGGGTGAGGCACGGACTAGGGGGCGCGGGGCAGGCGAGAAGGCGGCGCCTCGCCAAGACGGAGCCCCGGCACCGTCGGTCGGCCGACGCACCGCGCTCGAGGGAGCGCCTTCGTACAACCGGTACGAGGTGGCGGCGGCAGCCGCCCGGGACGCCATCAGTGGCACGAACGCCCCGCCGCCGCCACCGCGCCCGCCGCCGCTGTTGCAGTCGCCGCCGCCGCCGCCACCGCCGCCGCCTCCGCCGCGGCCACCGCCGCCGCCACCACCGCCGCCATCACAGGTACTGCTGCAGCCCCCGCTGCTGCAGCCTCCTCTGCTGCAGCCGCCGCTGCTGCAGCCGCCGCTGCTACAGCCGCCGCCGCCGCCGCCACCGCCGCTGCTTTGGTCTGCCAAGTTTGGCGGAGGGGCAGGGGTCGGGTGGGGTCGGGTGGGGCGGGCGGGTTCGGGTTGCTGGTCAGGGAAACGCCGCGCGGATCCAGCGTAGGTACTTTTTAGTCCGACGGCCGCGGTCGAGTCAATGGCGGCGGCGACGGCGGCGACGGCAGTGGCGACGTGCCTCTGCCGCCGCCACAGGCCGCAGACGAGTCGATGGAGGCGGCGGCGGTGGCGACGGCAGTAGTGACGTGCCTCTGCTGCCACCTCCGGCCGCGGACCAGTCGGCCGCGGACCAGTCGGCGGCGGCGGCGGCGGCGGCGACGGTAGTAGCGACGTGCCTCTGTCGTCGTTGCCGGCCGCGGACCAGTCGGCAGCGGCGGCGGCGGCGGCGACGGCAGTGGCGACGTGCCTCTGCCGCCACCACCGGCCGCAGACGAGTCGATGGAGGCGGCGGCGGCGGCGACGGCAGTAGCGACGTGCGTCTGCCGCCGCCGCTGGCCGCGGAGCAGTCGGCGGCGGCGGCGGCGGCGGCGACGGCAGTGATGACGTGCCTTTGCCGCCGCCGACGACCACGGACGAGTAGATGGCGGCGGCGGCGGCGGCGACGGCAGAGGCGTGGTGCGTCAGCCGCCGCCGCCGACTACGGACCCGAGCGCGCGCGTCTTCAACGCTGCTGCCACGTCCCCTCCCTTGGCGCGTTGGACCCTTCCCGCCACTCGTCTGTCTTTGCCTTTGTGGTGTCGTCGGTCGATTAGAAGGTGGCTGCGGTAGTGGTGTTGGCAGCTGCACGACAGGGACGTGCATTCGGCTGCAGGTGCTGCGGCGGTCAGCAGCATGCCCTCGTCTTCAGAATACCAGCGGAATGGGGGTTGTCAGCAGAAGTGTGCCCGAGCTGTGATGGTCTAATGCAATTGGCATGCCACAGAGACATGCACGACGGAGTTTTGTAGTTACTATCGTATATTCGCTGCCATTTCAAACAGGCAGGCGCTCACGGGCCTTGTGGCAGTGTTGACAAGTTTGTACGTGAGTATTTTGACGATTCGCTGTTCAGTCAAATGTCAAGCACCCAGGCCCTGTCTCCGCCGGCTGTCATTGTCTTCTGGGTGCTTGCGTGCTCCTCGCAGCTCGTCGCTTGCACGACACTGGTGGTCTAGTGCGCGTCTGTGCAGTACGTTCGTGGCGTCGGCTCCTTCCCCTGTCGCGCCCTGGGGCCCCCTTATGGACACTGACCATCTTTTGGAGTGGCCAGAGCTGGACCTGCCTGTTGATGGAGACGACGCTGCACGTGCGGGTGATGCGGAACACTTTGGAGGCTGTCCTGTGGACTCCGTGCTCCGCACCGCGCGTCGCCACACGCTACGATGCCACCGCGTAGCGGTGGAAGTCGCCATCCGCGTCAATCGAGCGGCAGCGGAACGGCAACGCCGCGCAGTTGCGGTGGCTGCGCCGAGCGACTCCACCCCGCCAGTGCTAGCGACACTGGAGGTGGCTCGCCTTGCTGGCGGGCGAGCCGACGGAGGCGTTGATGCGGGGTCTCTGGTTCGGGAGAACGGTGTTTGGTGTGATTGTCGGGACGAGGAGGGGGTGGGGGGAACCGCAGGTGAGGGTATTGGCGGCCACTTTCATGATGGCGGTGCGCCGCGGGTCGGAGACGGTGGCGCCACCAGCAACGAGGTGGCGTCGGTCGCATTGTCTACGAGGGTGGGCATTAGGCACCTTGTCAATCGCTCTGGTGGTGCTGACGGGCGACATGGCGCAGACGACGTCTTGGGTCGCATATGCGGGGACAGGGCCAGGACGGGCAGGAGCGATGTCGGCGGCGTTGTGCGTCCACCACCATCAAAGCTGCGGCGTTTGTCCTCGCACAGCCGGCGGGCGCTTGACCGCGGTGGCGTGCCACGTACCGTTTGTTCCGCCTTCAAGACTTTCTACGGCTGGGGCTGGGACGTCGGGGCCCGTTCTCAGTTGCCGCTTCCTGCCCCTGGCTCAGTGCGGGTCACGGCACTCTCGGCCGAGGTGCAGTTGCCAGTGCACACGTACTACGTCCCCACCCGCCGTTCTTGGCGGCGCGCTGAGGAGGATCCCGGCATGCGGTTTGTGCCGTACATGCGGGCGACGACCGGCTCGTTTGCCGAGTCGGCGCGTGCCGCATTGTTGGACAGATGGAACGGCCGGGTTGACAGCGACGCGAGCGACGCATCCGATGAGGACTGTGAGAATCGCGGGGCACAATACAACCGGCTACCCCAGCGGATGAGGCGCCTTGCTGTGCGAGTGGGAGTGGGCGCGGCGGTCGGGATGTTTGGACAGGGGACGGCGGTCGTGGGAGCTATTGCTGCTTCACTGGGTTGCAGCACTGCGGAGGTGAGGTGCCGAGTGGCGCTCATTGAGCGTCGGTCCCGTGACCATGCGGCATTGCGGGCGAAGCGCGCGGCCCGTATGGCGCGCCGTTACGCCATCAAGCGGATGACCGGCGGTGCCAGCTTGGCCGTCGTGCTCGGCAGTGGGGCGGCGCGGTTGCCGTCGATGACGGCCGACGGGCGACTTGTTGCTGCTGGGTTTGGGCGTGTGGAGGCGCCGCCTGAGCGCTTGGAGGTTTCTCGGGTTGCTGCTGAGACGTCTCTCGATGGAGCGGCCGCCGGGCTTCCTCCAGCGAGTCGCAGATGGGCGGTGCGGCAAGCTGTCTCAGTCGCGCAGGTGCTGGCAGTGGAGGACTGGCGACGAGCAGACGCTCACGACGTGCGTTTGCTTGGCGGCCCGTTGCGGTCGCCGGACGTCTTCTCAGGTGCTCAGTGCGGCTCCAGCGCGGGCGTGACGGCGGTCGGTGCTGGTGGTGGGGACGCAGCGCGCCATGGTGAGGACGGGGGTGCTGGACGCCATGTGATTGACACGTCGGTGCTTGGGAGAGACTCGCTTGCCAGGTTGCTCTGTCGCGTCTGCTTGCGCTACGCCTGCCGCCTGCATTCCACCAATCCGTCCGATCCTCTGTCGGCACCCCCTCCTGCCCTGCCTGTGCGGCCGCCGCCTGACCCATCCCGCCGTTCCCAGCCCGCGGGGAGCGCCTACCATGGGAAGCAGAGAGCAGATGCGTCTTCTTTTGTGGCCGTCGGTGGTGGCTCGGCGCCGTCCAGCGCTCTTAGTGCGTGCTTGTGGCCACCGCACGCGGCTGCGCCGCGTGGTGGGCGGGCGAGGGCGACTCATCATGACACAGCTAAGGTGTCCAGGGGGTGCGGCGATTGTCGCCTCGCTCCCAGGTCGCATCGAGTGGACGACGATGGGCATGTTGCCGCCGCCGTGGGGGCGTGGACAGCAGACCAGATTGCCCTGCTGCGCGCTGGCGCCGCCATTGTCGGCCGAAGCGACACGTGCCGGCTTGCCCGTTTTGTGCCTGGGCAGTCGTGCCGTGCTGTGGCGGTGTACATTAACGCAGGCTGCTTGCGTCACGGCGCTTTTGCGGCCGTCTCCGCCCCGGTGGAGGACCCGCGGGATGCTGACGGAGAGAGCAGTTCGCCGTCGGTGTCGCTGGGCCTGTCGCAAGCTGCGTCGGCCCAGAGACCCCGGCGGCAAGGGGCGACGACATCGCCGGCTGCGGACCGGAGCAGCCAAGCCGGTGGCCGCGCCCTCGACTTTGTGCCTTGCTTCCATCAGGGCACTTGCACTGTGGCGGCATGTCGGTGCGCTCGCGCCGACATCCCCTGCGAAAAGTATTGCGGCTGTGCGCGCCTCCGGTGGGCGTCTGTCGACCCCAGTGTGCCTCCGGCTGCCTCATCCACCCTCGCCGCCGCAAAGAGGACACCTGTGGACGCAGTGGTGGAGCACGAGGCGAAGGCGCAGCCAAGTGGCGGCGACAGCTTCGAGGTAGACAACGGCAGCAGCGGTTCGGCGACGCACGACGACGCGTTGACGGCGTACCAGCCGTCGTCATCGCCAAGCGATAGCGAAAGCACCGCGGACGAGGACGAGGTCGCGGAGTCGGTGTCCTTCGGGGCGCCGTCGCCACTCGACATCGACAGCTCCGTGAGGGAGGAGGTCGCGGTCGCGGCACAGAAGACGGCGACGTCACCAATCGACGTCGACGGCTTGGACGAAGAGGAGGACGCGATGGCGACACACCGGCGGGCGGCGCCGCCAATCGACGTCGACGGGTTGGAGGAGGAGGTCCTGATGGCCGCACACAAGGCACCGAAGTCGCCAATCAACGTCGACGGCTCCGAGGAAGAGGAGGTCGCGGTGGCGGCGCACAAGGCGGTGACGTCGCCAATCGACGTCGACGGCTCCGAGGAAGAGGAGGACGCGATGGCGACACACCAGCGGGCGCCGCCAATCGACGTCGACGGGTTGGAGGAGGAGGACGACAGCTGGGGCTGGGAGGTACCTGGATCGACTCCTGCCGCGCACTTCTGTATGTCCGGGTCTTCACATGTGGCCAGCGCTCCGGCGCCCGGGTCACGACTGTGCTCACGCCGTGTTTGGTGTGAATGTCCCGCGCCGGGGCGCTGCGCGACAGATGAATGTCCATACTTCGCGTGCGACCGCGAGTGTGACCCTGACGCGTGCTGGTCGTGTGGGGCGCATTGGGACCCGGCGACAGGTGTGGACGGGGAGCAGCCCTTTGGCGGTGTTGGCCGACAGCGCCTGGCCTTGGTTCGCACTGTCGGTGTCCTGGCGGCTGATGACCCAGTAGTCGGCGGCGTCGCTGGCAGCAGGCGCTGCCGGAACGTGCAGCTGCAAGTCGGCCTGCGAGTGCGTCTCGTGTTGGGTCGGTCGGACGCTCACGGCTTTGGCGTGTTTGCCGCCGAGCGGGCGTCTCAGGGGGATTTCGTCGGCGAGTACGTTGGGGAGATGGTACCACACGACGACGCGCACGCCAGAGGGCGTGTTTACGACGCTTTTGGAGTCAGTTATTTGTACACACTCACCCGCTCCCTCGTCCTTGACGCGAGTCGTGTCGGCAGCCGATTGCGGTATGTGAACCACAGCAGGGTGAGAGCCAATCTACAGCCCAAGCTGTTGAGCATCTGCGGGTACATGAGGGTGGGGTTGTTTGCTCTGCGCGACTTATTCCCTGGCGAGGAGCTGTTTTTTGACTACGGGTACGAGGAAGACGGATGGCGTGAGTGACCTTCACTTTATTTCAGAGGGCCTTTGGCCAAGAGTCGAGTAGTCATATGAGGAGGAGGAAACCATTCGAGTAAGGAGGTCTGCCCATAACACCCGCATGGAACAGGCCGGCGAGAAACTCTCTCTCGACGAGGAGGCGATGACCGCGCGGCGCCGAGACCATAGGCACTCGCCGTGTCGGACGCGGCTGGCGCTGTGGCGCGCGGCGGCGTATCGCAGCGACGGCGGGATGAGGGCGGGAGAGGCGCTGGGTGCGCCCACTAGTGGCGACGACAGCACGACGCCGACACCATGCGCACTCGCCGCGTCGGTCGCGGCTGGCGCTGGGGGGCCCGGCAACGTATCGCAGCATCGGCCGGGCGGGGGCGGGAGAAGCGGTGGGTGCACCCACCAGTGGCACCAACCGCGCCCGCCGTCTCCTAGTCAGTCGCTGCCGCCGCTGTGGTGGTCGGCGGCGCGGCCGGGTGTCGGCGGGGGGGGGGCGGGAGAAGCGGAGGGTGCGCCCACCAGTGGCACCAACCGCGCCCGCCGTCTCCTTGTCAGTCGCTGCCGCCGCTGTGGTGGTCGGCGGCGCGGCCGGGTGTCGGTGGGGGGGGGGCGGCAGAAGCGGTGGGTGCGCCTACCAGTGGCAACGGCCGCGCCCGCCGTCTCTTCTGCGGTCGCTGCCGCGGCTCCGCCGCTCATGCCACCGCCGCCACGCGGGCCGCCGACCACCCCCGCGTACGGCTCGAGACCCCCATGGCGCGTGTCGTCCCCCGGTCGCCCGCGTCTCAACGCGCTCACATCCGCGGCCGCTTGACAATCAACTGCCGCCGCGCATCGCCACGCGTGGATGCTGTGAGGTCGTTCGGTGGGCTCGTTGCGTGCGGCCGTGTCGTCCGTGGGGAAACGGTGTGGGAGGATGGTGGATTGTGAGGGCTGCCGCCGGCGATGGATGCACGAACAACTCGAATGGACTCAAATTGTTGCAGAGTCGCGGACGGTGACATGTCCTATGATTCTATTGGACACATCGGCATAATTACATTTATGCAAGTACGTGATTGTATAGTTGACTAATTTCGAACGTGGCGTGAGTCCGACTTTGCCGCCGAGGCCCGGGCAGCGTGCTGGGCGCAACACTCGGCTGACGTGGTCGAGCCAGGGCGCCTGTGCATGTCGGCTGGCGGTGTTGTCTTGTCGCCAGCGCCCGTCTGCTGGAGGTATTGTTGCTCCCCGCTTCTCCGCGCCCTTTGTCTCTGCTCTCCACATCTTTCCCCTTCATCTGAGTGTCGCCCTCCCGTAACGTTGAGATGGCTGCCGCTCCTCCCTCCCCCCCTCCCCCTGACAAACGTGGGTTCGTCGAGAGCCATCTTTGTGCGATGATGCTGTCGGGGATATCGACTTGGGAGCAGCACGTGCGGGGCACTAAGCACCGTCGTCTTCAGGCCGCGACCGAGTCGCCCCCTGCGTCGACCGACCGGACGACGCGTTGGATGTGCCCCCTGTGCGCGGCCCATAATGATGCGGCCACGAGCCTCTTCATGCACGTGAATGGTTCTCGTCATCGCCGCGCCATCGGGCGCCTTCGCGAAGCCGGGCGGCTCGAACAAACCGCCCCTCTCGTCCCGCGTCTTCGGGAAGCTCTGGCGGAGGTGCGGCGCACTGGGGACGACGACGCGCAGTTCGCGGTCCTGTTGCAGGCCGCAGAGGAGGACGCCGGCGTCGAAGGAGGGCGCCTGCAGCACCGAGACGACCATCACCAGAATGGCGGCAATGGCAGCGACAACAACAACAATTACGGCAACAACGTGACCAACGCGGGCGTCCGCCATCGCTCGTACACCGCTGCTGATGCCCGTGGCTCTCCGGCCGCTGCCTCGGCTCCGGCTGCTGGCCCCGGCGCGGGCGTCGCTGGTTGCGGTACTCGAGTGGCTGGTGGTGCCGCGCATGTCGGCAAGCGGGCTTATGACGGTGGAGACGCTGGCGGTGCATCGCAGCGCAGGCGCTTGAGCACCGGGGATGTGGGCGGCCGGTCGCGAAGCGGGGGGATGCGCTACGGGTGTGGCAGTCGGTCGGTGCGGCGGGACGGTGGCGACGCAGGCGGCGCCGACGACGTCGGTGGCTCGCGTGGGTCCAGCTCGTCGGGCGTATTGACGACGTTCATCGTGCCGCCTGGCGCGCGCCCGTGGCTAGAGTGCCCGCGTTGCCTGACTTTGTGTGCGTCTGCGGATGCATTTGTCGACCACGCCTGCAACCCGCCGTCCCTTAAGGGGAAAGGTCCTGCTCGCCCTGCCGATCGAAGTGAGCCTGCCCGCTAGCTGCTTCGTGTGTGTGTGTGGTGTGGGAGCCGGTGTGGGTGTGTGTGTGGTGTGAGATGCCGTCTGGTGGTACCCTACTGCGTAGCTGTTCTCGCCTATGATGTGAGCATGGGATGTCTTTCTGTGTTTTGTTTGCGATTGCAGCTCGTTCGCGTTTGTGTTCTTTCATTGCGTGGTCGGCGCCTTTACTTGCGTGTTGCGCTTTACTCCTGGCAGCCATCCTATCAATACAGTACCATTCGGACGACCGCGCGGGCGCCCCGGCGGCGGTCCGGCGTTGACAGTCCGTGGGGGGGGGGGGCGGGGGGGGGCACATTCCCCCCGCAGCGGCGCTGCCAGCTGCCGTGTCCACAGCAAGGGGGGCCGCCGAAAGGGGCGAGGACGCCCCGTCAAGTCCCCGACGTGGGCGGGACCGACCCGTCACCCCGCGGCGGGCGCCGCGCCGTTCGTGCTGCCGCCGCCGCCGCCAAAGAGGCGGCGACGATCGCCGCCACCGCTGCTGCCGACTCGTGTGCGTCTGCCGGCGCCCGCCCATCGCCTGGACGTTGACAATCGGCGAGCGCTGACTGGGGGGGGGGGGGGAGGGAAAGAAGGGGGGGGGGCTGCCGCAGACGACAGCCGACCAACCACCGGTAGCGGCGGTAACAGCAGCGGCGCGGCAGCGCCTGCTCCCGCCACCGCCGCCGCGCCGCCGCGCCGCCGCCAGCGGCCGCGCACGCCGGCGGCGGCACCGATGGCGCCCCTGAATGAAGCGGCGCCGCCGCCTTACGGACCACCACCGCCCCTAGACCCAGCCCGCAACCCGGCCGGGACAGCCGTCCGGGCCTGGATAGTGGGCGGGGGGGGGGAAGGGCGGCATGAGTGGAGGGCGGGGGCGCCACCGCGCTCAG
>ENA-ORXC01001349-ORXC01001349.1-marine-metagenome-genome-assembly--contig:-NODE-1349-length-14637-cov-8.469093_pt1 | contig 14637 bp, 15 predicted proteins | sample MGYA00237865_ERZ511478 | MGnify/ENA metagenome assembly ERZ511478 | reverse complement strand
TCCAAATCGGCCTCTGCGGGGTCGTGGAGGTCGATTTGGAACTCTTTTGGGACAGTTGGAGTGTGGGATTTTTGGGAAAACGGCTGTACACTGAAAAGCCGGGACAGCAATCCGCACTCGCACACTGCACCTCCTCTACGACACCCGACCTTTTTGCGGGCTTGGCACTCACCAGTGTTGCACCGCCGTGACAGACAAAAAAGGGACTATAACCTCACGCAAGCTCACGCAACGTCACCTCTGCGATGCACACCGGGACCATCTCCACCGGCGGGCGCTCTAGCACAAAGTCACCAAAGATAGTGGCAAACCAACCACTCTCGGCAAACCCAACACCTGGTACGAGCACCTGTACAGCCCACTGCCCACAAAACGAAATCCACCGAAAGCAACGACCGGCCCGCCACTGCAGCACCGCGAGAATGCTCAAGACGCCAGACTGCTCCTTGGCAGTGCCCGCGTCCCACCCAAAGGAGTACGTGTCACCGAACGTCATGGAGGGGTCAAACAGGACCTTGCCAGCGTCCTTAAAAAGAACCAAGTAGGCCCGCGTGCCGCGCCCGGTGTCAAAGCCCAAGCGCCGCAACGAGTGGCTGACGGCGGCGAAGAACGTCGACAGAGCGCAGAGCGGCAGCAGCTAAAGCGACCCAAACCCCATCGGTGTTGCGCTGTGGCAGGTGAGCCAGTCGTCTAGCGTGCGCATGCCGTGCGTGAGAATCCCGCGGACCCCCTTTGGCGTGGTGCCATGCACCAGCAGCACCGGAGGGTCCGCGTGCAGGTCAGCTAAAAACTCAACGGAGGAGGCATACACGCTCTCGTTGATGTACATATTCATGCCGATCGTGCGGCGCCCGAGTGGCTTGTCGTCCTCCAGGTCGTCGCCAGGTTGCACGCTCTCGTCGTCGTCAGCCGCCTCATCTTGTTGGCCGCCGTCGGCGGCGGGGTGCGTGGGGGGGGTGGAGGAGGTGGTGGAGGTGGAGGAGGTGGAGGCGAGGCCGATCGCGTGCAACAAACCCGACCCGTCTCCAAAAGAACGAGCGGGGGAGGTGGGGGGAGAATGAGCGGCAGGGCCTTGGTCATCACAACCCCGTCCTTGGTCCTCGCCCCCAGACACGTAGTCCGCCTCCTCACACTGCACGAGGCCATCTACCGTCGGCTCGTCGGGCATCATGCGCTCTACGAGCGGGATGAGGTCGTCGTCGACCGGAGCGGGGGAGCGGACGAAACTGCCCGCGCCACGCGCCCGCAGCACGCAAAGCAGCGCCTCGAGCGTGGTGGCAGCAAAACCCTGGGCTTTTCTAGCCGGGATTCCGGCATCCGCCAACAAGTCGCGGGCCGACCGAGCCACAAGAGTTTTGGGCCGGCGTTGCCATTGCCCAAAAACCGCGCCGTCCACACAGCGCCAGCCGGAGCTCCGCGCCAATCGAAGGGCGGACGCACATGCCAGCATGATGCTGCGGCACACGCGTCGGGCAAGCGAGGCACGCCCGTGCAGCTTCTTAATGGCGCGCCAGACGTCCTGCGTCTCTTCAGGAACAAGGCGCACCCAAGAAGCCGGTAGACTCGGCGGCCAACTCGCGCCACCAACCGCGTACGGCCCGACGAACATCTCCCCAGCCGGCCCCGTTGGAGCCGGCAAGAAGTGGCGGGAGGGCACGGCGACCTCGCCTCGGCCGGCGGCGCGCTGAACGAGCGCCACCGCGCTGGGTGCCACCGCTGACCCGCGCTCGCCAAGCCACTCGTAGGCACAGCGTAGCGAAGAAAACTGGGGGACCACCACCGGGTGGTGCGCCAGCCGCAGGACGATATTGGTGGGCCACGCCGGCCCACCGCTTCGGCTTACCCTGCAAGATGGGTGGCATCGCGGGGGGTCCGCCCCTCGCGGCGGGCACGACTTGCACATGTCGTCCGGCGCGTGGTAGAGCAGCGCGCCGCAGCACGTCCAGCCGTGCGAGCTCCGCAGCTTCTCGAGCACGTCGCTTGGCAGCGTGGTCGTCAGGCCACAGAGCAGGTCGCCCGCGTGCGACCACAGCAGGTTGTGCAACGAGGTGACCGTCCAGAGCTGCGATGCAGCTGCGGAGATGGTTTTGACCATGACGATCACGGCGTCGCTCATCTCCTTGTGGCTTAAACGGGGACAGCACCGCTCACAGTTGTGCGTCGATACGTGCAGCATCGATTTTTTTCTTGGCTTTGAGTTGATGATTGCATGAAAGTGTAGCCCCTGAATTGCAGCCAGCTTGTCGTTGAGCAGCTTCTGAGCGCCGCCCACATTGTAGCCGCTCGGTAAGTTGTACAACGCGAGCAAGCTGGACATGGAGGTGCGCTGCGCACCCACATCCTCCATCATCTGCTTGATGTCCGAGCCGAGCAAAGCCTGAAAAGCGGCGACACGGTCGCTGCGGGAGGTTGACGCGGCCGCTCCGACGACGCTGCAGGGACATGTTGCACTGCCCATGAATACTTCGGCCAAGGGCTTGGCAACACCTCGCGTCAGCACGTCCCGTAGCGCATCAATGGCGATGCGCACCACCGCCGGTAAGACATCAAAGCGCAGGTAGTACCGCACAGCACTTAGGACGGATGCGCCCCTGCCGCCACCAGCAACGGAGGGGTCGTGGGGGGGCGGCGGCGGCGGCGACGAGAGAAGACAAAGAGGGGGGGGCTCTCCGCCGCCGCCGTCATCGTCTGGTAGTCGAGCGGGCGGCACGGGGGCGCCAACAGCACGGTCAGCGCGCCCGACTCCACCGGACCCGCACAAAACGTCGGCGGCGGCGACATCGCCGCCTCCGTCGACACACCCGGCACCAGCAGCACTTCTGGCACAACTGCCACTGGCACTAACGCCGCCAGCACCCGCGTCGGCACCCCCAGCGCCACCTCCGCACCCGCCGCCGCCGCCACCGCTACCACCGCTGCAACCGTGACCGTCCCCGCCGTGGTCCCCGCGGGTGTTTCGCCAACCGACGACGCTGCCGGCGCCGCCACCGTCGGGGCCCTCCTCGTCATCGGACGGGGCGGGTTTGTTGGTCCGCTTGTCAGTAGTTGCAGAATTGTTGTGCAACTTGTGACCCTTGCGCGGGTTGGCGGGGTGTACGCGTCGAGACCAAAGATGAAGGTCGCCAAACTTTCGCCGGTCCTCTCGGCATAACTTTTCGAGCCTCTTGAGCAGCCGCCGTCTGGCCGCCGCCGTCAGCGCATCACGAGCTTGCTCTGCTTGGAGACGTACGTGGCGGGGAGCGTCAGAAGCGCCCAACACCTGTCCCACCAGCTTGCTGGTGCGTGGGGTGCTCGACACCAGAGGTGTTGGAGCCGCCGACGGCGCGCCACTGGGGGGCTCCGCCGACGGGGAACCGCCGGGGGACGGCACAGGTGACCTCCGCGCGCGAGTTCTGCGCGGCTCCGATGGCGACCTGGACGCCCGCCGTGTGCTTCTCGAGGCGGGAGACGGACCCGGGGTCACCCGTCGCCGAGATGACGGCCGGATCCCAAACCTGCTGTCATTGGAGTCCGCTCCAGACGAGGCAGCCGCAGGTGCATAGGCGCGAAGAGTGGAGTCTGGGGGTGTCATGGAGCGCTCGTGTGGTGAGAGTGGGGAGGGGGGGGAACGTGGCTGGGTCAGGGCAAAGGAACCAATCGGATCATCGTCGTCCATACTGGCCGATCGGGTGGTTGGGAAAGCGTGGTGCACAACGAGCGGGGAGGGATGAAAGGGAGAAGGCAAGACAGCGTGACTGCTTGCGGGACCCCGCGCGGTCGTGGGTCTTGACTGTCCCGTGCGGGCATTGTTGCTGACACTACATGTGGCGTCTAAATCGCGACAAGAGTTTCTTCTGCTGGCATAGATCCCTCGGAGTCGTTGGCAGAGTCGCGGGGAGTCGTTGGTGGAGTCGTTGGGAGTCGTTGGTGGAGTCGTTGGGAGTCGTTGGTGGAGTCGTTGGGAGTCGTTGCGTTCAGCCTGGGATCAGGCATTCACTTATCGCCTCAATTTCGGCATCTAGCCCGCATCGACCAATCGGATCCGTGCGTTCATTGCAACGCCAAACCACCAGACGTCATTATTCCTTCTCGCCCGTCCAGCTTTTCCCAGATCGACAGAAATACGGTCGGCGACAGAGTCGTTGGGAGTCATTGGCAGTCGTTGGGAGCCGTTGGGAGTCGTTGGGAGTCGTTGGTAGAGTCGTTGGTAGAGTCGTTGGGAGTCGTTGCGTGCAGACTCTCAACGTGTCCCTGAAGGTCGAAGGCCTGCTGCTGCATCTGCGCATGCAGGGGTTGAACCCGTTGACCACCTGCGGGCGCACCGAGCTAACGCACGGAGCTGCGCTCTTTCGCATGACCGCTATGATACCTGGTCTTTTATTCATTGGACGTTTGTGTGTTGTTTCCACGCCCTCGGTGACCATGCCGACGAGGAGGGCGAAAAAGACCATCCCCGCCGCCGCGTTGACGCACGACACGGCGCGGAGGAGGTTGCTACTCAGCTCTCTTTGCTGGCGTAGTGAGCGTGGCTCCTAGCATCGAGTGGGCACCGTCAGTGACGTCGATGTCGTCTGGGCATGGGCATGATGCGCACAATGTGGACATCATGTCGATGTCGTGCAAGTAATCGTTCATCACTCAAGATGGGTGTCCCAGATAAAAATCCGATGACCTACAAATGTCTGGCCCCGTAAACGCCGCACCTGCCCTCACGTACCGTTTTAACCACGATTATGCTTCTGCAGACCGTACGCACGATGAAGACGTCGCCACCTCCAGCAACTTCACAGAAAGATGCGGGCAGCCCCGGCGCATGTTCCCATAGTCAAGAAAGCGCCGGGGGACGCCCTCGAACGGCGTAGGGAGCCAAACGGACCGCCAAGAACGTTTTTTTAAGTACTCCCGCAACGTGCAACTAGAAAAACGGACTATTTTTTCGACGTGTGGGTATGGAAAGCACCCTAGACTTAAAAGTCCAGGGAATAGTCTTTCTCCATGGCTGCGACATTCACGAATGTAGATCGACCGGCCTTGTCAGTGCGATCAAGGCCGACTCCGGTGTGCGATCAAGGCCGACTCCGGTGTGCGATCGTCTGCCACGTACGCAAATCGGGTGCCACGTAGGCAGAATGCTATCGCCACAAAGGGTGCCCAGCAGTGGAGAAAGACTGTACGCAGCAGTGGAGCATGTCTGATGCGTGAGGCAAGCTCTGACGTTAGCCAGCAAAACTCACGCACCCCGAGGCATAGTACACCGCGGTGTGGGGCCTCCGTTGAGACCGTGAGCTGGACCACGTCAGCACTGCCGCGGCCCTTGCCGACAACAACAGCCCTGAGGAGGGCGCGAGGGACAAGGCGTTAGCAGAAGAGCTGCCGTGCGCGTTGGTTTCCTTTCGCTCTTTATCTTCACACACAACGCCCGACATCAGCATTCTTGTGGCAGCAAGTCTCATCCCGACGCCGTTCCTCCAGGCGTCGGAGCTGCCGGTGCCGGCCGCTTGCGCGATGACCGGCGAGCACCGCCGGCTGCCGCCACCGGCAGTGAAGGCGGCAGTGGGGGCGGCGGTGGCGGCAATGCTGGCGGTGCTACGGCGGCGGCGCCCGTCACCGCCGTGGAAACCGGGGCGGCGGCGCCCGGCGTGCCTGGGAAGAATCCTCCCCCCGCTGCACCGCCACTCATCATTGCCATCATCGCCATCGGGTTGGACGCCATCGCCGCCGCCATGGGGTTGGTTGCCATCGAAGACGCCATGGCGGAAAACATGTCCGCGGGCGTGGCCGCCGCCGCAGACGCCGCCGTCGCCGGCGTGCCCGCCGCCGCGGTCACCGTGGCCGGCGGTGATGCGTCGCGATTTCCCGCCGCCATCGCCTCTGCCCGCTCCCGTTGCAACGCAATGATGCGATTCTGCTCATCGATTTGCGCCTGCATCTGCTTCATCTGCTGCATGGCACTCATCATCGTCATCATCAGTTGCATCTGTTGCAAGCCGTTGACGTCGGTGGCAGGGGCGGGAGTAGGCGCCGCCGCGGGAGCACCAGGGAAGCCGGGCATGCCCATCATCGCCATCATTGCGGCCATATTAGCAGGTGCCGCCGCCGCGGCAGCGGGGGCGGTGTTCGTTGGCGTTGCTGGCGCAGCCGCGACGCCACTCACGGGGGCGGCCAAAGTGGCAGAAGCGGCAGGGGCTGGAGCCATCACCGCCGCCACAGACGGCACAGCCGCCGCTGCCGTCGCTGCCGCAGCCGGTGGTGTTGCTGCAGGTTGTGATGTTAGCACGGGTGGCGGTAATGGCGCCGCCACTGCCGCAGGTACAGGAGCCGGAGGTGTTGCCGTAGTCGCCGCTGTTGCCTGGCTCGTGCCGCCGCCAGTCACGATGCGGCCGGCAAGCACGACTCCAGAATCGGACGGCCCGCCCGCTGGTGCAGCGCTCTGCGCCTGCGACGCTGTGCCAGCAGTCGTTGTGTTTGCAGAAACAGCAGCAGCAGCCGATGCTGCCGCCGCCGCCGCTGCCGCTGGATTCAACCCGGTCGATGCTAACAACGGGCGCGCGCCTGGCGGAGCAGTTGATGCCACCGGCATCGCGCGAGTCGGCGGGGCGAGGCGCACCGCAGACGCCGCTGGCGGCGCCGGCGGTTGCGGTGCCTCGTCGCCTCCATCATCCTCGTCAATTGCCGAATCGCTGTCGCCGCCACCGGTGTTGCCCCTGTTCGCCAGCGCCGCCGCTGCGCTCGCAGCACTCCAGTCCACATTGGCAAAATAACGCGCCGCCGCCGGCTTAGGCGCGTACCCCGGGGGCACCAGCTCGCCCAGCCGCCCCATCAACTCCTTGACGACCTTGCGGAGCGTCACTTCGGTTAGAGCCGTCGCGCGGCAAATCTCGGCTTGCGTCTTGCGCACGTCCTCCAGCTGGCACGCCACGTGCACCGCCGCTGCTGAAACGGACACGGGATTACGGCGCGTGCAAAGCTTAAGGGTCCCCGCCCGCTCAGCAATGGTCGTCGCCAGGTTGCTGACAGAGGCAGGGAGCTTCAAGCGAGCCGCAAAAGCGGGCATGTGGGCGGCCACAGATGACGGAGCCGCCGACGACGACGCCACCAGCTCCTTGATAGCCAGCTTGTGGTAGCGCTCGAGCTCCCGGGGCTCCACCCCGACCGCCGCAGCCACGTCGGCCAATAGAGGGCAGCGGACGGGCCGGGGGGGATCCGCATGACGTCCAAGTTCCGCAGCCGCTGCGACTGCCGCCGCCATCAATAACTGAGCCTTGGCAGAAAGAGCAGCTATGTTGGCGGCCGCGGACACCTCGGTGGCAGCAACAGCGACGGCAGAGAGTCCCACGGCCTCGCCAGAGGCACCCGCGGTGGCCTCTGCCGACGCCAATGCCACCGCCGCGGACCGGGCAGAGTCCGCTGCAGACGAGGCGGCAGCGGCCAATTGCGATCGCTTCAACGCGTGCAGCCGCGCCTCGGAGCGGCGGCGCTGGCCTGCCACCACAACTGACGCCGCAGCCAGTGCTTCGACTGACTTGTTGCGGAGGCTGGCGTGAGCCGCCACGTGCCGAAACACCCGTACCGCCATATCGACCGTGTCCTTGTCCACGTCGAGCAGCTCGGCCAGCTCAACAATTTGAAAGTAAGCAACCAGCGTATGTCGCGCGTCGCCCGACGCGGCAGGGCCCGACGCCGGCGGCGCGCTTTTGGCCCGAGCAGGCGACGCGGCCGCGGCCTTGGCCTCCCGGCCATCCTCATCCTGCTCATCGTCGGCTGACGTACCCGAGCGGGCGCCGCTGGCAGACGCAGTCGCCCCGCCATTTATGGCAGCGGCCGCCGCCGCCGCAGCCGCTGCCGCCCCCGCGTTGGCTTTAGACGACTTCGGCAGTGGCCGCCCAGGCGCGCGGCCGTTGTAGCCGACATAGCTTGAGTAGATGGCGGGCCCAATCTGCCGCTCCAGCTCCGCCAATGCTCCAGACACGCTCCGGGCGGTCGATGCAAACACCGGCTCCCGTGTTGGTGACAGCAGCCGAAACGCGGTGATGAGGCCAGGCGTGGAATACGGGTCGTCGTCGTCCGCATCAATGTTCTCCTCATCCACAGCATTGTCCACCATTGCCGTACCGCCTTCGTTCTGTATAGAAAAGAAGTTAAAACACGAAATCATGAGTCCAACGAAGCGGTACAAAACGACAATGACAGGCAACAAGAAAATAAAATCGTCCAGAGTAGACAGAAGGTACTGGTCAGCCCACGTCCCGGTCATCAGAGCCACAACATCAACACGACCTGTTGCCACTACAGGTCTCGTAGTCATTCTCTCAGCACACAATGATCCCCCCCACACTCCACAAACTCACAGGCCCCAAGCAATCTGGCGTCACCACGCAGTGCAGTTCTTCAGGCTGCAGCGGCCCCGCGTATTCAAACAGGTCGTTCATGCGCTCTTCCAGCATCGTTAAGCATTCTGTGCATTGTACAGTGCGATTGATGCCACTGTCGTTGAATGACAGAAAAATAGCACAAATGCAGGGCGTCAGCGAACGAAAAAATCGAGAGAACGAACAAGACGAACGGGAAGAAAGGGTAACAACCGTTAGGGTTCGCACATCCCCGTCACACGACACAATCACACCACCACCTTGATGGGTGCAAGCCTGGTCCGGGCCAAGTGGCTACTGCCCCACCGCGGATGTCGTGGCAATAGACATGCTCTGCTGGTATGCGCCGCACGTACGACGCCAGCACAAGAAATGCATGCCACGCAAGCACCAATAAAAAAAGTAGCAAAGAAAAAAAAACGTACTTGCGACGGAGGCGCTCGCAGCCACAATTAAAGCAGCTTGACACCGACCCGAAAAATACGCCCTTCCCCGCCCGCCCATCAGCTCCCATCGACGCCACCACCACTGTGGGCGCGGCAGGGACTGCGTCGACAGCCGCAACCGCCGCAACGGCGGCCGCGCCAACCCCCGCCGCAATGGTCTTGGACAAGTCCTCCGCCGCTGCTGTGGCCATCCCTGGCGGCGCGGTGGCCGCCATCATCCAGGAGAGGAGGAGGCACGCAGCCGTGGGCGTCGGCGAGCACGCAAGGCACGACGTCGGTAGTCCGGCTTCTGGCGAAGAACAGCAAACGGAGACGACGGTGGATGCACGGCTTGAAGGGGGCAGCCGCGCTTGGCGCCACCTCGGGCACAGGCAGGGATGAGGGCCAAGCCCACGGGCCGCCTCGCTGGATGGTGCTCGTCGTTGGAGGCGGCCGAGTTAGCGTTGCCAGACGCAGGACCACATCGATGGTAGCACCCCTTCGCATTGGCGCAGATTCGTTCGACTTATTGCTCAGGCTAGAATTGTTTCAAGATGGAATCCATCGAGGCGAGTTAGCGATGAAATCGGGCCTCCATAGTGGCGCCCCCCCGAAACCGTGGGCTTCCAGCAGAGCCGTCGAAGCCAAGGACGGAGGGAAGGCCCGTCGTCGAGTCACAAGCACCTTGACCTTCTTCACGGATCCGCGACGTCCACTCGCGCCGCCATCGTACCGCATCCGGTGCAAGCGCTCTCGTCTTCGCCACCCTTACGCTTCTTCTTATTTTCTTCCTGCTCCCCGCTGCGCCATCTCCTGTCTTCTCCCCTGCCCTCCGTGCCCGCAGACGCCATGGATGCTGCGGTTGCGGCCGAAGCGTCGGGCCGCGCTGTCATGGAGGCGCGGGCACGGGCACCCCCCCCTTCGACCTCTGTAGTCACCTGTGTGGCCTGCCGCGTGCGGCTGCACGGCCCCGAGACACGCCGCACGCATTATTTGTCCGACTGGCACCGGATGAACATCAAGCGCAAGCTCGCCGGGCTAATGCCTCTCCCCGCCGACGAATATGCGCGGCGGGTGGACGCACTGGCTTCCGCGGCAGGGGGTGGTGATGCTGCAATTCGTGAGGCTGGCGGCGGCGGTAACAGCCGTGGCAGCGACGACTTGCCACCGACCGGCGTGGTGATGACGCCCACCGGCGCATTTTGCAACATTTGTTCTAAGCGCTTCTCGTCGACCAAGGCGGCGGAGAACCACCTCAACTCTCGGCGGCACATTGACAAGGCGCGGGATGCGGAGGTGGAGGGTGCGGCAGGCCGCAGGTCGGGGTCGGGGACAAGTGCCGCCGTCGATGCCGGCGCTCATGTCGGTGTGGAGGCCAATGTTCAGGAGGACGAAGACGATATGGAGCTTGAGGCGCGCCTTGAAGATGGCGGTACGCCCTTCCCGCCGACTACTTGCGTCTTTGACGGCAAGGCGTGTGCGTCTGTCGAGGCCAACCTGGCGCACATGGCGTCTGTACATGGCTTTTTTATGCCCTACATTGAGCACCTTGTCGACGCACCCGGCCTGCTTGCCTACCTTGGCGAGAAGGTCGGACTCGGCTATGCTTGTGTTGCGTGCGACCGGCCCTTCACAAGCGTTGAGGCGGTGCAGCGGCATATGGTTGACAAGGCTCACATGCGGATGGTCGATGACGACGAGCGATGGGTAGACGAGTACGCGCCCTTCTTCACGGTCGACGGCGATGAGGAGGAAGAGGCTGACGCCGCTGCCGACGAGGAGGATGGCGAGTGGGAGGAGGTGGAAGACGATGGGGAGGCCGCGGAGCTGCTCGAAGCCGCGGGCTTGTCGGTGAAAGCAACGACCACGTCGGGGGTGGCGGCGGTTGTGCAGCTCGCTGGTGGCGGCCGAGCGGCGGGCCGGCAAGTCGTCGCCACCGCTGATGCGGCAGACCCGCCTTTCCGCGGCGGTGACGACGTCGGGGAGGTGATGGACAAGATCACATCCTCGCTCGTCCTGCCGAACGGCAGGGTGCTCGGCCACCGGGACTTGGCGCGCTACTACAAGCAACGCCCTGCGCCAGCAGAGTCGCGCGACGCGGCTATTGCCCGCCGCACTATGCGCTCGTCAGTTCTCAACAATTACCAGCGCCTCGGCTGGGCGGGGCCGGCCACGTCCAAGGTCGCTGCCAAGGATCAACGGATGCAGCTGCTGCGGTTCAAGCGGGACCACCTGCGCGTCGGGCAGTCGAACTACTACACGCGCAAGGCGGCCATTCGGCCACAGTTGGGGGTGCTCAACTCTGGTTACCGGCCGTAGAGGGGGTCTCTGGGAGTGCTCCAATTGTGTACATGGACGCATCTTCTTTGTTCTTTCTTTGTACGCCGATTTGTCGGGGATCGTTACTGTAGTCGGCACCGGTGTCCTATCTTGTCCTGGCGTCTGAGCAGAAAAATACAGTCTGTAAGTGACTGAGCCACCTGGGTAATTGATGAGGGAGTTGCTGCGTCGACGTCCTCGACGCCAGTGCGGAGCGCCGCGTCCTCACCAGCAACTTCCCTGCCGCCGTCGTACTGTAGCTCCTTGTTGCAATACGTACCGCTCCTTCCCGTTCCCTTTTCCCCACTGTTCTTCATTCGCTCCCTTCGCTACGTTTTTGTTCTTTCTTGAGACGGCGTACGGTACTCCCGTGTTCCTTCACATTCTTCAACTGCCTCACTGTTCTTCCCGGCTGCCACCATTACAATGGTTTCCCCAACGCTCCCCCAATCCCGCCTTGTCGTGCAGCTGATGCGTTCGGTCGTCAAAACGCCCGCGTCCGTTAAAGCTACGGTGCGGGCGATGGGCCTTCGCCGCACATACCAGTCGGTCGTCCTCCCAGACGGGCCGACCACGTGGGGGCAAATCACTAAGGTCAGCTACCTGGTCGACGTCCGCCGCGTCGGCGTTGACGAGGTCGATGCCAGGATCGCGGGGCGCCGAGGGAGGAACCACGAACGAAGAATCGTTGTCCGACTCCTCAGCGGGACCCCGTGTGATCACTGATTTTTTTTGTTCTTTACATCTGTCCAAAGGATTGCTCTAGGGCTGCGAGCGATCGCCCCCACGCCGCACGCCTCGCAGCGCCATGCCCCACACGGCGCTGCAGCGCAAATAAAAACACACTCGCCCTAAACAAGAGCTTGACGGCCACCCACGCAGGCCGTGTTGGTCTTCCATGACGCGCCCGCCCATTGCGCGTCCGTCGCCACCGCCGCGCAGCGGGCAGCGACGTCGCCCCACCCCTACATCCAGTTGGCCAACCGGCGGAGCGCGCAACGTGACGACAGTGGCGTCGGGTCGCGACGGACCGAGCAACCGCTGTGGAGTGAGGCATCCTCGAGCAGGTGGGGCGGCACGAAGCCCGCTGAACCGACCGGCGCGGTGTCGTCATCGTCCTCGTCCTCGTCCTCGTCGTACGAACCGCTGTCATCGTCGTCACCATCGATGTCGCCCCTCCAATCAACGCTCACCCCGCCCACCGCCAAGGGGACGGGGGCAGCATTCGACGCGGTAGCGGCCGTCGATGGGCGGCCACCGCCGCCCCGCGCTAACAGTTCATCGAAGCTCCAGCTCTGGGGCAATGGGGTTGCCGACCAGCGGCTGCCGTGCGCTTGTTGCCTCACCGAAGACGGGGAGGTCGGGGGCAAGCGACGGCCGCTAAGGCGGCCGCAGCGGCCACCCGCCGCAGCTGGCCCGCCATCCGCGTCGGCGTCGATACCGCCTGCCGACGCGCCTGCGGCAGCAACAGCGGCTGTCGCCGCGTCCAACCCCGACCGCTTCTCGCGAACGGTGACGGCGGTACCCCATTGGGAGGGTGCCGCCCCCCAGCCAACCGGGCAAGTGGCCAGGCGGGCGCCACCAGCTGTCGCTCCAACCGTGGGTTGCCGTCCAGCAATGCACATGGGCGCCGACGTGGCGTGGGAGTAGCCTGTCGCGTGGGCGTACCTCGCCGGGGGGGCGGGGGAGGGCTCTGTCGGCGGCGACGCGACGAGCGCATGAGCTAGGGGAGAGCGCGCCTCCATGGTCCCGTCCGTGCGGAGGAGCGACGGGAAGGGGCGTATGGCGCGGGGAACAAGTCAAAGCAGGGCAATGGTGAGGAAGGGGAATGCGGAAGAGGGTGGGGGAGATGGAAGGAAGGGTCAAGGACGATGCGGGTGGCCGTGGTCGTCGTCTGGGGGCTTCGGTTGCGGTCGGAACTGGACGACGGCGACGCGCGGCGGGGGGAGGTGGAAAAGAGTGCCGCTGGGTGGCGTTCGGCGCTGTGAACTGAGCAGCAGCTGGGGGGTCCTTGGGGGCTCGGGAGCATCGACCAGCTCGGGCCCGCAGTCGTGCGGCACACCCAAAAACCGGCGTCTGGGCCCAACCCGAGCGACGACGGCGGCGCAGACAGGAGCTCACTTGGCGAACGCCCTGGAACAGAGACGAGAGGCGCCCAAAATTCATGCCGTCGGTGGCAAGCAGGTCCTCGCTGGCAGGCGACGATGCGTCAATCCGTCAAAGGGGGGGCCAGGAGAGGGGGTCTGGCCTGTGGCCCGGCTGCAAGACCAGAATTTTTTTTCGCCCGCGACGAATATCTGTTGGCGTGCCTCATGCAAGGTCATAAATGCCGCTCCGAGCGGGGCATTGTTCACGCCGTGGGAGGGCCTCCTCGTGGTGCGGCACTGCTGGCAATTGAATCTAGCCAATCGATGGGCGGGATGGTGGCCCGAGGCCCGAGACGATGCGTGGCAGCCAGCTGACCCGTCCCTGGTCACAAACGACGGGGGTCGGAGGGACGGAGAGTAGAATGGACCCACGCCAGCAAAAAATGAAAGCAGGTGACTCAGCCGGGCCAGCACACTGCCAGCAAGAATATTCAAACGAGGGTCTGTCGGGCTCGCCAAGTTTGCTTGGGCCCACACCCGGCGGCCGACACGGACGTCCGTGCGCTGGAGATGTGGTCCGATGGAGGTGGACGGCACAGGCCACCAGGGGCCGCCTGCATGGCCGTGCCTCGGAGATTGGGAAATCTCGGTTGAGCCAGGCTTCGAAACAGCACCTACGGTTGGTCGTCGACGGGCGTGGGCACGCCCCACTCGGTGCTGCAGAGGGATTCCGACCCCTGTCCAGCACCCACCTTGCAGGCAGAGCCGCTGGCTCCACTGGGTCGCTCGTGGTTGCGCCCGGGCTGCACTGTCACTTACGGCCTGGCCAGGATGAGAGCTCCTCCGGGGCAAACATCGAAATCTGACCGGCTCGCAGGACTGTCAGTGGCCCGACCTCACAGAGTGACTACCTGTGCAGGACAGGACCATCACCCTGCAACACGTGGCATCACGATACGCAGAGCAAGCAGGATACGCAGCCATAGGCGATGCCGGGCTGGGGGAAAATCATGAGGAGGAGCGTGGCAGGAGCTAGAAGCTTCTCACCGTGTTGTCAGCCTCCATTCATTGGTCCAGCGAACATCGCGAGTGCCAGCGTTCGCGATGTTCGCTGGACCATGCTGTAGCTTCTAATTCAGTGCCAGAATCGAGGACAGAGTGTAATGACACAAAATAGAACAACTCTTTAGGTCGGCTGTATCTGTTTGTCAGACAACACAGGTCAACAGAGTGATTTGGCATGTAATCTGACGGTTCCTTTCGACGGTATCTCGACCATAGCTGAGTGAATCTACGATTCCGGCCACTGTCAGCCATGTTGTCAACCTCGCGCACGGCGTGATGGGGGGCCTTGGTAGTGGCCAATGACGGGCCGCGGCGGCACGCCCAGTTAAGGGCGGACATTCGGATGCGGACACGTTGCATCATTACAGCGTACACGTGAAACCCGTACCGTCT
>ENA-ORXC01001347-ORXC01001347.1-marine-metagenome-genome-assembly--contig:-NODE-1347-length-14656-cov-61.499486_pt1 | contig 14656 bp, 11 predicted proteins | sample MGYA00237865_ERZ511478 | MGnify/ENA metagenome assembly ERZ511478 | reverse complement strand
TCAAAGTTAGTCTTTACAAATATGAGGTCGGGACACAGTTTTCGCGCAAGCGCACCCGCCATAGCAGACCGCACGCCATACTTACGAGCCTCATAACTCGCTGCACTTACCACACCACGCTCACCACCGCCACCTACAGCAATAGCTTTACCTCGTAAATCTGGGTTGTCCAGCTGCTCTACAGATGCATAAAATGCATCCATATCTACGTGAATTATCTTTTTTATAGGCAGCTCAGACATTGTATGCAAGTTACAAAGTACTCAGAAGGTTTTGTACTATAAATCGTAACTTTGAGTATGTCTAAAACAGCAATCATACTCGGCGCCACAGGTCTTACTGGCGGACTTTTAACAGAGTTACTCATAAAAGACCCAGCATTTTCTAAAGTGAAAATCTTTACAAGGCGGCCTATCTCTTTTACACACGAGAAAGTAGAAGAGATTATTTGTGATTTACTAGACACGAGTACCTTCAAGGAGCAATTTACAGGTGATATTATTTTTTGCTGCATAGGCACAACGAAAGCCCAAACGCCAGATAGGGAGAAATATAAAGCTATAGACTACGGCATCCCGATTGAAACGGCACAACTAGCAAAGCAACAAGGGATAGCAAGTTATATGGTCATTTCTTCTGCGGGAACTTCGGCTAAGAGTCCGTTTTTCTATGTGCGTACAAAAGGTGAGATGGAGCGCGACTTGAGTAAGGTGGGAATTGAGAACACCTACATTCTTAAACCTGCTTTTATAAATGGTCGCCCAGATGACGCTCGCAAAGGCGAGAAAGCTCTTAAAATGATGATGGCCGTTATGGACTTCTTTATGGTGGGACCGCTCAAAAAGTGGAAGTCTACACAAGCAAAAGATATTGCTAGAGCAATGGCACAGCTTGCAAAACAAACAGTAACCCACACAGACATCACAAATATTGAGATTAAAGAACTAAGCAGTGCCTACCACGTTTAACCACATCACCGTTCCCTCCCAAGACCTTAAAGCGGCGATTGCGTTTTATACAGGCATTGGTATGGAACTTATTGAGCACGAGCCTCAGCATCACGCACATTTTGAAAATAAAGAGCACGAAGTCATTTTTACAGCTTATTATAATCTCAAACTTCCAGAACAACCCGTAACCGTTTACTTTGAAACAGACGGTATTGAGGTGTTTGAATTACGCTTTCGCGAAAGCGTACTCATCCCCACCATATACAGAGACTGGGGTGGCAAGGACTTAACACTACAAGATCCCGATGGGAATAATGTGGTGCTTTACCAAAAGGACACACCTACGACCATAACTCCCTGGCAAAAATAAACGCTATGAACCTCAACCAAATCACCGTACCGTCACTAGATCTTGTAACTTCCATTGCTTTTTATGAGCAACTAGGATTGCGTCTCATTGTAAAAGCCTTGCCACATTATGCACGCTTTGAGTGCCCAGAGGGAGATGCTACGTTTTCTATACATCTTGTAGATGAGCTACCTGCAGGTGCTGGAGTTACGGTATATTTTGAAACAGAGCGTTTAGAGCAAGAAGTGGCACGATTACAAGGGGAGAATGTTACTTTTGACCTATTGCCCACAGACCAGTCGTGGTTGTGGCGAGAGGCAAGACTTAAGGATCCAGATGGAAATCAAATTATTCTTTACTACGCTGGTGATAATCGCAAAAATCCGCCGTGGCGCATTAACTAAAGGCTAGATATAACAGCAACATTATGTTAGAAATAGAACGAAAATTCCTAGTAACCTCAGCGGCTTTTAAAGAAGTTGCTCAAAAGGCAACTCGTATTACCCAAGGCTATCTAAGCACAGATCCTGAGCGAACTGTAAGAGTGCGCATTAAAGGCGAGAAAGGCTTTCTTACCATTAAAGGAAAATCAAACGATAGCGGTACTACGCGCGTAGAAGTAGAAGAAGAAATCGCAGTAGACAAGGCGCAAACGCTTCTATCACTTTGCCTTCCCGGAGTTATAGATAAAACACGTTACGAGTATACCGCAGGTAATCACACTTGGGAAATAGATGAATTTTATGGAGATAACGAAGGACTAACCATCGCCGAAATAGAACTCAACGCTGAAGAAGAAGATTTTACAACACCAGAATGGATAGGCAGCGAAGTGACTGGAGATAACAAATATTACAACTCGCAGCTATCTGAGAATCCTTTTAAGGATTGGTAAAAGTTATTTTTCTTACCCCCTAGAAACCTCAATTTGTTTCTTGATTTCATTACCCGCTGCATCTACTACAGTGAGTGTATAATTTCCTACTTCTGGCGTAACAGCTAGCTCGTGAAAATCTTCTGTAGCTCCTATAAACTCATTATCTAGATACCAGAAAATCTTAGTCTCAGGGTTACGGTGAGAGACTTTAAACACGACATCGTTTACTGCTGCATCAAAATCCTTGGGAAGAATAACACCTTCATTATTTTTAGGATACATAAACGCCATAGGCATTTCTCCAGAAAAGCTACAATCTGGATGGTACGGTGGCAATTCTTTATAATCTGGATGCTTGCTTGCATAATAATACTCCATCGTAGCAGGTAGCGTAAAATAGGTGACAGCCGTCATCTCATCAAGCTCATAACAATCTGAGTTTACTAGATATTCCTTATTTGCAGAGAGGTACATTTGCTTGTGATATGAGCACGAAGCAGTATGCTCCCCAGCGTGAGGAATTTGCTCTTTACGTGTTTCTACACAATATGGACTCGCTTTCATTCCGCTTTTTGTGCAAACCGTGGTCTCCACGAGTGCATCGTATGGAGTGTCAAACCAAGAGCCATTTACTGGCAAGCTACGCAACACATCAAAAAACAGTGGCGCTGCTGCTTGTATTCCCGTAATCCCTGGTCTTCCTTCTCCATCTGCATTACCTACCCACACTCCTATTGCATATTGAGGCGTAACCCCTACTGCCCACGCATCTTTAAAACCAAAACTCGTCCCTGTTTTCCAAGCCACAGGCTGGGCATCTTCATAAAACTGCCAGTTTTCTTCGCCGCTTGGTCTATTTACAGTTTGCAGTGTCTCAAGCGTTTTATAAATCGCTCCCGCCGAAAATATCTCGGGCTCACTTTGCAAGGGGACACTCTTTTTTACAGAAGCCTGATCATCTCTTTTGACATAGCGATAATCGCTAAAAGACTCCAAAGTATACTCACTGCTAGACCTATTAAATGTGTTAAGGGTGTTTGCCATCCCTGCATAGGTTTTTGTCAACTCAAAAAGACTGCTCTCTGCACCTCCTAATATCATTGCAAGTCCGTAGTGAGAGGCTGGTTTATCTATACCTCCCATATGCATCTCTTGTACATTTTTATAAAACTTGTCAAGCCCGTACTCACGTAGTAATCGCACTGCAGGTACATTAAGCGATTTTGCAAGAGCCACATCTGCAGCTACTACGCCTTGATACTCGTTGTCAAAATTTTGTGGTCTATACGTATTGATACTTGTAGGTATATCTGGGACTAATGTTTGTGGCAGTATGAGTCCCTCATCTAGCATTCCCGCATAAAGCAAAGGCTTTAACGTGCTTCCTGTGCTGCGGTATTTTGTGATAATATCTACATCTTTTTGGTGTGCTGCATCTGTTGGTGCGTTTCCTACATAGCCTACAACCTCTTTTGTATTTACATCCATAACCACTATCGCTAGGTTGTAAATTTCATTTTGCTTTAACAGGCCATAATGCTCTTTGGCAAGTCTATTGAGGTCTCGCTGTATAGGAAGTTGTACCGTGGTTTGAACTCTTTTTCCACGAGATTCTTTAGTAATTCTATCAACTAGATGAGGAGCAATTTGTGGTAATGGATAGGGTTTTCCGGGTAGTTTTTCTAGCAGCGATAGCTCGTAGGTAGTTTTGTCTATTTCTCCTGTTTCCCAAAGTTTTTTAAGGAGGTTGTTACGCTTTCGCGAAAGCGTAATCTCATTTTTACCCGGTCGCACCATACTAGGATTGTTAGGTAATACTGCCAGTGCCGCCATTTGCCCCCAACTTAACTGTGACGCCGGGAGTCCAAAATATCTCCAAGCGGCAGTTTCTAACCCTACGACGTTACCGCCAAAGGGCGCATAGGTAGCATACATACCAAGAATTTCATCTTTTGAATAGCCTGCCTCGAGACGTGTAGCTTTTATAAGTTCGACTACTTTTTCTGTATAGGAGCGTTGTTTTCCTTTTCTAGAAAGTCTAATTACTTGTTGTGTAATGGTGCTCCCGCCACGACGCTTATCTGTAGTGATATTACCCCATATTGCTTTTCCCATCGCCACGGGATTAAATCCTGGATGGGTATAAAAATACTCATCTTCAAATAACAGAATACACTTTTCAAACTTATGAGGAACACTATCTAATGCCGGAAAACGCCATTGCCCGTCACTAGCAATGCGGGCGCCCAGCAACTCACCACTCGCACTCTCAACCACGGTAGCGTGAGGATCTTTAAAAACCTGCTGCGGTATAGAAAAAGCCCAGTACAACATAAATAACACCACAAGTATAAACTTGAATTTATGGCGCTTTATGATATGTAGGAGGCGGCTGTACATCGCTGTTAGTTCTTAACTTTTATCCAAGCACCTTTTGATCTGGCATAATAAGTCGCATCATACATAGCCTCTACCTGAGTACCTGGTAAATAGTAATCACCTAAGTAACTCGCATTAAGACGAACCGTAAATGTTCTTGTGCTGGTCTTACCCATATCAAAATAAAACTGCACACGATCGTCTCTTATATCTGTATATCGAGCACTTCCTGCTGTACCTCCCTGAGCATCTGTAAAACGTGTATTCACAATCTCCCAACCGCTTGGGAAGATTTGTGTAAGCGCGACATTATCTACATAATCTCTGCTCGTATTACTCACCGTAATTTTTGCGGTAAACTCTTCTCCCTGCTGGAGATTATTGATAGACATCACTTCACCAGCGAGGTTATAAAAGGTTGTTTTAACCTGTAGGTTTTTTTGATCTACAAGCTCTTTGCCTAATGGTAACTTACCACTTTGCACAAGGCGTATGAACACGGTACTATTTTTAGCATTTTTTATAATAATCTCATTTGCTCCGTCTTGCGTTTTTATGTCACGTAGAGCGATAGCTTGTTGTGTATCTACACTGTACTCTTTTCCATCTTTTGTATAAGAGAACTGCATTGCTTTACCTCCGTTCTTTACAACCATTTTTGCCATAGCCAGCAGTGCATAACTGGTTTCTTGAGTACTTAACCACCTGTCTGAAGCTAGCGTTTTGGCTATACTTACAGCAAGTTCTTTTTGCTTGCTATCATTAAGAAGCACCATCGTTTCTAGCGCCATTGCCCTGTTGCGATATACCGAGCCATAGGTATGGTAGTCATACTTTTTAGGAGTAAAATCAATATTTGCCGTAGCGGTAAGTTGGCCAGCTACTTTGTCTTGACCTGCTAGTGCATAAGCTCCCGCAAGCCTCCAGGTTGCTTCATTACTTAAATTTGTATTCTCACGAAGACGGTTCATCGCTGCAAGGTCGGGTTGTCCCGCAAGTGCGAGCGTATATAAGCGATATGCTTGTACTAGCGTTGCATTATAACTTTGTTGTCCAGATCTCCACTCACGAGCCTCCTTTTTCTGAAAACGTAACCAGTTATTCATAAAAGTGAGCGGTAATGCATATCCCTTTTTCTGGGCTTCTATCATAAAGTGTCCAGCATAGGTGGTACCCCATAGGTCTGCTTCTATCTCTCCCTGCCAGTAACCTAGACCTCCGTCTGTGTTTTGGAAACGGCCTAGCCTCGCAATACCGTCTTTAATATGCTGTTGCGCATCCCGTTTTTGCTCATACGTAAGATCAAAAACATCATCTAAAAACAGTTGCGGAAAAACTCCAGAGGTAGTTTGCTCTACACAGCCGTGTGGGTAACGTATTAAATACTGCATACGCTTAGTAAAATCCATAGGCGGTAATGTCGAAAACTCCAAAGCGCTTTCATTAGTCCCTGCTACACCATACGTCTCATAATCAATAGTAAGGTTACTGCTAGGGTCTAGTTCGTAATCGGTTACTTTTTGAGTAATAGGATTCGGGTTTTCTACGTCTATCTCAACATCATAGGTTGCACGCTCCCCGTGACCTTCTACAATAATTTGTACGGTTTGCACTCCTGTAGCAGCTTGTACATCAAACTCAAAAGGAACTATTTTTTCTCCCACTTGCGTGAAATTTACCGTTTTTACATTCCCTTCAGATGCTTTAAAAGCTTCAGATGTTTTGACGGTAATCTTAGCCTGCTTGATGTTCTTTTCCATTGCAAACACTGTTACTGGTAAAGTCACGTGTTCTCCCGGAGATAACTTTCGCGGAAGCGAACCTAAAACCATAAGCGGTTTACGCACAGGTACTGTCTTTTCTACAGATCCATAGGCGCTTTTTGTGGCATCTCCAGCAATTACCATTGCTCTCACAGAGCCTACGTAGTTAGGCATTGTTACCGTGTGTGACTTTGTTTCGTTTTCGCTTAAAGCGAAAGGGCCCAAATATGTAACTACAGGCTTAAAGCGTTCTGCCTTTCTATTTTTGGCAGCGCTCGCAGCATCACCACCTCCTATTGCATAAATATTATCTACACTGCCAGAATATGCACCTATCACATAATCATACATATCAAAAGACTTCACACCTAGTGCTTCTCTGCTATAAAAATGCTTATGGATTTTTGGTGTTTGAAATCTTGTAAGATCCAGCAAGCCATCATCTACCACAGCGATGGTGTAGGTCATCTGTTTATTATTTTTTTCTGTGATTTTGATGGTATATGGCTCTTCTGGCTTTAATACATCTGGCATAGTGATCACCGGTTCTAACACTGTTTGTCTATCTTTTACCATCAAAGGAATTACACCATAAAGCCTAATAGGAAGGTCGTTTACAGATTGTTTATGAGGTTGTAATAGCGAAATATTCACATACACATTAGGCGCCATTGCGGAGGTAACAGGTATAGAAAAATTGGTTTTACCTTGCTGGGTTTCTACCCAATAACTCTCGAGTACTTTTGTACCATTTTCAATACTCACAAGCGCTCTACCTCCCGCCGAAGATGGGAATGTAATGGTGGCATTATCTCCCACACTATACTCATCCTTATCTGCCGAAAACACGAGCATCTTTGCACTTTCTGAGTCCCTTTGAAAACCACCCCAATTTCTATAAAAATATGCGATACGGCCTGTAGCGTGACCGCTTTCTGGGTCTATAACACGTATAAGATAACGCCCGCTTTCCTTCTCCGGAATATTGATATTAAAACTTGTTTTTCCGTTAGAACCAGAAGTGACTGTAAAGTCTTGTACAGGTGTATGTACAGTGCTTGTTTCATAACTAGAGTAATTATCGCTACTCCTGTTCCACCACCAGCGCCAAGACATTTTAAATACTTTTATTTGAAGCTTACGACCCGCAGCTGGTGCTCCTTGAGCATTTGTAGTAGCCAGGTCAAACTCTATATTTTGATCTGTGTAATAACTGCCGTAAGCACGACTTTTTGGAGCTCGCAGACCTACAAAGTGATCAAACGGTGCGACATCCTTACTTACCACATCTAGAGAGAAGTCACCTCCTCCCTCATAGGCTTTTGTAACAAACGTTGCCTTGAGCATACCCGGTGCTCGCTTACTCAAATCTATTTTTTTATTAATCTTTATGTTGCCTTCATTATCCAGAGTGCCGTCTAGCACATCCATACTAACCTCATCAAACTCCCTAATTGGGTCATAAAAATTATATCCAGGAAACTTGCTAAACCCGCTACTTGACTTGCGTATAGTAACGTCTGTTTTAATTTTCAAATTTCTGGCAGGCGCTCCGTGTAACCATTTTACAGTGGCATCACCCATAAGATTTCCGCTTGCTTGTAGTATCTCATCTTTAAAAGTGAGATCTACTTTGAGGCGATTAGGTTTTATGGTTTCTACTTTGAGCGTTTTGTTAAATGTGGCACCTCCCACAGAGATGGTAGCATTATAGTTACCCGTAGGAGCGTCCTGCTCTGTAGGAACCGGGAAATAATAAAAGTTATTAAGCGCTTGGTTCCCATTTTGAGATCCTCTTTTTGATCCAGACGCTACCTTTCTATACATAAGTTTACCTCGTGCATCTGTCACTTCCAGCTTTACTGGGTGATCTTTTGGCAGTGGGTTCGCCTTATCATTAAGTGTAAAAGTAAGATGGATGGTATCACCAGGGCGGTGCACACCTCTGTCTAAGTAGGTAAAACCTTTAAGTCCTTTCTCAAGTTGATTACCCGCAATATCAAATTTACTCATAGAGAGACTATGCCCATCTTGCAGTTTTAAGTAAGCATAGTTTCCATCTTTTACTGCAACAGCATATACTGGGTAACCATCTGGTGTTACTTGAGCTATTCCAGTCGCATCTGTAGTGACTGTTGCAATGGGTTGCTTTTGGTAATTATATAATGTGATTTTTGTGTTTGCCTCTGGCGTAGTAGTCACAATATCTGATGTTGCAAACAAGTAAGAATTGTCTTTTCCTTTTTTTACAATCACCCCTAGATTACTCCCTAGTAAATTACTATTTACAAATTTTGACTCTTGATAATATGCAGGGTGGCAAGGGTTATCTTCTTGTCTCCAGTCGTACACTTGCTTACGCCATCTATAGATGCGGTTATCCCAGTACTGCTCCTCTCTAGCATCTTCATCTGGACTTTCTGCCTCGGTATATGCATCTTCATAATAGTCCTCATAACTATCTTCTTCTATACTACCAGCAACAGTATCATCACACTCATAAATAGCATAAGAAGGTTTATAGCTTATCTCTACTCTATACAATGCTCCAGGATCTGCCTTAAAAATAGCTGAGAGATCTACCCCGTGAGCTTGCCACTGGCCGGTGTTAAGATCACCTTGTTGTGCAATCTCAATCGTCTTTTTTGCTATGCGCCTACCTACTTTTTTAAGGTTATAACTACTCGTATTATTAAGCGATCCCTCTTGTAAAAACTCGAGTACATTATCTTCATAAATCTTAATCACTCTCACGTCTACGTGTGTAAGATTTACTGCCTCAAAATAGTAAGGAGTACTCGTAGATTTTGGAAGAATAACTCCATTTGTGATAGCCCGTATGGCAGGTTTTATTTGCTCAAAACTTACGGTCTCTTTAAAGGGTTGTTTCAACTTATAATCATCAGTACTTTTTATTCCTTGAAAAACCTCAACCAGTGCATTACCTACTATCTTATTTTCTGGATATACCTGTAGTACATTTCCATTTACCTCAAAACGAAGGTTTCCTGCACGCGCGATTGTCACGAGTCCAGCAAAGTTTTGGTTATCCTTTAATGGGTCAGAAAAATTTATAATCACAGAGGCGTTTGCGCCGCGCTCTTGATGTATGCCTATGATTTTAAAATTATCTTTTCCCGGTATTTGTATGGTGTTCTTACCATTTGTGTCTCTGGCTCCTATAGCTTTACCATCCCAGGCAACCCTAATTTGTGAATCTGCCTTAGTGCGGGAGATGCTATCTATTCTAAATGAATGAAATCTAGACACCCCATCTTTATTAAACCATTTTACAGCTAGTGCATTACCATTTTGAGAGGCGTTTATGAGTTGTTGCGCTTTCGCGAAAGCGATATCATCACTCGCTTCTATTTGTCCTTCTAGATAATTATAATCCTTACTATATGATTGCAAAGCTCCCATCGCTACTTTAAAATCTGGAGTAATGGTCTTGAAGCCAAAAGTAAATTGCTCCTTCCCTGTGTCAAGATCATCATATAGTTTATCAAGCATAAGAGTGACCTCGTATGCCGTGTCTGGTTTGAGAGGCTCTTCTGGTATAAACTCTAAGAGTCTACTGTTATGAAGACTAAGCACTCCAGAAACTTTAGGACGCACTTTGATAATGTCACTAGGTAGCACCTGGTCTACCTCAAACTGCGTGAGTGGCTGTGCAAGCTCCACACGTATAGGGCTCATAACAGACTGTCTCCCCTCTGTGGTGTAAGAAATGTAATCTTTAAACTTAAAGAGGTTGTCTGTAGGTGTGCTCTTCTCTTTACAAGAAATAGTTATGGTAAGCAAAGCCAGCAGGACGTATGCATACCTAGTTATAATCGTTTTTTTAAGACAGGAGGATGAGAGATGATAGTTAGGCATTTTGAGTGATGGTGTTAGGTGCTTACTTTAGACCAATGTGCGTATGACATTAAAAATAAATCTAAAATAAGGGTGTTCTCAGACAAGCTAAAAATAGCTGATTTTAAACACATTGATGATTTATAAACGTGAAATATTACCTTGGGAGGTGTGGTTATAATTGCAACGCAAATGTTAAAAAACATCGTATGTTTCTATTTAACATTTGGCAGATATTTAACTTTTATCAAAGCTATATTCTCTTTCCACCTTGCATATTCTCACCGTATAGTTATCGTACCAGTCTGACTTTCCCATACGTTGCGCACCTTGATGCTCTGCCTGGGCTTTCCATCTTGCAATGTCTTCTAGCGAGCGCCAGTATGATACCGTAATCCCTAGGTGGTCACTATCATTTCTAGCTCCCTCTACTCCCAGAAAACCAGGCATTGTTGCGGCCAGCTCCTCCATAAGATCTGCTGCTTGTTTATAGCCTCTTGTGCTACTGGTTTGTGTAGACGTAAAGATTACAGCGTAGTAAGGTGGTTGCATTATTCTGTTTCGATTTTATATAAGATAGGCTTGCTAGGTGTGGCATCATTTTCAAAAGAGGCAATCTGGAGATTAAGAAGATACGTCCCGTCTGGAACTTTATGCGGCACATAGATCATCTCTGTAATAGTCGCATCTAGTCGTATCTCACCATTTACATCCCAAAACGCGTGATGCCCCTTGAGCTCTCCACCATCCTTCTCTTTATCTACACTAGGTAAATCTATGAGAAGGTGTTTTATACCGCTTTCGCGAAAGCGTACCATCGCCCTCTCATCTACAAATGGCCAGTTTGTGTTAGACCAGTTCATTGTTTTCTTTTCGCGTGCGTTAGGCAATGTGCGTATCACCAAAGCTTCTGGTGATTTATCTTTAAGTAGGTTTTTAAACTGCTTATCACTTAGTATAAAATCATCATCTTCATTATCAAGCGGCTCTGGTATGACCGTCACCACCTCTGCGATAAAGAAAAATGTTTTGAGATTTTTATTAATGCTATGCACCTTTTCTGTGATATGACCAGCGGTCTCTGTATGCGTGCCGTGAGAATGTGGGTTAAAGGTGATGGTAGTAAAATTTACATCGCCTCCCTTGCGCACACTTCCTACCCACTCGCCATCTGTGACTGTCTCAAACTTAGGCGGGTCAATATACCAAGCCAGCGGATTCTTCTTAGAAGTAAGGGGAATCGAGAGATCAATAGGTTTTGAAAGATTGACCTTAAAAGTTTCTTTATTATGAGTTATAGTTGCAAGCATAGCGTAATTCAAAAGAAAACTAAAGATAAAAATACTCTATTGATTTACCTAGAGTACTTAAACTCATTGCAACGAGTTAGGCTACTTTAAGTTGAGTATAAATAAGTCACTTGCGATACCATCACTTAAAAACTTTCCTTTTTTACTCACATAGACTCTATCTTCTTCTATAAAAAGCAAATGTTCCTCTATGTGTTTTTGAGCGTGTTCTAAAAAGTAATTATAAAAACGCTCGCCATATTGTGTTTTTATCTCAAGTAAAGAAACTCCATACTGCGTGCGCAATCTCGTCATTACATACTCATTGTACTGGTCTGCGAGCGAGAGCTCTTCTACCTCTTGAGGTAGCTCTCCAGCCGTGATTGCTTTTATGTACTTTGGGTTGTTATTTATATTCCACGCGCGGCGCTTACCGTTATAGCTATGTGCAGACGGACCTATCCCTATGTACTTTTTCCCTTGCCAGTATGCCGTATTATTTCTAGAATGATAACCTGGTTTTGCAAAGTTTGAAAACTCGTAATTCTCATAACCAGCAGTTTCCATCTTACATATTAATAGCTCGTGATGCTCTTGTGCCACCTCATCTTCTACCGGAGGTACAATTCCTTTTTTAATAAAATTTTCTAGGGCCGTCTTAGGCTCTACCGTAAGCGCGTAGGCAGATATATGAGGTAGGTCTAGCGCTAGCGCTTTATCTATATTCTGCTCCCAGCGCTCATTACTCATCCCAGGGATTCCATAAATAAGATCTAGCGAACTGTTAGGAAAGCTTGCTCTTGTTAATCTCAGGCAGTCTATTGCCTCTTGAGCATTATGAGCACGGTTCATTAATTTGAGATCTTCTTCATAAAATGATTGCACGCCTATACTCAATCTATTAATGGGCGATGCTGCGAGCTCTCTTATTTTTTGCTCAGTAAGATCGTCTGGATTTGCTTCTAGGGTAATCTCTGGATCTTCTTGAATCTTGTAATGTGCGTAGCAAGCATCTATAATTTGTTCAATCTCTGCAGTGTTTAAGACAGAAGGTGTCCCACCGCCAAAATAAAGATTAGACACCTCTTCATTTTCAAACTCGGCTTTACGCATTTCAAGTTCGCTTATGATAGCCGTTATCATTTCCTCTTTTTTACCCATCGTGGTCGAAAAGTGAAAATCACAATAGTGACACGCCTGCTTGCAAAATGGTATGTGGATGTAGATGGATGCCATAAGTATTTTTATAAAAATGATATTTGAGCAGTTCCAACATCCTGAACTTGCCAATTGCTAAATTTTACTCCTAGACCATTTTCAATATCCCATTGACATTCAAATGACAGACCAATTTCACCATTAGCTGCTATTGATTCTGGATTAACAAATAATTCAACATCACTAACTAAGTGTAGAAATTTAATTTCTGTCATTTCTCTAGGTAAAGAAGCTTCTATTTCATCTCTATTCAAACCCATCGTACTCCAACCTTCTAAGTAAAATGGATATTTACTACGATAATCACTTATTAAGTGATTTATGGATGTTTTTAAAATAGCATTCTCATTGCTAATAAATTCGTCAACTATCTTTTGTTGTTTTTTTCCAAGAATGCTGGTGTCTATAAAACGTAAAGAAATAATGGAATTTAAGTATGAGCTTTCTACTTGCCCGACCAAATCACCATTGTCTAATTGTAACTTCTCACTCCACATACTTAATATAGATATCACTTCTTAACTCGTTTTTCATTTTGCTTTACAAAGCTCTCCCAGCCTGAGTAGCTTTTACCTATTTCTACTTTTCCAGAATTATAAAAGTGACACACTGCTGCGGCAAGACCATCTGTGGAGTCTAAGTTTTTAGGCAAGGTTTTAAGTTTTAGTAAAGACTGTAGCATTCTTGCCACCTGCTCCTTACTTGCATTACCGTTTCCAGTAACTGCCATTTTAATCTTTTTAGGAAGATACTCTGTGATAGGGATTTCTCGAGATAAACCTGCTGCCATCGCCACTCCTTGTGCTCTACCTAGCTTGAGCATACTTTGTACATTCTTGCCAAAAAACGGTGCCTCTATCGCAATCTCATCTGGGTGATACGTATCTATGAGATGTATGGTGCGCTCAAAAATGAGTTTGAGCTTCACATAAGGGTCATTATACTTTTGTAACAATAACTCATTGAGTTGCATAAACTCCATCTTTTTACCCACAACCTTGATAAGTCCAAAACCCATAATAGTGGTTCCTGGATCAATACCTAATATGATTTTTTCGTCTGCCAATGCTTTTATTGTTACTTTGTGCTCATCCTTAACAAAGAAATGAATGCCTAGATTATCTCACAAAGCTACGCAATTACTCTGGGCGACTCTTAAGATTCTCATTGTACTACTGGCTGGCTATTTTATTTATGACAAACTAGATCGCGGTGATTTACGGTCGCTACAATTTCAGCTTTCCGAAATTAGTACATCATCGTTATATCTCTATATTATAATTATACTATTATTTACTACTGCCAACTGGTTTTTTGAAATCAAGAAATGGCAAACTCTAGTGAGTATAAATAGATTAGTACGCTTTCGCGAAAGCGCAATACAAACCCTCACCGCTCACCTCGTAGGGTTTGTAACTCCTGCAAAAGCTGGAGACTATGGTGCAAAGGCTCTCTATTACCCAAAAGAGCAACGCAAGCAGATACTCTTCTTAAACTTTATAGGCAATATGTATCAGCTGCTGGCAACACTTATTTTTGGGAGCATTGGCTTAGGGGTTGTTGCCTTTTTTACTAGTGGGACAGCGATATTCTTTTGGAGTTTGAGCATATTTATGGCACTCGTGTTGTACCAGATACTTCCTAAAATACTACGAAGTGTACACTGGACACTCAAGGGAAATCCTTGGTATAAAATCAAGAAGTACTGGAAATCTATTGCTGCACCCATCAAAAAGAAGGTGCGCCTGTTTTCCTTTATACGATATATCATTTTTGCACATCAGTTTTACCTCATTCTCTACCTGCTAGGTGCTACCACAAGTTATCCTTTTGTAATGGCTTGCATTTGTGCTACCTACCTTGTGAGCTCGCTCATACCTGTAATGCAGTTACTAGATGTCGTGGTGCGCGGTGGTGTGGCTGTTCTCATTTTTGGCTGGTTTAATGTACCCGAAGAGATTGTATTAAGTACT
>ENA-ORXC01001346-ORXC01001346.1-marine-metagenome-genome-assembly--contig:-NODE-1346-length-14662-cov-4.857593_pt1 | contig 14662 bp, 18 predicted proteins | sample MGYA00237865_ERZ511478 | MGnify/ENA metagenome assembly ERZ511478 | reverse complement strand
TTGGGTGTTGCGCAACAGTCCGGCGAACAGAACAGACGATCTTTACAGTTCTCTACCATCTGATTGGCTGCAACGCAAGAGCCTTGCAAGAAAGATTCGATCGCTGATTGTCCATGCGGTCCCGTCGACGCGCTTTCGTCTTCGTCGCCGACTTCAGCCTGATGCAAGTTGCTAGGTGCGACACAGGGGTGATCGTGTCCGTGGTGCGGTAGCACAGTGGGGAATGCAGCCTGCTTAAGGGGAGTCTAAACGAAATGCGGGGAAGAAGACAATGCCTCTGCGCGTACTCTTTATTTGTAAAACATCCAAGCACACGCCGTATTGGTACTCTGGCCCCTCGTCCCTGACCCCCGCCCCCCTCCGACAAAGCCTCCTCCGTGCTGTCAGGTAAAAAGTACATGCGTAAAGGATGCCGCTGGGCTACGCCCTGGGCTCCACTATGAACGGATGACGAGTACGTGGGAGGCGAAGCAGGGAGTATCGGGCGGTGACGGCGAGACATGTAGGCGGGCGCGATGCAGGCCGTCCACAGTACCGGATCACACAACGAAGCAAGGTGGATGTCAGAAGGAAACTGCTTTAAGAAAGGCAAAGCGACGCTGGCATGCAGATAAAAAATCACCACGGGAGGCATCCAGCCCCCTCACCCCTGGTCATCACCCCACGCCCCTCACACCCCTCCAGTGTGACGTTCCCGCGACCCCCCGGCCACCCTTCTCAGAAACGGCTCACACAAAAACGCTCACGTACCCGAGAGATTGCCAGCACAGCACAGAGCACCGGCGCTAAGCGCGACGACCATGGGAGGCACCATGACGACCGGCCGACCGTGCTGACGACGGTCTCGGCGCACGGTCGTGGTGGCACCAGCCGATTCACAAAGGAACTGCTCGAATCCAGTGGCAAGCGCAGTGCACCGGCCTTCAGGTGCTCCAACAGAGGCCTCCACGGCCTGGAATCGCAATTTGGCATGGGCGCTTTCGTGCCACTCTTCCCGTACCACTCCATCAGCAAATCAGAAGCCGAAAATACACCTCAATGCAGCTTCTCTGGGGGGGTGTTATCGCCTGGTGCTTGCTCACGATTCTTGGGGTGGCGCTCGCCGTTTTGTGCCATCACGGTCACAATTCAGGGTCCTATCGCCATACAGCCTCCCTGCCTCTGATTGGCCCTTCAAATCAGACCCACATTTCTGCGCCGTCCTCCTCCACGAATCGGTCGACTTCCTGACCGCAGGTCTGCGCGCCACTACATATCCTGAACCATTATACGCCACACAGCCTGCGCCTTCCTGACCGCAGGATTGGGCGCAACCAGATTGTCCACGCGAGGAACAGGTCCCCTGGAAGGAAGGCGCCCCTTTAATCCACCACCATGCAGGCCACTGGCCGAGATCGCGTGACAATGGCGGCACCGGGTGGTCCCAGCTCAAGCCCCATGGCGTGGCCGGCAGGAGCCCCAGAACAGCGCTGCAGCACCTGCTGCTATGGTCCCGGGCCTGGTCCGCCGCCCCGCCCCGCTCGGCGGCACAGTCGGCCGCCTCGTCCCGCTCGGCGGCACGGTCGGCCGCCCGGTCCTGCTAGGTGGCACGATCGGCCGCCCCGCCCTGCTCGGCGGCACGGTCGGCCGCCCCGCTCCGGTCGTCGGTACAGTCGGCCGCCCCACCCCGCTCGTCGCCCACGCTCACTTTCGCCTCCTCGGCCCGCCGCCCTGTTCTTCGCCTGATGCGTCACGGCCGGAACCCCGACAGATCACCTCCCACCCTGCCGTCCGCATCTACTGCGACCCGCTCAACTACTGAGCTCTGTTGATTGCTCCCCCCCTGGTGCGAGGACCACCATTTTCTCCTACGGCTGCTCGCCATGTCGGACTACGACTCCGCGCCGGCCCGCTCAACGGTGCTACACTGTGGCTTTTTCGAGGACGCACCAATCTTCCTCGATTGTGCGGCGGATATCAGCGTCGCTCGCCGGAATATTCGACTCGGCACGCCATGTGTAGATGGAGGCTGTGGCGGCCGGTGAAGTGGACGAGCGCGACTGGCACCAGGACCCGGACGAAGCGGCCGACAACAACGACCCAGCCACGGACGACAGGTGGAACGCCAACACGGTCGCCGACGATAGTGACGGGGAGGACAGCAGCGGCGGACCGCCCCGTCCCACAAGAGCGCGACTCAGACAAAGACCTGCCAATCTCTTCAGCAACAACAACGCTGGCGCCGGGAACGCCCGGTCAAGTCGCGTGCCCCAGCTGGGGGCCGCTCCATGGACGTTTCGGGAGCTGCACGTGGACTTTCTCGCCGAGCTCCGCGTCGCGCTCGGCTTTGCGGCAAAGATGATGTGTGCGTCGGACGCCCCGTCGGACACACCGCGCTGCGTCAGCGGCGCCCGAATAATCGTCTTTTAGAATTGTTCGACCCCATGTGCGTGTGGTCGGCGACGGTGGCAGGCGCGCTGTTGACGTTTTTCCCTTGCGGACGCATCCTTGGCAGCGGCAGACTCACCTTCAAGGGGGACGCGATTGAACACGTCAATCTGCAAGTGGCTCTCAACAAGTCGTCCACGTGCCGCCACGCGCGCGCGCAGCAGCTGGCGTACGACGAGCTGGCCTCCGAGTACGAGGCTTACAACATTGACGAGCTGCTCGACCTCTTCCTCGACCTGGCCGGCGCCGAGGAGTACAAGCAAGCAGCGGTGGACAACGACACGGCCGTCCACCTGGCCTTGCACTCCGGCAAGAAGGAGGACGTCCCAATCTTCGCCATCTCTTTCGAAGGCGTGTGGAGCCCCGCCATTGCTCGCCGCCGCAGCAACAAGCACCACCTGGCTACCTGCTTTCTCTTGTCGTGCTCGAGCCATTCGTGGTGCTGTATACACTCCCAAGCCGTCAACGAGTACAACAAGTTAGAGGCCGCGGCAGCGTCGACCGCGGCTGCAGAGTTCAATGAGGCGCTGCAGTTTGGCCCGTCCGGCGTCCGAAACGACGACGGGGATGAGCAGCAGCCAAGCAGTCTTGTCCCGCCAAGGATGGATGCCGCTGCCACGCCTCTGCCGAGCCGGCTGGGCGCGCACGGAGCATGTTCCCGTGCGCGAGCGATTTGCGCCTGTGTGACCGGTACCCGGTGGTCATCGACACGTGCCGGACGGCGGGTGAAGCCAAGATCCTTTACGACACGCACACGGAGATCAAATGCTCGTACTGCGACACCGAGCGGCGTGACGACACCGAGGTGGCTCCTGAGGAGTTTGCGATCTACTGCATCCGCGGGAGGTTAAAGATCTACGTTGGCTCGTGGGTGTGTGTCTGCGGGCGCGTAGTTGAGTACGACGGGTCACCCAACGGGCTAGTCGTCTCGACGCGCGGGGGCGTCTACGCGCGCACCTTTTTGGACGCGGTATTGGAGCTTTACGTTGTGGCGCGCAGCACCATGGCGGCTGCAAGTGAGTTCTTTACACGCTTGTTGCGAAACACGGCGGCCTTCTCAGAGGAGGAGCCCGGCCAAGCGCGACAGCTACTGTCGGACGCCTGCGGCGAGTTTTCAAGCACCCTTGTCATCACTGAATCTGCCTGTAGGTGCCGCCTCTGCGACGCGGAGGAGCGCATGCGCGGCCGCTTCCGCTGCGTCATTTTCGACTATCAGATGCCGTCGGTGCAACAGAAGCACGTGGTAGAGATGCTGCGGCCGGGCATGAGTGCCCTGCGAGTCGACTTCTCCCTCTTCTTTTCGTGTCCTCTCCGCAGCGCCAAGGTGCGGCGAGTCGCGCGGAACCGGGTGCGTGCCACCATCGAAGATGACACGGCGCTGATAAGCGCGGAGGCGACGGCGTGGCGAGTTTTGGAAGCGGCCCAATTCGACGCTCACCCCAACGAGGGCCGAAACACCATCTCAGCCCGCACCCACGCCGAGAAGGCGGCTACGCTGCAATGAGCGTCGGCCATCCTCTTTTCCTACTTTTGGGAAGTGGTAGAGAGTGGTAGGCAGCACCCGGCAGTGGCCGGCGGGCCTGTCGCGGCGGCTGTCGCCCCTGGGGCGGTGCTCGGCCCGCCTGTAGCTGCGGCAGGCGCAGCTGCGGATTCTGCTGGTGCCGCCAGAGATGGCAGCGAAGCGGACGAATTGGTCATCGAGGCGGAAAGCTCAGATGGATGGACGATAGACTTGCTGGCAGCACGTGGCTCGCCCGACGGCCGCGGCGGCTCTGTGGGCAGCAATGCTGTGTAGATCATCGCTCAGACTGAGCAGTTGTCGTCGAAAATGCCCGCCAACGACACCGACGGAGAGGGGCTCACTGGCATCAGCCCCGGAGGGTCCTCCGACGCCACCCGCGTGCCCCCGGTCGCAGACGGGGACAAGGACGTGAAGAGGGACAACAACGTTGTGCCGTGCACGGCGGACATGTGGAAGACCCCGCTATTCTACATTTCGGAGCATACGGCGAGCGGCGCTGAAACATCGGCTGTGTGAAACCCGATGGGTCCCCTCTCGCCGCTCACTCCCCACGCGGTGTCAGTCACCGCGCCACTAATGCCCTACCACGGACGCGCCGAGGCCGTGCCGGGTGACCAAGAGCCGCTGGTCGTCATTTAAAACATTCCACTGCGGCTCTGGGACTTGCGGCGTGTGCCGCTCACAGTGATGCTGCACGAAGAGACGATGAACGCTTACATCTCTCTGCTCGAGCGGCGCGAGGCGGCGTGGGCAGCGGCAGATCATCGGCCGCTGCGCATCCACTTCTTCAACACCTTCTTCTTCACCACCCTCACGTCGGGCACAGAGGTGACGTACAACTACGAAGCGGTCGCCCGCTTGTCGCGGGAAATCTAAATCAAGGAGTACGAGGCGGTGTCGATTCCCATCAACGTGTACAACATCCACTCGCTGCTGGTTGTGGTCTACCCGCAGCGGCGCGTGGTGGGCACCTACGACTCGCTGGGCGCCGCCAGCGACTGGACCCTGCAGTGTCTCGTGCAGTCGGGGCAGAATGACACCCGGGCTCATGCCGATCCCATCGGCAGGTGGAGGACGCACAAGGCGCGGTGCAGGAAACAAGAGAACGGAAAGGACTGTGGCCTATTCGTCTCGAAGAGGACGGACTGCATTGCACGTGGCATGGCGCCCGAGCGTACGACCTTTTGCATGGACTAATACCGGCGGCGGATAGCAGCCAAGCTGCTCGCGATGACACTCTTGTAGAGCTGTACGAATGATTGCTTGTTTGTTTTAGGTTACATACGTGCTTGCCATTGCTTTTTTCTGGTATCCGTTCTTCGTCCTAGCCATTTTCTCGCGTGTGTCCTTTTAGCCCCGTGCTCTTCTTATTGAATGGCTGCGTCTCGTTCTTGAAGCGCTTCCGCCCCGATGTTTGGGACCGAGCGCCCAGAAACGGGTCTGGTACTTTTCTGTTTTTGTATTCGTGGTCTCTATTCTTCTCTATAACTGCCTGCGTCTATTGCTCCCCAGTCAAGGCATCTCGCATAGGCAGCAACCCAGAAGTATTGTCCTTGGTGCAATGTCGCGGGTGTCCCGCCAGTGTCGGTTTCCAGCGCGCCTCATGGGGCCCTCCGCCATGGTTGCAGGACAAACACGGCGTTCCGTGTCCGCTTCGTGTCTGCTTTGTGTCTGACTAGGGTCGTTTCTCGGAACACATTCAAATTGAGTGTCCAATGCTTTCGCGGCGACGCACATTGTCCAGGATCGAAGCAAAAATTCCTCTAATGATTATCGTTATGCGCACTAGCCGCGACGTGCTGGCGCCGGTCTCTGCCTCTTCCAGCTGGGGGGTAGAGATTCGTTTGCGGCGTCGCAAGGTGGGAGGCGGAAGCGCAGTGTTATTGTGCGCTTTGCATCTAGGGGATTTTCCCCCGCCCTTGATGCAGGCCGACAGCGAATGGGGCCTGCAGGGTGGCGCAAGGGGCCCCCTGAGTGCTTCTGTCGCAGCCCTATCGGCCACCTCGTGACGCCAGCTCGGTGCTGGCCTTCAAGCCCAGTGGCGGGGCGCTTCTGGCCCCCCCTTCTTCTTTGTACCCTCCTGGCGGCTCGCCGGCCATGAGAGAGGGAGGGCGGCCGGATGGACGGGTCGCCGACGCGCGGAGAGCGCGGGCAAAGATGGACCGGGCGGTGGGCGGGGCCACCCGAGACGGATACCGGTGGTTGGACCCCTGCCAGCCACCAGACACCCGACTCTCAGCCAGGGGTTGTCAGGATATGGTTTTTGGGCCGTAGTAGGATACGGATACGCCCTGATCCTATGTATCTGATTACGGATATCTCCCTCAGCTGAGATCCAGATACGGATATCTGCGTCCGAAACCGGATATATGAGTAGATTATATCCGTATCCGGATACGATTATTGGATTCGAATATATTCCCGCAAGTCTCACAGACAGCTCAATTACAGCCCAAGAAGAACGCCATCCAGCCGCTAGTCGAGTGCTAAACGGACGTCAAGGACGACTTGAAATTCGCAGTTGATTTCAACCGCTCAACGGGCGCCGTCGCCGCTGTTCTCCGCCGTTTGCGCAAAAGGACGACAGGGTGACCGATCGAAATTTTGTTTCACACTCTGACAACAACGCAATCGGGTCGGGTCGCGTGGTCGAACGATGTTACCCGGGTCGAGCTGGATCGCTGCTTGTCGCGGCCAAATATTCGGACATTTCTCCCCCGATTTTCGGCATGCAAATAGAGAGGACGACTGCGTTCAAGCAGAATTTGTCACGTGCAAGAACCCTCAGAACCATATATCTCCCTAACTCTCATATCTGGGATACGGATCCGATATAATCTCGCACTTTCTGTCGGTCAGGAGAGATATCCCAGCACCAGCCGAGTGCCGGACCGCGGCGGAGCACTGTCGGAGGGGTGCGATTGGTTCGAAAGTGAGCCCCCCCTCGTGATCCGGGGCAAATCCGCGCCGGGGACGGTTTCGGGCGGGGGGGGGTCGCGTCCGAATATGTGATTCCGTTCCCCCCCCAGGCCACCTGGTGTCGCCCGTAGCGCCAAAAAGCTGGTGCGAACACCGGCACCCATGGGAGGCAGAGCAGGCGGCGGATCCGCCCACGCGCACCGTTCTGTCGGCCGATCGTGCCCGCGCGCGCGCCCACACACGGATGCCGCCCGGTCCGTATCCCCAACAGTCGCTACGTTGGCGGCGGTCGGTCTCCTCGGTCGTCGACGGCGCACGCGCGGCCCCAACGACGGGGCCATGGCGCCCTGCAGCGTTCGGGGCGCTTTCCCACCACCCTGCCCGCCCCCCCCACTACCCGTGGTTACCCACCCACTCGCGTCGCGACCGTTCTTTTTTCCGAATTTGGGCCCGCCATGGCGCGCGCCGTGGCACGCAACGCGCGCGATGTGCCGACGGCCCGTCGGCGCCTCGGGCGGCGAGCCGAAGGGGGCGGGAGTGGGTCTCGTGCGCGAGGGGGGACGGGGTGGGGACGGCGTTAGCGTTGTCGCCATCGTCGGGGCAGCGTGGTCGGGCGCGGTTGCCACCCAGCCATGGCGGGCTCGCCATGTTGCCGGGGGGGCGCCTCGGCTGGGCGGTCTGCAAGCGCAGCGCCGCCCCCATCTTCTGCGCCGCTCGTCGTGCCGCGGCCAGCAGGCCCGCCCGTGGGTGGGGCGCGCCGCTCGACCGGAGGCTCGGGCCCCCGCGCCGGCGACGACTCTTCTCGGACCCCGCTCGCGCCCCACCGCACCCCTGCCGCCCCACCTGCTCCCCCGGCGCGGGACGTGCTGTCCGGACCGCTGGTCGTACCCCCAGCCATCCACCTGCATGGTGGAATTGGCGGGGAGGTCGTAGCCGAACTGTCGGCGGGCCACCACGCTTTTGTGGATGGGGAGGGATCCTACACGGTGCGCAACATGGTGGCGCGCCTGTTCGTCAACACGCCTGACGTTCGCGGCCGCCTCATCCGCCTCGGCTGTCTGCTTTCTGACGCCAACCGCGCTGGATTCCTGGGCGACCGCTTCTCGGGCGCTTCCCTGCCGCCGGACGACCGCCGGTCGCCCGCGACGGCCAAGTCGGATCGCGCAGCGTACGAGGCCATAGTGAATTTCGCCAACTACTGCGCCGCGTTTCGGCTGGAAGCGGCGTGCACCCGCGCGGTGGTGGAGCAGGCGCTCCACGTGGCGGAACAAGGCAACCATCACTCTGTGTCGGCGGTGCAGAGCGCGGTGAAGAACTACTGGCAGAAACACTCGGTCAGCGCCACACAGGCGGGCCAGAAGACCACCATGAGGGCGTACGCGGGCTACATCCAGCGGTATTGTGCGTGGGCGGCGGACCGCATGGACGTGGGAAAGGTGCTGCTCATGAGCCGCAATGTGGTGGTAGAGTACCTAGAGGCAGAGGCCACACGGCGCTTGACGCTCGCGCGGCGCAAGCGGCCGTCGACTCGCCCGGCTGTAAGCGCGGCCGCCGGTGCGGGCGAACGGGCTGACACGGGCGACGCTGGCGGGGAAGAGTCGTCGGACGGCGCGTCCTCCGACTCGTCGGATGCGCGCGGCAGCGACAGCGACGGCCCCGCGCCGCGTCGGCGCCGCCGCACAACCCCCGCACGGAGGGGCTTCCAGTCGCGCACCGGGGGGGGAGCTGTGGTGGCGGGGGCGCAGCGCGGCGGAGCGCGTGATGCTCGCGTGGTAGGAAACACATCTGCGACGGTGCGGGACGGGTACCATGCGGGCGCTGTGCGGCCGCCACCAACTCCTGAGCGTGGCGCACCTGGGCGACGCGCCGCGGCGCCGCCTTATCCCCCGACGCCGCCGGCCGATTCGAGGTCGAAGCCCCCCCCTGCGGGGGCCGCTGTGGCGGTGGGCTCGGCGCCTTCGACAGCAGGCCTGCTGCAAGGCGTCAATGTGGGCACAGCGGGGAGCCGCGCCGCGCCCCCCCCTGGTGATGGGAGCGCACCGCGCTGGCTAGGAGCCAACGGCCCGGCGCCCTCGTCGGTCAGCGGCCAGGGGCGACTAGTGAGCCACCACGCGCTGTTGGGAAACCTCAATGCGCTTTCCGAGGTGGCCAGCCTCTTCAATTTTCTGTGGCGAAACGCGGCGTGCTCGTGCTTCGGCCACTGGGCGACGGACGAGTTTCTGTCGGCCGGATGCTTACACCCAGCGGTCGCGGTTGTTGGCCGCCGCAAGCGGGACCGAACCCCGCCAGAGAATGCGGCAGGCGTTGCCAAGGCAAAAAGCAAGCGCGACCCGTCGGTGACTGACGAGCAGCGGCGCGCGGTCTCCATCTCCCTGCTGCTGCAGGCGAAGACGGCACTTGAATACCACAAGGACGCGCGGTTGAACGCCCTGTGGTTCGTGCAGTATGCGCTCGGATCGAGGGGCGCCACGGCTAGGGAGCTAACGTGGAGCGACCTGAGGGTCCGCGCTTTTGCGGGTATGTTTGCGGACGCACAGCGCGAGGTGCCACATTTGTGTACCTACATTGGAGCGACCAAGACCTGCGAGGGGGTCGTGCGTTGCATCGGCGCGCTGCCGCACGTGGACCCATGGGTGTGCCCTGTCGGCGCCATGGCAGATGCGCTGGTGGAGTTTTGCCATCGTCCAGGTGGCGACGCCACCGCCCCCCCCGTCGACTTTGCACCCGCTTTTTCGCCGAACGACGGCGAGCTGGTGGCGGCCGGCGTCAAGCCGATTCACATCCGCGAGGCCGGCACCGCGGTCGGCTTCCGCTCGTGGTACCGGGCGCTGGCCTTCCCCAGCCCGCGGGGGGGGCTGCTCAAGCCCATGACGAACCACTACCACAGCACCAACCTGAGGCTGCGTCTCATGGCGGCCGGCTTTCCCGATTGGGCGGCTAAGACGCACCTCGGACGCCGCGCGGCGGCGCAGGCGGGCAAGGAGCGCGGCGCGTCGGAGGCGGACAAAAAGGACCACCTAATGTGGTCGGTCGGGCCGGGGGGCGGGACGTACGAGGCGGCCATCCCCAACCCCAAGATGGCTAAGGCGCTGTCGGGGCGGGACGTGGACTGCAAGTCGCCGACTACCCCCCGACTGTCGGCCCCCTTGCCGGAGGAGCAGCAAACATCCATCTGCTCCTGGTTCGAGAAAGCCGAGGAGGCGCTGGGCGAGCGTGTGGCGGCGGATTCCAGCGCCCAAGACGAGGCGCTGCGGGACCTATTTGCGCTCGTGCGCTGGTTTCGGTGCGTGCATTTTCAAACGCAAGCAGCGCGCTTGGCGACTGCCAGCATTCCCCCTCACGCGTATGTCCTGCGCCATCCCTTGCTGAACACGATGGCGTTCCTAAACTACCGCACGTTGATGGCGCGCACCCTCGAGGCGGCTGGCGAGACCGCGGCGGCCGCGCAGGTCATTCCCCCGCTCGCCGAGGCCGTCCGTGTGGCCGTAGAGGCGGCTGCCAAGGCGATCGCAGCCTAGACGCGGAGCGTGGAGCGGCGCCTATCAGAGCAGATGTTTGCTGGCGCGGTGGCGGTCAGGGGACACGTGAAGAGCGGGGTGGAGCGTGTCATGGCGAGCAACGCAGCGGCCGCGACGCACGTCAACGGCCATGTGGACAATCGCTTCAAAGCGATGGAGGCGGAGCTTGGTCGGCTGCGCGAGGTTCTGGCGAGGCTCATCATGGAAGACGTGCCGCAGACCCCACGCGCGCGGCAGTTGGTGCGCGAGGAGCTTTCTCGTGCTCCTCCCCCCCCCCCCCCCGGCTCCGCTGCCGCTTGCCTGTCGCTGAGTGCGAGTGAGCTTGCCGTTCTCCCTGCGCCTCCACCTCCTGTGCGCGTGTCCCAGCGCTTGCTGGAGGACCGGAACCGCGTGCTCTCGCTGCAAGCAGCCGGGAGACTGGCGGGCGTGCCCATCCATACGTCGGTTGACGAGTGCGTCCCGATATTGCCTATGGCGCGGCAGCTGAACTGGAGGATGGCTCTGGACGAGTACGCCGTCGGCCTGGACGGGCGTCTTAGTATTCGAGAGGTGGAGGAGCTATTTGGAAGCAGGTGGAGGCTCAGGAAGGAGGGTGCGGCGAAGGAGCGGCTGTTCAAGCTGTATTCCGAGCGCAACGCGTTGTACCGCGCATTCGAAACGGAGTACAGGCGAGTGGGGCGCAGCCGCGGCGTCGATGGCGCGGTGGCGTACCTCAAGGGGAAGAAGGCGACGATGAACAACGCCAAGGCCGTGCTAACCCGCGTGAGTTCGTACTATCGCGCGGTGAACACGGCGTAGGCTGATCGTAGAGCGGGCTCTCTCTGCGTGCCTCTTGTGACCTATCTGTTGTTTTCGTAATGCCATTTTCATGTCACTGCTCATCAAAGAAAACCCGGCGCTGCCATGTGTTTCCCTTTTTGGCTGCCTGTCGCGCGTGCACGCCGCCCTCCCCCCCACGGATGCATCCATTGTCTGGCTTCACTGCTTACGAAACCTGCATCGACAACGCTTTTGCGTCACCGACTGCCGGTTGTGATGTGCTGCAGGAGATTGCGCTCTTTTAAAAGCACCACCTTGTTAGGTACACACGACGAACATGCATGCCAATCAGTTCCTTGCACTTGAGGGAACCCAGGACTGAGACGACATGCACAGAAAAACCGACCTCACGAACGAGATTCTTGCCCAAGGTCACAACCAACACTCTAGATGCACGCGGCGTATCACAAACCTGTCGGCAGACCACCAGTTGGCCATTGAGCCACCGCCCGAGTTCGTGTGTATGCTCAGAAACAGAGACGCTACGGACAGACATTTTTTGCTGTGACTGAAAATCCGCTAATGAGAGTGCTCACGACACCTCCCCAGTTCAGAAAAACACTAAAAAGTGCCCATCCGTCATGGGTTTTGTGCACCCTGGCAACCCCCCCCCCCCAGGTTCCATCAATTTCGATGCCTCACTGCCCACCAAGAACGCGTCGCTGACGCTTCTGTGCCATAGACTGAGTGTTTCTTTCGATTTCGCCGCGATGCGCTCCTCGAGAAGCATCATGTGCATATCGCAAATCTTTCGGCCGACGTCCAGGTGGCCGCTGAGCCACCGCCCGAGTTCGTATGTATGCTCAGAAACAGAGACGCTACGGACAGGCTTGTTGCGCGGTGACTGAAAATCCGCTAATGAGAGTGCTCACGACACCTCCTCCGTTCAGAAAAACATTAAAAAGTGCCCATCCGTCATGGTTTATGTGCACCCTGGCAACCCCCCCCCCCCAGATGCATCAATTTCGATGCCTCACTGCCCACCAAAAACGCGTCGCTGACGCTTCTGTGCCATAGACTGAGTGTTTCTTTCGATTACGTCGTGATGCGCTCCTCGAGAAGCATCATGTGCATATCGCAAATCTTTCGGCCGACGACCAGGTGGCCGTTGAGCCACCGCCCGAGTTCATATGCGTGCCCAGAAAAATAGACGCTATTGACAGGCGTTGTGCGCGGCCACCTGGCCGCTGGCCGTCCCGTGTCTAGTCCCCAGCCCCCATCTCCGGGTCGTGCGACAATGCAAAGCGCCGGGTCGACAAGTCACGCAACGCACCTCGTTTCCAGAGCCATCTAGCTGTAGTGAGGGGTCAGAGGGCCACAGCCAGCCGCTTTCGGCCCGACTTGCAGTCGAATGGTGGCCACTGCCCCGACCCCCCCTCGCGTATGGGCGGCGGCGCGCCCGCTCCATTCATGCGGGGTACACTGAAAAGAAAATCGCCGGGCGCCCCGCACGCGCTTGGCTGCCCGCCCGACACACGACTCCCAAGTTTTGCCCACCGTGCACCTCGACTGACAAGAGTTGCGTGCCTGGCGGCCGCGGCATCGGCCGGCTCAACTGCCATCGTTTGGACCAGGGGAACAACTGGCGGACCAGCTGGGAAAAACATGGTGGTGCCGTTCTTGGGCGTGCGGGTGACATTCTAAGGGCCGAATAGCAGCAGGCACAAGCTGACAGAAGGAGCCCAACAGCGGCTGCGGCGGCTGCGAGCAGTGGAACGGCGGCAGCTCCGTGAACATCGCATGACAAGCAGCCAGGGATCCCTAGATTGGAGGACTCATCGTTAATAAATCAAAGAGCAACAATATCACCTCAGTAGCAACAATATCGCGGGCACCTGTGGCCATCCTGGGGCCTTGGAGCAACGATATCACACATGTTAAGATTATAGCCCCTTCATCGGCAACAAAATCACCGATTTAGATTTGGAGTACACTGCACACAGTCGCATCAGCCAACACCTGTGGATGACCCTTCGCTCGCTGAACTCGTTGAGATCCCTTGGCCGCAGGCACGCTCTATCCCGTCTTCTACCGCCACGCTTCCAGTCCAGTGTACGTGTATCGCAGTGTCGGTTCTTCTAGTCCTTGTAATGGTCCAGAGAGACTACTGGAGACGTGGGGGAGGCGAGGAGGAGAGGAGGGGCCAGTCGTGTATGCTCTGGAAGTGCGAGGCAGCAACCGACCGTTTTCGTGCCTTCCGCTTCGTATCTTCTCGTGTTGGTGCCGTCTCACATCATCTCCTGCCCGCGTGTCCTTTTTACAGGCCTATGGAGTCACCGTCAGGTCGTGGTTCGGGGGTGGACGGGTGCGCCAACGCCGAAAGCGGTGTTCCATTACCCGCCCCAGTACGCACGCGACAACCTGGTGCAGCGCCGATTGAAGGGACGGCCCGTTCCCGAGCTAGTCGAGCCCGAGGTCAAGCGGGGGAGGCGAGAGTGCGAGCGGGGCGACCCGTGCTGGTTCTGTCGCCTGAAAAAATGGAGCGAAACAAGAAGCTGGCAGTCGACAAGGCGCGGTCGCTTGCTAACATTGCGGCACGCAAGCGTGCTGCAGCGGCTCCCGTGTGGCACGCGGCCGCTGTGCTGCCCCCATCCATCAAGCGTTCAATGATGGCTGCGGCCGCGTCGGCGGCAGCTGCGACATCGGACTCGGAGGAGATTTTGGCAGAGGGTTGGGCAGCTCCTGCCCCTCTACCATGCCCGCCTCCCTCGTATCTTTGTCTCTCCTCTCTACCACCCCCAGTGCCTCAGCACTCCCGCCCTTCCCGTCTTCATATATTGCCCATGTGGACGTGCGCATGGCGGGTGTCGATGCCGTCGTGTCGGCCCTGACGGGAGGCCTTGTGCACCTCGGCGCCGGCATTTTGCTCCTGGCGGGTCTTCTGCAAGGACGACAGCTGTCGTCCGTTGAGAACGCGGTGGCGCACGTGGCGGGATGGCGGGCACTGCCTATTTTCATTTCACAGTCGGTCGCGGAGATGCAGCGGTTGAAAGGCGACGCCGACATGGGTCGGCGCCAGCTCGAGCTCCCTCCAGGGGGTGGCCGGACATCAATTGATGGTGCGATCGATGAGCTGTGCAGGTGGCTGCATGCCACTCTTGGATGGCGCTACGAGGCGTCCCCCTCCAAGGTCTTAGTGACAGTGGACTGGGCGCCGAAGCAGATGCCGCATGGGGACTCCGCTGGCGATGAAGGACTGGGGCACGCCCCCAGAATGCAGAGCTTCGTAATGGCCTTTGACGACCGTGCGTTCTTGGACGCGTGGACTGGGGAGTATTGCGACGACTTTGGCGAGGGGTGTGCGGAAGAGGTGAGCACCGCGCGCGCGCAGCGTCTGCACTTTGCGGCTGGTGGAATGGCGCTCTTCCGCGGCGATGTAGTCCACAGAGGAGTGGAGAACAGAGGCAAGAGGTACCTACGTCGGGTTCATGTTTTCCTCTACCTGCGTGATGTCACC
>ENA-ORXC01001345-ORXC01001345.1-marine-metagenome-genome-assembly--contig:-NODE-1345-length-14664-cov-3.374443_pt1 | contig 14664 bp, 12 predicted proteins | sample MGYA00237865_ERZ511478 | MGnify/ENA metagenome assembly ERZ511478 | reverse complement strand
AAAACGGCAGGTAGCTAATCACAATATCGGTGAGCACCCGTTTGGGGATAATCGCATACGCTTCGGTAAAAATAGCGCGGTCAGATAACAGTTGCGTTTGCGGCGGTAAGCCGCCAGTTGGGGCGTAATAGGTACTTTTAATTGGCATTATTAATAATCCTTAGGGGGTTTTGCTGTGTTAAATTAGTGTCTATCTTCAAGAGATAAAGGGTGAGTACGGCTGTTTAAGTCTTATTTTCATTTAAGCAAGGCATTAAAAATAGCTTAAATAGTTCAGCTTAGTCTGCGATTTGTGTATTTGGATCGGCTTGCCCATTTTCTACTTCAATACTCACTTGCCAATCATCAATCGCCAGTTCGTAGCAGTTATTACCCTCACCATTGATACGGTCAATGACCAAAAAATCAGAATCTTGACCAAGTGCCAACAGTGGATGGTGCCAGACATTGGCATCGTATTGTACGCCTTGATGCGATTTGGCATAAAACACTGATAAATCAGCGGCCGAACGTGGTGGTTCACCAGCTGGTGCGACGACGACAATATAATCTTGACCATTCATCGAAAAGAACGCTTGCGACCCAAAGGGATGATACTCCATCACCGATAAGGCGATAGGCAGTTCGCGCTTTTTGGCACGAAAGATACTGAAGCCCGCATCGCCGCCGTCAAGCGTAGCCTGAGTAATCGCATGATGTCGACACGCATAGCCTTTATTAATAAAGAAGCAGTTTTCAGAGGTTTGCTCTTCTTTGTCATAGGGTTCAATCACCGTACCATAAGGTGCAAATTCGGCCTTGGTTAAAGGTCTTGCGATGATTGTGGTAGTCATGATGTCACCTTTTGTTTAATGAGTAGTTTTATGCATTTAGTTGCGCTAGCGCCAGATGATTACATCCAGTTGGCGCTGTTGTCAGCCGTTGCCGGATGGTTTTCATACCAGTGTTTGGCAATGTCATCGCGGCGGCATATCCAGACATCGGGTTTGCTAGTAATGTATTGCAAGAACTTTTTGAGGGCAGTGATGCGGCCCGCACGGCCAATGATGCGGCAGTGCAAACCAATGGTCAGCATTTTGGGTTCGTTTTTACCATTTTTATCCCCTTCTTCATACAAGGTATCAAAGCTGTCCTTTAAGTATTGATAAAAAGGCTCAGCATTGGTAAAACCAGGGCTTGAAGCAAAGCGCATATCATTGGTCTCTAAACTATAAGGAATGACCAAATGCGGCTTGCGGGCGATTTTTTGCCCATCTTCTACTTTGACATTGAGCCAGTAGGGCAGCTCGTCGGCATAAGAGTCTGAATCATAGATATAACCGCCTTGTTCGGCAACCAGCTCACGCGTGTTGGGACTATCGCGGCCGGTATACCAACCAAGCGGCTGACGACCAAGCATACGCTCGAAGATTTCGGTAGCGCGGCGCACGTGTTCGCGTTCCGTTTCGCGATACATATATTGATAAGTAATCCAGCGTAGCCCGTGACTGGCGATTTCGTGACCATCTTCTAGCACGCGCTCGATAATATGCGGCGTTTTTTCAGCAGCGGCGGCGCAGGTAAAGGTGGTGATGGGTAAACCATACTCTTTAAAGGTATCTAACACGCGCCAAACGCCGACTCGGCTACCATATTCAAAGGCGGATTCGATAGATTGGTGGCGGTTGTTAAATTCGGGCGTACCTAGTACATCCGATAAAAAGCGCTCCGATTGACCATCGCCATGAATAACGCTATTTTCTGCGCCTTCTTCAATGTTTAGTACAAATTGTACCGCAATTTTTGCTCCGCCCGGCCAGTTGGCCTTTGGCGGATTGCCTGCATAGCCTTTTAAATCACGCGGGTAGGTGCCGTGATTAAAATCACTGGTTATTTTTTGACTCATTTTTAAACTATCCTAAATACAATAAAGCAAATTAAAGGTGAGTATTTCTACTGTCGGCTCATTAACTAATTATCTGACTAAATAACTGTCTCATTAAATAACTATAGCCCTGAAGCGTAAGCGACGAGTTGTTGGCGTTCTGCATCGGTCAATTGAGTGAGATTGCCCAGTGGCATATAGCCAGTTTGTACCGCTGTGACAATTTTGTCTTGATGGATTTTCATATCTGCTGGCGTCTGCAAAATGATGCCCGCTGGCGGTGCGGCAAATCCTTGCTGGGTTGGCTGCGCCGCGTGGCAAGTGGTACAACGGGTGTGGACGATATCCATAATGGCATCATCTGCTGAGGCAGTCACAGGTACGACTTCGGTAGCCGCTTCATTGGCAGCGCCAGTTTCGGTAGCAGCACTCATTTCCGAGTTATCGGCTGAACCAGCAGTAACTGGTGGCGTAGTGTCCGATGTAGTGTCTGGTGTAGCGTTTGCTGTAGAAACAGAGGCACTAGCAGCGGGTAATGGCTCAACAGGGGCAGGACGCATCCAAATAATCAATAATACTGTTGCTAATGCCGGAATCCAGAGGAATTTTGGCTTGTGATGCCCCAAGTGTTTTTGATTAAAATAATGACGTACCGTTGCTGTGATGATACCGACAAATACCAACACCAACCAACCGTGCGCATGTGAATACATCATCGGATAGTGGTTGCTAATCATGGTAAAGATAAGCGGCAGGGTAAAGTAGTTATTCATCAGCGAGCGGTTTTTTGCTTGTAGCGCCAAATCCGCCACTTCTTTGCCGGGCTTCACACCGCGACGCACACAATCTACCAACGCGCGCTGAGCAGGCATAATACCAAAGAAGACGTTCCCCGCCATTACCGTCCCTAAAATGGCACCGATATGGATAAATGAAGCGCGATCACTAAATAGCTGATAAGAGCCCCAGCAAGCGATCACTAGTAATATAAAGATAATACTGCTAAAAATCAGCGAGTTTTTACCAAGACGACTACGAACAATCACTTCATACAGAAAGTAGCTACCAAATAAAAACAATAAGCTGGTCGAAATCGCGCCGATACTGCTGCCAAAAGCGACTTTACTGGGATCAATCAGATAGGCAGTCGCATTGAAATAATAAACGATAGCCAGCATCGCCATGCCAGTAAGCCAAGTGGTATAAGCTTCCCATTTAAACCAATGCAGGGTTTTTGGCATCTCTTCTGGTTCAAGCTTATATTTGGCTATTTCATAAAAGCCGCCGCCATGTACCGCCCATAAGTCACCGGATATACCCTTGTCCGCCTTCCACTGTGGCGGCTTACGTAAACTCATGTCTAGCCAAACAAAGTAAAAGGAGGCGCCAATCCACGCCACGCCAGCGATGACGTGAAACCAGCGGAAAAATAAAGCGACCCAGTCGAGAAGATATGCACCCATGCGCGAATTGTCCTTTTCTTTGCAATACTTTTTTATTCAATGTTTGGTTCAGCGTTCTGTCGTTAATTGAAAACGGTAAAACAGACAGCTATAAATCCATTAAGCCATTCATTTATGAACCGCGATAGGTACTATAGCCGTGTGCGCTGAGCAGTAGCGGTACATGGTAATGACCGCCATCACTGATCATAAAATCGATGACTACTTGCGGGTAAAATGCCGTGAGATTTTGCGCGTCAAAATAGGCTTGGGTCGCAAACGTCAAGGTATAACGGCCAACATCTAAATGATATTTAGCGATATCGATACTAGTATCAAATTTCCAGCTGTCAGCGGCAACTCGACCATCGGCGTTGGTGACACCTGTTGCCAATAGATAGGTCTCACCGTTTGCAGGCACGCGGTGGAGGGTGACTGCGATATCAGCGGCAGGTTTGCCAAGATGGGTATCTAAAATGTGGGAAGAGAGAGTGCCTGACATGATCATTCCTTTTATATATTAAAAATAAGCACATTTGCTTTAAGCAGTGCCGAGTAGTTTTTGTAAGCGCAAACGGGTAATTTTATTTTGCTCAGTAGCCGCATTTAGTAGCTCAGTGGCGCGGTCGTTTGGCAGGCGTGTGAGTAATAAATCCAGCATTTCTTGCGCGCTTTTGCCCGTCGCAAAGACGATAAAGATAAAGCCAAATTTAGCAAGATACTCTTGATTGCCTTTTGCCAATGCTTCAATGACATCCATGTCAGCATTATTGGCACCAGATTGCTCATGCGCCGCGCTGTCTTGCGTATTGCGGTATTTTTCTTTTAATGAGTCAACGTTGCCGATTTGTGGATGACCATCAAAGGCCTCAAGCAAATTGGCTTCTTGGGTTTGCGCTTGCTGCCAAGCCTTGTCGCTACTGGCAAGTAGGTCGTCTATATCTGCAAAAGGGCGAGCGCCTGCTACGTCATGCGCCCATTTGCTGCTAGTGCAGCAGGTCAATAGTTTTGAGAGTGCTTCGTCTGGCGAGAGGGCATTAAATTGCGCTAGTGTTAAGCTCACGGTGACATCCTTTTCATTTAAATTTAAAACTCTTTATTCTTATGTTTAATTGAGTGATAAGTGGTTTAATAACATCCATTCTGCTTAAACCTGACCATTTGGTCAACTGTTTTATGCAAATTATTTTTATACGCTGGCGAAAACCCTGCTATATTTTCGCTAAATAAAAAATAAAATTGGCTTATCAGTGCTGTTATATGTTGCAATATGGCTACTTATTTATCCTCCTATCCAATGGTTTATCTTATGACCCAACCTAATCAAACATCTCAAGCGTCCGATTCTGAGGCGCCTATTCATCGTAATCAGCAAGATATCCGCGCCCAAAATCAAGCAGTAATTTTGGCAGCTGCAGAAGAAGAGTTTGTATTACAAAGCTATCGCGGCGCTACGATGCAGGGCATTGCTGATCGGGCAGGACTACCAAAAGCCAATGTCCATTACTACTTTAAAAATAAAAAAAACCTCTACAAAATGGTTTTGCGCTCTATTATTGAAGAATGGAACGATGGTTTGGTGACAATGACCGTCGATAGCGACCCAAAAGCCGTGATAGAGAAGTTTGTACGCACCAAATTACACCAAGCGTTTGTGCATCCAAACCGTCATAAATTGTTTGCGTTAGAGGTCATCGGCGGCGCCCCATATTTACATGACTTTATGTCGACAACCATGAAAGAGTGGGCGCTTGATAAATCACAAGTGATGAAAACTTGGCATGAGCAAGGCAGAATTGGCATCGCTGACCCATTGCAGCTGTTGATTTTGATTTGGGCAACGACGCAGCGTTATGCAGAATTTGAAACAGAAATCGTCGGTCTGCTGCAAAAAGACGCTTATGATAAGCAAGATGAAGCGCGCGCGGCTGACTTCTTAATACCCTTTATTCTGCGCGGTTGCGGGCTTGAATAGCGGATTTTACATAGCGCGCCATTTACTCAGCCAAGCCAGCCGCCGTTATAACGGCTAACCTTCAACCTCACTTTTCGGCAACATACGCACAGGTTTTAGACCATCTTCTATATGTTGATCAGACGTATCAAACTCGACGCCATAGTTCTTTGGCAAAATCATATCCAACGTGATAGCGACGATACCTGACATGGTCACTGCCGAGCCAAAGATATTGCGGAACAGCTGCGGCGTTTGCGCAAAGACATCAGGAACAAACGCGATACCCATCGATAAACCAAGCGAAGTCGCAATAATTAAGATATTACGGTGGGTAAAATTCACTGTGGATAGGATGCGGATACCCGCAGTAGCAACGGTTGCGAACATCAATAGCGTCACGCCGCCAACCACAGGCTTTGGCAGCTGCGTAAAGATAGCGCCAAGGATAGGGAATAGCCCCATGGTAAATAAAATCGCCGCCACATAAAAACCCACATAGCGGCTGGCGATACCAGTCATTTGAATGACGCCGTTATTTTGGCTAAAGGTAGTGACCGGAAAGGTATTAAATACCGCGGCAATCCATGAATTGACGCCATCACCTAGCACGCCGCCTTTGATACGCTTTTCGTAGACAGGACCTTGAATAGGTTCGCCTGAAATCATTGAAGTTGCGGTCAAATCGCCTGAGGTTTCGATACTGGTAATGATATACATAAAGGCAATCGGAATAAACGCTTGCCAATCAAAGCTCAAACCGTATTTAAAAGGAATAGGGACGGTAAGTAATGGCGCTTCAGAGACTAAAGAGAAGTCAATACGTCCCATCAACATCGCCGCAAATAAGCCAAGCATCAGACCGATAAAAATAGCGCTTGAGCGAATCACTTTATTATTGACGATACTAATCAGTACCACACTGATCAGCACCCCGCCGCCCAGTAGTAAATTTTCCATACTACCAAAGTTTTCGGCACCAACCCCGCCCGCCAAATCAGTCAGACCTGTTTTGGTCAATGACAAACCAATGGTGACAATGACGCAGCCAGTGACAATAGGGCTCATCAAAGATTTGAGTTTGGTGATGAATTGGCTTAAACATATCTCGACAAATGCGCCGAAGAAAGACACGCCAAAGATGACAGAGAGAATCTCCTCTGGGCTACCGCCTTTATTTTTTACCACAAAACCTGCGGCAAGGACGGCAGCCAAAAAGCCAAAACTGGTGCCCTGTAATGCCATCAGCCCTGAGCCGACGGGCCCGACTTTACGGGTCTGAATAAAGGTGGCGACCCCTGATACCATCAGTGACATGCTAATCAGATAGGGGATGTGCTCTCCCAATCCCAAAGCGCCACCAATGATTAAAGAGGGCGTGATAATACCAACGAACGCGGCAAGTACGTGCTGTACCGCGCCTAAGAATGCTTTTGCAGGAGCGGGGCGGTCATGCAGTCCATATAATAAATCAGGGTTTCCTTGAGTAACTTCACTCATTTTGGCTTTCTCCTAAAGTGACTTTTAGTCCAATCTCTGAAGGTAAACCTAAACAGCGTAGGAAAACTGATGATTTGAGAGTTGAGTCCGTGACTTAAAAAAGCCTTTCAGTAAACTCTAGATCTTCATCTTGTTTCTCTAGCTATCTAAGCATTTACTAATTTTCCAACAGAGAGTCGCACTTTTCCGTGTGCTAATAAATAAAAGCAGCTCACCATTATTTATCAATATTGCCAGATATGGTGATTAAAACCTGACTAATTAGTCAGCTATCTAAGGGTATAGCGAAAGCCTTGCTTATTGCAATGTTTTTTTTGCGATTAAAATATTAATTTGTTTCATCTCGGCGATTTAACAAAACCTTAATGCGCTTATGACAAATAAAATTACGACTGCTATTAAGTACTTAATAGCAGTCGATGTTAGGTGCTGCTTAACTTTCACAATGTCGTCTATCTTATTGAATTAAATTCCTTACTTTATTTATTGCCAAATTGTTAATACTTCGTTATTATGCCTGTCATATTTCAAATGCTAATCATTATCATTAGTGTTAATCATGTTATTTCTATATGTATTTGTTGATTGAGTAGGCGTGGTCAATCAATAAAACACAAAAATTTTAATAGAGAATAAAAAGCAAAATCCCAAATTGTCTTTTTTGGACCATCTTTTTCAAACTGTCTTTCTAAAGTGGCACTTAAATCCTTCAATCCTAATAGTAAGTAAAGTGAGTGTGTTATGCGTGAAGTTAAGTCAGCAACATTTTCTAATCAATTAACGGTGTTATCGGTTGCTGTTTCAGCAATTCTGTGTTCACAGCTGGCGGTTGCGGCAACGGATGTGCCTAGTACGACCTTACAAACCATCACCGTAACTGCCAATAGCTCGGTACGTGAAAAGGTGCAAGAGGATGGCGTCGATGTCGAAGACTATACGCCTGCACAGCAAGCGAGCCATTTAAGCGATTTTTTAAATGTGGTGCCAGGCGTGACCATAGGTGGTACGTCAGCGGTCAACCAGCGCATTCGTATTCGCGGTCTTGAAGATAGCAACCTAAAAGTCACCATTGATGGCGCGCGCCAAGAAGGCAAGCTGTTCTATCATATGGGCGATATCACCATTGATCCTGATTTGCTCAAACAAGCGGATGTGGCAGTGGGTAACAATTCTGTCACGCTCGGTAATGATGCACTTGGCGGCGCGGTTGCTTTTAAAACGGTCGATGCCGCTGACTTACTTAAACCTGGTCAAAAGATTGGTGCCAAGCTAAAAGCAGGTTATGCCAGTAATAATGATGAGCTACTGACGTCAGCCACGATTTTTGGCGCACCATCTGATAATGTCGATTTATTGGCTTATTATGGCAAGCGTGATACCAGCTCGGGTGAAGACGGTGAAGGCCGTGAGTTGTTTGAAGACAGTGAGAGCGAGAGCTTCTTATTAAAAGCCGGTGCTTATGTTGGTAATGACCATCATGTAGGTGCAAGCTTTAGCCGTACTGAGAAAGAAGGGATTTTCCCATTCCGTCCAGATTTTCCGAGTCGCTCGGAAGCTCCAATTCCGCAACAGGTGAAGCGCGATACTTATGGTATTGATTATAAGTTTAATCCTAGCAATCCGCTGATTGATATAGATACCAATGTGTATCAGACTAAAACCCGTATTTTGCGCGATTCTGATTATATCAATGATCCAGGTTTTGATTTTAACGCGCAAGTTCAAACCACAGGCGCAAAAATCCAAAACACCAGTGACATTGCTACGAATGTTGGCACGCACAAGCTCATCTCTGGGATTGAGCACTACAAAAAAGAATCGGAGATGGAGCGCGACTTCGTTAAAACAGGGTCAGACGAGGCAACAAACACCTCTGTTTATCTAGAAGACCAATGGAGAAACGGTAAGCTCACTTTAACACCCGGTGTGCGTTATGACCGTTATAAATCTCCTGAGTTTATCGCTGGGGGCAAAACCTATGACAATGTCGTCGGTGCACTTGCTGCAAGCTATGAGATTGCACCACTAACGCAAGTATTCGCTAGCTACACACAGTTATTTAATGGTCCTGATTTAAGCCAAACCATCTTTAATTCGGACGGTGATAAAACGTATGTTAATAATGACTTAAAAGCAGAAGAAGGGTCTAACGCTGAAGTGGGAATCGTTACAACCTTACGTGACCTAACGGTCGCCGGTGATGCCCTGCAACTAAGCGGTAAATATTTTGAAACCGATATCGAAAACTATATTGAGTTTGTACGCGCAGGTGGTAGCAGAGTTGGCATGAATTGCACAACTGGGCAATTAGGTACCAGCGCTGCCCCTGAAGCCTGCCAAGGCGTCATCAATAAAGATGAAGATTTTAAAATTAAAGGCGTTGAGCTCGCCGCTGATTATAAAATGAATAACTTTAGTATGGGTTTGAGCTATTCGCGAGCGCGCAGTAAAGGCGACAAAACAGGCTATAGTATTCCATCAGTGACCGGAAGCAGCTCAGAGTCGGGTGATAAATATATGGTCAATTTGGCTTATAGTCCAACGGAGACCACAGATATTGGCTGGCGCAGTACCTATGTCGCTTCAGTAATGCCAAATACTAGCGCGAATGATATTGAAAAACCAAGCTATGATGTTCATGATATATTTATGAACTATTCGCCAAAACAAATTGAAGGACTAAAAGCGACGGTTGGCGTTTACAATCTTTTCGATGAAGCTTATGCTAGCCACTCATCTCGCCTAAACCCGATTGATGATGTTGCTACTGACTTCGAGCCAGGTCGTAATATCAAAGCTTCTTTAACCTATCAGTTTTAAGCCTGCATTTATTTCTTAGTAGCAAAAGAGCCAGCTTTTTATAAAAAAGAGCTGGCTTTTTTATCGCCATTTTTTGGCACCCAAGCTTTCTTTTTAAACATTACGCTTCGGCTATAGCACCATTAACCCTATATATTCATAAAGAATCAGCACTCATGACTTCACTTTCCTTCTCTTCTTTTGCATCGAATCTGCGCCGTATTTGTCTTTGGATTCACCGTTATACTGGACTTGTGATGGCAGGCTTTTTAATCATGGCTGGCATTACTGGCTCGTTATTGGCTTTCCATGAAGAGCTAGATGATATGTTTAATTATAAATTGGCTCAAATTGAGCGGCAAGATGGGCCACAGCTTCCTATTGCAACCCTGCACGACAAGGTGATCGCCGCCTATCCAGAGTACAATTTTTCTAGTATGCCAACATCATTAGAAGCGGATAAATCTGCGGTATTCTCGGTCGATAGAGCCAGAGGTCAAAGCGCTAAAAATCAACCTAAAGCCCCGTTTCAAGAGGTTTATGTCAATCCTTATAACGGCGATATCGTAGGAACGCGTGATAAAGACGCGTGGGCATGGCGTAATACCATGTGGAAGGTGTTTTGGTTGCACCGTGATTTATTGCTCGGCGATATTGGTAAGCTGCTGCTAGGTTTGATTGCCCTTATTTGGACGATTAACTGCTTTATTGGCTTTTACTTGACCTTTCCTAGAGCTATTAACGGTAAAAAAGCATTGCAGAAAACTGTACCTAAAACTACGCCTAAAAAACGTGCGTCTTTTATTAAGCGCTGGCTACCGGCGTGGAAAATCCGCCGCAAAACCAATACCTTTAAGCTCAATTATGATTTGCATCACGCTTTTGGTTTATGGTTGTGGCTGATGCTATTTGTCATTGCGTGGTCGAGTGTCGGTTTTAATTTAAAATCGGTGTATCAACCCGTGATGCAAGCAGTGGTTGGGTTTGAAGGTAGAGAGGGTAAAAGAGAAGAAAAAGGCAAGTCAAAGACAACAGATAAATCGAGCGAGCAGGCTATGTCAGCCGTTGCACCAATGAGCACTGAAACGGGTAGTAATACCTTTGTTAATAAAGCGAATAGTATTGCGTATTTAACTGAGCAAGCGCATATTGCTGCGCAAAAAAATGGCGTAACCGTACAGCAGACATTGGGTATCCGCAGGCTTACAGAGGAGGGGCAATGGCAAATGCGTTTTAAAACCGACAAAGATGTCGGCACTCACGGTGGTGCCTCGTCTATCACAGTGTCTGCGGCGACTGGCAAAGTTGAAAAGGTTAATTTCGGTTATCAAAGCGCATTTGGTAATAAAATCGACCAATGGTGCTCAACCTTACATATGGGATATATTGGACAGGGTAACGCTCATTTACTGTATCAAATATTTTTAGCAATGATAGGGTTGGCCGTGGCAGTTTTGTCCGCTACCGGTGTGTATTTATGGGTCAAAGCTCGTCAAAGCCGATTAAAGCAAAAATTGACCATTAAAAATAAATTTTCAAACCATTACGGAAAACTAGCTATTAAAAAGCAGTTATAAAACACCCCGTACTTAAACCGTATCGACAATCACGGGTCGGCCTTGATGGTTAAGGACAGTCACATCGACTTTGTATAGCTCTTTCATGGTTTCATGCGTGAGTACATCAACAGGCGCACCGGTTGCCAGTACGCGACCCTCTTTCATCGTCACTACCGTATCGGCAAATTGCGCCGCTTGATTGATGTCGTGCAAGACAATCACCACGGTTTTTTGCTCAGTATGACTCAATTCGCGCAGCTCACGCATCAGACGGCCAGCATGGTACATATCTAGATTGTTGAGCGGTTCATCAAGGAGTAGGTACGGTGTATCTTGGCAGACAATCATCGCAATCAGCACGCGTTGACGTTGACCCCCAGAGAGCGTCGATAAAAAGCGCTCGGCTAACGGCTCAAGCTCAAAGCGTTCGATAATTTCCTGCACTTTTTGCTGATCATCAGCCGTTGGTTGTCCTTGATGATAAGGATAGCGCCCAAACATCAGCAGCTCATGCACACGCAACCGACCTTGTACTTGGTTGTCTTGCCCAAGCATGGCTACGGTCTTAGACAGCGTTCGTGCATGACAGCTGACAATGTCATGCTCCTCATTCCCTATAACGAAACTGACCTGCCCTGATTGTAGCGGTTGCAAGCGCGCCATCACCGAAAACAGCGTCGATTTACCCGCACCATTTGGTCCTATTAAGGCAATCACTTGCGAGGGCGGTAAAGACAGGCTAATGTCATGCAGGATTTGCTGTCTGCCAATATGGTGGGAAACATTATTTATTTTAATCATAGCAGTTCTTGTTTTTAGAAAAATTTAACCGTTGCGTTTTAAAAAGTCATCATTAGCGGCGATAGGTCATAAATATGAGTAATAAAAATACCAAGCCGCCTGCCAATTCAATCACTACTGACAATACACCCGCCATGCCGAGTACTTGCTCAAATATAGTTTGACCGAGGACCAAGCAAATCATCGCCACCAAGCTGACCAATATCAGACGCTCACTGTGATACATATGGCGCGCGATACGATTGGTCAAGGCGCAGACCAGTAAGCCAAAAAAAGTTACCGGACCGACCAAGGCGGTTGCCGTAGCGACTAATACCGCAATGACCGTTAATAGCCCAAAGGCGAGGCGTTGATAGTTGATACCAAGGTTAATTGCTTGTGGTTTGCCCAGCATCAAGACATCGCATTGATAGCGCCAGCGCCAGATAAATAGCGCACTGATGACGCAAATAACAAAGCTAATGCCCAAAAGCTGCGGATTGACCGTATTAAACTGCGCGTAACTGGCCGATTGGACTACCACGAAGTCATCGGGGTTAATGAGCCGTGCAACTAGCGCTGATAAGCTGCGAAACAACACGCCAAAGATAACGCCTACCAGTATCAGCCGCGTTAAATCCTGACTGCTTTTTGAAAACAACAGTCGAAACAACAATAACGACGCGCCAAACATGAGGACGATTTCAAGGGTAAATTTGGTAATGGGGTTGATGCTGGTAAAACTAATTGCGCCTAAAAAGAACACCAATAAGCTTTGTAATAACACATACAGTGAGTCAAAGCCCAATAAGGAGGGTGTCAAAATAGGATTGTGGGTCAAGGTTTGAAAGAGCAGGGTCGATACGCCGATGGCATAACCGACGACCATTAGCGCCAGTAATTTTTTACCGCGTAATGGCAGGGCAAAGTCCCAATAGCCGTTGACGTTAAGTGTCAAAAACAGTGTCATTGAGATAAGTAAGATAATCGCGGCAATGGATTTTGGATGACTGGCGATAAAGGTCCAAAGTTTTGCTAAAGGGTTTTGAGTAGAGGTATCTTCAAGGCTGTCATTTTCTAAAGTAGCATTTGCTAGAGCGCTCTTTTTTGCCGAGCCAGTCTTGGTAGAATTGTCATTTATAAAGTTATGCTTAGACGATGAGAACATGAATAAATCCTACTATGCTACCTTCAATAGTAACAACGCCAAGCTTATCTAATCAGACAACAGGACGAATAAATTAAGAAAATTGTTAATAATCAGGTAGCGACAAGATTGCGCTAGGGCTTATTGCTCAGCAGGCGCACGTAATAACAACCATAAAAATATCACCGTGCCGACCACACCAAAAACTGTCGCCACAGGCACTTCAAAAGGATAACGAATGGAGCGCCCGATAATATCACAAAGTAGCACGGCTGATGCGCCCAAGAGCGCGACTGCGGGCAAGCTGCGACGTAATTTATCGCCCATAATGCGGCTAACGATATTGGGTACGACCAAGCCAATAAAAGGAATCATACCAACGGTTACGACGACGACAGCGCTCATCATCGCCACCATGCCAACACCAAGCCACGTTACTTGCCGTTTACTAATCCCCAAGTTTAGCGCGATATTGTCGCCCAAACCGACGATGGTCAGTTTATCGGCGATAATATAAGCCAGCACGCACAGCGCGCCCGTCAACCAAAGCAGTTCGTAACGTCCGGCTAATACTGAAGAGAAGTCGCCAAATTGCCAAACGCTAAGCATCTGTAATGATTCAGTTTGGTAGGCGATAAAAGTGGTTATCGCCTCGATAATGCCACCAAAGACAATACCGATCAGTGGAATCATCAAAAAATCCGTCGGCGGAACGCGATGTATCAGCAGCATAAAGAGCATCATGCCAGCAACAGCCGCAATGGTTGCGACACCCATTTTGACCAGTAGCGCGCTGGCTGGGAACAATAAACTGACTACCAGTAATCCCAATGCGGCGCTTTGGGTTGCCCCAACCATCGAGGGTTCCACGAAGCGGTTTTTCAGCACCACTTGAATAATCATCCCAGCCACCGCCATCGCGATACCCGTCAAAATAATGGCAACGGTGCGCGGAATACGGCTCACCAACATTAATGAACTATCAGAGTTGGCGCTTTGACTGATAAGGCTTTGCAAAATACCTGACCACGAAAAATCTGCTACACCAATGGATAAGCTTAATAACACCAAAAGCCCCATAATAATGAGGCTGGCTGTGTTTATTAACCACGGCGGTATCGCAGCGCGGCGCTGTTTATCACGGGCGTAGCGGCTGCCACTACTTGCACTCGGCTGCCAGCTTGATGGCGCAGCTGGCAGAGTAGAGCTGGTTTTAACGCTGGCTTGAGCACGAGGTGAAAATAATGGCATAACGGCTACTGGCTTACGAATAGAGTGTGAAAAATTTTATGGATAGCAACTGTCATAAGCAACAGCTGCTACTTGTATTTTGTGTAGCGTCAAAATTTATTTTGCCTTAGTAAAGGCGTTTTTAATTGTCGTTAAATCCTGTAGCCACTGATAATAACCACCAAAGGCTAAGTAAGAATCTGGGCTTAAATAAACGATATTATTGTTTTTCCACGCCTTGGTTTGATGTACCAATGGGTTGTCCAGCACCACTTCTGCGCCATCACCTTCCTCACCAATGGCAGAGGTTCTGTCCAATACAAATAGCCAGTCGGGATTGATTTTTTGTAGGTATTCAAAAGAAACAGGCTGCCCATGCCTAGAGTCTT
>ENA-ORXC01001344-ORXC01001344.1-marine-metagenome-genome-assembly--contig:-NODE-1344-length-14670-cov-3.513534_pt1 | contig 14670 bp, 12 predicted proteins | sample MGYA00237865_ERZ511478 | MGnify/ENA metagenome assembly ERZ511478 | reverse complement strand
ACTAAATGTATCTATGATAAAGAAGGAACCGTACCACTGAGTACGGGTGTGCAGTAAGGCCCGCACGTCGAATGCAAGTAAGCTTTGCATCTATAGAAAATGTGTTTATGTTTTACTTCTGAATACCCCTACATAGACAATAAAATACACGATATAATTTACATGTATCCCTGCTAAATGATATAAAAGAGGGCTTATGGTAGATTATGCTTTTCCATCACTCCGACGCCGAATAATGCATAATCGTACTTTACAGGGTCAGCCGCATCAAAAGTTCTCAATCTGTCGGTCAGTTCCATCACGCTCTGCCAATCGGTCTGCTTGCGCTTCAGCAACCCTAAAGACGTGGCTACTTTGTAGACATGTACATCTAAAGGAATCATGAGCTCTGCTGGAGAGATACGGTGCCACAGTCCGAAGTCCACGCCCTTATCGTCTTTTCTGACCATCCAGCGGAGGAACATATTAATCCGTTTGGCAGTCGATTTCTTTGCCGGATTAGCCACATGCTTTCTTGTGCGTTGTGGTGCATTAGGGATAGAGAAAAAGTTATTGTGAAAGTGGCTTAGCGACAATCCGTATTTTTGATGAGCAGTATCCAGTACAGGAGAGATGAAGGCCTCTTCTAAGCTGTCATGTGAAGCATAGTATTTCTGGAAAAACTCCAGGAAGTATAGAGTATCTACATCGTTAAATGTTCGATGCTTGAATGAAAGAAAACGCTTTCGATCAGATTCCTTATGATTCACAATGAAATCGTACGGTGCATAGTCCATCAGCTTCAGGAGTTCGTTTCCTTTATTTATGATGGTCTTGCGCAGTCCCCACGACAGCATCGCTACCCAGAAGCCTATGATCTCAATATCTTGAAGCTTGGAGAACTGGTGAGGCAGTGATATAGGATCATGCTCAATAAAATCAGGATGATTGTATTGCTCCGCTTTCTCGTCAAGAAAAGCTTTCAGATCCTGATGCTTCATGGTAGCCCTTATGAGTCGAGCGTCTGCGCTATCTCCACTATCTCAAATCCTTCGATCACATCTCCCTCTCTGACATCATTGTAATTTTTGATACTGATACCACACTCTAGACCAGTCTTGACTTCTTTCACATCGTCTTTAAAGCGCTTAAGCGATGCCAATTCGCCCTTCTGACCTTCTTTATTTGGGAAGACGACTATGCCGTCTCTGATAACTCTGATGAATGAATTTCTGGTGATCACCCCTTCCTGAACTATACACCCAGCAATGGTTCCAATTTTACTGATCTTATAGACTTCTCTCACATCTACTTGTGCAGTGATCTTCTCCTCCTTAATTGATTCGAGCATACCTTCCATCGCGGACCTGATCTCATCGATAGCTTGATAGATGATAGAATAAGTTTTGATCTCTACACCTTCTCTCTCTGCTAATGCTCTAGCACCTCCTGAGGGACGTACTTGAAATCCGATCACAATGGCATCTGAAGCTGATGCTAATAGAACATCAGATTCAGCTATCTGGCCGACAGCTTTATGAATGACATTCACCTGTATCGTTTCTACTGATAATTTGATGAGTGAATCCGCAAGGGCTTCTACAGAACCATCCACATCACCTTTCACGATGAGGTTAAGCTCCTTAAAGGTACCCAGAGCTAATCGGCGACCTATCTCATCAAGGCTGATTCGCTTATTAGCCCTGTTACTCTGCTCTCTATTGATTTGCTGACGCTTACCAGCTAAGGCTTTTGCCTCCTGCTCAGACTCTACGACCTTAAACTTCTCACCAGCCTGTGGTGCGCCATCAAGACCTAACATAAGTACTGGTGCTGCAGGCCCAGCTTTTTTGACCTTCTTTCCAGAATCGTTAAACATGGCTTTCACCTTACCGTGGTGACTTCCCGTCACGACGACATCACCTATTTTCAGGGTGCCATTTTGGACTAAAAGCTTGGTGACGTAGCCTCTACCTTTATCTAATGATGCTTCTACCACAGCACCTAAGGCGTCTCTATTTGGATTAGCTTTGAGCTCTAAAAGCTCAGCTTCTAATAGAATTTTTTCTAATAGTAGATCAATGTTCTGACCCGTCTTGGCTGAGATATCTTGGGACTGGTATTTTCCGCCCCATTCTTCTACTAAGAAGTTCATAGCTGAGAGAGCTTCTTTTATTCTGTCAGGATTAGATCCCGGCTTATCTATCTTGTTGATAGCGAATACAATAGGCACTCCTGCCGCCGTAGCGTGGCTGATCGCTTCCTTCGTCTGAGGCATGATGTCATCATCAGCTGCGACGATAATAACTACGACATCAGTCACCTTAGCTCCTCTGGCTCTCATCGCTGTAAAGGCCTCGTGACCTGGAGTATCCAAGAAAGTTATTTTCTTCCCATTGGTGACGACCTCGTAGGCCCCGATGTGCTGGGTGATACCACCTGCCTCACCACTGACGACACTCTCACTTCTGATGTAATCTAAGAGTGATGTCTTACCATGATCTACGTGCCCCATCACAGTGACGATCGGTGCTCTTGGCTCTAAGTCCGCAGGATCATCGATGATCTCATCTTCCTCGTCTTCTTGATCTTCAGCATTGATAAATTCTGTCTCGAAGCCATACTCGCTGGCTACAAGTTCTATGATTTCTGCGTCTAATCTTTGATTTATAGATACAATGACCCCGAGATTGAAGCATGTGGTGATTACTGCAGTCGCGCTAATATCCATCAAGTTAGCAAATTCAGACACTGAGATAAACTCAGTGAGCTGCAGTTTTCCCGACTCAGTCACCTGTTCTCTTGCTTCTTGTTTCTCTCTCTTGTTTTCTCTACTATCTCTACGTATCTTTTGTCTCTTACTCTTATTACCCCCTGAGATTCTGGCCATAGTAGCCTTAATCTTTTCTTCTATCTCTTTCTTGGAGACCTCTTTCACTTCATCAGGTCCTCCACGCTTACCACCACGATTAGATTGTCCCTTTTGGTCCTTAACGAATCGTTCAGTAGTCACTTTTTTACGCTTACGCTTACGTTTGCGTTGTGAGTCTCCTTCTCCGGGTTTTGGTTTTTCTTTCTTTTTTTGTGGCTCTAACTTAGATGCATCTATTTTACCCTTGATAGTCAGCCCTTGTAGCTGAGGCGTCTTTGCTCTCAGGATTTCTTCTTCAGGAGCAGATGCCTTCTCCGCTTTACCAGCCGCTGCTGGTATCTCTGGCTCTTTCTTCGCTGGGGGTGCTGCTTCTGATTTTTTAGCAACGGGTTTAGGTGTTGCAGCGGGCTTATCCTTGTTCAGGTCTATCTTGCCTACAACAGTAATTTCAGGCCTGGTCGGCTCTGGGCGTGCAGGTTCATCTGTCACTGGGGTATCCTCTACTACTGGGGCTGTGACCTCAGGCTCAGGGACTTTCACCTCAGGCTCAGGCACTGGCTCTGGAGCAGGAGGTGCCACTGGCTCTGGTGCGCGGACCACAGGCGGTGGGGGAGGCACCTCTTTAGTCTCCTCAGCAGCTCCACGGGAGTTGCCTATGACGACTTGATTCGCCTTTTCTTTTTCAGCCATAGAGTTGCTGAACTCTTTGAGCAGCTCACTGTACATCTCATCCGAGATTTTGGCAGTAGGTTTATTCTCAAGTTCAAAGCCATGATTGCTAAGATACTCTACGATGGTAGAGGTCCCTACATTCAGCTCTTTGGCAATTTTTACAAGTCGTTTAGACATATATATATTTAAATCACAATTTCTTCTTATTCGAATTCTGCCTTGAGGATATTCAGTAGCTCATCTACTGTCTCTTCCTCTAAGTCAGATCGTCTGAGCAGCTCTTGCTTGCTCAGCTCTAATACACTTCTGGCCGTATCACACCCAATATTCTTAAGTGAATCTATGATCCACTCTTCTATTTCATCAGCAAATTCGTCCAAATCAACATCATCTATCTCTTCGTCAGTATCTCGGTAGACATCTATCTCATATCCTGTCAGTTTACTCGCTAACTTAATGTTAGAGCCACCCTTACCGATCGCTAAGGATACTTGGTCTGGCTTAAGGAATACTGACGCAGTCATATTATCATCATCAAGCTTAATACTGGTCACTCTGGCGGGAGTCAGTGATCTCTGGATGAAGAGAATATTATTATTCGTGAAGTTGACAATATCGATATTCTCATTCTTCAGCTCTCTCACGATACCGTGTATCCTTGACCCTTTCATACCTACACAGGCCCCTACAGGATCTATACGGTCATCATAAGATTCTACAGCTACTTTGGCTCTTTCTCCCGGGATTCTGACGATCTTTTTCACAGTAATCAGTCCGTCCTCTATTTCTGGCACCTCTTGCTCCATTAGTTTTTCTAAAAACTCTGGGGCTGTCCTGGATACGATGACTACGGGGTTATTATTTTTAAGGTCTACTTTACGGATCACCCCACGGATCATATCTCCTTTTTTAAAGAAGTCACCTTTAATCATCTCATTACGCGGGATGACTAGCTCAATACCTGTGGTATCATCAATAATTAGAATTTCTCGTTTCAATATCTGATGGACTTCTCCCAAGATGATATCACCTATTCTGGCTGTGTAGTTTTTATAAACTTCATCTTTCTCTAATTCACTGATCCGGGATATGAGTGTCTGCCTAGCTGCCATAACGGCTCTCCTACCGAATTCTGCCAGATTTAACTCTTCATAGCACTCTTCACCTACCTCGTAGTCTTCATCAATGCTGACGGCCTCAGAGACAGATACCTGTGCTCTGTCATCAGTCACCTCACCATCTGGTACAATCTCGCGAACTCTCCAAATTTCGAGGTCACCATTTGTGGTATTCACAATGACATCAAAATTATCATCAGTCCCATATTTTTTCCTGATCAGTGTTCGAAATACATCTTCCAGTACACGGACCATCGTAGGTCTATCTATGTTCTTGCCTTGATTGAATTCAGCGAACGTTTCTACTAAGTTCATTGTGGTTTAATTAAAAACTAACTTTAATTTTTGCTTCTTTTATAGCTGACAGCTGAATGAGGTATACCTCAGGTTCTGGCTGATTCTTCTTCTTCTTTCGGCTCTTGATCTGTTCAGTCACCTCTATGTGTGACTCTTGGACTTTTGTCAATTCTCCTTTCTTTCGTTCACCTTCTAAAGTCTTAATCTCGATCGTGCGTCCGATATTTTTAACATACTGACGATGATGGACCAGAGGATTACCCACACCAGGAGATGATACATCTAATGTATAATCTTCTGAGAGCCACCCATTCTCCTCTATATGCTGCTCTAAATATCTGGAAATCACCCGGCATCTAAATAGATCAAGAGTCGTATCACTATCTACGAAAATTTCTATTTTTTTTCCTTCTTGGGATTCTTTTATCCCAATGAGAAAACAATCTTTTAAATCGTCTTCCTTAAATCGTTTGTCCAATAAGGACGAAAGTTTGTCTGCAATCAAATTTCTACAAATTAAAAAAGGGAACTTATGTCCCCTCCTTATCTCTATTTATTCGCAAATATACAGATAAAAGGCACATTATATGGCTATCGAACTTAAATTAGCCTATAGAATATTAGTGGTACAGAAGAATCACTCATATATCTTCATTATCTAACATGTATTAAGCTCTCATAATGAAACTATTCGATCAGGTAATGGCAGCAGCCAATTATGTGCAAAGTGAAATTGAATTGGTCCCTCAGATAGGTATTATCCTGGGTACAGGGCTTTCAGCCGTGATAGATTCGATGGAAGACGTTAAGCGCATCCCGTATGCCTCGATACCACATTTTCCTGTGAGTACGGTGCAGGGTCATGCTGGCTACCTTGTATCTGGGATGTATCATGGTATCTCGGTACTGGCCATGCAGGGGAGATTTCATTACTACGAGGGCTATACGATGCAGGAGGTCACGCTTCCCATCAGAGTATTCAAAGCGATAGGTATCAAGAAGCTAGTGATCACCAATGTATCAGGTGGTCTCAATAGCACTTTTAAAGCTGGCGATATTGTCCTAGTCACAGATCACATAAATTTGCATGCAGCTAATCCGCTCACAGGTCTCTCTGATGAGAAGTTGGGCCCTCGATTTCCTGATATGATCGATGCCTATGATCCTGCGATGAGACATTCCTGTCTTAAAGTGGCCAGATCACTTGGAATGACACTGCGGCAGGGAGTGTATGTGGGTCTTCAAGGTCCTAACTTAGAGACGCCTGCAGAATATAAGTTTATGAAGCTTATTGGTGGCGATATCGTCGGTATGTCTACGGTGCCGGAGGTCATTGTATCCCGCCAGATTGACTTAGCTGTCTGTGTGTTATCATGTGTATCCAATGTAGCCAGCGATGCTGACAACATAGAGAAGACTACTATTGAAGAAGTGATTGCAGTAGCTGAAGACGCTGGTAAGAAATTGGAAAAACTTCTTATTGCACTGTTGCCAGAGTTATCTGAGTCTATGTAGCCTGTCGTGGGTACATTAAAATTACCTAATGCTAATTAGTCATTTTAGACGAATTTTCGTTTTACATACTGTGCAAATCTTTTCGTTTTTCACGAGAGAGTTAAGCGACTAATCATTACCAAAAAAACTAAGACAACAAAAATCCACCCATTACAAATGAAGATGGATAATCTGATCGCACTGCCTCAATTTTAAGTCTGAGCAATGTATTATAAAAACTGTATTTGGCTGAAGTGTAGAACACTTTGAATCCCCTGCTTAGATTCAAGTCTGTGAGGAAAGAGCGCAGAGCTAACATGATGCGGATATCATTTTAGATCAGCTTGAGAGGAGATTGCTGAGGTGAACAAAAAATAGTTAGAATCGTTTGATTTAGTCTCAGACCCTGACTTAGCTACAATGAAAGATGAAGTCCGACCTCAACAGAAATTCACTAATATATGCATCAAGCAATTTCAAAAAATAGAGACTAACAATTATTTTCGAAAGCGTGCAACCATGATTGGTCTCCATTCATGTGGTCCAGATAATTTCCTAATTTAGTTGTCGAATGGATTGGCAATACTATATAAACCTACTAGCTGAGGATAAAATACAAATTATTGCTCTACCCATCTTTATATTGGCGATCATCGTAGAGTGGCGCATCGATGAGTGGAGACATTTGGATCTATATCAGCGTGTCGACTCTTGGGTGTCATTTTCTATGTTACTCTTTACCGGCTTAGTGGAGTTTTTACCCAAGCTCTTAGCCTTCGTCATCTTTGTATATCTCCACGAGATTAGTCCACTTGCGGATGTCATACAGCGGCAATGGTGGGCTTGGATATTATTATTTTTTTTAGACGATTTCTCATATTACTGGTTTCACAGATTGAATCATGAGGTCAGGATATTTTGGGCTGGGCACGTGCCACACCACTCTTCTGTCAAGCTGAATTTTGCGACAGCATTAAGGCAAGGCGTGGGGGAGCGAGTCCACAAATATTTCTTTTGGCTATGGTTGGCATTCTTAGGCTTTGATGCTCTGATGATCTTTACTGTACTATCAGTAAATCTCATCTATCAGTTTTGGGTCCATACCGAGCTGGTGGGTCGGATGCCTGCTTGGTTTGAGTTTATTTTTAATACACCCTCTCATCATAGAGTACATCATGCTTCTAATATCAGATATCTTGACTGCAATCACGGAGGCGTACTAATCATTTGGGATCGGATCTTCGGCACCTTCTCTCAAGAAAGGGAGGCTGAAGCTGCGGTGTATGGTTTAACAAAGAATATTAATTCTTACAATCCCATGTATGTCGCGACTCATGAATACATCGCAATCTGGAGAGATGTGGTGAGATCTGATAAGTGGATGGATCGATTGCGCTATATATTCCTGGCGCCAGGTTGGTCGCATGATGGTGAAGATCTGAGAGCCCGTACGTTGAGGTCTAATTTGCAAACAGATGAATCTAGGGAATAGCTAAATTATTAATCATATAGTTGATCCTATCTCAAAAGACAGGTTACAGGTGAGTAAGCTTATAATCTATATTTTATTCACCTAATAAATTTATGAAGATGAGTATAGCATCATCTCAAGGCTCAGCTCATTAGGCATATTCAATAGTCATCATAGTGAGGTATAGTATCTCGGTAGCCCATTACGAAGTGCTGGGACAGATAGGCTTTGGTCGGCGAGATTATCATGACAACCAATTTTTACTGTGACCCCGTTTTTCTTTGAGAATTAATTATCACAGTGTAATAGTTCCATACATATTATCAAAGCAGCATAATTGACAATCTCTAAGCGATTAATTATCAATCATTTAGAGCTTTCAATTTCAGGCATCAGGTTCCTCTGAACATGCCTCTTTAATTTTAATACGTGCTTAGACTTCTATGATGTAAGCGTGATAATTAATCTCTTGTTTCTCCCACTGCCGCCTGGGCATTAATGTTACCCCAGCCATAACTTCCGTTACGACTCGGATATAAATCTGAAGCCAACTTCAGGCGCTGCAGCACATTATTTCTGCTCATAGATGGATTAGTCGCCCAGACTAACGCAGCGATACCAGCAGTCGTGGCTGTTGCAGCAGAAGAACCACTGATATAGGAGCTGCCATTGGACTTAGCGGTGATAGCTACAGAGTTACGCTTAGAGTCAAAGCTACGCTGCATCTGAATGGTGAAGTCAACTTTGCTGCCGCTGTGACAAGTGTTACACCGCTTATACGTATGCTGAGCCTTTACCCCCGTCACGGCCGTCGTCTGGCTCATATTAGCAGGGAAGATCACTCCCGTCCAGTTAAGGAAGCTGGTAGAGGTACCTGCCGCAGCGAGCAGTAACTTACCTCTATTATATGCATAGTAGACACCATCTTTTACCGTACCTGAGGATATGATATTACCGATCGACATGCTGACAATTTTGACATCCGAGCGTCTGCCAGCCAGCTTGAGAGCGTCCTTTACACCATTTTTTTCATTAGAGCTGCTGATGAGTACGTCCTGTACAGCGCGTACTGATATAACATTAGCCTGATATGCAACACCTAAGGCATTTCCATCCGTACTCCATGGTCCAGCTGCCAGACCTGCCATAGCGGTACCATGTCCACACTGATCATGAGGCGAGTCTTTCTTTTTGCCCCACCAAATGCCAGAGTACTTCGTGCTATATTTTCTGATGTACCTGTTCTTGGAGTTTCCTGAAGCGAATTGGCTACCCAGATTGTCTTGACTATCAGAGGCTCCCGTGTCTATGATGCAAATGCCAATGTTATTCCCATTTGATGAAGACCAAGCATTCTGAATATTATGATTTCTAAAGTTCCAGGGAATTTTAGCACTGAAGATGTCAGTACGACTATAGTCGGCAGAATTGATACTGGAAGGTTGGCCTCCACATCCCGATGAGCTCTTGAATTGCTTCTCCTGAATATCAACGGGGTCGTAACCCATAGGCTCAACGTACCTGATGGTAGGATCGGTGCGAAGCAGCTCAAGCGTGGTTAGGGAGGTAATTTTCACTGCGAGTGTAGGTATCTCATCATCTATCTCGAATGGTAAAATATCTGCTGCTTCTAAATCAGGATTTCCTGATGTCAGTCTCTCATTAGTTAAAATAGATTCGAGGATTGCATCCCGCTTTTGCATAAACGAATTAGGCAGTTGGTCTCCTATGCCGATGATGGTTGAAATATCAACGCCCTCATCTACGGTATAGCCTATAGCTATGATCTGGTCGCTTAGAGTAGCTGCACTTAATATCATATCTGTTGGTGCCACAGACCAGTCAAATATTGTATTGTTTTTGGTTTTGCTCTCTATGAATTCGTTAATTTCAGCAATTGAATAGTCCTTAGAAACTGGCGTAATAAATGGCTGATCTATCTCTTCCTTTGTACAAGACAGCAGCAAAAGTAGCAGAAGTGCGAATAGTTGATATTGTTTCATATGAAGAGGACTTAGAGTGCAGAATTAATATTATGAGTATAAGATAGTAAACTCCCCTGGGGAATAGTGGCTATGTCATCTAAATTATGCGATTAGTCATTAAAAATACCTAAAAATAGGGATCTCAAAATATGAGTCTCAGGTGTAATACGGCAACCCTCGTGAAAGATGCACTAAGTATATCCCATTGATTCACTCTATATCGAGCGCTGAGATGTGACTTCCATTTGATCATCGTGAGGGAGAAGATCATAATCTTAGTTTGATCTCTCCATTAGAGACACATATGCACATCAGAGATACCAAAACCAAGTACCTATTTACTTGTTTATCAATCGTAGTTCAGAATCGGAGAATTCCGTACTTTTACAGACCATTTGCTAACCTAAATTAAGAATATGCCATTTGACATAGACATGCTGAAAGCCCATTACGCTTCATTCGCAGATAAAGTAAACGCAGCGAAGAAGGTACTACAGAGGCCATTGACTCTTGCTGAGAAGATTTTATATGCTCACTTGCACGAGGATTCTCCCTTACAGAATTATGAGAGAGGCAAAGACTATGTCTTTTTTGCACCAGATAGAGTGGCCATGCAAGATGCAACAGCACAGATGGCACTTCTGCAGTTTATGATGGCTGGTAAGAGTAAAGTGGCAGTACCGACTACGGTTCATTGTGATCATCTTATTCAAGCGAAGATAGGAGCGGATGAGGATCTTCAACATGCTATAAATACTAGTAACGAAGTCTTTAACTTTTTGGAGTCTGTCTCTGATAAGTACGGCATAGGATTCTGGCAGCCAGGCGCGGGAATTATCCATCAGGTCGTCTTGGAGAACTATGCTTTCCCTGGAGGCATGATGATTGGTACAGATAGCCATACCGTAAATGCGGGAGGACTTGGCATGGTGGCGATCGGTGTCGGAGGTGCGGATGCTGTAGATGTGATGGCAGGCATGGCCTGGGAACTCAAAAATCCCAAACTTATAGGAGTAAAACTCACGGGCAAGTTATCCGGCTGGTCATCGCCGAAGGACGTGATTCTCAAAGTCGCCGATATACTGACCGTAAAAGGTGGGACTGGAGCTATTGTAGAGTATTTCGGTGATGGAGCAAAAAATCTAAGTTGTACTGGTAAAGGCACGATCTGCAATATGGGAGCCGAGATCGGCGCTACTACCTCTACCTTCGGATACGATGACAGCATGGATAGATACCTGAGAGCGACTGATAGAGCAGAAGTAGCGGATGCAGCAAATATGGTGAAAGAGCATCTTATCGCTGATCCTGAATGCTACGCCGAACCAGAGAAATACTTCGACCAGGTGATAGAGATTGATTTATCGACGCTGCAGCCATTGATTAACGGACCTTTCACGCCAGACTTATCGACAAATGCTGGTAAAGAAATGACAGAAAAGGCAACGGCTAATGGATGGCCTCTCGATGTAGAGTGGGGACTCATAGGCTCATGTACTAACTCATCATATGAGGATCTATCTAGAGCGGCCTCTATTGCGAAGCAAGCAGTAGATAAAGGCCTGACTACTAAAGCCGAATTCGGTATTAATCCAGGTAGTGAGCAAGTCCGATTTACGACAGAGAGAGATGGTATTCTTCAGATCTTCGAAGATCTTAATGCGACCATATTCACCAATGCGTGTGGACCTTGTATCGGTCAGTGGGCCAGATATAAAGATCCCATGAATGCCCCCAAAAATAGCATCATCCATTCATTCAATAGAAATTTTTCAAAAAGAGCGGATGGTAATCCCAGCACCCACGCTTTTGTGGCTTCTCCCGAAATCGTAGCCGCGATTGCGATAGCAGGTAGACTTGATTTTAATCCAATGACCGATACGCTGACTAATGATAAAGGCGAAGAGGTCAAACTAGATGAGCCCACAGGCCATGAACTACCACCTAACGGATTTGACGTGGAAGACATAGGGTATAACGCCCCAGCCGAAGATGGTAGCAAAGTAGAAGTCGTGGTCGATCCATCATCGGATCGCTTACAGTTGCTGACCCCATTTACACCTATCACTCAGGACAGCATGACAGATATGAGGATCCTCATTAAAGTAAAAGGCAAGTGTACCACTGATCATATTTCTATGGCAGGACCATGGTTAACCTATCGGGGTCATCTACAGAATATCTCTGAGAACTGCTACACAGGTGCCATTAATTACTTTAATGATAAGGCAAATAGTGTATTGAATTATATCACTAATGACTACGTACCAGTCCCAGACTCTGCTAAAGCTTATCAGGCAAAGGGTATTGGTACTGTTGTGTTTGGAGAAGAGAACTTAGGAGAGGGCTCCTCCAGAGAGCATGCAGCAATGGAGCCTCGGTTCTTAGGGGTGAATGCCGTAATCGTCAAATCATTCGCAAGGATACACGAAACCAATCTTAAGAAGCAGGGGATGTTAGCCTTGACATTCATTGATAAGGCTGATTATGACTTAGTTAGACAAGATGACATCGTTTCAATCCTTGATTTTGATCAGATGGCTCCAGGGAAACCCTTGACGATTAAATTAGATCATCATGATGGCACCAATGATGAGTTTAAGGTGGCGCATACTTATAATCAAGCTCAGATAGACTGGGTCAGAGCTGGATCAGCGTTGAATAAAATAAGAGAAGAGGCTGGAGTAGCATAGTTTTAAACCGTTAAGCCATTATATTTAGATTTTTATAATATCTTTGTTATCTAACAAAACGAAAAATTATGTGGAAAGAATTTAAAGAATTCATTTTGACAGGCAATGTGCTCGATTTTGCCATCGCAGTCATTTTAGCAGGAGCTGTAGGCTTAGTTGTCACAGGCTTTGTCAATGACATCATTATGCCAATAGTCGGAGAAGCTGCTGGTGGTTATGATTTTGCTGATCTTAAGTATGTTTTATCCGAAGGGGTGGGAGCAGAAGGAGACGCTAATTATAGGCCAGAAAATGCCATTCGATACGGTAGATGGTTTAATACAATCATTAACTTACTTATCATAGGATTTGTCTTATTCCTAATGGGTAAAGCTAAGATCAAGTACATGGGCGCTGCTCCAGATCCAGCTCCAACAGCCGATCAAGTTCTACTTACAGAGATCAGAAATACACTTAGAAAATAGGTATAAAAGACTTTCATACCTAAAGATTATAAGGTCTGTAGTATACGCTGCAGGCCTTTTTTTATGATAGCGATATGATGTGGGAACAACGCAGACATTATAATTATTTTCTACCTTCATTTAAGGCATACATTATGTCAGAACTAAATTCAGAACATGAGAAAAATTGAACACATTGGAATCGCGGTGAAAGATATCGAAGTTAGTAATAAGCTCTTCTCCTCCTTATTCAATGTAGATGGTCCTTACAAGATAGAAGAAGTGGAATCAGAGAGCGTCACAACTTCCTTTTTTAAGAATGGCCCTAACAAAATAGAGCTGGTGCAAGGCACCAAAGAAGATGATGCCATAAATAAGTACATCGCTAAGCGTGGAGAGGGCATGCACCACATTGCCTTTGATGTAGCAGATATCAAAGCAGAGATGGCACGGCTGAAAGCTGAAGGCTTCTCATTGTTGAGCGAAGAACCTAAGAGAGGCGCCGATAATAAATGGGTCTGCTTCGTACACCCGAAAACTGCCAATGGCGTCTTGATTGAACTCTGCCAAGAGATCACAGATGACAGTGCGCCATCGTCTATCTAGATGGAGTATTCTGTAAGCGAATATAGCATCATCATTATGGGCAGTTTTATAGCAGGATGCATCAATACATTAGCAGGAAGTGGTTCTGCTATCACCCTCGCCATCCTCACCGAAGTGATGGGACTGCCTGGTAATCTCGCCAATGGAACTAATCGCGTCGGCGTCATCGCTCAAGGCTCTCTTTCTAGCTATGTATTTCATAGAAATGGAAAGTTAGATGTGAGAAAAGGGCTCCCCATTATTATTTATGTGACCATAGGGTCGCTGGTAGGGGTGTATGTCGCGACTATCATATCTAACGATCAATTTAAAGAGGTATTTAAGTATCTGATGATTTTGATGCTGCTCGTCATATTAGTTAATCCTAAACGGTGGCTTAAACAAAATGAAAATTTGAAAGTGCTACCTGCCTACATTGGCATTCCTATATTCTTAGCTGTTGGATTTTATGGTGGATTCATTCAGATGGGCATGGGCATCTTCTTCTTAGCCACATTAGTCTTAGCATCTAAATATAGTATAATTACAGGCAATGCCATTAAAGGTTTCACTGTTGCTTTTTATACCATATTTGTCATAGGCATCTTTCATTATCACGGACTCATTGACTGGAAGGCAGGCTCCCTGCTTGCTATTGGTCAGATGATCGGCGGTTATTTAACTGCTCAGTTTGCCTCTCGCTACAAGCATGCAGATGTATGGGCTTATCGACTATTAGTTCTGATTGTACTGCTGGTGATTCTGAGATTATTTAGGATTTTCTAGATACCAATCATCCGATCGTGCAGGCTATACTATCATCGTTTAGCAATTCTTATACGATTATTTCTTAGGAATATATTGCAGCATATAAATGACGACTGTTTACGAGGTAAGCGCATTATTGAAAATAATTAGCCATCGGTGCCTCGAATTTATACTCTAAGATTACTCTTTTGGAAGCTATGCGCTTGATACATTTAAACCCAAGTATTTGTACAGATTTTGACCTAAAAGTGCTAAAGTCATATCAGCTTGACCAACAGTTCTCTTACTTCTGA
>ENA-ORXC01001343-ORXC01001343.1-marine-metagenome-genome-assembly--contig:-NODE-1343-length-14670-cov-4.417255_pt1 | contig 14670 bp, 8 predicted proteins | sample MGYA00237865_ERZ511478 | MGnify/ENA metagenome assembly ERZ511478 | reverse complement strand
CCACCCCCCCCCCCGAGGACGTTGGCACATCCTGACCCGCGGTGCTGTTGTTCTTCGTCTGGCTTGCTGTTGTCGTCAGTGCCAGTGGGCAGCGTGCGGCCTACGCTTTGGTCTGGGTGACTACAAGTCCCTATCTCACTCTCGTACCGGCGTGGTCTCGTCGGGGGCGAGATTTACGGTGCGCTCGTGACGAGTGTGTTGATCAAGGGCATTGCCAGGCGGTGCGTGTACATGACGTGGTTCCTTGGTGGGTGCCAGATGAACCCCTTCCTTGTCGTTGCTTTTTCAGTACTCCGTGCTCTATTTCTGACGCTGGTCCCGTTCTCTTGCTGTGTACGTTGTATGTCGTCCTTGTTCTCGTCAAGGCGTTCTTTTTTGTTTCCCATTCGATCTCAACACGCAGAACTGTCATGGACCCAGTCATCAGAACCACCGAGGAGCGTCTCTACCTCAAGTTCTACGAACACCTGGGCATTATGGAGCCGAAGAAGATGACCTTCCTGTGCTCCCTCCTACGGAACCTCTATGACGCGGCGTCCAAACTCGACCTCCACCTCGCGCCCTACGGGGCCTCTCTTCACTGTGCGGTCAGCCGCATGGTCGTATCCGCGAACCCGCAGGAGGCGCCTACCCACCGCTGGATCCGGGTGGTAGACCGGCTGGGCTTCTTCACAGACGCCGACCGCCACTCGGAGCGTATCGTCAATCTCGGCCTGGCGTTTGCGTACCGTCACTTGGAGGCGGACGCGCTTGCGGAGGCCAGCGCCCTTCTGATGCGTAAGGCGCAGGCGGTCGCCACTCAGCACGGGGACGGCGCGGAAGGTGCCGTACCTCGTGCTGGGGCTGTCGTGTCCGCGGCGGCGGCCAACCCGGTGACAACAACGACGGGACGCCTCGAGTTGGAGCCGGGGGGGATTGACGATGGCGCTATTGAGGAAGAAGAGGTGGTGCCCCGGGGAGGCTTGGTCATTTCAGCCAACAAGGGCAGTCCCAGGCGCAACGCAGGCGACGCGGGGGGGGAAAAGGAGGATGTTTCCGTGCCCAGGACGGGGTTGGTCGTGTCGACCACGCCTCGCACGCCGATCGCGTCTCTCGGTGCCGGGAAAGCAAGAGGACAACACAGCGCCGATGGTGCGGTCGGTGCGAGTGAAGCGGGTGGGGCTCATGGTGCATGCGACGGCTCTGGCAAGGTCGGGGACTCTTCCAGTCTCCTGTCGGGCGCAGCTGCCGACCTGGCCGATCTCAACTCCCTTGACGTGGGCGACGAGAACTCCATCCCGTCGCATGTCTTGTACGAGAAGCAGCCGCAGGTGACGCCGCCAATGCCCGCCGTCAAAGCCGTCGCCGCAGTCTTGAGCACAGTGATGGACAAGCCCGACGGCAAGGAAGTGCTGCTCAAGTTGCTGAGCGACGGCGTCCTTTTGCATGCTCGTTCTCTGCCAGAGCCGCCAGCGCCGGCCGGCACTGTCCGTCCGACCGGCACCAAGGCTGATGCGGCTGCCATCTGGAGGATGTGCAAGGCCTGGTGGCCACACTGGAAGGCCCCCCAAGATCTTGGCAGCACCGTGCCCCCGGAAGGAACATTGACATGTAAGCTGAACCGCAAACGCCTGGCCAAGTCTTCCCGGTGGTCCATCCTTGTCGATATGTCGGGCATCAACCGGGCGTTGGAGGAAATGAGCGTCAAGTCATCAAGCTTCTTCAAGAAGGACCAGCTGCCCGCCGTGGAGTGCGTCCAGCGGGTCAGTGGCAAAGCGCCCATGAAGCTGACGGTCGTCCTTGCCTGCCTACTGTTGCTCGTCACGAAGGAGGAGAACTTTTCTGCCATCCTGTCTGACTTGGCATTTGCAGGGCGGGCGGACGTGCAGAAGAACGCCCCACTGATGGCTGCTTCTCGCCACGAGTTCTCTAGTGCGGGGCTGACGCCCGCGTCGTCAACAAACAACGGCACCTCCGCGACCGTCTTGGCTTCCACTGCTGATGCTGCAGACCGACCAAGTCCTGGTGTTCTTGAAGATGAGCGCCCTCAAGACTTGTTGGCGGAGTACGCTTCAATGGCGACCGACGTGGCGATGGCAAACAGCAAGGAGGCGACTCGACGACGAGCGGCGAGGTCCAGAGCCATGAAGGCCAAGCAACGTCCATGTGGCGCCCGAGCTCGGGATGGACCTGCTGCTTCCGCAGCGCCTCGCGCTGCCACACCCTCTACCGGAAACAGAGCACCACCACCGGCTACGTCATCCGCGCCAAGTGGCGGTGGGGCCCCACAGCCGCGGGCGGCACCATGCAGGCGCCTTCCACCCAGACGACCCAGTGCTGGCGGCGGCGCCGCCAGAGCTGCTCCGATGGGCGTCAATGTCGTCCAGTACAACACGGCTGCCATCTGTACGAGCTCGGACGCGTTGAGCCCGGCGCAGTCACAGTTTTCCGCTCACGTCTTGTCGGCCACCGCAAGCACGTCGCCTCCTGCCCATGCTGCGGCCGGCTCTGGTGGTTCACGTGCTGTGACGAACGCCGTGCGTGTGCCCGCGCGACAAGGACTGCCAGGCCCTCAACTGAGCCCCATTGCGGAAGCGGACGTTTTGCGGCCTCCTGCTATCCCTTTGGAAACGGCGGGGGCCGTGCTTGACCCAGCCGTTGCAGGTGCGATGCGTGGCTCTGGCCATCCCATTGGTGTGTCGAGTGACGATTTTTCGAGACCCGCGTCCGCTCCCGCGCCGTCGCCAGTCTCTCCTTACTCGTCTTTTATTTTACCGGCTCCATCCGTGCAAACTGAGGGGAACGGTACGGGCGGTTCAGGAATGGCAGAGGAGACTAGGCAGCGCCACGCTCGCGTTGCTCATGACATGGCCTCTGCCCAAGCTTCTATTGCCCATCTTGTGCCCCTAAGGTTCCCATCCGATGCTCAAAAGTGATCAATAAAACTTGTACGTGACTATAGAGAAGAAAGACTACAACCTACGCCACTCCTTATACATCCTCAATACGACGGGGTCAGCCCGCAACCGAGATGCCGAAAAAGACTTGACATTCAACCCGCTCTTTGTCGGCACGCGGCTCAAAGCCGTCTGGACCATACTCGCTTCAAAGCAATCGGCCAAGTCGAGGACAGCGCAGGAGATACTCAGACTCTGCGACATATGGATGGTCGTGGCCCAACCCAAAACAAACGGTACCTGCAATCGAACAGCCAAAGCACCCGGGTGAGCGAGAATACGAGCGGTAAATTTGACGGGAGGACAAAGAACCTCAATCCAGTTGTCTCCTGCGTCGTGTAGGCCCACTTGTCCCCGCTCCACGCCTGCCGGCAACGCGTGATTGTCCAACCGGACGACGGGGATGCCTTCGGCGCTGTAGGAAGAGATGCAGCCGACGCTCCCATGACAAACGCCGAGATCCTTGCGCCGGTTGTTGTTGATGATGACCCGGGCTTCAAGGCAGTGCTGCACCACAGCAGGAGCGACGCAGTCAACCAGCGCGGCCTTGCGGGACAGGTCCGACACAGAGCCCAGCACAGGACGAGGCAGTGAAGAATCCCGGTCAGGGTCCTCCTCCACGCTGTCCACAGCCTCAAAAAAAGGCGGCTGAGCGCCCGCAGTGAGGCGTCGCAGGCAGGCACGGTTGTGTTCGAGCACGGCCCTGTGATGTGGCATGAGGTGGAGGATGTCGTACCGCATGCTCTCATACTTGTGGCCGTCCACCCAGCAGTCCTTGATCAGCTCCTTGACAACCCTGGAGCAGTCGCCGATGCGCGCGTCGCGGACCGCCTGGATGAAGCTGGGCTCGCTCTGCCGGAAGGAGCCCGGTAGGTCAAGAAACGAGTTCCCAAACAAGAGCTTCCAGCACGGCGCGGTGAACGCCATGGCACCGTTGACCGGCCCCAGCTGTAGAAAGTCGCCGAACGCAAACCACAAGCATGGGCGAGCGGAGTCCGGCCGGGACTGACACAAGAGCTCTTACATGATGCCCATCTTGTCCGCGCCGACAAGGGAGACCTCGTCCAGGAGTACGGCGCGGATGCGGCTCAAACGCGTCTTGATCGGCCGGAACCGTGCGGTTTGCAGCAAGCGAGCCGCCTCCAAAGCCGGGTCCAACCTCACCGGCGTGTAGTCCCGCCCAAACCCAAAAAAGGAGTGGTACGTCAGGCCACCGGCCGTCTTGGCCGCCGTGCCCGTGGGTGCCAGCACGACCACCTCACCTTCGGCCTTGTACCGCCGCAGAAGGAAGGCGTGAAGGCGCCGCAAAAGCGTAGACTTGCCCGCGCCCGGCGCCCCGGAAATGAAGGCGCTGTTGACTCGGGCAAAGAGCTGCTCGCAAACGTCATCCCACCGCCCGTCACCGGCAAGCACGCCAATCGGGCCAACACCATCAGGCGCCGGAGATTCGATGTCGTCCTTGTGGCGATAAGCGAGACGAGTTGTACCTGCTGCCCCAGTACCCGTCCGTCCACCCCGACGACGAGGGCTCCGAGCGCTGGCAGAGGGAGCGGGAGAGCGGGCCCCCTGGCAACGAGGACGCCGTGACCCGGATGCTGCCCCGGCAGACATGTAAGATGAACGACCTTTTGCCATGCTGGCGGCACCCGGCGGTGATACAACGCGCCGAGCTGCCTCGAGCAGGTCGCTGGCGTCAGAGACCGTCCATTGTGACACAGGCGGGGTGGCGCGCGCAGCAGGTCTCTGCGGCTGTGGGTCCACATCGTCAAGCACCGCAGTGTGCATCCGACGCCGCTTCAGGGGACCGCCGCCAGTGAGGTCGAGCTCCTCGATGGGACCAGAGACAGCCACGCGTCTCTCTGGCTCGCAAGACGCTCTTGCACCCAGTCCGCCTTCGCCCGCCCCCAGCGGCGCCGCCACAGACCCGCAGGAGCCTGCAAGAGCCATGGGTCGCTTTCCAAGATAGGAGGTCCGCACTGGCTGGGGCAGGGTGCCAGCAACCAACCTGCCGCTGGACGACGCACACGAGTTGGTCAACAGCGCCAATTCCGCGGTCCTTGCGGGTGAGCTCAAACCCGCTGCACTACGTGGGGCGCTTGGGGTCGAGGAGCACGACCGGGGGACAGCGGGTGGCGCAGAGATATCATCATCCTGCATCGGCCACCGGATAACTTCCAGCAAGCACTGGCCGGCGTCAGTGAAGAGCCACTCCCAAGCGAGCGCCTGCGACAAAAACCTGTGGAAGACGCAGGTGCCCACGCCCGGATCGCGCGCCATCGCGAGCGCCGCGGCAATACCCGTCGGGTCGACGCCAAAACAACTTGACGAAGAACGCGTGACCACCGCAATGCGAGACGAGCAGTCGTCATTGGAAGAAGGCCCGCTCCGCCGTCCACGAGAGTGGGCGGCGGCCGCCGCCATCGCCTCGGTGTGGACAGGGTTGGTCAGCCAGCAAACTGCATCCTGTTGGGAGGGGAAGCACCGGGTTGCGAGCAAACCTTGGTCTTCAACAGAAACCAGGCGACGAGTGATGTGCACCCCATCTGCCCAGTTGTGAATAACACACACCGAGGGCGACAACACCGCGACAAATCTGCAGGTGCGGTCTATTGGAGAGGCCATAGCCTGCCCGCCTCAAGTGCTTGTTCCAGCTCAAGCGGCCTTCCTTGTTGAGCGCGCCGCACAACGAGGAACGACTGTGGGTCAGAGTGCGCGGGAAAGAAGGAAATGCAAAGGGAATGCATAGCAAGACAGGCAGCATTAGTAACCCAGCTGAGCAGCGTGCGTAGAGAGTGGTGCAGCCGAGCAGGCACTGAGCGTAGGTGGACATCCGGCCCTCAGCACTGTTGGCTCAGTGCTGTGACCCTGTCGCGCAACGGCACGGCACCGGGGAGAGGCCCATACATTGAACGCTCACACCTCATGGAGGGGCTTAGACAGAGAGTACATGCGTGTCTCGGAGCAGCACGGACCCAGACCGGGTCGCGGTTGGCGAGCCTAACACCGCCACAAGCGCAGGAAAACGTACTTCGGTCGGGTGATGCAAAAATGGTAGACCAAGACGCTCCCAGTGGAGCGTAAAGGGCGCAAGAGGGACGGGGGCACACGCCACGGCCGTCGGTGAGTGGCGCAATAGGCACGAGAGGGCGGGCTCGACGAAAAAAACGGGGGGTGAACGAGGCGGCAACAAGACAACCGCGCGTATTGACACCCGAGATCCACCCGTTCACAAGGCAGACTGAAGCTGGTGCCTGTTGGTACCATTCGAAGATGCTCTTCAGTCGCCACTTGTCCACCATCGCCGTATGCAGGTTACTTTTCGTGGCATCAACGTTGCGTGCAAGTCAGTACCATGTGCAAGTCGCTAGTGCAGCAGTGCATTCTGTACACGTCATCCATTTCATTGTCAGCATTCCCTGGCTCGTTTGTACGCGCGAGCCGTGGACTGCCGCCGTCCCCTCAGTCCCCACAGCGACCCCTTATGATGGCCGTCACTCCCCACCAGAAGCATATCGGGTCATCATGCACCGTTGAACCAGCGCAGGTCAGGACACAGAAGTGCGTAGGCATTGAACACGCCTGAGCAGCAGCGCACTCTACCAACGTCACACTTCGTCCACACGGGCAGACTCGCGCTGCGTGATCACGAAGCATGCTTCTCCAACCTCATCAGGGCGGTCGTACAGCACCACAGCTACCCCTCATGATGGCCATCTCTCTCCACCAGAAGCATATCGGGTCATCATGCACCGTTGAACCAGCGCAGGTCAGGACACAGAAGTGCGTAGGAATTGAACACGCCTGAGCGGCAGCGCACTCTACCAACGTCACACTTCGTCCACACTGGCAGACTCGCGCTGCGTGATCACGAAGCATGCTTCTCCAACCTCATCAGAGCGGTCGTACAGCATTTTCCAGCTATGGCGACTGGCTGCTTTTCCGAAACCGCAAGCGTGGGCTCATGGCGCTGAGCACATGCCGAAGCGAGCGGGTCCCCCACATTGGTGCCTCTGCTTCCCTCACGGCAAGAGCTCCGAGCCTGCGCCATCGTGTGCAACTGTCCAAAACAACGCTCCGTGCTATGTATGACAATGGTCGTCGTCCAGCATCACGGTACAATGCAAACTGATAGCTACTGTGACATGCATACATGTTGCATGTTTTCCAGCCGCACTGACCTACGCAGGGATTATAGTGCGTACCCAAAGGAGCAGCCTTCGTACCGCGTTGTGCTCTCTGTCGAACCAGCAGCTGATAGGCGGCACGTCCTACCAGAGAGACTGGTTGGGTTGAATGGGGTGCTCTCTTACTATCATTCTTCGAGAACCGCGCACGAACACCAATGCAGCTACTTCTTTCAGCGGCGGTGAAAGGTTGGACCAGGTCCTGGTCGTCTGTTGTGTCTTGGGCCCATGTCACGTATCCATTTCACGCCCTGCAGCGCTACAGCATGGTATGGCCCTGCCCATATGATTATGTGCTACCGCAACGTGTCTTCTAGTAACTGTCGGAGGTGGCCGTTGTCCACGGCCACACAGTGCGACTGTTCTGGGCGGCGGGTGCATGTACGTATGAACGAGACGTGCTATGTAGAATCATCAACTCATGGCTCGCTGGTCTGACAGAACAGCGACTTTGTGCTACAGTCAGGTTGAGACTGATGGACCCGTCTTCCGGAAGGGTGATCAGTCACAGTGGAGTCCACTGTGGCAGCCCATCCGAGTGACCCTACATGCATAGTTAATGATAAGTGGTATTCGACAGTCAACAGAACTCCGTACAAAGTTCGCCGATACACACGTGTGGCGGTACACGTGTTTCATAGCTTGGCATTGAAGCCCCCCTCCTCCAGCCGTTCGCACTTCCCCAAGCGTTTAGGATGACCAGCTGAAGCAGCAGAGCTCGCTGCTCACGCGGGCCCATGACATGTCCTTTTTTGCCAGGTATAGGTCACCCCATGCACCACATGAGGGCGATGTCTCTTCGTCCCGCCGTTGCCTTCTAGCAACTCTTTGGGTCTTTGTGAAGGCGTATCCACCGATAGCCTCGTTTGACTGACGGTGAGGGCAGGGGAGTGCGTGCGCACTCGACTTCTTCCTGTGTTAGGGTCTGACGTGAGCTGCTTGGGGTGGTGCTCTCTTTCTCATACACATGTTGGCACAGCTCTGACTGAGAAATGTAGCCCTTTGTGTTTCTGGTCCGCTGTCGTCGCTTGCAGGGGGTACTCGCGCTGCCATCCTATCTGTCAAACCGTCTGGAACTAGAGCAATGCTTCCCAGGATGAAGCAAGGTGTTGATGAACAGGACAAAATAAACTCAATCTTCTTCATCCTCACTGTCTGATGGTAGTGGTGAGTCAATGCATGGCAGAGACAAGAGCACCTCCTCACACACGTCCATGTCATCGAAAAAGAAAGCAATGGCAAGGCGCGCCCGCAGTGTCGGGATGTCCTGCTGGCAAAAGAGAAGAGGTGCTCCTACGGAGAAGCAATCTGCCGCAACCAGAGCGAAGACACCACAACTGCCGCCGTCCGTTTGCCGTGGCCACGACGGGTCTGCTCGCACCGCCCAAGAGTCAATGTCCCACTCAGCCACCGCATTGCCCACTAAACGAGACCGCACCTCGTCACCCAACCAACGCCGAATCGTGTCGACCACGCCAGCGCAGTCGGCTCTGGTGATGGAGTCGTAAAAGCAAAACAGGCGGCTGCGCACGTCGATGGCAACTAACACCCAGTGCCGCATGCCAATGTTGACAGGTACAATGATCATGTCAACCGCCTGCAGGTCCAAACCCACCTTAGCGCCCCACTTGCTGACCCTGCTGTAGTTGTACCGGGAGGGGTGCGGCGCCAGCCTGGAGAAGAAGAACGAGTTGAGCATTCTGGTGCGTGGAACTGTCCGAGAGGGCTCCGCCTGTGGGGCGTCCCCGTACGCTGCCGCCTCTGAGCGGAAAAGACCGTCGCGGTGGTTGATGAGCGCCACGCCGGAGTTGAGCAACTCGTCGTTAAGCCAGCCCTCGCCTGCCAAGCGCAGAAAGTCGGCGCCGGACAGGGTGATCCGCCCCTTGTTCTTAGGGCGCACAGCCCGAGCGGCCGGCTGCTCGAAAAGCTTGCCCACAAACTGCATCGCAGCCCTGCCGAGGGGCAGCGTGCCCATGGCAGCCCGCCCGGGGGAGGACCGGTCCGTGACACAGCGCCTGTGCTCCTCGAGCAGCGACGCGAACTCAAACATGTCCAGCGTCTGGTCATTCTTGAGCACACCGTGATGGTCCGCAACGGCCTCCTCCGCGGCACCAAAAAGATCCACAATGGCGGCCTCCTTGACTCCATCAGCTGCTGCAGTACCCTCCTCGACTTGAGCGTGTGGGCGTGCGACGTCAGCATTAACTTGGCGCTGCCCTTCACGCGCACTTGTGAGAGCCACAGCCGAGTCATCGGTGACAAGCTCTCTGTTGAGCTCCCCCGCCGCGGACGGCGCGTCCAGAAGGGTGGCTGTCATCGCAAACCCGCTGTCGAGGTCCGCCTCGTGGCGTGCTCGCTCAGCACAGTGGTCGTTCGCCACACCCAGCGCGCTGGAGTCGTCGTGCACGTCCGACTGTGTACACGAGCAGGTAGAGACGAGCGAGCATTGATGGATGACCTTGCCGTGAAAGAAGGGTGCGAGCCAAACGTGGTCGTTCTCGCCCGAAGAGTTGTCGGCGTGGAGGCGGTACAGCTTTCGCAGGTTCATGAACGCAACTTGGACGACCTTGTGGACCATGTACGTCGGCGGAGCCATGTAGGCTAAACTGGTACGGTTGACAACGGCAACAGAGTGGGAGACCTCAGCCGCTGGCGTCACGACACCTGCGGTCGACCCCAGGCTGTCCTCGGGCATGTAAATGGGCGAGCACGTGTGCGTGATCGAGTGGGAGCGGTCGAGAATGCAACGCACCCCGTGAGCGCGCATGATAGGCCGCACGCGACGCATTGCGTTCTTGTCCAGCTTACAGGCCACGTCGTAGAAGATAAGCTCAGGTAGCTTGGGGAACCGCTCGAGGACGATGGAGAGCGCCTCACCTACACTCTCTGCGCGAAACAGACAACGAAATCCCAGGGTGATGACGTGTGGACAGACGACGTTAAAGACCCCTTGCGTCAGACCCGCCTTGATGGAGAACGCCTTGTTACAGGCGTCACCCTCCCCCTCCAAGTCCGCCACGTGCCGTTCCTTACCTCGGTACTGCACGCGCCGCTTCGCCGCCTCCGAGTCGACGATACCCGGTCGCACGCGGGGTAGGCCGGCAAAGTACTCAAAGCTGATGAGTGGATCGTCCACGCCCAGCCCCTCTAAGTCCGTCTGCTGCATCCGCCAACGCACATAGTCGGCCGACGTCGGCGTCCCCATCCACCTCGAGCAATACTTGGCATTCTGCCATCCTGCGTCAACAGTTGACTGCTTGTTCGACTGCTCCTCAAAGGCGTCATCGACGACCTTCTCAATCGACACGGCCTGCAGCAACATCTCCCCAACCGCCGCGCGAAGCGCGCGGTCCTCGTCGAGGTCGTCCGCGAATCGTCCGAGGAAGCTGGCGACGTACCCGACGCCGTCCGCCGCGGCCGCGAACTTACGCCACTCGCCGCGCTGCCGGATGCGGATGGCGTTCGCCAAGAGCTCGACGGCTTTCTCATCAAAGCTCTGGAACATGCCGCAGATGGTCTCGGTCAGCATCGCATGCAGAAACGGGCGCACGGCGCACCACGCATCCTCGTCGTCGCGAGGAAAAGATTCAAACGCAGGTTGGCACACCCCGACACGGTCTGACCACACTTCCACCGGCTTCTTGGGAACCGGGCCGTTGCCACCGAGCACGAGCTTGCCGTCCTTGTCGACCCGCACCGCACTCTCCAGGGTGGCCGCCATGGACGACCGGCGGCGAGAGGGAGCAGCATGTACTGGGGCAGCGGCTTGACTAGGCGTCTCAGCCGCAGCCGCTGCTTCTGTAGAGGCGTCGTTTGTAGCAGGGGGTGCACCGGAATCGGGGTTCCCAAGTGGGAAGAAGGTGAAAAACACCTTGGCGGCTGCTGCTTCCGGTGTTGGTCGTCCCGGAGCATCGATCATGCCGTGCTAAGTGCGCAACGCTCCGACTTGACCTGCTGTCAGCGCCGTGGACGAGCGCAAGACCTTAGAGATGGCGTCGCGTAGAGGGGCCTTCTCAATGATGCACAGCTTGGAGGCTGGGATGTTCAGCACAGGACAGTCCTCTCCGGGTCTCACGGGGGATGTGTCGTCCGGATCAGAACAACCGAGGGCTTGGGCATCAATCACAATGAAGGCAGGGTTTGGCCCGCATAATGGGCACCGACCTGTCTCAGGGGGGATCTCCAACGTCTTGATGAAAGCGGTGCCGAGCTTGACCACGTCCTGTCGTCTAATGCTGAAAGACCGCACGTCAGCCGAAAGATGGCGGGTGGCCGCCGTGTACGTCGTGCGGCCAGCAATGATGAAGGACACTAGCTTGTCCAGCACCCTTCGAGTAAGCAAAACCCATTGCCCGGCCTTGTTCTTCCGCTGCATGGAGAAGACACCGTCGGTTGCGCCGTCGTACTCCACCATGCGCTTGCACTCGGCAGCGTCACACTCCCAGCGGCCAACGCATACCTGCACAATAAGAAGACGGAGATCCACTTGCGAGCCAAAGAAGTGGTTAGATTGTTGTCATGGAAATGCTCAGCATGGGCGCCCCACAACACCCAACGTGCTCTCGCCAGCAGCCACAATCATAATGCAATGGGAAGAAGGGCAAGAGGACACGTACCTTCAGGGCGGGTGCGGACGGGTGGTGCGTGATCAAAACGGCTGCCTCCTTGACAACCCGATGACGCGCCTCGCGTCGCTGGCCGCAGCTGCCGCAGAACGGCTCCACCAAGACCCCCCGCACGTCCCTGACGTGCCCCAATCTTATCGAGAGGAGGAGCAGCTCGTTGAGTTTTTTGACATCCTGCGGCCGGCTCCCGGTTGGCGCAGCTGTTTGCGCCTCGTAGATCGCCCGCCAATCTGCCGTCCTTGTCCACGCTTCTCCTTCAGCGCACTCAGTCGTACAGGGCAACAGATTGCGGGGAAACCTTGAGCAAATCATTGCTGGGTCCGCATCGAGAGCGCCGCGGACGGTATCCGACTCTTCCTTCTCAACGCCTTCATCCTCCTCCTCGTTGTTGAGCACTTGTGCCCGCTGGCCGGCCGCGACTTTGCGGGCATGCATGCGCGCCTTGACAGCAGCAGGCGCCGTGCCAGTGCTTGTGACTAGAAAGCCATCAGGCCCTTGAATGCGTCGGGTCACGCGCACGTGACCACACCGACCCCGAAACCGACGGCAGCCCGGGGCAATGCAAGCGGCCGCGTTTGCGGCGCTGAACGACACGATAGAGAAGACCGAGCGGTACAGCACCACCCATGACACTGTCGCCCCGTACACGTCCGGCACAGCAAACTCGGCTGCATCGGCCCGGAGCCGCATGCGACCGCGAAAGGTGTGAATACCGACACCCGACGCCGCCAACGCCTTGCTCATGGACCGTGTGTGCACGCACTTGGAACTGCGGGAACATGCGGAGAGGAAGAGCGCGTTCTGGGTGCCCCCAAAGCAGGAGCACAGCAGGCTATCCCGGCACGACACCCACAGGACGGCCACGTCTTTCTTGCCGACGCCGGTACGGAGCACGATTGCTCTTGACCGCGAGTTCTTGTCCCCCACCACACGGGCAGTTACCGAGGATGCTTGGCCGAGTAGCGGCTCAGACGTAAGCCGTCCGCAAGCGCGCTGGATGCACGCGATAAGGGCCTTCTCCACTTCGTCCTCGACTGCCACGGTAGCGCGCGGGACACGCACACGAGGAGCGAGTTGCAACGCCGCCACGGCTGCAGCCGCATCTTCGTCGTTACCATCATCGTGCTCCCCCGATCGGGTTGCGGAAGGGGCCTTGTTGGGATCCTTGTTCTTGACGTCATACCGCCTGGGGATGTGCGGGGTGCGGTCAGGGGCGACACCGTCACCTCGAGCTCGTCGCATCTGCGCACTCCATGACCGTCCCACGGGACGCCCGCGACCGGTAGCGGTAGCGCAATGTACCACCGTGCTCGGGCCATCTGCGGGGTTGGGAAGCGCGGCCACCTGAGCAACCAATGCCGTCGCCTGGTCTCGGCTCCCCGAAAAAGGAAACTGCACCGGCCGAGGGAATACTGGCAACGATGTGTCGCTAGACGGGGGGGGGGGGGGGGGCGAAGGCGTCCCAGCGCGACTACGCACCGCCATTCCCGCTGACCGCCGACAGCGCCACCAATACCGCGGCAACAAAAAAAATGGTGCGCCTTGCCGCCGCCGTAGGCCCGCGCGGCTGGAAGGGGCCGGGGCCGACGAGCACCACGAAACCCGCCTGCAATCCCCGAAAAGCACCGCTAGCGTCACCGGCTGGCGGCGCCACCAGGACGTCCCAAACAAACCGAAGACACAAGGGAGAATCCCTACGACACAGGCGAGGTCACCCAGCGGTCGGGAGGTGGAGGGCACTCTCAGGGAGCAGGAAGCGGCGGCGGGGGCGGCACCGAGCGGCGGGGAGTTGAATGGGGACGCCGGGGAGTACAAAACGGCGGCGTGTGCGGCGCCCACGCCGCCGAAGACCCGGGCGTGAAGCCGCCGACCAGGCAAGGGCGTTGGGAGGGACGGGGGGCGACTAACAACCGCCACACCCGCCGCATTCCCCCCAAGAAACGCCGAATGCGCCGCCGGCCGGTCGCGCCCCCAGAAGACCCCCACGCCCCCAAAAGACACAAAGGAGATGCCCTACAACGCAGGCGAGGTCGCCCAGCGGCGAGGAGGTGGACTAGCAACCGCCACATCCGCCGCAAACCCCCTAAAAAACGCCTCCCGCGCCGCCGGCCGGCCGCGCAACCAGGAGGCCCGCACGCCCTCAAAAGACAGACAGAAGATGCTCTGTAACGCAGGCGAGGTCGCCCAGCGGCGGGGAGGTGGAGGGCAGCAGGAGGGAGCAGAACGCGGCGGCGGGGGCGGCGCCGACGCCGTCGACCGCCGGGGCGCCCGCGGGGCGCCCGTGGGCGCCCAGCACCGCGAGAAGAACAGCAAAGCGTGCCCAGCGACTGGCGAGGCCCGCTGGTGGTCGCAAGAGGGGGGGGGAGTGCCGAGGAACAAGAAGCAGCCGGCCGCTGGCGGCGCCGGTGGTGCATGCCAGAGCGGCAGATCGGCAGCGTGGAGCGGGCGCTATTCAGCGACGTCAGGGGGGTGCCGGGAATGTACCTCAGGGGGGGGTGCTGACGGCGTGGGCGCCACGGCTGTGGCGGGTGCGTGCCATTGTCTGGGGCCCGGGCCCGAACTCATGTCTGGCCCCTTTCGTGTCGGGGGCCAGACAGCCTTTTCGGCGCGTCTGGGAAGAGCTTGTCAGTGGGAGATACGGTCCACTGCGGGCCGACATGGCGCCGTGTCTGGAGGGACCCTGAGTGTCCTCCGCTGCTGAATTCTGCTCTCCGATTGGTGGAAACGCCGTTCACAGCCGGTTCTCTCACTGGATCCTGTGAAAGCTGATGCGCCCGATTACTTCACGCGTGAGGACTCTGAGAGGGAGGCCAGTGCAGGACGCCGATGGCCATAAAGTGAGGGCACTGTGCCATGCGCGACGGCAATCAGCACCTTGCAAACGGTTCCTGCCCTCTTTCCCCGCCCTTTGTCCTCTCCCCCCTC
>ENA-ORXC01001342-ORXC01001342.1-marine-metagenome-genome-assembly--contig:-NODE-1342-length-14687-cov-66.087201_pt1 | contig 14687 bp, 13 predicted proteins | sample MGYA00237865_ERZ511478 | MGnify/ENA metagenome assembly ERZ511478 | reverse complement strand
TATATAACGATTTGAATACAATATCAGATTGCGTAGCGGCCATTATTGCAAAGCAGCCCTACCTAGAAGAAGCATTATCTCAAAAGATAATAAACTATGCCGCACTAGCCGAAAACTTAAATCCGCTAGTGTCTAAGATGCTTAAAAAGCCTGTAAAAGACGGCGCTATACTTATGGCGTTGAGACGATATGCTTCTCCTACAGATACTCAAAAATCATTACGACTCAAGGAGGTCCTTAATGGTCTAGGTGATATCACGGTACGATCAAAACTAATCGTTTTTACATTTCAAAACTCTGGAACTCTTATCCAAAATCACGCTCAGATACTTAGTACCATCGCTACAAACCAGCAGGTTTTTTACACGTTTACACGCGGTATACACGAGAGCACACTCATAAGCTCTGCTAGTGAGGAGGCGCACATAAGAGATCACTTTAAAACAGAAAACATACTCAATTTTCAAGGCAACCTTTCGGCTATAAGTATACGATTGCCACAAGGTAATACAGCTGTTGCTGGCTTATATTATCAGATTTTTAAACGCCTTGCTTGGGAAGGTATATCGCTTCAAGAGGTAATTTCAACTACAAATGAATTTATAATTCTGGTAGAAGATGAGCTTGTAGACAGAGCATTTTCTGCCATTAAAAAATTACAATCTTAAGTAGTACGCTTTCGCGAAAGCGTAAAAACATTTACCGCAATAAGTGTTATCACAGCAGGCAATAACCAGCCTAAGCTTACCGTGCCTAGGGGTATAAATTCTTGTATACCCTTCATTTGCTCACTAAAGCCTAATGATGCCCAGAAATCTGGCGCGCTAAATAAAATAGTCGCAATCACTACAGACCTAAACACAAGTACCGTTGTCCATTTATCTGGTAAGGCATTGAGTATAATCAACACAATGGTTATAGGATAAATAAACATAAGTGCAGGTACGGCTACGGCAATAATAGACATTACATCTAGCTGTCCCATTACCACACCCAGCACACAACCTAGTACCGCAGTTATGTTATATGCAAGTTGCGAATTATTAAAAATCCCTTTTACAAAATCTGATGTCCCTGTCACAATACCTACAGCCGTTGTAAAACAGGCAAGACTAACTAATACCGCAAGCACTCTACTACCCACAGCTCCCAGTGTGTCTACACTAAGCATAGATAATAAAGCCGTGCGATCTGTCACTTCTGCACCTCCGCTACGCAAAGCACCTAGATAGATAAGGCCGCCATAAATAAATAACAATCCTAAGCCAGCAATGATTCCTCCTTGTGTGATGATTCTCTTATTTTCGGTAGGGGTGCTATTTTTAAATCCTAATGATATGACAATTACACCTCCTACTACAACACCGCCTATAGCATCAAAAGTTTGATAACCTTCAAGTATACCGCTCGTAATTGTATTGTCAAAAATAGAAGCGCGCATAGGCTCATATTCTCCAAAAAGACCTACACCTATTACAATAGCTAGAATAATTAATATAGCTGGAGTGAGATACTTACCTACAATGTCCATCATTTTTGACCTATTGAGCACAAAAACTAAGACAAGAATAAAATAGAGGCTACTTAAGGTTAAACTAGAAATGTCAAAATATGGCTGTATAGCCATCTCATAGGTCACAGATGCGGTGCGAGGCGCTGGTAAAGCAATAGAGATAGCATAAACAATTATACCATATAATAAAGCAAATAGTGGCGATACCTTTTTTGCAAAGTCTAGCATTGTACCTTGCAATCTAGCGTGCCCATAGATGGCGAGTATAGGTATCACAACTGCAGATACAATAAAACCTAAAAGTACTAACCACCAAGAGCTGCCGGCATTATAGCCTAAGAATGGAGGTAAAATTAAGTTACCTGCGCCAAAAAAAAGAGAGAACAGCGCAAAGGCTGTAATGAAGGTTTGTTTGGTCATTCTCATAGGTTGCTTGATATTTGCCCTCCAATATAGAACTAATGACCATTAACCACAAAGGTGCTTCCATTTTTTATACAGATACAGGATCTGGCACACCTATTATTTTGCTTCACGGTTTTCTTGAAAACCATACTATGTGGGACGCTATACAAAGTAAACTTGCATCTCGACATAGAGTCATTTGTATTGACCTTTTGGGACACGGCGCTTCTGGTCATATTGGGTATGTGCACACTATGGAAGATATGGCGGCCGCTGTACAAACAGTGGTTGACACTCTAGCAATCGCAGAAATGCATCTAGTAGGCCACTCTATGGGTGGTTATGTAGGTCTCGCTTTCGCGAAAGCGCAACCAGAACGTATCACATCACTTTGTTTACTTAACTCAACACCACTCCCAGATGACGATGAGCGCGTAGCATTGCGCACAAGGGCAAATAAGATGGCAAAAACACAGTACGAGCAGCTAGTACGTATGTCTTTTACAAATCTTTTTGACCCCAAGACAAAAGCAAACCACCACGATCAAATAAGTGTAGCCCTAGATCACGCATTAAAAACTCCTGTACAAGGATATATTGCAGCAAATAGTGGAATGCAAGTACGTGAGGACCTCAGCACTTTCTGGAAAAAAGCTCCCTTTGCACAAGGAATGATACTAGGAGCTACAGACTGGATTATAAATGCAGAAACTCATAAAGACCACTTTGAAAAAGACATAGCATTTTTTAAAATCATAGATAGTGGCCATATGTCTCATATCTCACACACAGAGCTAGTGGCTAAGCTTCTAGAAGAATTTGTAACAACATCTGCAGGTCTGGATTAGACCTAAAGTAGGTAAAACTAATAGGGAATTTTACACTTTCCCTACTTGTAAATCGTTAAACCACTTTAACATATAAATTAATTTTTATGCTTTTGGTCGATATATTTGTGTATTTGGTAGATATTTATTTACTTTGATATCCCAAATCATAAGAAATGAAATCCATAGAAATTACCCCCCTACAACCTAAAAGAAATCAACTAGCCGCTGTTGCTTGTAAAATTTTTGGACACAAGTATCGTCTTACAAAGCGTTACCAGTCACATTTAAAAGAATTTGAATGCACGCACTGTAAAAAACAATATACGCTAGATGGTTACGGCCACTACACCCCACTTACCCCAAAAATGCGTCGCATTAATGAGGTGTACGAAAATTTTTACATCACTAAAATGTCACGTACTTCCTAGTCTTCATTAGAAAGTGCATTCCAACCACGAGCTATAAGAGGTATCTTAGTATTTGCTCTTGTAATAAGGTGAGCTCCTTCTTTTTCTTCGGTCATATGGCCTATGATTGAAAAATTAGGGTTTGCCTTAATTTTTGGAAAGTCTTCCTGTTTAATAGTAAACAGCAGCTCATAATCTTCACCACCACTTAATGCGATGGTTGTGCTATCAAGTTCAAACTCTTCACAGCTACTTATCACTTGTGGATCTAGCGGGATTTTATCCTCATACAGATTACATCCAACACCTGAATTTTTACAAATGTGTAATATCTCTGATGACAAGCCATCACTCACATCTATCATAGATGTAGGCTGTACTTCTAGGGATTGTAAGATAGATTTTACATCCTTACGTGCTTCTGGCTTGAGCTGTCTTTCTATAAGATAACTATATTGCTCAAGGTCTGGCTGACTACTTGGATTTACTTTAAAAACAGCTTTCTCTCTTTCTAAGATTTGTAATCCCATATAAGCTGCTCCTACATCTCCAGACACTACAAGTAAATCACCAGCCTTTGCTGTAGATCTTTTAGCTAATTCTTCTGGAGCTGCTTTACCTATTGCAGTAACACTTATAACAAGACCTACATTAGACGAGGTTGTATCTCCTCCCACTAAGTCTACCTTATAATTATTAGACGCAGTTTGTATACCTGCATATAACTCCTCTATTGCCTCTAGGGGAAACCTATTAGAAACTGCTATTGATACGGTAATCTGTGTAGCTTCTGCATTCATCGCATATACATCAGATAGATTTACCATTACCGCTTTGTACCCAAGGTGTTTTAAAGGTACATAGCTTAAATCAAAATGCACCCCTTCTACAAGCAGGTCTGTAGTAACGACAATCTGCTCATCTGGAAAATTGAGAACTGCAGCATCATCACCCACACCCTTTACTGTAGATGTATGGTGTATTTTAAAGTGTTTTGTAAGGTGGTCTATAAGTCCAAACTCACCTAATTCTGATAATGATGTGCGCTCTTGATTTTTATCTTCTAACATAGGCGCAAAGATAATCAAACCTATTTCTAAAGATCAATAAAAACTAATATGACAGCTAGGTAAGTGTTAAATAGAGTAATCCTTTGTAGGGAATTACCCGTCTCACTTGTTGCATTAGTATATTTATCTAAACTAATCCTCACGTCTATGAGAATATATATTACTAAGAACATACTACTTGGAATTCTTTTTACCCTTTTCCAGGTAACTTTATTATCTAGTCAAACACCTTGTGAGAATGGAATGGCGGGTGAGTTTCCTTGTTTAGGTTTTGACCTTCAAGACAGACTTACTGAGGCAGATCTCAATACTACATTTGTAAATGACAGCTGGGGATGGACTAATCCTGATGATGGTACAGAGTACGCCATCATAGGTTTAGGCAACGGTACTGCTTTTGTAGACATATCAAACCCAAATGAAATTGTTCTTATAGGTACTTTGCCTACGCACACTACAGAAAGTGTATGGAGAGATATTAAGGTTTATGAAAATCACGCTTTCATAGTAAGCGAGGCAAATGGACACGGTATGCAAGTTTTTGACCTCACAAGACTTACAGATATAACGGCTACTCCTGTAACATTTACAGAAGATGCACACTACGATGGCTTTGGTAATGCACATAATATTGTAATCAATCCTGAGAGCGGATATGCATATGCAGTGGGTACACAAACCTTTAACGGAGGACCTCATTTTATAGATATTTCAGACCCCACAAACCCTACGGCAGCTGGAGGTTATGGGCTCAATAATTACAGTCACGATGCCCAGGTAGTAACCTATAGCGGTCCAGATACAGATTATACAGGTAGAGAAATACTAATAGGAAGTAATGCAAATATTGTTGCGCTTGTAGACATAACAGACAAAGCAAATCCCGTTGAGATTTCTACAATTACCTATCCTACCATAGGCTATACACACCAAGGCTGGTTTACAGAAGACCAGCGCTATTTCTTACTAGGTGATGAAACAGATGAGATAGACTTTGGTTTTAATACCAGAACTATCGTTTTTGACTTTAATGATCTTGACAACCCGATATTGTCTTTTGAGTATGAAGGCCCTACAGAAGCGATAGACCATAATGGCTACGTACTGGGTGATCTTTTTTATTTATCAAACTACCGTGCAGGGATGCGACTTATCAATATTTCGGCTATAGAAAATGGCAACATAGAAGAGATGGGCTTCTTTGACACTTATCCTGCAAATGATTCGGCGGGATTTGGTGGCGGACTTTGGAATGTCTATCCATATTTTGAAAGTGGCAACATCGTACTAAGTGGAGGCGGTGGTTTTTTTCTTGTAAAACAAAACAGCTCTCTAGGCGTTAATGATATAGACAACCAAGATATTTCGGTAGCTATATACCCAAATCCTGCAATAGATGAAGTACATCTTTCTAGTAAAGAACCTATAGGCGATGTAAAGATTTACAATGTTCTGGGACAAAAAGTTATTGAAAAGACACTCCTTGAGAATGGTACTATATCTGTTAGAGAATTAAATAAAGGTGTTTACTTTGTAAAAACAGACCACAGTACTACACGACTAATTATACAATGAAGATAACCTCTTACATACTCATTCTAGCACTTCTCATTCTCTCTTGTAAAGATGATGATGCCACAGGGTTACCAGAACCCGAAGCGCCTACCACACCAGAACAGGTAGTTACAGACATACTTGTACGCACACCCTGTGATGGTGGAATGGCAAACATATACCCTTGCTCTAACTATGATCTTATGTCGCATCTATCACAAGAGACTATAGGGGAACCAGGCTTTAATGATATTTGGGGCTGGACAGATGCTACAACATCTCGTGAGTATGCTTTACTAGGTGGTCAGGCAAGTACTGTTTTTATAGATATTACAAATGCTGAAAGTCCAACCATCATAGGTAAACTACCTACAGCATCTATAAACTCAAGATGGAGAGATATAAAGGTGTATAACAACCACGCGTTTATTGTGAGTGAAGCCGCAAACCACGGGATGCAAGTTTTTGACCTTACAAGGTTACGCAATGCACAAAATACACCCGTAACCTTTGATGCAGATGCGCTATATACAGACATAGGCAATGCGCATAATATTGTAATAAATGAAGATTCTGGATTTGCATATGTAGTAGGTACTGAGACATTTTTAGGCGGTCCACATTTTATAGATATAAGTACCCCATCTGCTCCTATTGCAGCAGGCGGTTATGAAGGGTCTGGCTATACGCACGATGCACAAGTGGTAACTTATAACGGTCCAGATATGGATTATGTAGGCCGAGAAATTTTGCTAGCCAGCAATGAAGATGTCGTGGTTATAGCAGATGTAACAGATAAAGAAAATCCACAACTCATCTCTACGGTGAGTCAAGATAACGTAGGATACATACATCAAGGCTGGTTTGATGAAAGTCATACGATTTACTATGCAAATGATGAGTTTGATGAAACCGAATTTGGATTCAACTCAAGAACACTCGTCTTTGATCTTACAGACCTAGACAACCCCGTTTACACCGGTCCTTATTTTGGACCTACACAAGCTATAGACCACAATCTCTATGTAAAAGATTTTGATTTATACCTAACAAATTACACCGCAGGGTTACGCATTGCAGATATAAGCGGTAGTAGTCTTGAGAGTATAACAGACATTGGTTCTTTTGACACACACCCAGAAAATGATGCTACAGAGTTTAGTGGAGCTTGGAGTGTATACCCTTATTTTGATAGTGGTAACATTATCATTTCAGATATCACACGGGGCCTCTTTATAATTCGTAAATCTGGCACTTAAGTATGAAAAAAAATAACTTTATAAATATGATGTGGTTTACGCTTTCGCGAAAGCGTACTTATTCCCTTTATATACTTCTCATCATTGCCATTGCTTGTAAAGATGATGAAGAGCTTCTTACAGACGATATTACTATAACAGATGATGTAGTAAACACAGACGACACCGTAGCTCCAGAAGAAGGTTTTACAGTACAATACACAAGCATTTATGGCGGAAGCCAGGTAGATACCTTTCAAGCCATTACAGCTACTCCAGATGGAGGATTTGCTGCTCTAGGCCACACACAAAGTGTAGATGGTGACGTGACAGATAATGACAGCCAGATTAATAAACTGTGGCTTGTTAAAGCAGATCAAGATGGTGCTATACAATGGTCTAAAACTTATGGCGGAAGTGAGGATAGCCGAGGCACAAAAGTAATTACAACCACAGATGGAGGATATGCCATACTAGGTTACAGCGAGAGTAGCGATGGTGATATGACAGAAAATGCCGGTTTTTATGATCACTGGATTGCAAAACTTGATACACAAGGCAATATACTCTGGCAGAAGAGCTATGGCTTTTCGGGTTCAGATCAGGCATATGGACTCATACAGACTACAGATGGTGGCTTCTTTACCTCAGGATTTCTAGACGTAACAGCATCTCAAGGAGAAGGTAATGACGGCATACAAGACACAGATAACACAAACGATAATAGTCGTGCTACACTACACGGTGTAGGAGAGTTTTGGGGTCATAAACTAGATGCAAGCGGCAACCTGGAGTGGAGAAGGTATTATGGAGGCACAAATAACGATAGGTCATATGTGGCTCTACAAGCACCAGATGGTGGGATACTTATGGTAGGTAACTCAGAGAGTAACGACTTTGACATATCAGACTCGCAAGGAAGTTATGACTTCTGGGCAGTAAGACTTAGCGCTAGCGGAGATTTACTCTGGGAGCGATCGCTAGGAGGTAGCCAGATAGAAATTGCATATACAGCTACCACCACACCAGATGGAGCCTACCTACTAGCCGGAGATACGAGAAGTAGTGATGGAGATGTAACAAACTTTCGCGGAAGCGCAGATGTATGGCTCGTAAAACTAAGCGACCAGGGAGAACTACTCTGGCAAAAAACACTAGGCGGATCCAATTTTGAAACCACTCGTAGCATCACACAAACGCCAGATGGGTATGCTATAACGGGTGCCTCCCGTAGCCTAGATGGACAGGTAACGACTAACAATGGCCAGAACGATATCTGGGTAGTCTCTATAGATCAAGACGGCGAGTTGCTCAAGCAACAATCCTTTGGCGGTAATGGTCAAGATTTTGGCTATGGCATCACCGCCACTACAGATGGAACTTTAATTATCGCTGGAGACACAGATAGCACAAGTGGACCCCTAGTTGCCTCAAAAGGAGCAACAGATGCCGTAATTATAAAACTTAACTAATTAATATTATGAAACAGATAATCGCTTTATGTACAATCGCACTCCTCTTGCTATCGTGCAATGAAGATAATGATGAAATGGATACAGCTTATGGATCTTTAAACCTAGTCTTTGAGAACACCGTTGCATCATCTCCACTCACACTCAACACGCAAACGTATGCAAACCTAAGTGGCGAAGGTTACAGCGTTTCAGAACTAAAATATATTATCTCAAACATACAGCTTACAAGGTCAGATAACACCGTCCATACGATACCGGTAGATAGAAGTTATTTTGTAATAAACGAGGCAGGTACAAAAACGGCGCTACTAGATAGCATCCCAGTAGGTGACTATACGAGTATAAACTTTGGTTTTGGTGTAGATCCTACTCGCTACCCTATTGAGTCTGGATCTGTAAACTTTATTCCTACTGCAGAGGAGGCTGGTATGTTATGGACTTGGTCTGCAGGATATAAGTTTTTAAAATTTGAAGGTACTTATTCAACCACAGTAGATACAGATGATGCAAACCCGTTTACTTATCACGTAGGGAGTCACGGTGCAAATCTGGATAATTATAAGGAAATTAATCTCGCTTTCGCGAAAGCGGTAACCGCATCAACCACCACAACTCAAACTATTAATTTTGATGTGGCTAAGATTTTTGACAGCACAAACACAATGTCTCTTGTAGCCAAAGATGATATACAAGTAGACCCAGAAAATGCTCCAAAAATTGCCGAAAATGTACGCACAGCATTTAGTATAGAATAAATGAAACAACTATTATACATACTGCTTTTCATCTCAATCTCCTGCTCTACAGAAGGCACAGATGACACTAGCGTAATGACAGATGATGGCTACACGCCGTTACCAAATCCTGCGCTTAATTTTGAGATCCCTTCAAATTTTCCGGAGAGTACGTATGACGTTACCCAAAACCCACCTACAGAGCAAGGATTTGAGCTGGGTAAGAGACTATTTTTTGACGGCAGGCTCGCTTCAGATGGAGTTGTTTCTTGTGGTTTTTGTCACATACAAGAGTTTGCATTTACCCATCATACACATATCACCAGTCACGGTGTAGATGGGCAAATAGGTAGTCGCAATGCACAGCCGTTACATAACTTAGCATTTATGGCAGACTTCACTTGGGATGGTGCCGCAACGTTTTTAGACTCACAATACATCATACCCATAACTGCAGAAAAGGAAATGAATGAAACCATCTCTAATGTGCTTAATAAACTGCGTGATGATGACAACTATCCGCAGTTATATGCAAATGCTTTTGGTGACCAAGAGATTACTACAGAGCGCACATTTAAGGCATTATCACAATTTATAGTGATGATGATAAGTGGAAACTCAAAATATGATAAGTGGGAACGCGGTGAGGCCGTCACACTCACCCCAGATGAAGATGCGGGTCGCATTCTCTTTGATGCTAAGTGTGCTAGCTGTCACGCAGGCACATTGCAAACAGACCAGACATATCGCAATAATGGGCTGGCGATAGACCCAGCATTTAATGATATAGGCAGGGAACGTGTTACGGGTTTACCAGAAGATAATAGAAAGTTTAAAGTACCCAGTTTACGTAATATTGAGATCACCTTTCCATATATGCACGATGGTAGATTGCAGTCACTACAAGATGTATTAGATTTTTATACGAACGGTATTACAGCTAGTGATAATCTAGATCCACTTCTTGTACGCCCAGATGGCACGCTAGGCTTAGACATTACACAAGATGAAAAAGAAAAAATCATTACTTTTCTTAAAACACTTACAGATAACGACTTCTTGCTAGACAACAGGTTCAAAGAATTTTAACAATGCTTTTGGTTTGGCTTGCATATAAGGCTTTTAAATCATAAAATAATCATAAATGATTCAGATTTCTAGCCAAATAGAAAATGTTTAATTAATTTAACCTAAAATTAAACAAATTAGTTATGGACCTCTTACAACAAGCTGAAGTTTATGAAAATAGAACAATGAGTCATATGTCTACAAGCGACAGAGTTGCCGCTTCTAGAGAAGGAAAGAAACTCATTCTTGCCATAAACGAGATTTACAAAAAAACAAAAGATAGCCACCTTATGGAGGTTATGAAACGTCTTACTGTAAAAAAGAAAAAAATAGAGAAACGTATTAAGGGGAGACTTGCCGCTTAATTACATTTTTATAAAGGATTATAAGAGCGCATTTTTGCGCTCTTTTTTGTTGGAAAATCTTTTGGTGCCTCTTGGGTCACCTTTCCTGTAGCTGCCCACTCTGCTCCTCTTTGTAGTGTTGTAATAAACCCAACACCCTCCATAGAGTAATCCATATGTCCTAGCGCTGTATGAAACACGCGACCCTCCTCATAGTTTATAGCCATAAGTAATGGCTCCGTACGCCCAGATCCCTTATTTTCTGGTGCCCAAGGTTGTGCATTACCTTCTACATCTGAGTATGCAGTGGCTAGCACCGTAACATTTTCGGCAGGACCACGCAGGCGGTCATATAATTCGTCTTTAGTATGTAACCACTCTGCAGGTAGATCTTTCATAATAGGATGCTCTGGCGCTCTGGTCGTAATTAAAAACTCAACCTCTGGGCCGTGAGAAGATTCCTCACCGTTTACAGGAGCGATAACTTGCTCATCATTTTCATTATAATAAATCTGATTTCCTTTGGTAAGGTCACGATGACCCCAGCCACCTACACCTATCATCTTGTTATATGCCTCCCAGTTTCCAAAGGAATTATTTGCCGCGTGTACAACTACCAGTCCTCCACCGCTTGCCATATACTGCTCAAAATTAGATTTCACCTCATCTGTCCACTCGCTTGAGTCCATCCCAAAATTTGAAATAACCACATCATACTTATTAAATTGTGGATTAAAACTTGGGTCTGGCGTAATGGTGTCTGTAGAGGTATGTACTCTATAATCTTCCCATCTATATAGATCTACCAGCTTTGTTATACTATCGTGATTAATACCATCTACAGTGCCGTGGTGTGGCCCTTGATACAAGTATTTTGCACGATGAAGGTCTACTATAAATAGGCCTGTTTCTTCAAGGTAAGATTTCATCATAACCGAAGTTTTAGGCCATACTCCGTGATTATTCTGACCATCTATTACGAGTGCACGCAACTTTTTGGGCTGCATCTCTTCTTGCTTTTCTGTTTGACCTTGCTCTCCACATCCTATTACTATAATGGACATAAAAGTGAGTGCTGCTAGATAGAGATTTTTCATATAAATAGTTTTTTTGATAATGTGAGTAGGTATCACGCTTTCGCGAAAGCGGACACTTAAAATAAAAATAATTTTGCAATGGCTGCTATGAGTACTACTATTAAAACGTAGTAAGCCACCTTATCTGCCCCCTTATACTTTGTGGCAAAGCGAGCGGTGAGAAAACCTCCTATAGTTTGTCCCACAGCCATAATAAACCCTAGTTTCCAGTCAATAAGACCTTGGTAATGGAATAGACCTATCACTAGTAACGTATAGAGACCTATGACAAATCCTTTAAGCGCATTACTTTCTATGATATTCATACGCATACCCAGCACCATAATAATAAGAAAGAAGACTCCCATCCCCATCTGTATAAACCCGCCATAAAAGCCTAGTGCAAATAATAGCGGAATGTAGATATACCACTTAGGTCTAAACTCAAGATCTGTCTCTCGCAACCAGCGTTTAGGTCTTACGAGTACAGCAACAAGCATAAAGAGCATCATAAATTTAAACACAGCTCTAAACTGCTCATTACTTACATTTATCGCAAGCAGGCCTCCCGCAACCGCACCTATAAAAATGGGAATGATATATTTTTTATGACGAGCGATGTTAAGCCTCCCGTTTTTATGAAACACCCACGAGGTTGCTGCACACTGTGTAAAAATGCCTATTCTGTTTGTGCCGTTTGCCACATTAGGAGGTAAGCCTAGCACCTCGGTTAGTATGGTGAGTGTTATGGCGCTACCGTTACCTGCAAGGGTGTTAATCCCTCCAGCTATTAAGGCTCCTATGATGGCGATAGCATATGTTTGTAATTCTGTCACTTTTTAAAAATTTAAGATCACCCCTCCATACATTGTAAATCCAGGTGCTGGCTCATAAAATCTGTTGCCAAAAGCATTGATACGCACATTATCTGTGTATTGTTGATCGAGTGCATTATTGATCCCAAGATACGGCTTGATTTGTATTTCTCTAAACAGTGTCTGGTAACTAAGCTGTACGTTTACCAGCTCGTAGCCGTCTATCGCTGTCTCATTACTATCTTGTGCAAACTGTGACCCTATAAAGTTTGCACTCACCCGTGCACTAAAACCTGCCTCTGTATCATATAATAATCCCAAAGTAGACATATGCTTTGCAATACCAGGCAAGGCATTACCCGCATAATCTGTATCTCCCACGGTAAACTCATCATAAGTAAAATCTGAGTAGGTATATGATGCTGTGGCTTGCAGGTTTTTTGAGAAGGTATACTGCCCCTCTATCTCAACACCTAGCCTGTTAGTTTTACCTGCATTTCTATAAAACTCACGATCTGGAAAAGCTTCTAGTTCAAAAGGAACGAGGTCGTCACGTGTGTTTATACTAAAAGTGGTTACTTGATAACGCAGCTTGTTACTTAAGGCTCCCTTTACACCCACCTCAACGCTTGTTGCTTTTTGAGGAGCTAAATTTTCATTAAAGCCTGAAAGACCATCTGGACTCGTAGACACCTCAGATAATGATGGAGTTTCAAAACTGGTTGACACATTTACAAAGGATATAAACGCTTTCGCGAAAGCGTAACTCACACCCACACTTGGATTAAAAGAATTTAAAGTCACACTCCCAGAATCATCTCCATCACTAAGAAAATCATCATCTGCCGAAAGTTTATTGTAATCAAATCTAGCTCCTGCGGTAAAAAGCCATTTATTAATATTGAAGTGATCTGTAAGGTAAACTCCAAGGTTTGTAAACTTCTCCTTTTGACTAAGGGAAAGATCTCCTTGCTCGCCTTCAAGGTTTTGAAACCTGCGGCGCCTGTCATTTTGAAAAGCAAAATCATACCCTACTTGTAAGGTGTTATGACCCTTAGTATATCTATAGGCTGCTCCTTGCCCCATATAATTACGATTGAGGTCTACTATACCACCATTTTCAAAAGGAAGTAGTCCATCAAAAAGCCTATTGCTATAAAACCCATAAGTGGTGAAGCTGCTCTTTTTATTTATTAACCACTCTAAACTCGCTCCCACTTTAAGCTGTGAGATAGCTTCTCCTGTTTTAAAAAGCTGGTTGCGATCGCGGGCTTGTCTTCTGTTTGCATTTACCTCTTCTAATGTCAACCCTCCTGGGTCATCTGCCTGCGGGGCATCTGTGTAATTAAGTATAGTAGTTAGGTAAAGGCTGTCTGCAAGTGCAAACCTTCCTTTAAAATTAGTATTAATTTGCTCAAAACCACTTTGATCTCTGTATCCATCAGACTGCATATAATTTGCGTGAAAGATATAACTCGCTAGTGAGTCTCCTATAGCTGCTGTGGCTTGATAATTTTGAAAACCGAAAGCACCAGCGCCCACCTTTATTTCAGTACCTAGATTTTCTGAATCATAAGACCTCGTTTTTATATCAATAACTCCTCCAGAGGCATTTCCGTAAAGACTCGAGCTAGGCCCTTTTATAACCTCTATACGATCTATAATTCCTAAAGTGAGGTTATCTAATTGCCCTTGACCATCTGGCGTAGTTTCTGGTATACCGTCTACAATAAGTTTTATCCCTCGTATCCCAAAACTAGACCGGGCCCCAAAACCTCGTATTGATACTCTTAAATCTTGGGCAAAGTTTGTCACATTCTGAGTAAAAACTCCAGGAACTCCCTGTACATATTCTTGTAATGATAATTGCTGTCGTGTTGCATCTTGTGGTACTGTTTTAATTACAGAAACAGCGGCAGGAATTCTGTCTAGAGTACTTTGTATTCTAGTAGATTGTATGATTACAGTATCTATAGTTTGCTCAGGTATTGACCCCGTCTGACTGTAACAAATTGATGCGAAAGCTAACAAATTGATAAGCGTTACGATGCGTGTCTTTTTCAATGGCTTAATTTTTACCGAAAAGTACTGCCTACCAGAAGAACATCAAAATAAAGCTACCTTTACTTATACCAATCATACAATTAAGATGAAAAAA
>ENA-ORXC01001341-ORXC01001341.1-marine-metagenome-genome-assembly--contig:-NODE-1341-length-14690-cov-4.993088_pt1 | contig 14690 bp, 15 predicted proteins | sample MGYA00237865_ERZ511478 | MGnify/ENA metagenome assembly ERZ511478 | reverse complement strand
GGAGTTCAGACGTGTGCTCTTCCGATCTTCGCTACCCCCCCGCTCTAGGCGTCGTTGCGGCTGGCCCCCCGGCGGGGTTTTCGCCCAACTCCTGGCGTCGTTGCCGTCCCGCCCTTTGCGTCGTTGCCTCCACGACCCGGCGTCGTCTCCGCCCCCCCCCCATCGTTATTTCTGCCTCTCTGTTTTGTCGCCGCCATCGCTGTCACTGTGAGTAGAGACAAGATTAGAAAACGAAATAGGAAAACCCCCTTTGCATTGCTCTGACAGAGTTGTTGCGTATTTTCCCTGTCGAGCTTATCAACAAGCTTTCTCCAGTCATGACATGGTTCTCGTGAACATCTATGCCACCAGCCACTTCTGTCGACCACGCCAGGCACAGCGTTTTCCGCCCAAGTCGGGGTAGAGACTATGCAGTAGGCCTTTCCGGGGGACCAAGTATAAAGAGCCTGACGGCCGTGTTACCTCATGTGCACGCCTCTGGTGACCGCCGGAGGCAGTCCGAGTTGCGTGGCTTGACCCACGCCCGTAGTGAACAGGCGCTTCGAAGATGAGCGCGCTGCGCGAGGCCCTGTCTCGTCCACAGAAGGCGCATCATGTCGAGCTGTCATCCGATCCGCGGCTTGATCAGACTTGATAGGCTTGCAGCCATGTGAGCATTCCATCGACATCCTTTTGCGTCAGCCACTCGTGCCAGAAGGAGCAGCACTTGTGGTCCAGTTTTTGGGCATCACACAAAACCTGCTCCGCTGTCATGCATGGATCGCGTGCTATGATTGGCCCAGCTGAATACAACTTCGCTCAGACCACTCTGCAGCTGGTGTCAGAAGACAGTTCTGGGTCAGTCTTGCTGGGTCGGTCGGCCCTCCTGGCCATAAATTCTCATATCAAGTCCAAGGAGACACCCTTTGTCCTGGAATGACGCTTGCGGATGGAGCGCAGCCAAAACTGATAGAGACAGTGGATGTGACACTTAAGCGGACCACTTCCAGAAGGTCGTTGGGTGGCTGTCAAAGAATTGGGACTGGACTCTTCCCTCACTCTTTTGACAGAGCTGTGACAGTTCCCTGCGGTCTCGGTCATACGTGTCGCAGAAGCAGTTCTCGGAGAAGTTCCTCCGGTGCTGCGACTCGCAAATTCGTGAGATCTGCTACATGAACGTTTCAAGAAAGATCCGAGCAATACCTCGTCGCAAACCACTCGTATTGTCAATCAGGCCACAGGGTGATGTGAGGAGGGTGAAAACAACTTTTAGCAGCCCCAAACGTGCCGAATTTCTTCTTGCGTGCACCCACGCGTTAAAGCGCACTGCGCCGTTGGCAGCACGCCAGTCATGGGAGCGGCCAGCGCACCGCTCGGGGAGTGGCGGCCCCACCCAAAGCCCCGAGGGCCGGCAACGGGGCAGCAGCATGGCAATACAGTGACTTTTGCGGCCCACAATCGAAACATGAAGATGCTCGTCGGGTTTTGGCTGCTCCATACACATTGAGGGGTCAACTGGCCATTGGTCCGTCAATGCTATCCGGCCCAGCAGATGGCTGGGAAACAGTTGACTTGCCTTGATGGTGATTTTGATTTTCTCCTCATCGAGAAAAGTTGGGCAGCAATGATGTATTTGTGTGACTTGATGTCGTCATGCAGGACGACGTCTCCCAGAACCGCAGCGGCTGTGTCTTTCCAGACCACCTTTGAGGAGACTCAACCAGAAGAGGACCAGCCGAGCGTGGGGGGATGCGGGGGGGGCGCCAAGGACGGCTGCCCTGGTGGGAGCGGCCGCGATCGCCGCGACCGTAACACTGTCCTGCGGCGTGGAGCGGCCGCCGACCGGCAAATCACCGCGGTGGGCTTGGAGCAGCTACACACGGGGGTGGCCACAGAAGGGCGCGGGAGGGCGCGGCGGCGCCCAACCCCAAAGACGCTCCCGCGCGCCGGCAGCGCTCCACGGCCGCCGTCCGACGCTGTCACGGGTGAGCGGCCGCGGCGCGCGGTGGGCGGCGCAGCCGGCGATCACCCCCCCACGGCCGGAGGGCCCGTCACTCCCCGCGGCGGCAGGTGGACCTTACACCGCAGCCCCGCCACCGGTGCACGGCCGGTGGCCGCGTGGCCGGCACCGACTCGGGGCATCCACCGCCGGCGGGGGTGCCGGCGCGCGCGGTGGCGGGAAACGACGGCGCCGCCGGCGCCGCGGCGGCCGCCGCGCCACCCCACGCGCGCCGCCGACGCTGGCGCAGACGGCGGCGGCCACGGGGCTACACCTGCCGCCGCCGACGGGGACGATGGCGGCGCGTCGACCGGCGAGGGACACGGTGGTGGCGACGGTGCGGTCGCAGCGGCGGCGGTGATGGGGTCGGCCGGCAGACGAGCCGCGCTCCCTCCCCCGCTGCCCACACGCACGGGGCGGCGCGCGCGTGCACCGCACTCGTGCACACGCGAGCGCAGACGCGGGCGACGTGGGCGGCGGCGGGCGGACCACAGGCCGCTCCCCCTCCTCGCCGCGGGCGCCGCATGTGCCACTCGTGAGCACAATCCCCCCTCCCCCCCGCTTCCCCCTCGTGCCCTTCAATTGTTCTCCCTCAGATGCGGCCCCAGCCCCCACCAAGGTCGACGTTTACGGTGGCAGCAGCGGCGTCTTCGGCGCCCGTCGTAGATCCCGCCGTCCATCCTCACGCCCGGCGACCGTGCCGCATGGCGAAGTTCGGCCGTAACGAGATGCCGCGTGCTGCGTCGCTACGCTTGCGTCGGCGTTTGCGGCGGTGGTGACGGTGGGCGGCTGCGCCTGAGGCAGCGGTGGCATGGCGGGCCGTATAGCCCCAGAGCGTGGCCGCGACGGTGACGGCAGCCGGCATCGCGTCGTCCGACATCGACAGCCGGTGTCGAATGTTGGGCGCTGAGCCGCCTGCGGGATCACAGCTGAGGAAGCGTGCTCAACAGCGTGGGGCTCACCGCGGGTTTCTTTCTTGTGTGTGCGACTGGAGAAGGGGGGGGGACGGCGATTTCTACCTTGCTGGGGACGGCGACGGTGACGCTGCTCCATTTCATGACCTGCCTGCCCCGTCGCCGTCGACGGCGACGGCCGCTGCTGCCACAATGGGTGTGTGACGCCCGTTCTCCACCGTGCATGGCGCTATTCCAACCGGCGAGTATATCTGCGCGCCTCTTTTCAGTTGTAAATGCCGAGGTGTCGTGACAGTGCACTCGAGAATTGGGTGCGTGCAGATGGTCTTTCGGTTCTGCTCGTGACGGACGGCGACCTTGCCCGTCGCCCTGTTGAACTCACTGAACTGAGGTTCGGGTGGAGGGGGGGTGGATGACAGACTGGGGTGTGCGGAGGGTACGGACAGCGCCCTACCAACCAAACGTCCTGAAGCATAGAGATAAACCAGGAGAATGGCAGAACAACTTCACTGCGAAGTGGACAGGGGCACGACGTCATGCAGCGCTTGCTGTTCTTCGTGCCCATCTCTTCCTGCCCGCACGAGTAGTTGCCGCTTGCTCTGGGCGACATGCTGCTCAGAATTTCATGACCTAGTGCTGGTCGCACGTGTACTTTTACAGCCGGACAGGCTCCTCTCTAGCATAGTATCAAAGGTGTAGTCGCAGGGCTCCTTTACAAGCCGAATTGGCTTGCAACATTGGCCGTCGCCACCGCTCGGAACTGAGGCGTCCCCATCCCATCACCACGGCTCGCAACACGCACACACGTGGAAACAGTCCAGAGAGATGCGTGCACAGGTTAGCCATCCGAACACGGACGTGGTACCGCATGGACGTTTTGAATGGTGTCGTTCCACTGCAGCGGGACGGCGCTCTCCCGCCCGCCGTTCGCCCGTGCCGCTTAACCATACTCGTATCCATCCCCGACAACGTACCGCCACCCACCCCCGTCATGAACGCAGAGCATAGCACCGACGGAGGTTGATCCCCCCACTGTTGAACAGCCCGATCATTCCCAATGTGATGTGAGAGCCGGAATCACGGTCACTTCGAAAGTGGCGCAGGCGCGCGACTGAGAAGGCGGCAGGCGCGCCACCCCCACCTACTCCAACCTACAGAAGCTTCTACCGCCTGCTGCATTGGTGCAACGTAAGAAAGAACAAAACAGAGAGTGGGAAATAGAGGCAGGCACCTCTATGAAGGTTAGGATTGGTACAGGAAGGGGGGTAGCGTCGTCCTCCCTTTGGTTTGCCGCGAAACATCTCAGAAGCACCAGTAATGGCAAAACGTGGACACACTGGCCACCGCGCAGCACAGTATCCACGAAACTCCCCTGCTCCCCGCTTCTGTCACCACCCTTCACCACCCCGCACCAGCTTCGTCACCCAGAAAAACGCACAAATTGTGTAGCCGACCCGTCCGTCTCATACTCCCGACGGCGAGGGGCCACCCGACAGGGGTGGCGGCGCCGACGACGGGGGTGGCGGCGCCGACGACGGGGGTGGCGGCGCCGACGACGGGGGTGGCGGCGCCGACGACGTCCGACACATTGGTGCACCACGCAATGGCTCATCATCATTCGTCAGGTGCGGTCATGAACTACCAATGAGCATCGTTGTATACGGCTGTTTTTTTCTCTTTCTCAACTAAGCATCTTCGTTGAGAGAATGTACGGCCGCCACCGTGTTAAGACGGTTTGGATGAAACGCACTCGTGACGAAGTTGGCAGTGAGCGAAGTGAGTCATAAGAAGAGATATCAATGCAGACGGCACTCATTGCTTTGCGTGACTGAGGTGCTGTCCTCGTCAGCATCCGCTGTCGGGACCGAATGAGTCCCGCCAGCTGCAGCTGCAGTGCGTTGGTGCCTGCCACGTCGCGAGGACGCGAGGTGCACCGCGGTACACCGACAGCTGCCTGCTGAGAGGTCGCAACGGCTGTAAGCGACTCAGCATGATCTCGCACACAGCCTGCGGGCATCCATTTGGGAGGAATGACCTGCAAGCAGCTACACGCACGGGCAGGACGTGAGAAAGCTTCAGGGCCTCCAGCAGTGGTGGCCGCACGCTGCAGCTGCCTGTCGCCGCTCCCGCTCCTTTCTGCTCTGCTGCTGCCTCACCGTGCGATTGTGCGACTGCTTCTCTGCGTTACCCCCCCCGAACCAGGAACGCCGAGCGCCGCGTCCAAAACCACTATCGAAAGGACCGTGAGCGCTTGCGGGTCGAGACCACCGCCGCGTTCAACAGCTGTGTGGACGGGACTGTGGACGAACGATGCCACCTGTGCGCCAGGCTACCCAAAATGTCCCGAGACGGGACGCAATGACAATAGGCGCGAGGAGTTCTCAGCTACTCCATTCACTGACCGTCACTCTCCTTTCCCGAGGTACGCAGTCCCCGTCAAACGCAGCACCCTCTTTCTGAAATTCCGACCCCAGGGGATTCTGTTACCTAGTATAGCGAGCTTCCATGCGTGGGCTTCAAGAGAAACACAGCACACGAGGAAAAGCTGAGAGTAAGAAAACACAATGATGTCTTTCAGCATTGCACGTCATGACCACGAGCAATGAGCAGAACGAGACATCTCACAGTAGTAAAACGTATCCCAAGTTGGTCGACCAGCTCTGGGCCAATGATAGCATTGCGTTCCTGACGTCGGGCATTCTGTGGCAATCAAACTCTGTCAAGTCTGACCCGCAAGAGTTAATCTGGAGGGAGATGACGACAGGGCATGAAATCGCTCCTCACGGGATGGAGAAGCAGACTCGAGTCTGGTCAAAGTCGTCGAACGTAGTCGACAATGGCGCCAGACAGGCCACGGCCGATATCCTACAGATACACCTTTCTTGAAGAACGTGCTGTCAGTCAAAGGATATGTGTCTGCAGCCGTCGGGTCGCGCAAAATGCTCAGCAAGCAGAGGCGAAAACGTTGGCAGCGAATCGGATCATTTGCAGAGCTCCAGGAACAGCGACATCGTTCGGTGCACGAGGCCCTTCAATGTTTTACAGTATAATGATGATAGGCTCTTGCTTGACCAAAGAAAAGGACGTGCCAAGACGCTCAGAGACAAGGAACACTTCAGGAGAAATCTGACCGTCACCCATCTTGACGATGTTGGAGAACGTGATGGCCAGGTCGTCGTTGCCGACCGACCACCCCAGCACGACCGGCTTGGCCGCTACAAAGACTTTGGCCGTCTCCATGGACGTGCCGCTGCAAAGCGTGTGCACCGTGGAACCCCCGACGGTCCCAAGCCCAGTAGGAGCGTGCGGAAGATCTGCAGCTGGTTGCCCGGGTCTCGTGCGGGATGCTAACGAGGGTCGTTGCCACGGGCCGTGTGCACCTTGGCGCGACCGCTCGTGCAGGAGGCAAAGGAGGGTGGTTGGCAAAGGAGGGTGGTTGCCCGGGCCACGTCCACCTTGGCGCGAGCGCTCGTGCAGGAGGCAAAGGAGGGTCGCTGCCACGGGCCGCGTACACCTTGGCGCGACCGGCCTCCTTGTGCCCAGGAGGTGCCGAGAAGGTGGTGGAGAGGCGACTTGCTCGCTTCCCGCGCAGGCACCAAACAGAGATCGGGGTCAGGCGCCAAACGGAGGTCAGGGGTCAGGGTATGGGCGCCGACTTCTCGGAATGGCTTCGGTCAGGTGCGCTGGCGAACGGAGCAGTGAAAGGGATTGTGCTGCCCGGTGGAGAAAACAGAGTGTTGTCGGGAGCAGCGTGCACGTGACGGCGGCGCCTGTGTCCAAGGAACGCGCCGCGCGTCTATTTGTACAGAAAATGAGGCTGCTGGCTGCAGCTGTTCCCTGCAGCTGCTGCTGCAGGCGCAGCTGCAGCTGCAACTGCGGCAGCATCAGCGGCTCTCGTCGCAAAGAACGCTGCCGCAGCAGCACTACCCTGCAGCTGCAGGGGAGGCTCTGCGTCTGTTTGCGTTTCGTGGAAGACTGCAACTTTCAACTCATGTGTGCGACTACAAACAGGCGGACGAGAGGGTCAAAAAATCTCGACCGCATCGGCCGTTGTCTGGATCGGAGGGGACGGCACAGGAACACAGTACGCAACGAGATGCTCTTTCTCCTCAACTTCAGGGCCTACCTCTTCCATGTGCTGCGGCTGCAGCTGTGAGCGTGCTTTTTGCTGCGTCACGATACAAGATATCTGATAGAGCGGGATACATGAGCATGGTGCGCGGGCCCCACCCCCGCACACGAGGGCGACACCTCCTGGGGCACATTGATGCCTCACTGGACAGCAGACAGATGCAGCTGTGTCAGATCCATGCTGCTCATTTCCGCTGATAATGATTGTGAGGCTCGCAGCTTGTGGAGCAGTGATTGTAGATGCAGTGGCCCACGCCTGAGCTGCGGCTCATGGAGCTCAAGTGGCGAGCACCCCCCCCCGCGGGGGGGGGTGCGGCCGCGGGAGGGGGGGGGCTCACAACACCTTCAGCTGCAGCTGTAGGTACACAGCAACTGCCTGCAGTTCCTCCTCGACGGCCACCGCTGCAACCATCGTCGTCGTTGTCGCGCCCGCCTTTACGGCCGACGGAGGCGCTGCCATGACTCGTGCAGCCACGACCGCACGCGTTCGTTTCTTTCTTCCTCGGTGGCTTCCTCCACCGGACCTATCGTGAGCGCTGCCGTGGTGGGCGGAGCCGCGTTGCAGCCGCGCTGTTTTTCGTCATGTCCGACTGTGACGTCGACTGCCGCCCTAGTGACATGAGCGTCGGCTTTGGTCGTCCCTCTCACCTTCTTCGGGATTCCCGTGGCTCGGGCCTCTGCTCCAGTGTTTTAATTGTCCCGGGCCTGTAGATGAGCCGGTAGGGCTGCCAACTGTCGAGTGAGCCTTGGTGGAAGACGGTGGTACTACCTAGTGCTCTACATCGCTTGGGCTGCACGCACACGGCGAAGGCATCGTCGCCGATGTCGTGTTGGCGCGCGTTTCCAGTGGATCTTTTCGCGACGGTTCCATTTTGAGGAAGACGGATGGGCCACATCAACTTTTTCTTGATTGTTATAGTTACATCGTACCGTAAATCATGTTAATATTTCATTCATGCTTGTTGCTGGTGCAAGTTCCGGTTTTGTGGGCCCGTGTGGTATCCCACATGGGCACTGAGCCACGCTGCGCTTCGCGATGTACGTGTCCTGCTGCTTGCCCTCGTCCGAACTGCTACTAGGCAACACCCTTGCGATTCTCGTCGCCTTGCTGAGCTGCACTCGACGCTCTCTTTGCCAGGTTTGCGCATCGTTGCCACACTTTATCTTGTCGAGGCGGGACAGTGCGCTTTCAAGTCAGGCACCAATCGGTACCCGGTCGACGGTGGCCGATCGCTGTGCCCGGCCGACAGCGGCCGCACGTGTCAGGGCTGCCGTGGGCGGCTCTCTCGAAGCCGTTGCTGATTCTGGCTGCACTCGTGGCGGCACCGGTTCTCGCGCTCCTCCTAATGCTGCGGACCGGACGCTGATGCCATCGGTCGCCGCTGACTGACTGCTACGAGCGCTCCGCCCCCGTCTTGCAGGGAGACAGTGACGGCAGCGGCGAAGGTTCCTCGTCGGCACGACCGAGCGGAGTAGAGAACAACTACTCAGTCCCGGATTCCCCGTCCCTCGGTGCGCGGCACGAAACGTCAACGTGTGGTATTCCCTCCCATCATCCCATTTCCAGCGCCCTTCCTCACTAGAGAATCACCTGTACGTTATTGTCGCGTTGCATGTATGCTTTTTGTGTATGTGAGCTTCCGTTGGAGAGTTGGGGAACATTACGGATGCCGTGGCGTGGCTGAGATGAGGTATGGACCACGTTTCTGACGCGGGCACTGCGGTTCCGTTCCGTGCACGTCTGCTTCTTTTCTGTACGTCTGCGTCCGTTTGTGCCTCGCTCCGTTGATGTCCTCCCCCTCAATAGAACCTCCGATGGCATCCACGTCACTGGTACGCGATCTTCAAGATGCCCGTGTCGAACGCAACGGCGGCGAGAGTAGCGATTGGACGACGGGCGGCAGTAGCGACGGAGGCAGTGACGAGAGCAGCGACGGGGACAATCGCGGCGACGACAACGCCTGTGGGCGCGACGGCGACTCGTCGCGAGTCCGGGACGACGAGGGAAAGTTTGTCCGTCGCTTCGAGCGCTCGGGTCCTGTGCTGCGGACCGCTTTTCCAATCATCCAGGAGTGGCCCGACGTGTTTGCAACTGGATTTGGACGGTGTTGGCTCGTGCGCTCCCCGGTTGAGCGAGGGGACCGGAACAAACCCACCTTCAAGTACGTCACCGTCTACCGTGCAGCGGCCGACCTTCCCGTCTGGGAGGTGTACCCCCGAGTCATCGTCGGCTGGCTCCCAAAGCTACGATATCCCACCCGCAAGGCCGCTTTTGACTCGCTAAGGGCGCTTTTCAATGCCAGCCGCGACGGTCGTTGCGAGCCCATCGACACGACAGCGCCCTACTCTTCTTGGCGCGGTCAGATGCCGCGCACCTTGTCCGATGCGTTCTTGACACAAGTGCTGAAGTACGCGGCACGGTCGATCAAGGACCCCGAGCGCAAGATTAGTCGCGGCCACGTCTCCTTCGTGTCGGAGCTTCCCTTACGCGCCGACGCCTGGTACCAGAAAATGCAGCGCAACATCGTCCGTCACTACCGCCGTGATGGTGCGCGCCACGTGATTAGCTGCATGAAGCAAGTTGGTACAAAGAAGATGAAGGGCGTGCTCGCCAACATGACTACCGCTCAAGTCGCCGTCGCCCGTCGTCTAGCGGAACTCAACGAGGGCGCGGGTGCCAGCGGCCGCTCCACGCGGCTGCGCGTGGGGTACGGTTTGGGTGCTCCCCACCTGTGGCCCCGCAAGTATGAGCTTTCGGCGGCTCGGAAGGCCCTGCTGGATGACCGTGGGCATGCCAAGCACTCCTTTTTGACCGAGACGGCAGAGGGCATTGTGTCTGTGTGGCGCTACGTGGAGGGCTCGGCAATTGTCGGCGCCCGTCGGTACCGCAACGACAATGGCTTTGTGCGGCGGTTACGCACTCCGTGGCGTATCACGTCCCCGCTTGACCCAGATGCAGCGGTACCATCGTCGGACATCCCACCAATCTCCATAGAGGAGTTCTTCGACAGTGGTGCTGGACCACCGCCGCCTTCTCAGCCCGATGGGTCGGCCACAGGGGAGGTCGGTCGTGGCACTGCGACGCCGGCGGCCTACGGGTCGGATGCCATCCCGCTGTCGCTCCTGCAGGTGCACAGCGCGTCAATGCTGGAGACACTCACGGGCGACGATCCCATCGAGGTGGTGGCCCTTGTTCTGGACGCGGCGTACTCCATCGGGCTGGCGTTGGTCGATGGTCGGAGGAAGAACTTGACGGTGTCGGACGTGGAGGCGGCACCCGATGCGCTCCTGACCCTGGGAGCAGACGGGGGACCCTTGCGTGGCCAGTCAGTGTTGGCCGTCACCGTGACGCTATCGACCCCCGTCCTTGCTGCCGGCAGGACCAATCTTATTGGACTGGCCTACGTATTCGCCTCGGAGAAGTCCGTCTCGTCCGCTGTGTACCGCTTCGTGGCTGGCCTCTTGCGCAACGTCATGGGAGCATCGTTTGCGGTAAAGGCGTTGCCGGAAGCTGGTGAAACGGTCGCTCCCGTTGATGACCCGGGGGTGGAGCTCGTGTCTGTGCCTGTGGCAGTCAACGCCAAGCTGCACGTGTGCTGTACGTTCTGCTTCCTCTTTTTTCTGGGGACCGGAGAGTGTGGTCTTGTCTTTTCTGGAGACACTGAGAGTTGCACGGGTCTTCATTCGTGTGGATGCTTGGAGCTCTAGGCTGTGGGCTGTGTCCTGACCGCTTATCTTCGCTGTCCTTGACTTGAAGACCGCGTCTTCTCGCTTGGATATTGCTTTTGGTTCTTTTGTAGGCGACTGGTCCATGTCTCACGTCCTCACTTGTTGTGTGGGCAGCAATGATGCAACGCGATGCATTCATCGCACGATGTGCTTCCCACGACGCTACCTTGACCCGTCGTGCCACCGAGGGCAGGAAGATGATCGTACCATGGGTGTCATGGCGCAGCAGTGGGAGACCGGCATTTGGGCACTGGCCTCTTTTTGCGCGCAAGACGCCGATGGCTACGGGCTGACGGGAGGGGTGGTGTGCGCCCCCTGCAACGTCTGCCGTGTCCAAGTGCCGATCATCCCCGACGGTGTGGACGCTCTCCTGAGAACTTGGTGTCCGGACATGGGTTGTGGTGGGTACGTCGCTTCCGTGCCGACATTTTCTTACACGAAGCTGCAAGATGCCTTCTCCGTCTTGCGTCGGCTCGCTGGCGGCATGCGCGGGTACCCCTTCCTCCGCGGGTTCTCTAATGTGCAGCTCCAAGTCCCCGGCATGCACTGTACGGGCAGCATCGCCAAAAAGGTTTTGAGCCTTATCCTGGAGTGCGTCAACACAAACAACAACGACGTGGGCCGTGCTGCCATCCACATGTTGACCCTAAGAAGCTCCACTGCGGACATGTACTTTCGCCACTGGCGCGAGATGGTGGCGGCTGCAATTGTATGCCCCGACGTCGTCGGAGGTTCTCCTGTGGACAAGTGTTGGCGGCTGCTGCTACAAATGACGCAGCTGCTGAATGCGGCGTGGCGCACGGCGGAAGGGGACAAGGACGCGACTGTCCGGGAGGGTGCGGCCGCCATCATGGAACTGACGGCCAACCTGATGGCCCCTTTGTACGAGGTTCTCAAACCATTGGACCCGCGGACGGCAGACAGCGGCGTCCACACGCTCTACTTACACGCAGCCGTCGCACATCTTCGCAGCCGGCTGGGCGCCAACAGGACTGCGGTTGCACACCTCGTTGATGACAACGTCGAGGCGCACTTGAGGGCGTCGTCGCGCTACGTTAATGCGCGGGCGAACAACGCGCCCCGGGCACAGATCTTCACCGACATGGCGGCTTTAAGCCCTGTGACGCTCAAGTCGGGGGGGAAGGGTAGGAGCCACCCGTCGGGCCTGCTCTTTACCACAAAAATCGACTATTGCCCCTGCATGACAGAGCTCGCCGACAACAAGGATGCGGAGTATGACGCGGCTCTGAGCATCGCGCGGGAAGACGATTTATTCAACATCTCTACCATTGAGGGCGGGCACTGCTCCATCGACTTCCCGTTGGGTGACGTCGTGCTCACAAACGGCCGCCGGGCGGGCGGCAAACCTGCCAGGGTGGCACGCTTGACCAGCCGCAGCAGCCCCAAGGAGGTACTGCGGAGGGGACTGCGTGAGCAGCAGCACACCATCGTGATGTGCGTGTGTGGGGACCTGACCGGGGAGATGCAGAGTGAAGTAGCTACGAGAGCTACCGAGGCGTTCCATCGTCGCAAAGCGGCGGCTGCCGTGAAGCAAGACAAGAGAGACGCGGCACTGTGCCGTGCGGAACAACACTTGGCCGAGAAAGTGGCAAGAGTCACCCGACGGAGAGGCAGGAGCAGGGGGCGTGGAGATCGTAGCCGGGGCCGTGTGGACAGGAAGAAGGGAGCACCGGCTGCAGAAGGGGGAGGCGCAGCCGGGGGGCTCATGGCTGGGGTGCGGGCGGGGACGTCGGTGGGGGCGGAAATCGCCTCAGAAGGGGTCGATGCTGTCGCAGCGACGGCGGCTGTGTCGGCGGGTGGTGGCGGGGCAGCTGCTGACGTGACGGGAGGCGCAACTCACGTGGTGCGTGGGCCGGCGGATGTCTTTGACGACGACGGCTGTGTTACGGATGAGGCAGACGACGGGGTCGCCACGAGGAACGACTTACACTTGCTGTGGTTATCGCAGTTGGGCATGTACATGCCGCCTGACGATGTCTCTGGACTTGTCTTCTCGCTTCTCCAGGGCACGGCCCCAGAGATGGGCACCATCCCGCGCTCGGTGGAAGCAAAGTTGCTCGACCACCTTGCCATGCTGCAGTTGTTCCGGCTGCGCTTGTGCTCCAAGCCGTTTGCGCTGTGGCTCGTCAAGTCGAAGACGGATGCGGGAGATGTGCGGGAGGCGGCTGATCGCATCATTGACGGGTTGCACATGGCGCTGGAGGCAATAAGTGAGACTGGAGATGGTGCATGAATTGTGTCTTTTTCTTCTGTATCTCCTTTACGTTTCGGTGTTTGCGTCCCCAGATAGCGTTTCCATGGGAACAAAGAGAAGCAACCGCCTGTCGACCAGGCTGGGTAACAGTTGGATCTGCATGACCTTGCCCTGCGCACCCCTCCACCCCCCAAGCCCCAAAAATACGGTATCACAACCCTCTTGACCGCCTGTACCTGGTCGAGTCTGGCAGAAGCACGTCAGACGTTGGCCACTAGATACGGTGCTTCCGCGCACAAGGTGTCCGCCACGCTCCAGTTGTCCAATTCCGGCCGTACCGGTGGTGGCGGCAGTTGTGTTGGCCCTGCCGCCGGTAGTGTGATCGCTGACGCACCAGCCTTCGTGGGTCAAGACGTACCCCCGCCCTCGCACTGTTTGCTCTCACCATCTACAGGCACTCATGTTTCACCGCCCGTCTTTCTTGGAGCAGACGTCACTCACCTTTCCCTCGCTCCGAGAAGCCCTTACCCCTTATATAACGTACGAACGTGTGGGGCACCTCTTCTCGTCTATCGCCGCGGCGCAGTCCACCGCTGACCATACCAGCTGTGAGCAACAAAGGATGTCCGTACCGGCCCACAACATGCCGACCTGGTGTACAATTGAGGAAACCAGAACTGCGCTGCCCAATCGGGCGGGTGACTGTGCTGCCTTCGATGACCGCCTACGGCATACCCCCCTTGCACCTGTCTGTGGAGCGTGTCATCACGTTGTATGTCATTCTGGGTTTGGTTGACCTATCGCACACATAACGCGGAAGGGAGAGCGGGAAGCTGCATTCTGTGAGCATCAGGCAGACCATTCTGCGCGGCCACCACACGACGACACGAATTCTGCTGAGGCCACATGCGTGAAGAGTGCTTTCATGGACACGACCACTGTTGTGTGTGTTACGATGAGCATGAATCCCGGCATCCGTGCGCAACATGCAGCAGTCTTCTGCGGCGTGTCGAGTGAGCGCTTGCTCTCTTCTCGCTCGGGAAGAGCATGTTCTTCCACTGAGAGGGGGGGAGGGGCTGCAGATAGACCGTTTTCATGTCACACATTTTCCTCACTTTACACCGCGTAAATCCATTCTCGCCAGTCTCCGTGTCCACACTCGGCCACAAACAGCAACATGGAGCGCTCAGAGTGCGCATGGAATCGTACTTCGTGCAGGTGGACTGCGACCTTCAGCGTTGATAGAGGGCCGATCCACTCACAAACTTGGTCCCCAAAGGAACACCGGTTTGGACCCGCTGTGCCGCCGCGGAGCGGCGGGCGGATCCCGCCGTGGCAGCCCAGACGCGGCGGCGGCGGCGCCACCGTGCGTCTTTGCCGCTTCGCCCTGGCACTGGCGGTCGGCCGCCCGTGCGTCGCGCCGTGCCGTGCCGGCACGTTGGCGGCGCCGTTTGGGCGGGCGCGACGCGCGGCGGGGGGGGGTGCCCCCGGCGGGCGCGCCGCGGCGGGCGCCGGCGCCCCCCGCGGTCCGCCGCCGGGGGCTCCCGCCGGGGCGGCGCTGGGGCCCCACCGCCGGGCGCCGGTCAGACGCCGCCCCGTTTGCTTGGCGTGTCTGCCCCCCGCCGCGCGTCGGCGGCTGCGGGGCGGGGCGACGGGGGGGGGACGCGTAGTCGGGGCGGCCGCGCCGGGTGGCCGCGACGGCGCAGTCCCGGGGTGGGGGGGG
>ENA-ORXC01001340-ORXC01001340.1-marine-metagenome-genome-assembly--contig:-NODE-1340-length-14696-cov-5.631644_pt1 | contig 14696 bp, 23 predicted proteins | sample MGYA00237865_ERZ511478 | MGnify/ENA metagenome assembly ERZ511478 | reverse complement strand
GATAGCGTTCGCTTTATCGCGCGTCTACGGTCGGTCGCCATTTACTGGTTAGTTAACCAACGTCATTAATCCCACAGGGCACAACCCCCAGACGACTGCAATCGACCCGGCACTGTTTGCTAAGAACGTGACAGAAGGTGGGGTGACTTTTACCAAGAAGCCACGCGTCAAACTCTCCGGTCGATTACACGTATGTGGTGGCTCAACCGACATCTTCTACGAGTCCGAGGCCCGCCGTGCTCGGGCCGAGTACCAGAGCGCCGACGCTGCGCACGAGGCACGGGCCAATCGCCGAAGCTCGTTGGTTGCCAACTTCGTCACCACGCCGCGCCCTGTCTCGCAGGCAGTTGACACTTTGATTGCTGTGGGGTCGGAGGCGGCGGCGCTCTCCCCGGTCAACATTGCCGCTACTCGTGAGCAGGCGCGCTGCGCTAACAGTGGCATGAGTGCCACCGCAAGTGCATTTGCTGGGGCGCTTGCAGCCATCACTGGCAGCCCGAGCGGCGTAACTAGCGACGACGCACCCGCAGCTGCGTTGGCGTCGCTGAGCGGCCTACAGGCGTATGCTGAGAAGGCTGCTTCTTTGCGCCTGCGCGCCTCGGCTCAGGCACTGTCGGCTCCGATTCGCTCGATGCGACTGTGAGTTTCTACTCTCTTTTCAATTGTTCTTTATTTTTTCTTCTGTGGCTATGTCGTCAGACTTTGTTTCAGTCAACTGACACTTATTCTTTGGTGCTTCAATCGGCTTGTTCCGTGGATGAGGCCGTTTGCCTGGATTTGCAATACTCAGGGATGATTGGGCGACTCCAGATGTTGAGATTATCTCGGCGCCTAACCACGTTGGGCCCACCCTAGACGGTCCGGCCACACCGGTCCGTGGGAAAGAGCGTCTTAAGCTCTCACCGGCCGAGGTTTCCGCCGCTCTAAAAGAGCACATATTTGGGGACGAGGAGGGTGAGGAGCGGGCTGAGTTTCTTGCGTGCGTGGCGGTGGGGGCGCGCACGCACGGCATGCGTGGGTCTACTGTGACGGGCACGGCCAGCGCTGACGTCCTTGTGGACCAGCTCTTTTCCTCTTTTGACACAGGGGACAAGAAGCTGTCGTCGCACAAAGCGAGCTTCCGTGACTGGCTGCAGTCCGTGCGTTAAACTGTCCCGTATTCATCCGTGTGAGTCGCTCTTTGTTCCTTTGCGGGTCATCGTTGTAGTCCTCTCCAGAGCACCATGCAGAATACAACAATATTGCTATTCCACATGTTCACTCGATAGTCGCCTACTTCCATGCCCAGGCCTCGCTTCAGTTGATGTCTCCGTGGCCGACGTACCCCAGCGGAGGCGCAGCGCGCGCTCGGATGTCTTTTTCCGTAGTCCCACGCTGTGTTTACGTGGAAACGGCAATCAGTGGACCTACCCATCTTCCATGCTTTCGGCTTTCGCGCAGCGAGTTGGTTCTGACTCTCATAGTCGACTCGTGCGTCAATTTATGCGGGCCTGAGGAACCTTTTGCGTTGCATTGTCGCCGGATATGCTCTTATCTGGAAGCCCTGTCAACATCAACGAGGCAGCGGGGCTCGCGTGGCAAAAATCTGCCCCTCGGGAAAGGAAGCGGCGTTCCGATTGCCTCATCACTCGGATGGTAATCCGAGCCTTGGGCGAGGCCGCCAAGCAATGCTGTAAGTCAGGAGGCGCGGCCATGTGGGCCGAAACTATGCGTAGAGTTGACAAAGGTGTTGGGCAGGGCAAAGAAAAATGGTACGTACCCGAAGGAGAAAAATGGCCAAGTCGAATCATGCCGACTTTACTGTGGAAAGAGCGCGCCATCGGCCACCCGAAGACTACACTCAACCAACTTCCAGAACAACAACTCGCAAACCCGTGCCCGCCTCACGGCATGTCCACTTCCGGAGGCCCATGCGGGGCCTGAAGCTCAATCGGTGCAGGGGCTAGCTCGCCCTCGAGCGGCATCCCCGGACCGGTCAGCTCTGGAAGGTAGCGCCACATCTCTCGGCGTGCCTCATGGTAGTGACCTTGGATGGCCCCCACAGGTACGGACGCAAAGGCCAGCACGTGTATGAGTCGGTCATCGAGGTCTGGGTGGTGGTAATCCAGGTTCCGTGCCGCTCGCTTGTAGTCAGCGAAAACGGGATCAACGGCAGAGAAGTTCGGGCAGTATGGTGGTAGATGCATGAGAAGTACGCCATTGATTGTGAGAAACTCATCAGCCAAGGCGGTGTGCATTGATGCATTGTCATACAACAGTACACAGTCGCTCGGCTGGTCTGCCCAAGGCGCTCCGGGCACAAAGCCGTTCATCCGACGCGCCAAACTGGTGCAAAACAGCACCCAGTCGTCGCCGCACTGGGACAGGGGAACCTCCGACACCGTTAGCTCTAGAACGGCGCGCGTGTACCACACCGCCGCGATAGACTAGAAGCGCTGGCTGGCGCGAGGGTCAGGTTACAACGCATCAAGCGGCTGACCTACCAGCGCCCGGCCGCGAGGCCGGGGCATGGCAGCACCGTGATAATGCGTCTCATCCGCAACCAAAATGCACAGGTCGGGAATATGCCGAGCCAAACGGCAATGGGCAATCATTGCGCCAAGCACCTCTCGCTCGCCAGTCGCTCAACCTTCTTGACGGAGTACCCAATAAGCCGCAGCATTTCGCCCAATGTAGATGTGCTTGTTGCCCAGCGGTGGTCCCACTCGGGGAGCAGAGTCAGACGTCGGAAGATGGCCGACAGTTATCGTAGGAAGACCTCAGGATGGGCTCGCAAGAGGGAGTCCAGCGCTCGCAGGAACTGTGCGTTGAATCGTGCCGCATCCGCGTGTCGATTGTGACTCGCATCGTCGTTCCACGGGGAGCCGTGGCGCCGAAAACGTGCCCACCACTCGTGGGCAGTTGCCAGGCTACAGCCGGCGTGGTAGACGATGGATGACCAGCTCAGCCCGTGCTGACGGTTACGAATAACCTGCCAACAAATGGCAATGGGAAACATGATCCACGCAGCTTTACCCGTGCGAGGCACCCCCAAGCCGCCCCCTTCCAGCCCGGCCGCCACCAGCCCACCGACCCGGAGCACCGCCCCACACCACCCCGCGCTCGCTCCCCCGCGAGCCTACCGCCCAACGCGACCGGTTCACAATGCGCCACGCCACCCCGCGTGCCACAATCTTCCCAGCTTCGAGCGAGTCCAGCCGCGCTGTGCGACTCGTGCGGTCTGCGGGTGCGGTTGGCGGGCCCGCCCCCGCGTCCATTCACATATCCACTGGCACCCGGCACGTGGCATGTGGAGATCTCACGGGCCGCCTGACTACATCACAGCCCTCGGAAGCTCCTCGCGCCTGGCCTCACCCCGCTCAAGGGCCTTCGAGCGAGGCCCCTTTGGGAAAGCGGCATTCGCGAGTGTGTGAGGACACGGCCGCTCTGGCCCCCGCACCCGAGTCTCCGGAGATTGTCCGTGTGGCGACTCTGAGACCCTGCGGTGGGGTCGCACTGACGCAGCCGTGCCATATTTTCCGCGCCCGGCCGATACGACCTGAACACCCGTTAGATCGAGGGCCCCACACTCAGAGCCCGTCCGGCAGAATGTGCCGCAATGTTCTGGTGTCACACTGATGGATTCAGCGGAGGCCTCCCACCCTGTCATGCCGGCCAGGCTCGGCTGCTGATTTCCAGAGGTTGCCTTTGATTGGCTGTCCATCGCGCCAATATGGGTCAAAACGACAAGGACGGCCCCGTGCCGGGCACCGACAGCCCCACGAAGTCTCGGGCCACACAGAGTGCCTCTCGTGTCCGCTGCCGTCACGATGGCGCAGAGCCACAAATGACCTGCGTCCCCACCCGAGTGCTGGGAAGAAAGGAGTGAGCACCGGCGAACCGTCTGGGTTGGACAGTCTTCCGGCAGAGTTTGTCAGGGAGGAACACCGCGACTTCGCCTGCTTTGGCCACTCATTTTCGGACTGCTGACAGCCGTTCCGATGTCTTCGGACGTGAGTGGCATCCTCAACCATTCACACGCTGTCGGCCAAACGAACCGTTGCCTTCGAGCGAGGTGCACCCCGAGTCCGATGCTGCTCTCTGGGTGCTGGCCCCACGTCGAACGTCTGACAGCAGCAAATCTAGCAGGGGTTGCGGCGCCAGCCGCAGCCGCTCTCAAGGGGGTTGTGATCGGCCTTCATGGTCGTTTCCGCTCCACGAACGGCACCGCTGTGGCCAATGGGATCGCTCTCGTGTTTATCTGTACACAACTAGATCGGAGGCTGCCGAGTAATTCTATCATCGTCTGTTTCATTTCCTCTCAACATTGCTCCTCTCCGATCCTGACGGATGTCTTGTGTCACCTGTTCGTTCAGCGCACATCCAGTTTTTTGCACATCGACAATAATCGGCAACAGAAAGCTCCACATTTGAGCAGGATCAGGGTCTGGGCAGTGGCAGGACGATCGCCAAAAGGGGTGCATAGCAATGGAGAAAGACTGTACTAAGGAGTTGTCAGCCAAGAACGTCTCGGGAGAGGCTCTTTCCATGGAGGCCAGTGGAGAATTTTCTCGTACCCCACCTCGCCTGCCACAGTGCAGTGTTGTGTCAGTCTTCCAGAAAACGCGCACGTCTCATTTTTGGGACACGCACCATATTGTCGTTCCGCCAAAAAGTGGAGCGTCCAGGCCTGTCAAAGAGGCGCTTCTGTGCGTTTGATTGGCCCAAACGTCGATCCGCCTGTCTGGGACTGTCCAGCTTTTGGCGCAACAACCATAGTTAAGCCTGCTCTTCTGGGTCTGAGCATTCCATGATGGCCTCGAAAGCTCCAGAGCGACGTGTTAGAAATCCAATGGTCAACAGAAAATTGGGTCGCGACCCATTTTTCAAAGGCCTCTGCAGCACTGTGAGAGAGGGGCTGCTGACGCCAGTGGATCAGCAGCTCTCAACAGACCTGGTTCGTGCCAGCATCAGGTCGCGACCCAATTTTTAGATGCCTCTGCAGGCTCGGTGAGAGGGGCCCTCCTGACCCGAACGGATCAGCAGCGGTCGAAGTCGTGATTCGGGACGGATCACGTCTTGCTCGAGCGTCTTCGACTCTGTTGCCTGCAGGCCATTCCGTGACGCCTTTGTCATCACCGTGCAGTTCCTGTCTTTCTGTGGGGGGACACAATATGGTCGTAGCTGAAGAAGGACAGACGTATGTTAAGTCTCGGCGCGTTGCGAGTGCAATGAGGCGCCATACAGGTGGCGACGGGGCGGGAGAGAAGATATTCTCGGTACATGATATCATGCGAAAAGCGTACTCACCTCTCCCCCCTCCATCATGGCGGCAGGTGTCCATTCCAACGGTCCCCCCATGCGTCCCCCCCCGTCCTGTGTACCTCTTGAGTACTCTGCAAGCGGAGTCGCAAAAACGCGGGCGAGAAAGAAGATAAGCCACGGGCACTGCCTGACGAGCTTTTCTGTCTATACAGCGTCGGCATATGGGTAGGAAGTCCTCAAAGCCCATTTTTTCCTGCAGAATCGTGCTCGGAACACCTCCTTTAGGTGTATGGATGTAAGGGGAGCTCCCGGTTCTTCCTCTCCTGGGAGCCGGCGACTCCCCCCTACGCCTGAGCAGAGGTCAGACGGAGCCGGTCCAGTCTGCCTTGATTTTGGCACCAGGGACTTGAAAGGACGTGTTCTGTTGATCGCCTCAAGCCTTGTGAGAGCAGGTGACATCGTCCACGTTGCTTTCTGCACGAAAATGTGGACACCTGATCTGACACTTGCCGTGACGACCAATGAGTCGTGTGATTTGGAGCAGCAGCCAACCCGGTGTGACTGCTGTGTTGAAAATCCAGAAGAGCAGGTACACTGGCTCTTAACTAGGCGTGTGGGGTTTACTGGGGGATAGAGAGCTCTACTGTATTGTCGGCCAGGCAGGAAACATCGTCGACCGGGCAGGAAATCACATCGAGCATGCATCGACCATCGAAACCGACATTCGATGGGCGTTTTTGGGCCCATCGGAGGCTTCATCGAAGTGCATCGACCGATGGACACACAGCCGTTGACAGGAACCCAAACACACGTGCGTGTTTCCTGGCAGTCTGGGCCGCGAGTCTTGACCGCGGTTCTATCCAGCATTGCGTACTGGCACGTTCGCGAATGATTGGTCCAGCTACTATAGGATTCATCTCGAGACCAAGGGTGTGCTGCCTACCGTACTGGGTACCTTTCTGGAATGCAGCGGGATTGTGTGCCACAGGATGCGGCCTCCACTACGTACTTGTTTTTTAAGATCTTTTTCTGATGCTACAAAGTACAGAGAGAGGCGGCATCTGAGGCCCGGTCTACACGGCGCGTGCACGGCGTGCTCAGACACGTGCCATGCAATGGGATCGCTTCGTTCCAATCACACCCCAATCACGCCAATACTTTTAGACCCAATCCGGCCGACCGTGCGATCCCGCACACAAAAGAGTTACAAGCGGAAACGGGCTCATTCGGCGCATTCAAGCCGAACACGTTCACGTGCGCGAGAAAAACTTTAATATCTCGCGCACATGGACGTGTTTGGAAAGGAGTATGCCATTTGCGTCTTTTGGCTTTCGCAGGAATGATTGGACGAGAGGGCTCCTCACGACTGCACCACTTGGATCAAGGGATGGGAGACCCGTCAGTTCTCGAGAGACGCCTGCTCGGTGCAGCCGCGTAGCTCTCGCTGCGTCGTTGTCACCGACGACACGATCTTCCAGATCTGACCATAAAATTCTGGCACAGTGTATTCGTGCGTGCCGTGAAGAAAGACGGCGCCACATCACTTGTTTTTTGGCGGACTTCAGTTCATACTGGTTCCGAATCACGTTCACGTCGCTCGCCGTGTAGACTGGGCCTGAGAGCGGGTTTAGACTCTATGACTGACACTTCGCGTGAGAGAAACGCTTGCATGCCGATTGCTGCCAGCAAGGCGCGGCAGTGGCCCGTCGACCCCTCTCCGTCTCTCTTCCCGGACGCCCCGCCGTCGCAGCTGGCGCCGCCACTGCCCAATCCGTGCCCCTCGCGGTATTGCTCCTCCGGAAAGAGCAGACGCACCAATGTCACATTCCGCTAATATTGGAGCCACGTGTCAAATGTGGCCAAGCGTGGCAGCGTATGCAGAAAGCACCACACACCGCAATCCGTTCTATGCGGATCCGTCCATCAACGGAGGGTATCGACTTGTAAAATCGATAGTATTCCACGAAAAGTCCATTCGAAAATAAAATCAGGGTTCGGAGGCCTTCGGCAAGATGGGGCCCCGATCTCCATAGAGGGCCTCCATATGGACGTCGAGGCCATACCTCGAATGGATCCAAACCAATTTAGAGCCAATATCAGTGCTGGCACGAAGCGCTGAAGGACTCGGACAACCGTGGCGGTCACCACATGTAGGCCCAATGATCCAGGATGATCGCATCTCATTTTTTGTCCAGAAGCAAGGGACGTCGGAAGCTGATTCATTGAGTCGGAAACGCAGCCGTCGCACACGCGCAGAAGATGGACGGCCTGCAGGTCATCTGAAGCGGCCGTAAGGACCTGGCGAATGCTCGACCTCGAGAGTGAGCCAAGTGTTTCAATGTAACGACACCGCCTCGCGGGCGCCCAGACTCAGAAGACGGGGAGTGGGAAGAGTCACGGCCGACGAGGAGTGGAAGGAGAGTCGCGGCCCGAGTCGAGCGCACACGATGACCCACGTGGCTCGCTCCCAGCCTTGCAGCGCTTCTTCCCAAGATGTACACTGGACTGGGGCCCCGTGAGGGCTCGTACGGGCAGCGAGGGTAGCTGCTGGCATGCTCGGGCCGTTCCTGCAAGCGCGGGCCTGATTTGAAGGGCTACACTGCGAGGTGGCCCCGTCAGTGGTGGTCGGGCTGGTGTTTTCGGGTTGAAACCCGCTCTGACGGGCCTGATTTGAAGGGGGGGGAGGGGAACGCGCACCACTGCTCTCCCCATTTCGTCACCCACAGCCCAGCGGACGGTGGCATTCGCACGCACTCTCTCCCCACCGCACCTGCCGTCCTGGCGACCACCCCCAATCACCGTCGTCATGGCCCCCTCATCCATTCAAACCGTCTTGCTCACCGTCTACTGACCCCTCTGCTTTTTCTGGCCCACACTGGGCCGGGGCCCGCCCCGCATCGCTGCTGGGGCGTATGGCTATGGCTCATTCTATGAAGATTTGTACGTGGCCTTGGTGCTTGGGTATCGGGCTGGCCCGCGCATCCGGAGGGCGCTGCTGACCGTGCGTGAGAGCGTGGAGATGTGACCGCTAGGTGGTTCTCTCCCTGGCCGACGTCCCAACCGGGACCGCTACTTTGACCTGGGCGCGTACTCTATCATGCGCGACTACTGTGGGGTCGGCGGGGAGCCACCGGTCTACCGCGCGAGGGTTCTTGAAAGGCGCACTCGTATGCCGCGATCAGGTTTCAAGCGGCTCTACACGGCCGTGTGCAATTAACTGTGGTGGAGAGGCTCGATTTACGCGACTGGTCAGCTGCTGTCGCACCCCATCCAGAAGCTGCTGGCGGCGTTGCCGGTGTTGGGCTATTGGGAGCCGTACGGCCGCTTCAAAGAGTACTGCCGCCTCTCTCCGTCTACAATCCCGGAAGCAACCCGAGGCCTTACTAACTTCATTGTCGACAAATGAGAGGCAACGTACCTGCGCCGCCCGACCGAGGACGAACTCAAGCGCATCCTGACCTGCAACGCGGCCCGTGGCATGCCGAGCTGCATGGGTTCTATTGTTTGCACCCACTGGCAGTGGCTCAAGGGCCCCACGGCGCTGGCCGGGAAGTTTCATGACCGCAAAGGTGGGCGTTCCGTGGTGGTTGAGAGCATCTGCGAGGAGGACATGTACATCTGGCGCATTTTTAGCAAGGTGTCTGGGAGCTACAACGACATGAACGCGCTGGCGTGTTCTCCAATGATTCTTGACGTGAAAGCGGGTGTACGGCGGCCGCGGAACATGAAATATACACTGAACGGCCGTACCTGTCGTTTGCATTATTACACGGCCGACCAAGGGTATCCCCTGCATGCTCTATTTGCAATTCCCCACCCCAACCCTGTCACCCCGAAGCGGCGCCTCTACAACCGGAAACAGCAAGCCTTCTGGACAGACGCTGAGCGATTTTCCTCCGTCATGCCGTCGCGCTTCAACATCAATCTGCGACCAGCACGCTTCACGACGACGTTGCGGATTATTAACACCGGCAAGGCGGTGGCCATCTTGCACAACATGGCCATTGAGTGTACGCGGAGCCCTTTTTAGGCGAAATGGCGTAGGAACGCGGCTGCAAAGGTGCGAAAAACTGTTGCTGAGCTTGAAGGGCAGCGCCAAGGACCGGACAATCTGATGTCGGGCTGTTGGAGCAATCAAGGGCGTCCTGCTCCTGCCAGCGCTGAGATCGAGCATCAACAGGCATTTTTAGTTGACGATGGACCAAGGGGCCCGGGTATCTGCGGGAAACCGCAGCCCGTGGAATCCCAAGATGGTACGGTGGAGACCGGCGCCGACCAGGACGTGGTCCCTAGCTCCCTGTAGTACGCCAACGGGGCCGAGTGCGAGGCCAAGGACCGCGACGCTCACTTTGCTGTTCTCAAAGAGATCTCTGAGCGCATCTTTGCGGACAGGGACCGCCTGCAGTTTCCCTACTCTAGATTTTGGCCAGCTTTTCGGGGGCGTATGTAGCGCGCGGCTGACAGCAAACATTTTTTTTCAGCTTGGCAGTGGTTCTATTTCCTCGACACGCACGTCTTGCTCGAGAAGATGACGCCGAGCGTGGGTAGGCAGTCAATAGATCTCCCTTTTCATGTGGGTGGCGAGCGATTATGCCTAGGGTAGCCGTTGCTAGTTCTTGAGCCGTCCGCCCAGTGCGTCTGCCGCGACGCCAGCGTCAGCTCAGTGCGTTGGCCGCAACGCCAGCGTCAGCCCAGTGCGTTGGACCCAATGCAAGCGTCATTCCAGTACATTGGTCGCAGCACGAATGTGAATAACGATGCAAGTCTCCCCAGACACTTGTCAAGAAATCTGGATGAGAGATGCGGACGGCCTTTGTGTGCCTTCGGCTTTGGGTACAGGCCATGCCGATTCCTCCGGGCTCCAGCGGTCTTTGCATGGCCGACATGCCAACGTTTCCGGGCCTGGCCTTCATCTTTTCTTGGGCTTGAGCTTGGCGCTGAAGCCAGCCCCTACCCTTCAGCCACTCTATATTACATGTCGCACATTCGTGGCCGCATTCACCACACTCATATGCCTCTCTTTTCCTCCATCTGCCCGCCTTTGCCTATTTTAGCATCCCTTGGCCTGGGCCTGGACTTTCGACACGACCGATGCTTCTCAGAATATACTTCTGTCGGCCTTGTTGTAATGATGTCGGCCAGAAGAGACAGGCCATTTGCTGTACAGCGCTTCAATCGAAGGAAAAGCATCATCATCCAGAGAACACGCACAATGAAAATTGGTGGAACAAAATAATGGAGAACGATTCACACAAGAAAAACCAAAGCAAGTAGAAAGAGCACAAGACACAAGGGATTCAGCGGACACTGCTGCGGCACAAGAGTTATTACTCTCAGTTTGTTGATGCGGCCGCGACGCGCGGCCGTCCTCTTCGGCGGCGCCAATCAGAGAGAACCGTCATTGTCCATGGCGTTGGTGCTCCCATCGTCGGCGCTGCGACGCGTCAGAGCTCTGGCGGCCACCAGCGCGGCGGCCGCGTCAGCGGGCGCCTCAACAGAGTTCAGCTCCACTTGGGAGCCAGCAGGAGTCGGCGGTGGCACTTGGTGGTGATCGTCCCCCATGTTGTAGATCTCATTGTCTCCCTCTTCGTCGTGGGGAGAAGAGCGCACCTGCTTGGAACGATGAAGACTTTACGTAGGTGGAGGCGGGGAGGCATGCAAAGACAAAGAGGAAGAGAAAACAGAAGAAGTAACATCTGCAAAGCGCACCGTCCGCGTCCGCTTACTCAATTGGTTGCGACCAGGGGCAACACAACGGCCGCGTCCGCGGCCGCGAACAATGCAAGAGGCCCGACCGCAGGCGCCAGCACCGCGTGAGTTTGTAGCTTGAACGTACTCCTCCTCCTTGCCATGTGGATAACCTTGGAGCTCAGCACGTCCACGGCGGCGCCCGACGCCGAGGACTAGACCACCTCTGCCACGACGCGCCGGTCCCTCAGCAGAAACCTGAAAGTCCCCGCCGTTTTTTTTGCAGCGCTTCTCGTCCTTGTCCTTGTCCTTGTCCGGCAGCAGGCGCTGGCGCATCTCCAGTGCGCACCATCTGCGGCCGCACTCCGAGTTGACCGCCGTCGGAGTTGACAAAACCACACAAGCAGTGCGCTGCGCCGCCGACTCGGCCAGCGACTCCAGGGCAGCCGTGTTCGCGGCTACCTCTCGCGCGAAGTGAAACTCAGCTATTTTTGCGGCCTCGAAGGTCTTACGGCCTGTACGACGCCCTTGAAAAACGTTCTGCCTGCCAAGGGAAAAGGAGGAAGACAGCGGGGCGCTCCCGTCGCCATCGTCGTTACAGTCGGTGGAAATGTAAGCGTCCGCACCGTCTTCATTGTCGCCAGGCGAGAGTGGATCTAAGTCAGACACCTCAGCCTGTGAAGCGCCCGGCGTCTCCGGGATGATGTGCGACCGCGTGCCCGTCAGATCCACATTCGTCACCCTACCACCAAAGCGGTCAATATCCTTAAGGGTGCGCCAGTTGATCAGTGGAGGGCACGTGGGCGTGTCAGACACAGAAGGGTTGAGCCCATCTAAAGGTTTCAGGCCATAGAACTTGGCCTTGGCCGCGCCAATGAGCTGCTCCCGTGTTGGGTGGCTCGTCATTTTGAGCCTCAGCACCGTAAGGTAGCACTCCTTGAACCGATTGACGCCGGAGAAGATGCCGTATCTAAGCTCCTGCATGATGGCAGGTGTTGAGCGTGCGCGCCGCCGCTGGAACTGGTTCACGTCTTCCGGAATACGGTGGCGGAAGCGGTCAGACACGTCCTCAACATAGGTCTCCAGGGACTGGTCCACACCCACCTCCGAATTGAATGTTGCCTCCTTGTAGACGCTGGAGAGCTCATTGCGCCCGGCCTCGATCCATGAGACCTCGCCCGTGTCGCGGCCTAGGCCGGAATTGGCCCGGGTGTGGGTTTGATGCTCTCGCTCCTCCAAGAGGCCAGGAGATGCGGCGGCCTCGGTACGGAGCCTGGTCACTTCGGCATGCAGCCGCTCCTCCTTAGTCCTGGGCAGCGTCCCGTCCACTCGCCGGGAAGAATTCACGACGAGCTCCCCGTCGCCCTCCGTCGTTCTCTGCTCGTCTCGCCCGGGTCGGGTTTTCAATTCAGCCGCCGACCTTGGTGACGCGGGCCTTGCGGCTGGCGCCAAAACCGGCCCGATCTCGTCCGTCGGCGCTGCCTCTGCAACAGTATCCAGCGGTCCATTGCTGCAGGTGAAGTCGGCCATGGGCTGCGCGTTCGCATCGGCCATGTGTTTTCCAGACGATGAAAATTAGAAAGAAGCTTGAGATCGCCCTTGTTCTCTAGGTTTGTTGTAGGCGTAGACACGGGCGGCGAGGCCACAGTCACAGCGGCGGCCGAACCAATCTAGGCCAAGGCCGCCACTGGTCCCGAGGGAGAGGCAGTCCGCCCAAGGCCTTGGGCTTCCACCGGACCGGCGGCTGGAGCATGTTGACGTTGACCTAGAACTCCTCGCGCAGGCCCTCGGCGTTTGGAAGCGCGAGATGGTGCTCCCACCGCGGCGGCTTGGGTTGTGCGGCCTGCACCTCGGCCTCCCGCTGCTGGGCCAGTGGGCGCGGGTAGCCTTCCAATTTGACTTTCTGCTCACGGCTCCTCTCGTCAAGGGGAATCCTGATCTCCGTCGGGGATGTCCAATGGCAGGGGCACCACGGCGGGCACGTCACGTGCTAGCTTCCAACAAAAGCAGCGCACCGACACACAAAGCACATGCGGAGGTGCGCACGCCGCTTCTCCGTTCGGCTACTGAAGCCACAGTCCGCCTGCGAGATCCACGTCCAGCTCCAGCGCGGCTGCGTGGCGGGACGGACAGCCCACGGGTACTTAAAACGTTGCTGGCACATTGCAGCGTTGACACGCATCCACTGCGACCGCATAAAATGGGTGCAGATGCTCCACAGCCCCCGCTGAAGCTGCGTCTTGAAGATAGTGGGGGCCTGGGGCCCATACCGCGCGCGGGGAGTGTACGCCGGGGAGTAACCTCGGATACGAGTGCGAGTCGTCTGCATCTCATCCGCCCCGGGGGTAGTGTCAGCCACCTCCAGCATCAGCACGGCATCAGCAGATCCCGACTCAGGAGTTGGCGGCGAGGAAGCACCGGCGCCGCCAGTGTCAGAGCAGACCGGCATGGGAGATGAGGGGTGTGGGCACGGCGCCCCTGGTGCGTCACGAGGCGTTGGCACCGACGCCGGAGGGGCTACGCGTGGCGGCGTCGGGCTTGGCGTCACTTCGGAAAGGAAAAGGCGGGGTGGCCATGTGGCCGGCTCGGGTTGAGTTAGAAGAGAGCCGTAGGTAATTGGTGGCTCCGCCGTTCCGTAAAACCACAGCCACAGCGTCAGGTAGGTGGCTAGGGCGCCACCACTCGCAGTGTAGACTCTATGGAACGTGAGGCCGGCGACGGCCTGGAAGTGACCGCGGTCAAGAAAAACGGCCGCCGCTCGCAGGCGGCAGACGGGGAAAATGGCAGCAGAGCAGCGCGTCGGGGGTACAGAATTGGGATTAGAGGAGAACGGGGAGGGAACATTGCGTTTGCGTTGTGTGGTAGGGTTGGCGGTGCGGAGGAGGCAGTGTCGGAAGAGGGGTAGGCCGCGGGGTAGGCCGAGGGGTTGACCCAGACGACGTGGGGCGTGATGCCGTGAAATAAGAGCACGATCCCGACCCAGCGCACTTGTGGAAAGCACAAGGCCGCGTCCACGCCTACACAAGCCTCAGGTCGCTGACCCCCCCCTGCAGGAGGCAGAGCGCTGATGGCGTATCTCAAGCGGTGGCCAACGGCAGGGCGCTAACGGCGCCTTGCGATCAGCCGGGCGAAAATGGTGCCCTGCATGCAGGGTGCATGCACGAGGCTTTCGACCCCTAGGCCAGAGCGCGACAGATAGAGGTTGGGCCTCAAATTGGGCCTTGCGGACGGGGGGTGCGACCCAGAAAGGGCGCAGTGGAGAGGGGGTGTGACGCGCAGACCCGAGACGAGACGTGCAGGCCCGATGAGACTGGGCGAGACGAGGCTGGGAAATCTATGTTCAGGCCCGGGAACAAGCGGCACGCCGTGGAGAGGCTTCTCAGAGGGTGCTGTCCGATTTCAAGAGTGAGAGTGCTCGCCTCGTGGGCCACAAACTGGGCGCCCCGCAATGCAGATTGCATGTTCTGCCTCAGCTTACACGGCGATCGTCTGAGCTGTGGCAGCAGAGCACGCCCACTCCCAGGAAGGGGGGCGAGCGTACTGTGTTCCCGGTCGTCCCGAGTTAGGCCCCTGGAAGAAACACCGAGACCGCCAACACATAAGGGGTGTGGCCGGGAAAACCGCGGACGCACACGACACAGCGCTGTTGGAGCTGAATATTATCTACTTGGTGGCCGAAAGGGGTCGGGGCCAACTCCGCAGACCTCCTCCCATATATACCCTCGGGGACCCCATCCAGAACACGCAGAAAGGGGTCCCAGCAC
>ENA-ORXC01001339-ORXC01001339.1-marine-metagenome-genome-assembly--contig:-NODE-1339-length-14705-cov-5.313713_pt1 | contig 14705 bp, 8 predicted proteins | sample MGYA00237865_ERZ511478 | MGnify/ENA metagenome assembly ERZ511478 | reverse complement strand
TCAGCGGTCAGAAATGTTTGGGTGCGCTTTGTGGCCCCTTTGGAGCACCCCCTGCACGGTACCTGTGGCGCGGGTGCACGCCGGGAAATCTCGGGGGCCGTGGCCGGGTCGCTGGGGGCCCCTGGCGCACCGGTTCAAATCGCTTGCGGCCAGGATGCCGCGTTCGTTTTTGCCCCCTGGCCAATCAGCGGTCTGAAATGTTTGTGCGTGCTTTGTGGCCCCTCTGGGGCACCCCCTGCACGGTACCTGTGGCGGGGGTGGGGCCATGCGATTCTCGGGGGCCGCGCACGGGGTCGCTGGGCGCCCCTGGCGTGGGGGGGGGCTTTTCTTGTGGTTAAAATGACGCTGCCGATTCCGCCGCCCGGCCAATCAGCGGTCAGAAATGTTTGGGTGCGCTTTGTGGCCCCTTTGGAGCACCCCCTGCACGGTACCTGTGGCGCGGGTGCCGCCGGGAAATCTCGGGGGCCGTGCCTGGGGTCGCTGGGGGCCCCTGGTGCACCGGTTCAAATTGCTTGCGGCCAGTATGCCGTCTTCGATTCCGCCCCCTGGCCAATCAGCGGTCTGAAATGTTTGTGCGCGCTTTGTGGCCCCTCTGGGGCACCCCCGGCACGGTACCTGTGGTGGGGGTGGGGCCCTGCCAATCTCGGGAGCTGCGCATGGGGGCGCTGGAAGCCCCTGTCGTGCAGGGGGGCACTTCTTGCGGTCAGAATGACGCTCGCAATGCAGCCGCCCGCCAATCATCGGTCCGAAATGTTTGGGTGCGCTTTGTGGCCCCTCCTGGGCACCACCTGCACTGTACCTTCAGCGAGGGTGCGAGCTGCTCCCTCTTGGGTGGCCTGAACAGGGTCGCTATGCCGCATCCGATCTGCTCTGCTAACAGGTTTTGTCTGTGGGCGCGCCTCACTGTCATCCTCCACTGTACGTGCTCGCTGATGGGGTCTACGGGAGGCCCGTTGCAGCGGACTCTGTGCAGGCACTGTCACGCCCTTCCCCGAGCTCTTTTATCGACGCGGGCCCATCGTTGCCGGCATCCTCGTCGCCAACCGCCGCTTCCCCTGCCCATGCGTCCCGCTGCGCCCGGCCGTTGCCGAAGCGGCGGGTGCTCCCACGCGCCCATTGCTGGTGGCCTCCCCCGCCCGGGCGGCCGTGCGTTGATTGTGGTGTTGGCCAGGTCTCGGCCTTCACCCTGCCTCACGGCTGTATGGGCGCTGTCGTTCTCAACCGCCGCCTGCGGGGCTTCGCTGCCGTCTATGCACCACCTTCCTTTTCCGTCGACAGCGGTGCGCCGCCTGTGCCGTTCATTGAGCCGCGGGTGGCGCTGTTATCGGTCGTGCCGGGGCGCGGCCCCTGTTTATGGCCGACCAACGTGCCCCGCGCAAGCCGCGCTTCCACGCGCCAGTCACGGCGCCGTACGTGGGTGATGCTGCTGCTATTCCCGCACTGGTATCCCATCTGGCGGCGTTGCCCTGGAGTCGCGTCGGCTCTGCTGTGCACGCCGGCACACCGGGCTCCCGCGCCGCGGCGGTGGACCCGCTTTGGAGTGAGCGGGTGCGTGCTGGCCGTCGCCGCCGGCCTGACTCTGCCGCCGCGCCGCTGCTTGCGACTGGGGCAGCCAATGACGCGGCACGCGATAAGGCGCGCGCGGGCGCGCGTCATCGGGCCGCTACGCGAGCAGCGGCCGCCCTGCCGGGTGGCAGTCCTGAGGATGAGGACGGGATGGAGGACCCGCAAGCTCAGAGTGCTCCCCCACCACGCAGGCCGTCATAACGTCGGCCGCGCGGGCCTCCTGTTGATGCGCGGTTGATGGGGGTGCTATCGGGTTGCGTGCGCAAGGCATGTGGGCTGCTGTCATCCACTCTGATCGACAAGGGCACGTCCCATTCCAGCGCCATGGTGGTGGGGGACCCCAACTCCCGGTCTAGGGTCATCGTGTTACGCGTCGGTGGCGGCAAGTCGGACCGTGCTGTTCTCTGGTTGTTAAGTCGGGGCGGCATCCTTTGCACCTGCTTCGCGCGTACGCAAAACGCGCTCTTCCTTTCGGCCTCAGCGCGCAGCTGCGTCTGCAAGCACACTGTTGCATTGCGCAGGTGTTTAGCCAAGGACAATATACCGGCGGACAGATTTTGGCAGCGCATGCATTTGAGCTCTGCGCCTGCCGACTTTATGTGCGCGCAGCCGTACGGGCCGATGCGCTTTTGGGTCGTCCTTTACCGGTCGGTGTACTCGCTGGTGTCGTTCTCGGCTGCAAATGCGGCAACTTGCATTGCGCCTAGCTGCCGACGCTTCCGAACGCGGTGCGGCCATGTGGCCCTGGCTCGCCCACTCAACGCGGCGCGGACAGCTGCTGCCGCCGAACTCAAGCCGGCCGTCGCGGCCAAGCCAAAGGTCAAGGCCGCCACAACCAGCGACGGGCGCGGGGTGCCGGCCGACCTTCCCGAGGAGGACGCGGGTATTGAGACGGAGCCGTGCGACACAGCTCGGGGAAGCGCTGACGCGGCGGAGGCGACTGTCGCTGCGCGTGTGCGACGCAACCTTTTGCCTTGCGTTGGGGAGATATCTGCCGGGGAGGTTTGGGCGCGAACGGCGGATTGGCGTGGCATGTCTGAACGACGATGCGCGACGCACGACGACGAGCGTGCGGACCAGTTGCAGACTATGAGCAACATCATGGCCGCGGGCATTGGGAACGGCCTCGTGCACGACCGCAGCTTCGTGCCGGTCGAGCCCTATTGCGGCAGCTGCGGGCGGAAGCGGGACGACAAGAACACCATCATCAAGGAGCGAGCTGTCTTGTACACGCATCACCCCACTGCGCCAGCTATACAGGTACGGGTCTGTCGGTCTTTGGCTCGTGTGGGTGCCTGAGAGTTGTCGAGCTGGTTTTGCTTTGTGTTGGAGTCCACCGGCTTGCACCTTGTGCTCGTGTCGTGCTCGTGTTTTGTTCATCGCTGACTGTGTCGTTGGTCTGCTCCTTGTGCTCGCTGTCGCACGTCGTATGTTGCTCTTTGTGCAGTTGGTGGTTGGTCGCTGGGAGTGCAACGGGCCTCAGTGCAAGCGCATGGTTGAGTATGACGGCAGCGCCGATGCGCTCTTCTCGATGAGGCGACGCGACAAGCAGCGGCGGTGGGTGCTCTTTACGCGCGCGCTGCTGGACAAGCTTTACTCCTTCATTATCACGTCAAGATCAACCTACACAGCTGCCAGGCGACACTTGTCGTCGGACGTGCTGTCGTTCTCTTTGCGGCGGCAGGACCTGGTCAAGCTCGGGACGGCAATGCTCCGGACTTTCGTCATTCCCCCGGAGGCCGCCGTCTGTCCTTTGTGTGGCCCAAACCCGTACTTCATAGTCATTGACGGCCAGTCCCTGGGCTGCACGGATCCTTACGACGCCAATCCCGCGCGTCTTGACGAGGAAGTGCCGGTGCTCGACATTGCCGCGTCAGCGCTGTGCATCGTGCAGTCGCCCCCTTTGCGCGCCGCCATCACCAAGGTCCTCCGCTCCTCCACTGCGCTCACCGGCCCGCAGTCACTGCTCCTCGGCGCGTGGCACAACACAATTGCCATTAACGACAGGGCGAGCGTCGAGACGGCCGCTGCACGGCTGTTCTTCCGTTTCTTTCCGTACGGCGGGGAGGACGGCGGCGCCGTAAGCCGTGCTTGCGGCGCGACTGGTGCTGCGGGTGTGACAGAGAGCGGAAAGACTGCCAAGCCCGCTGCATGCACAAGCGGGAGGGCCGATCCGCTAGCGCCCGTCACCAGCAGCCTCGAGTCGAAGCTGCGCACGGACGGCGACGGAAATCTGACGCTCGGCGGAAAGGGCGCGCCCGCCAAGTTGCCATCCGACTCGTGGCAGGACCGTGTTGGGCACTGCGCCCCTGCTTTCGATCGGTATCCCAGGCGTGATGACGGGGCGTGGCTTCATGTGCGGCCCTTCCTGCAAGCCCTCTTGGGTGAGACGGTGTCGGGGATGTTTCACGGTCATGACGAGGGAGCTGCACGGCTGCTGGCCAACTGCCTGCGTTTGCAACGGGCTGGGAAGTGGCGGGACGTCACGGATGCAGTCGACAGCATCGGGTTTTTGACCAACTTCGTCGGCTGGTTCGCCGACGAGCTTGACGACGACGGTGACTTTCGTTACGCGCTTGGCTCGGTGCTGTTGAACGCTGTCGACATGGAGCTCGCCGTGGACAAGCTTTTTTCGGACGCCGCCAACAAGAAGGAGACGCTGCAGCGCGGATGGGTGAATGCCGACTACTGCAAAAAGTGGGGCGGCATGCCAACCCCCGCCGACTACAAGGCGTGGCGCCTCGCCAAGTACGGGGCTGCCGCCGCGAACATGGACGACCCGCTGGTGAGCTTCGAGTCGTTCCCGGGCCTCGACCGGGTCCGCCCCGGCGTGAGGGACTCGGATGCGCTCAAGCGTCGGGTCGCCTACAAAGGCAAGGACCGCCACGCGGCGGATGTTGAGGGCGATGGCGACGCTTGCAACAAGGCCTTCTCTATCAAGTGCGGCTTGACGCAGGGCGTTTTCAACGTGGTTTGCCCGCACGTCATCACCCTCGGCTTTCGCTGCATGTTCCGTGCGGAGAGCGTCGGGGAGGCGCTGTCAATCGTGCTCGAGAGGTTCCCCCGACTTCCCAAGGTGATTTTTTACGACGTCGCCTGCAAGTTGGACAAGAACGCCCTCCGCCGTGTCCGCCCGATTTTGCGCAAGCATGGGGTCCGGTGCATCCTCGACCGGCCCCACTCGATCACCCATAGTTGCTCGCCGATCTACATGCCTGACGAGAGCTTGGGCGCCACGGCCGGGGTGGCCACGCAGGCCGCCGAGGTGTCCCATTCGATTGCCGTCGCCAACCGTACCAGCCTTGCCTACATGTCGCCGACCACCTACATGACGCACAAGGTCGTGCAGGTGGCCATGATGAACATCCGAAAGCTGCAGCGCCTCTCCTCCGCGAACACCACGGCGGAGAACGACCACGTCCCATTGGCCCCATTCTTCCACAGTCAGCTGGCGCGCCAATGCCAGCGGGGGTCGACCTGCTCGTGCCAGGCCTCCATCGAGGCCACCGGCAACCGCGAGACCGAGACGGCGCTGCAGCACAAGTTCGGGCCGGAAAGAGACCCAATTGCCTTCGACGTGCCTGTACCTGTTGTCAGTGTGGACGGCGAGGATGGAGATCAAGATCACCCTCTCGGCGACGCTCAAGCAGGCGACGCGGGGGTGGCAGTCGATGGCGGTGTCCGTGGTGGCGTAGCAGGCGATGCTGGCGACGCTCCCGTTGGTAGCGGGGCAGCTGAGCCGCAGCCGTGTCTCCCAAACGTGACCATCAAGCCAATGAGCACGGCGCCCTTGCCGTACGAGCACGAGTCGGGCGTGGATGGTTTGGTGGCTGGCCGACCGCCAGCGATGGTAGTCCGTGCTGTGAACAAGGCCAACATAGTGTTGACGGTGGCCGACTTCCGCGTGCTGACGGGGGAGAAGTGGCTCAACGATGCCGTGATGAACTCGCTCGTCGCGCTCATCAACCACCGCGCCGAGCAAGTGCGGTGCTGGTCGGCGGCCAACCCCGACACTGCTGTGTCTTCCGGTGACTTGGAGGCATTGATGCGCACTCCCCGCACCTTCATGCACAACACCTTCTTCTTTTCTCGGTTGCAAGAGCGGGCGGGCTGCTACGAATACGCCGGTGTGCGCACATGGGGTTACAAGAACGGGTTGGACATTGGCGCCATCGACCGCGTCCTCATCCCCGTCAACGTTGACAACCTGCACTGGGTCCTTGTCGTGGTTGATATTCGGGCGCGCCAGTTTTTGTACTACGACTCCTATTGCGGTGGCCGGGCGGCGTCGGTCCTGCCAGTCGTGCGCCGCTGGTTGCGCGACGAGGTTGCTGCTCGGCTGGGGGGCGACGTTGTCGATGGGTGGGAGATTGACGATTGGGCGGGTGTGATGGACGTGGGCTTGCCCCAGCAAAGTGATGGCGGGAGCTGTGGTGTGTTTGTAATGGCTGCTGCCGACTGCTTTGCGCTGGGTGCACCGCTAAGCTTTGCGCAAGCTGACATGCCTGTACTGCGACAGCGTATTGGTGTTGCTCTATACGTGGACAGCTTGACCGCGGCCGACGCGTGCGCCCGCCTCCCTGTTGTTTCGTTGGCCGATACAGCCGTAGAGGAGTAGGGTGGGCAGATGCTTGTGTGGGTGGCGGGCTTGGGTGGCTAGAATCTGAGTGACTGGAGTATGGCGCGCGGGTACAGTCAATATCTACTTTTCCTCCCTATCAGCTCTATCTTTCTGGCCCTGCGTGTCCGCTCCAACATGAGTTCGGTGCCCTCGTACGCAAACAGCAGAGACGTTCTGTTTTCTTTGATACAGTGGGCTGGTGTACCGAGCGGGCAGCTAACCGTATCCGTTCCGCTGCCAGTACTCAGGCGCCAGTCGGACAGCGTGCGTGACACTTGGGGTGCCGCCAGGACAGTGATGGGCAGGGCGCGCGACGGGACTGTGCGCCGTCACTGAAAACGAAAGAGCGCCAGGTGGGCAGCTACTGGGTCAGCCCCGACCGGGAAGAGGGACGGGAGGGAGCTAGGCCACTTGTGGCAGGCTAGCTCAGCGTGCGTCGCTCTGCCCATCTCTTCGATCTCTGCAGCCGGTGGGCCATGCGCGTAAGGCGAGAGAGCGTGGGACCCCAGATTGGAATCCGGGGCGACAGGTGACCAGAAAGATGGAGCTTCGGCTCCACTGGAAACCATCAGCAGTGTCGCCATATCACAGGTGACCAACTACCCGTCAACGAAGGACCGTCTCGACGAGGCTGGGTCTCCCTGATTCCAGTGACCGCCCACAGCCCGCCACCACGCTGGAAACTTGACAGGTCTATCTGTCGGATGGGGGACTTCGGGTATGTTGGCATATTGCCGAGGGAGCTGCTCCCGGATGATCGCCCACCGACGCCCCCACTGTGTACGAGGCATGGGCTGGTATGGGTAGAACGCCTGGGTGGCCGGAGTGTGGAGCGTGAGCATCATCGTTATGAAACCAGGACCAACTATTGCTTTCCATAGCTTCAGTCTTTCTGACCATGCGTGTTTACTGCTGCACGCGGGCGGTCCGCTCCTTTGACAAAGCGAAGGTACTGTTCGTGTACTTCTGCATGATTGCGGCATTGGGTGTGGCGAGATCAGCGGTTGGCGGCGCGGGCGGCGAGACAATGAGCAGCCACCGAAAAGAAACCAGCGTCAGTCGGGCAGGTCCTGAGTCCGCTCCAATAGTGGAGTGAGGCGGGTAGGAACGCGGCCACTGGTGGCGGCCTAGTGTGGCTGAGCGGGCCGGCTGGTGGAGACTGCAGGGGCCGGCGCGACAACAAGTCGCACGCGGGGCACCACCTCGGTGAGAGGCGGGAAATGGACAGGAAACAGGAGCTTCCCGTGCCGTGGAGCCTCGAATCGGCTGCTGCGGAGCCTGCATCGCCCGTATCGATACACGTACGGGGGTCTTACCCTAGGTCACTGGGTCACGAACCCGTAACCCTAACCCTTTTTGGATCGGCCCAGTAGGATCGGAAAAGCAAGACGGTCTCTTTCTGAACCATTTCGCACCCACAACGAAACGAAACAGAGCAGACAGCACCTCCAAGGCCCTCACAGCGCCTTGGGCAGATCTGACAGTGGGCGATATGCCTCATGGGTATAACGAGCTGTAGAATGTCCAGCGAGTTCCTCCGAACCGGACGATATGAGTGAAATGACCAATTCTTGACGAGGTACTAGGTCGGGCGGCGTTCCTGTCTCCGCGGACCGATGCGGTATACGGGGCCGGTTGTCCACCTCGTGTCGGGGCCGGACCTAGTCGGCTCTCCAAAACATAGGAAAAGCCATCTCCTGGGAACAAAGTGGACCGTCCTAAAAGTATTCTCTCAGATAAATGAAAGTCTAGGCCGAACAGATATCTCAAACTTTTAAGACGAAACCCAGCGGAAGGCGCTTCATGTTCGTGGGCGGATCGGCCCTTGATGTTTGCACCTTTGCGGATGACGCTTGGCAGTACTGTAATCCCATTTTAGATTGCGCCATCATTTTCTTGTGCATCCTGCATGAACGGTTCTAAATGGGTGCCTGCTTCGATGTTTGTCCGAAGTGCTGTTGGTTGTGCTCAGGAAAAGATGTCCATCTAGATATAGTAGCCCCCTTCGCCACCACTGTGCGGCCTAATGCTCCCCGATCACCCGCCCAGATCGGGCCGCGTGCGCGCCCGCTCAACCGCACTGTCGGGCAGGTGGCAGCCGCATTTTGCCGTGTACGCTGACCTCTGCAGGCGTACTGGTCCCTCTTGTGCACCGGCTTCGCCCCGTGCTGTTCGGTGGCACCTGTGTGTGCTTGAGGAGCATAGTGGCGCTTTTTCGTTTCGCTGGTTGCGTTCGCGCCTTGTAGGTGCTTCCCCCCCCTCCCCACTCCCCCTCCCACGCACGCTGGCGTGTTTGTCCCGATCGTCCCCTCCCGCTCTGCCGTCAGGCATTGCCCGCCCCTGGTCCTGCTCTGCCCGGCCGTGGTCGTCTACTTGGGGTCGTGGAGTAGCGAGAGTCGACGGGCGGTACCGGCCTTCTTCCGCCTGTTCTCTGGTCGAGATGCCACCTACTCCTGGAGCGGTGGGCTCTCGTTTGGTGGTTGCGGTCATGACGCCCCTGACCTCCATCCTCCTCCGGGCCTCCGATGAGGGCAGCATTGCCCAGCAGCTGCTTTCCCTGGAGCGAGGTAGCGTCCTTGCCTGCTGCTCCTTTTCTTCATCCGAGCCGGCCATGTGTTGGCTAACGGACCCTGCCGCGATTGCTGCTGTGGTGGGTGGCATGCCCAGCGGGCCGTCCCGTCCTTGCTCGCCAGGACGGGGCTCCTCGGGCTGGCTCGCCGTGGTCGGCCGGGGTACACGCGCTTGCTTCGAGGTGGATACTTCGGGTGTTGGCGGAGCGGTGCAGATGCTACAAGCGTCGGCGTCTTCTTTGTGTATTGCTGCCCGCTTCGCCTCCGCCCCCGACGCGTACATGTGGTTGGCCAGCGACGCTCCTGTGACGTTTCTTGAGCTGCTTCGGTCAACTACGGCTCCGTTTGCACCTGCCGCCATGCAGCCGTCACTACCGGCACCCGCGCACCCACCACGGATCGAGTCGCCGCTGGCTTCAGCAAGGTCGCCCGCTGCGTGGTCGTGTGTGGCTGCTCCGGTTGCATCGTCCTCCTCGACGCGAGCGCGGTCCGACGAGATTTTGCCGTCATTGGCGAGGACGCCGGGCCGGCCGGCCGCATCAACGATGCAGTTCAAGGGCTCCCACGGCTCGCTTGACGTGCGCTCCGGGCGGATGCCACCGAGAACCGGTGTGGCCTGTGGGGCTGTCGGCGGACGCGGTCCAAATCGTGGGCCTGGTCGACGGGGTGGCTCCATGGCGTCGGGGTCAAGGCCGCCACCGCCTGACCGGGCACCACCCGGGAGCAGCGCTCCATTCTCTGGGCGTTGCGGGTCTGGTCATCACTCGGACGACTCGGGTACGCGGCACGGTAGCGGTAGCTGCTCGCGCGGCTCGACGGCGGATGCGATGCCGCGGTCAGTCCGGGTTGGCGTTAAGCGCTCGCGCGTGTGCGACGAGGAGGGCGGGCCAGCTGCTGCTCTGAACCCTGCAAGTGCTGGCCCTGACGGGTCCCGGCCCATGTTTACCTTTGCGAGCATCCGGAAGATGGTCGCGGACAACGTTGCGTCGTGGGAGAACGCGGACATGGAGGAGGCGCTCCGTCGCGACGCCGTCATCGCGGCTCAGCGTCGTGCGGCTGCCAAGGACCCTGACGCGGCCGCTCTCTGCTCTCCACTTGTCGTCTCGCAGCATGGGTACGATGCACGCCTTGGCGGTGGCGGCGGCGGCGCTACGGTTGCAGGTGCGCACCGGGTGGTACGCGACGTGGCAGGAACAAGTGCCAACCCCGTCGGTGGCGACGGTCCACCGCTCAAGGGCCCCCTCTCTCGGTTGGCCGCGGAGCAGTCCTGGACGGCAGTCTATGGGAGGTTATGTGAGCGCGCGCAGAGCACGTTCGTCACTGGTGGACCCGGCGTCGGCAAGTCGTCCTTCCTGCGGGCCTTCTCGTGCTTTTTGCGCAGTCGGCTGACCGGCGACGGGGCGGTAGTGATTGTCGCTCCTACCGGCAGCGCCGCCAAGACGGCCAAGGGCGTCACTTACCACTCCTTTTTCGGGTTTGTAAAGGACTACAAGATGCTGTGCTCCGACGGTGTTCAAGAAGCTGCTCGTCTTGTGGCGCTGGACCGGTGGGCGCCCATCGCCCGCCGACTGGCCAAGGTGCAGGTCCTCCTGATCGACGAGATATCGATGGTGTCGGCGGATAACCTGGACGTGATGTACCAGCTACTGCGGCAGTCGCGCCCGGCCAGCGCGCCGCCAGTCGTGTTGTACGCGTTTGGAGATTTCTTGCAGCTGTGCCCCCCGTTCGGCAAGATGGCGTTCACCGCGTCGTGCTGGACGACCGTGTTTGGGGCGGCGTTCCTGGAGCTGACGCACGTGCATCGTCAAGGCCAGCCGGAATTCGTCGCCGCCCTTCACGACGCGCGACTTGGACGGTGTACCGCAGCTGTGCAAGCGCTCATGGACGAGTGTACGGTCTCCGATGAGGCGTACGAGGCGCTCGAGTGTGAGGTGCTGCACCTCATGCCTCGACACAAAGACGTTGTCGCTCACAACGCGACTTGTTTGAGGCGGTTGTGCCCGGACAAGCGGCCTCCCGACTTTAGTGCCGTGGACCGTGTGAAGGAGGATCCCAATCGCGACCGCACGGTGCCTGTTCCCAACTTGGATGCCATCTCCTCGCACTCCATCGCCGCAGCTTTGATTGATTGTGTGGCTCCCCCGCGGGTGCCCCACTGTCGTGGCGCCCGCGTGATGCTCATCTCCAACCAGTTCCTGGCGCTCGGTCTCTTTCACGGGAGCATTGGCAACCTGGTTGACTATGAGGAGAACGGAGACCCGGTCGTGCGCTTTGCCGATCATGAGGTTATGGCGACTACGCGCCGCGGCGTCCAGGGGGTGCGGGATGCCGGTGCCGACTGGGTCGAGGTGCTTTGTCCTCCTGTTGAGTTTGAGTCGCGCATTTTGTCTCGCCCTGGTGCCGTTGCTGTGCGTTTTCAGGTTCCTTTTGTGCTTGGCTGGGGAATCACTGTGCACCGCTCGCAGAGCTTGACTTTGTCAGAGGCCGTACTGGACGTGGGGCAGGCTTTCGGGGCGGGTATGGTGTTGGCCGCCATGAGTCGGGTGCCCGACAAGAGGCGCATGCATGTGCGCTCCTTTTGTGGGAGCCGCTTAGTTGCTGACCGTGATGCGCTGCAGCTGTACCATGCTAGCTCACGTTTGTAGCTATTTATTAAACGAGTGATGCCGTAGTTCCTTTCCTGCCGCCCCCAAGCCTCTGCCAGTCTCGCTTCCAAGACTGCATACGTCCCCCTGGCCACCACTGGTCCAAGATGCGTGGGCTCGGACCGCCGTAAGTCAGCCGGTAGTAGCCTTATCACCGTCCATCCGAACATGTTCCCTATCAGCAACGAGCCACAGGGCTCTGGTCAACGAACGGAACTAAGGTAGGGCAATAAAATAGTACAGTTTACTTCATGCTCAGTCAGGTCCCGCCGATCCATCCTCGTCCTCATCGTCCAAAGCGGGCACGTCTGTGTCACCATCGAGGGGTTGCAAGCCAGGGCCAGAGGTAAGCGGCAAAGGAGTGCGAGACACAAACGGGGAAGAGCGGGAAATTGGGCGGGCACTTGGCAAGGTGCGGGGTGCAGGTGCCCCGTCAGTACCAGCAACCATGCTATCGAGGGATAAAGACGGCGTGAGAGAAAGAGAACCATCGGCAGAGGTCACGGACGGAGGCACAAAAGAAACATCACGGTGGGGCACACTGGATCCATGTGATGAGAGTCCCAGATGCATGTTCACACCCATGGATGCACACGGTGCAGGTAGAGCAGCGGCGCTCGGCAGCGAGACAGGCGCCCCCTCTCTCGTTGCTCTGTCCTCGACAGGAGCGAGTCCCTCTGCAGAAGACGGAGGTGCCGTGACTTGGCTCGTGCTCAATGCTCCACAGTCCGCGGGCGGGTCACCCCTGGGCTTCTTGTGAGCCACGCTTCGGGGCTCAGCTGCCGCCCTTGTGCTAGGTGGTGGGCGCTTGGGACGACTGCGCGCTGGTCGTGCAGCACGCGGGGAAGCCGACAGCGCTGCTGGTGGCGCTGCAAGCGGCTCTGCGGTAGGCGCCGCCGGCGGTGGTGGCTCGTCGGCTTGGTCTGCTGCTGCAGGGGTTTCGTCATGCACCGGTGGCCCCCCACGACGGCGAACGTCCTTGCGGTAGGCGCGACGAAGGGTGGCGTTCTTTGCCTTGTCAGCCGCAAGGAGAACGTCTACCTCCGCTTGGCGCTCAGAAAGAAGCTCGCTGCTTCGGCGTGCAGGCGGCGCCGCCGACGTTCCACTGTCGACCGCCTCAGCACCGCCACCATCCTTGAGTGCCGGCAACAGTGCGACGGCGTCTGCCAGACCGGCCGTCTCAAAGTTGTGGCAGGCCGCCGCCTCCAGTGGCACCATGCCAACAACAGGTGCACGACCGTCGGACGCCATCTGCGTCAGGATGAAGCAAAACGAGGGCTCCCAAGTGCCCACGAGGAGCAAACAGGCAATAGTGGTTGCAAGCGGGGGCTTGAGGGACGGGGCAATGCGGACGACGTCGATGGTGTCGTCCAGGTTGTGCAACTTGAAGTACCGGAGCGCCTTCACCGCCCAGCGGTCGATGACCGGGTTGATACTGCTCATGTCGACCGTGACGATCCACTTGGACGAGCACGTCGGCCGCGTCGGGTGCAACGCGAACGCGGCCGTCCCAGCCACGGGCAGGACGGGCGCGGCGCCGCGCGGGAGGCTCCAGGATGGCCACCATTGTGTGAGGAGGTTTCGAACAGAAGACCAGTCCGGCTCCGCGTCGGTTGCCGAGATGACGCCCGGGTTGGTGCTTTGGCCGCTGTGCAAGCGCGTCAACGTCACTAGCCCGTCCATCAGCATCTTGCGGAGCACGTCCTTGCAGTCCGATCGCACTAGCATCTTCTCAAGCACAGCCTTGACAGCGACCACCGCTTCCGTTGAGGGCTTGACTGTGGGTTGGCTCTTGACCTCCGTTTTCTTGGCTTCGTCGCCAGCAACCTCTACCAGCGAAGCAGCTGTGGGGTCATCCGTGGTGACATCAGGCGGGGGTCGATCGCGGCGATCGACGACAAGGCCGCCCTCGTTGGGCAGCCCATCAGCGTCGCAGCCGCCAGCATCATCCTCCCCAGTGGCATCCCCTCCAGAGGCACCAAGCGGTCGATCCCGACGCAGGACCAAACCGCCCTCTGGGATGAGGCTGCCGTCACCGTCGTCGCCATTGTGCTCGGCGACTGGATCTGCGTCGCCCTCCGCCACCTTGTAGTCGCCATGAGTTGCCACGCTTGCTTCCCTGTGGCTAAGACCGACAGTAGTTACAGGAGCGCGGTTGGCGCGAGTGGCGGCAATGCGCAGGTTCTCCAACTGAAGCGTGTTGGCCTCGGAGAGCGCCTCCAGCTCCTTGTGCCGGTACGCAAACGCCAACCCCATGTTGATGACCCGACTGCCATGGTCCTCCCCGTCAGAGAAGAAGCCCAGTCTGTCTTGAATGCGGATCCACCGATGTTGCGGGGCGTCCATGGGGCTGTCGCCCTGGCACATGCGACTAATGGCCGCGTGCAAGACGGCTCCTGTGGGCGCCAGGTGCTCGTCCAACTTGATGGCCATGTTGTAGAAGGCCTCCAGCATCCGTGCGAGGAAGGCCACCTTCGAATTGTCCATGATGCCGAGCGACCGGAAAAACTGCAAGTACTCCTCGTCGGGGTCCGTGGGGATGGCCCCGGCACCGACCTCCATCGTCTGCAAAACCAATCACAAGGCTATGCACCAGGAAAAGAACAAGCAAACAGTACGACAGAGCCGTCAGCAAGCTGCAGGGAGCGGGCAGAGAAAGCGCACCAGCGCGTACCGCGAGGCACTATCGGAACAGTGACCAGCCGCACGGCAGTGCGCCCCCAGTCGCAGCATACAATGACCACCCGACACCGACAAAACGCGGGGAGCTCATGGCCACACCGGGGAGAACGCTCGACGCTCAGGGGAAACAATAGGGAATCGCGTGAGGCGGGTATTGAAAAGTAAACGAGAGAAGGGCGGCAATGAACATACCGGCAACAGCTCAAACACCGACAGCGACCACTCAGCAGTGCCGGGTGCGACGGAACCGCGCGCAAGGGTGCACAATGCCGCTCCGCCCGAAGGAGACGCACGCCTGGGGAAAGCGGCGCCATGGTGGTGGGCGCGACGACGGTGGCGTCAACGGGGACGGCAGCAGCGTCCACCGGGCGGGCACATCGTGGTGGCGGATTCGGTGCGGCGGCGTGGGGACCGATCCGTTCGGTCCGGGGCCGTTGAGCTGTCTTCGACGACAGTGGGGACCGATTCGGCACCCCGACCCGGAGATCTTTAATGTTGGGCCGCTGTGCAGTGTGGCCCCAATCGGTCCTGATTGCCAGCGCCAATGTCGAGGATGCGCCCGGAACCGAAGGAATCTCGTTATTGATTTTGTCAATCGACCAGCGCATCCGGCCCCCCCCC